>Ga0335085_10001300_pt1 | contig 55033 bp, 49 predicted proteins | sample Lox_Sample_45_FD_206712 | JGI IMG/M metagenome (GOLD analysis project Ga0335085, IMG submission 206712) | Soil microbial communities from Loxahatchee National Wildlife Refuge, Florida, United States - Lox_Sample_4.5 | ecosystem: Environmental > Terrestrial > Soil > Wetlands | place: USA... | reverse complement strand
CTCCTTCGAGCTGACGCTCGCGCGGGAAGGCACGGAGCGCAGCTCGACTCTCGTACCCGACGATCAGGGTCGCATCAAGCTGCGTGAGTTGCCGAAGACCGAAACGTGAGCGCCGCGCGCGGATTCACGTTGATCGAGGTGCTCGTGGCGCTCGCAATCGTCGCGATCGGCATGGCGGCGGTGATCGGCACGGTGGGCTCCGCCGCGGATACCGCCGCCTACCTGCGCGACAAGACCTTCGCACAGTGGATCGCCTTCAATCAGCTGGCACAGGTGCGCCTCACGCCGCAGCTGCCGAGCAAGGGCACCACCGAAGGCGAGCTCGATTACGCGGGGCATCACTGGCGCTGGCAGCAGGACGTGGGCGACACGAGCTTCCCCGGCATGCTGCGCATCGACATCAAGGTGCAGCAGGCGGATACGCCGAAAGGCAAGGATGCACCCTGGATCGGCAATGTCACCGGGGCCATGGGGGATGCGCTCGCGCCGCAGTCGCTCGTGTCCGTGTACCAAGAGTACCTGCCTCCGGGCAGCCCCAATCCGAACGGCACGAACCCGGCCGGCACCGTAGCGCCGAACGGCACTCGACAGCCGAATGTCACGCCACAGCCGGGTGCCCCCGGCGCGGGCACTCAACCCAATGTCACGCCGCAACCCAACCGCGGCACGATCGGCCAGCAAGGACCCTGACGTGCGCAATTCAGGTCAACCAGCGCGCACGCGCGGCTTCACGCTCATCGAGCTGCTGGTCGCGCTCTTCATCACGGCGATCATCTTCGCGATGGGCTATGGAGCCATCAATCAGGCGCTCAAGGATCGCGATGCGGTGCAGGCTCGTCAGGATCGCCTCACCGCGCTCGAGACCACGATGCGTGTGATGGTGCAGGATTTCTCCGAGCTTACCCCGCGTCCGGTGCGTGATTTCATCGGTGACAACTCTCTCCCGTGTCTCATGGGCCAACCCGGGGGTGTGATCGCGGGCAGCGCCGCCTCCCTGACGGGCTCGAGTGGCGAGCTCGGCAGCTCCTTCGGCGGCAGCTCCAGCTCACTTGGCGGGGGCAGCTCCGGGCTCGGCAGCTCCTTCGCCTCCAGCAGCACCAGCAGCAGCTCGGGCAGCTCATCGAGCTCCTCGAGTTCGAGCAACTCCACGGGCAATGATCCCAGTCAGCGCGATCTGGTGGTGTTCACGCGCGCCGGCTGGGCCAACCCAGCGGGTATCCAGAGGCCGGCGCTCGAGCGCGCCTCCTACCGGCTGGTCAATGGCACGCTGCGGCGCATGCACTGGCCGGTGCTCGATGCGACGGAGGCGACTGCTCCGATTCCACGCGATCTTCTCGAGCATGTGAAGTCGGTCACGTTTCGCTACATGACCGATGCGCATCAATGGACGGATCAATGGCCACCCCTCGGCAACAACGGCAGCACGACCCTGCGCCTGCGTCCATTCGCGATCGAAGTCACCATCGAGCTCGAGGACTGGGGACGCATCGTGCGCATCATCGAGATTCCCACGTGAGAGGCTCGCCGCCACCCTCTCGCCAGCAGGGGATCGCGCTGCTCACCGCGATCCTGCTGGTGGCGCTCGGCACCATCCTCGCAACGGCGATGGCCTATCAGAACGCGATGACCGCCCGGCGCGGCGAGGCCACCTTCGCCTTCGATCAGAGCATCCTCATTGCTCAGGCGGGCGAGGCGATCGCGGCCTATGCGCTGCGCGAGAGCCGCAACATGTCCAAGGGTGGCGCGCAGGACTCCCCCGATCAGATCTGGGCGATGCCGCTCGGGCCCGTCGAGATCGTGCCGGGTGTGACGCTCGAGGCCGTGCTCGAAGACATGCAGGCACGCTTCAATCTCAATAATCTCGTGAACGCGGACGGCTCGATCGACACGAACGCCGTAACGTTGTTCGAGAATCTGCTGCAGAATGTCGGACTCGAGAGCAAGTGGGCGGCACTGATCGCCGATTGGATCGACGCTGACAGCGTCGCCGATGGGCCCGAGGGCGCCGAGGACAATACCTACCTCTCGCAGGCGCCGCCCTATCGCACGGCGAACCGCCAGATCACCAGTGCCAGCGAGCTACTTGCACTTCCGGGCTTCGGGCGTAACCGCTATCTGACCTTGCAGCCCTACGTCACCGCCCTGCCCCGAGCCACGCGCATCAATACTTGCACGGCGCAAGGTCCGGTGCTCGATTCCCTGCTGCCGAACGGCGAGCACACCTGGAGCACCTTGAGCGCGCAACAGCTCGCCAAGCAGCGGGCGGGGGGCAATGGCTGTACTCCAACGGTGCAGGACTTCCAGGCCTCCTTCACCAACGATGCCGGCTCTACCTATGCGGCGGGCCAGATCGGGATGGTGTCGGATTACTTTCGTCTGACTTGCATCGTGGATGTTGGCACCCTGGAATTCCGCTTGTACAGTCTGCTGCATCGGGAGGGTGGCAATCGCATGCACGTGATCGAACGCAGTTTCACCGCGGACTGACACGATGGCCGACTGGCTGCTCATCCGCATCAATCGTGAATCGCCGACCCTCGGTACGTGGGTGGTCGCCGATGCCTCGGGACGCATCGTGTTGCCGCCGCAGCGGGGCACGCTGCTGCAGGCGGCGGCACTCGCGGGCTTTCGCCGCGTGTGCGTGCTGGTGTCCGCTGCGGATGTGGTACTGACCGAGGTGGATGTACCGGTGAAGAGCGGCGCGAAGATGCACCAAGTCGTCCCGTTCGCTCTCGAGGAGCAGCTCGCCGAGGACATCGAGCAGCTGCACTTCGCGCTCGGCAAGCGTGCTGCCGATGCGATACGCACGCCGGTGGCCGTCATCTCACGCGCGCTCATGGAGCAGTACACCGGGGCACTCAAGGATGCTGGACTGACCGCCGAGGCGATGTATGCCGAGAGCGACCTGCTACCCACGAATCCGGGGCAAGCAGTGGCGTTGTTCGATGAGGATTGCGCGATCGTGCGCCCCGCGGGCGGTCAGCCGGTGACCATGCCTCTGGATGCGATCGGCGAGGCGCTGACGCTGACCGCGCCACCCCCCGCGGACGAGTCGGCCGCCGAGCGCTCCGGGCGCGGGCTCGTCCTGTATACGGGGGCGCCGCAATGGCATCAGCATGCGCGCGAGGTCGAGTCTCTGCGCGACCGTTTCGATGGCATCAAGGTGCAGTTGCTGACCGATGGACCTCTGGTGCTGTTCGCGCAGCAGCTCGGCTCCGCGCCGAGCGCGATCAATCTTCTGCAGGGCCCCTATCAGCCGCAGAGCTCGCTCCAGGGTGGGCTACGCGCCTGGCGACTGGCAGCGGCCTTACTGGTGGGCGTCATCGCACTGCACGCGGTGGGCAGTGCCACCGAGCTCATGATGCTCAAGCGTGCCGAGCGCAAACTCGATGCCTCGATCGAGGAGACCTTCCGCGCCGCCATGCCCGGGGAGCACAACGCGACCGATGCCCGGCGGCGCATGGAGCAGCGGCTGCTGAGCGTGCGCGCCGGCGGCGAGAGCTCCGGCCTGCTGGCCGCGCTCGGTGCGCTCTCTCAGGCGCGCCCGGCAGCGCAGGGCAGCGTGATCGAGGCGCTCAGCTTTCGCGAGGGTTCGCTGGATTTGAAAGTCGCGGCCCCGAACGCCGACGTGCTCGATCACTTGAGCCAGGCGCTGCGGGCCAACGGCTGGGACGCGGATCTCACCTCCGGAAACGCCGTCGGAGCGCGTTACGAAGGCCGCATTCAAGTGAAACCGAGGAAATAGCGTGACGGCCCTGATCACCTGGTTCGAGTCGCTGAGCGCGCGTGAGCGCCGCATGGTCAGCATCGGTGCAGTCGCGGCCGGGGTGCTGCTGGTCTTCGCGATCCTCATGCCGCTCGATCAGAGCGTCTCGCGCGCCCACGAGCGTCTGGCGCACAAACAATCCGATCTCGCCTGGATGCGCAGCGTTGCCCCGCAACTCGCTGCGGCTCCGGCGCTGCCGCTCGCGCCCTCCTCACAGCGCTCCCTGATCGTGATCGTCGACAATTCCGCGCGCGAGGCCGGTCTGGGCACGGCACTCGCGAGCAGCGAGCCGAGCGGCCAGGGCGGTCTGCGCGTGCGCCTCGACAAGGCGCCGTTCGATACCATCGTCGGCTGGCTCTCGCGCCTTGCGGAACAGCGCGGCATTCACGTCGAGTCCGCCACGATCGACAGCGCAGGGGCACCGGGACTCGTGAACGCGGGAATCGTTCTGCACGCGAGTCCATGAAGCGCAAGCTCTGGATGAGCGCCGTCGCATTGGCGGCGTTCGTGCTGATCTTGCTGGTACGTTTCCCCGCGCAGTGGGCGGTCGGTGCCTTGCCGCGCGACACTCAATGCGAGCAACTCGACGGCACGCTCTGGGCGGGTGGCTGCAGCGGCCTGACCACACAGGGCAACCGCCTCGGGGATCTCACCTGGACGCTGCACCCGCTGCGCCTGCTCGCGGGGAGCCTGGCGCTCGATCTGAACCTCACACAACCCGCAACGAGCATGGCGGCCAGCGCGCACGTGGAATGCAGTCTCGGGGGAACGCTAGCGGCGCGTAACGTGCACGCCCACCTGATGCTCGATCACTCGCTCTTCAAACAGTTGCCACCGAGCATGCATGGCTACCTCGATGCCGAGCTGGCGGCGCTGCGCTGGGACGGCAAACGAATTACCGCGCTGCAAGGACAGATCGACGTGCGCGGCCTCGAGGCCGATCCGACCACGCCTCTGGGGGATTATCGGCTGTCCTTCCCCGGGGGGCCGGGAGAGCCCGTAGGGGCACTGAAGGACATCGGCGGGCCGCTCGCAGTCGAGGGCACGCTGCGCCTCACGCCGGAGCCGGGCTATGTGGTCGCGGGAGTGGTCGCGGCACGCCCCAGCGCGCCGCCGCAGCTTGCGCAGCAGATCCGCTACCTGGGATCCCCGGACGCAGAGGGGCGACGACCCTTCTCCTTCGCCGGCACGTTCTAATCGAGCTCGCGGAACGCACCGAGCAGCGGGAAATACAGACCCGCACGCACCGGCTGCGGCCCGAGCGCCCGCGCGAGCTGCGCATAGGTGTTGAGTTGTGCGCGATAGCGCTCCAGCTCCCGCGCGAGGAATGCCTCGAGGCCGCCGCCCTCGTGCGGACTGGTCTTGAAGTCCACCACCCAGCGGATCCCGTCGCGATCCACGAAACAACGGTCGATCACGACGTTGGTGAGCCGGCCCGCGGCGGTACCCGTCAAGGCCAGCTCGCTGTGCGACTCGCTGTGCTCGGCAGAGAAGAGCCAGCGTCCACGCTCATCGCTCACCGTGCGCGCGAGCGCCTCCACGACGGCCTGCGTCGCCCGCGGCAGGTCGCGCTCCGCGACGCCTCTGCGGCGCAGCTGCTGCGCGTACGCCTCGCGCTCGCTCTCGATACGGGTGCGTGTGGGCAGCTCGCCCGCCTCGCCGAGCCTTTGCAGCTCGCCATGCACGACGGTGCCGATCAGCCGCGAGGTCTCCCGTACCCAGCTGAACTCGGGAGGCTCGAGAGACTGTTGTGCCAGTGGCAAATGCCACAGCTCGGGGGCCGCCTCGAGCCGCGGCGGTGACCAGTCGAGGGGCAAGCGCCTCGAGACCGGAGGGCGCAGCGTCGCATCGATCGAGGCGTGCGCTGAGCGGGTGACGAACTGGGACTCGAGAGCGGGCCATAGAGATGCGAGCAACGTCCCCGCTCGCGGCACCCACGCATCCTCGCCGGATGCCGCCTTGACCGCCGACAGATGCAATGTCTTGCGGCTGCGCGTGACCACGACGTAGAGCAACCGAAGCCGCTCCTGCGTGGCACGTGCGCTCATGAGGCGCTTCACGTAGCTGCCGACGTCCCCTTGTCTGTCTGCGCCGATGCCAGGCACGGGGGACATGAGCAGATCGCTCGCGCCTTGCGTGCGCGGCAAATCGAGCCAACGCAAGAGCGGCTCGCGCGCCCGATTCAACTCGCGATCGAGCGCGGGCACGAACACATGATCGAACTCGAGGCCCTTCGCTCGATGAATGGTCATGATCTGAACAGGATTGATGCCAGCGGCGTGCGGCTCGGCGTACAGCTCCGCGAGCAGGGCATCGAGATCCTGCGGCCCGCTCCAGTCACCGGCGCTGGTGCGCTCGCTGAGCATGGTGAAGAAGGCGCGCGCGTGACGCAGCTCCTCTTTGGGGTAGGCATCGGCCGCACCGAGCTTGAGCCAGGTCCTCTCGAGCCAATCGGCAAGCACGGTGCGATCGCACGTGAGCGCCTCGGCGAGCACGGCGCGCACGCGGGCCACGCGCTCGCGCTCGGCAGCCGAACAGGCCGCGAGGCGCGTCTCCTCTTCCAGCGCCTCCCAGATGACGCAGGATTCCCGCCGGCGCGAGAGCTCGGTCAACGTTGCCAGTGAAGCGCCGCACCAGGGGGCACGCAATACGGTGAGCCAGGCGGTTCGATCTCCGAGATGATGCAGGGCACGCGTCAATGCCACGACATCCCGGATGATCGACAGGTCGCGCAAGGGAACCAGGTCGACGCCGATCGCCTCGACGTGGAGCTGCTCGAGAGCATTCAGGATCGGAGCCGCGTGCGCACGCGCCGCCACCAGCACGGCGACCGTCGCCGCCGCATCTTGCTCGCGCAACTGCGCGATGCGCGCGGCGACTGCGCTCGCCTCCGCGCGGCGATCACCGTCCGCGAACAGTTGCAGCTCCACGCAGGGCCGCCCCGGTTCCTGCCCTGAGAGGCTTTGCGCCGCAACGCTCGGCGCGAACGCGACCGCGCTCGCCCGCAGATCGTCTGCTGGCGGAAAGAGTTGCTGGAAAGTGCCGTTGGTCCAGTCGATCAGCGCCGGCGAGGAGCGGAAATTGCGTGTCAACCGCAAGGTCTCGAGGCGCACCCCGCCGATGCCGTGAGCGCGCGCGCGCAGGAACAGCCCGACCTCGGCCTCGCGAAACTGATAGATCGACTGCATCGGATCGCCGACGATGAAGAGCGAGCGACCATCGCCGCTGTGCCAGCCGGCTGTCAGTGTCTCGAGCAGATCGAATTGAGCGAGCGAGGTGTCCTGGAACTCATCAACCAGAATGTGCCGCAGCGAGAGTCCGATGCGCAGGGCGAGATCGGTGGGCTGGCCGGCGTCGACGAGCGCCGCTCGCGCGGCACCCGCGACGTACGTGTGATCCACTCGCCCCGAGACAGCGAACTCGGCCTGCAGGTGGGCAGCGGCGGTGTGCAGTACCCGCGACAGTGCGCCGAGCGCGGCCGCGTCGCTCGCGCTGAGCTCGGCCGGCGGCAGCTCGAGCATTTCCTGCAACGCCTGCTGTGCGCCCGCGACGCGCTGCAGCCGCTCGATGAGCTCCCGGAGCGCCTCGCGGGCGTCCGCGGCCTCGTAAGCCGCACCGAGAGTGCGCCCGACTCCCCGCGGGCTGCGCCACTCGCCCTTCACGGTGAGCACCAGTGCCCCCAGGCGCTTCCAGGAGCTCAGGCACTCGAGGCTGCTGCCGAGCGTGCCTACCTCGGGAAGCGCCGCGGCCTCCGCTCGCAGGAGCGCCGGTAGCACGCGATCGAGCCTCTGCAGGTGCTCGTTCACGATGTTCGCGAGCGTCGCGTTGATGCGCTCGCACAGCGCGCGCGGCTCATGAGCGAGGACGTAGCGCAGCCAATGGGCACGCCGGCTCAGCATCTCCGCGAGCAGCCGCTCCACGTTCTGCCAGCGATTGTCGAGCCGCTCGAAAAGCAGCTCGACGTCGGCACTGAGCTCGACATCGCTCTCGGCGGCGATGAGGGTGCGGCGTGCTGCCTGCTGATACAGCGGCTGCGCCGCCTCGCTAAGCTGCAGCGTCCCGCCTGCGCCCGCGCCGATCGGCAGCTGAGTGGCGAGACGGAAGTTGAAAGAGTCGATCGTCTGAATGTGCAGCCGACCCGGGTCCGCAGCGAGGTTCCAGCCACGCGCGCTCGAGCGAGCCAAGGCGGCGGCAGCGAGCGCACGCAGAGGCTCGGCATCCGGAGCTGCGCGCTCGCTGCTAGCGCGCAGAGCTTGCATGACCCGCGCGCGCATCTCCCCGGCCGCCTTGCGCGTGAAGGTGATGGCGAGGATCTCCTCGGGCTCGTCGACTTCCGCGAGCAAGCGCAGCAGGCGGCGCGCGAGCACAGTGGTCTTGCCCGAGCCGGCCGGTGCCTGCAACAGGATTGAACGCTGCGGATCGCTCGCGCGCTCGCGCGCCAGCTCGTCCTCGCTACTCATCGCCCGCATCGCCAGCCTCGAGGTCGAGGGCAGCCCCGCTGTCGCGGTCTGCAATGCGGCAGATACCGGCAACGTGACAGTAATCGCACGCGCCGGGCTTGGGATCCACGCGCGCCGCCCCCGCGACAAACTCACCGGCGAGGCGCGCGACGCAGGCGCGCCATTCGCGCTTGCGCTGCCGCCACAGCGCGTCACGATCCGTTTCCAGCGGTGCATCGATGCCGCGGACCCGGGGCAGCAGGTCCGAGGAGCGGGCAATGCCGTCGAAGCGTATCTCGGCCGCCGTGACGTGCACGGTGCTGAGCGCGCTCACATCCTCACCGGCTGCAGCCAGATAGGCGAGCAGCTGCACATGGGAGGGACGCTCGGCGGACCAATCGAACGCGGTTCGCCGACCGCTCTTGTAGTCGAGAATGGCGAGACCGCCCCGCGCGAGCGCGTCGATGCGGTCCACGCGCAGGCTGAGACGCGCGCCGGCGATCTCCAGGCTGCACTCCCGTTCGATCGCCTGCACGGCAAAGGACGAGCGGGTGCGCTCGAGGTCGCACAAACTGCGAATGAGACGAACCGCGCGGCGCAGCTCGCGCGCGAACGCCGGCCGGCGCGACTCCTTGAATAGATCGCGCTGCACTTCCCCATGCGCATACCCCTCGCCGGGCGAGCGCTCACCGAGGGCTCCGCCCCGCTCGAGCTCGGCGCCGGCCGCCGCAACGCAGCGCTCGATGAGCTCATCGAGCGCCGGGTCGGCGAGCGCCCGCAGCGCGTCCGAGTCGCGGACCCGTTGCCAGAGGCTCTGCAACGCCGCGTGCAGCAATCGTCCGCGCACGTCGGCGCCGACGCCCGGTTGGGCGCCCTCGAGCGGCGCGCTACCGAGGCGCAGCTCCGCATACGCACGGAAGGGACAGTTGTTCTGCAGCTCGAGACTGCGCGCGCCATTCGGCAGAGGAAGCTCGGCCGGCCAGTCCAGGCCGCGCTCATCCGCGAAAACCTCCAGCCGTTCCTCCCGATGCATGCGCAGGGGCAGCCAGACACGCGCAGCGCCTGTCCTTGCGAGCGGCCACTCCCCGAGGAGCGGACTCGGAAGCAGCGCCAGATCCTCGGTGCGAGCGGGCGTGCTCAGCACCAGCTCATCGCTTGCGATCCGCCAGGCCGACAGGAGTGCACGCGCCTCACTCAGCCGCCCTGCGGCGCTTGCTTGCGGGATACCGGCCGCCAGCTGTGCAGGCAAGGGCAGGAAGGGATCGGGCTGCACGGGTTGCGGAAAGGAGTCGGCGTCGAGCCCCATCACCCAGATGCCGTCGTAGCGCACCACCGGATCGGCGAGCATGGGAGAGAGGGTGACGCAGGCATCCTCATCCGCCGGACGGAAGGCGGTGCGCGCGGCAAGCTCGCTGAGCGCGTGCACGGCTTTTTGCGCCGAGAGCAACCGCACGGCCGTGGCGAGCTGTCCGAACTCATCGAGCAGCTCGCCAAAGCGCAGCACGCTTTGCTGCTCGGCACTTCCGCGAGCCTGTGTGCCCGGCCAGGCGAGCTCCTTCAGCGCTGCTCTGAAGCGCTCGGCCCAGGCGCGCGGCGAGGCGAGCCGATCCTCGAGCGCGGCGCTCGCAGCTTGCAGCTGCCGCGCCAGCTCCTGGGCCGGCTTGGCGAGCGACGCCGGCTCGGCGCGCAGTGCGGCGAGCAGCTCGCGCAGGTCGAGGCGCAGAAAGCCGCGTTCCCGCAGCGAGAGCTCAAGACGTGCGCGCGCCGCTGGCGCCGGTCGCTCCCAATACGGCGCCAGCATCCAGGCACTCGCGCGGCTGAAATCGCCCGCGCTGCCCGCGAGCCATTCGAGCGTCCTCAGAGCATGGGCGATCGATGCGGAGGCCGCGAGCGGCTCGCCTCCCTCGATCGTGACCACGGCGGCTGCATCCGCCGCGCTCGTCAGAGCATTGGCCGGGGCGACCGCTTGACGAATGAGCGTGGCCAGTCGCTCGCGCCGACCTGCAGAGCCGGGTGCGACGACCAGCAGGCGCGCAGCAGCGCGCGCACGCAGCTGATTGCAACACCACTCGGTGACGCGGTCGAGCTCCTCGAGCTCATCGGCGGCGATGACGACGCTCGGCACGCTCGCATCACCTGGAGCGCTGAGCCAAGGCGCCTCGACTCCGCTCGCTCGCAAGCGCCTCGCGAGCTCCGTGAGCCGCGGTGAGCGTTGCAAGAAGCCGTGCAGGGCGCTCGGGCGCGTAGCATCCGCAAAGGACAAGCGGGCGAGCGCGCTCGCAAGCCGCACCCCACCGAGTGCCTCACAACGCTGCTCGACGCGACGTCGCGTCTTGGCGAGCAGTGCCCATTCGGCGCCGGGGGCCCAGGACAAGCGGGCGAAATCGAGGGCGAAATCACCGGCGAGCGCATCAGCGCGCAGCAGTGCCTCTGCGAGCGCGACGGGATTGACGAGCTGCAGCTCCGCGCTCAGCTCGGCTGCTGACTCGCGCCACAACCACCACTCCTCAGTGGCCGACAGCAACCGCGGCCAGTGCAGCGGGTCTGAGCTTGCGCAACGCTCGAGCTCGCGAGCGAGCCAGCTCTCGAGCGGCAGGACATCGGGAGTGGACCAGACACGCCGGTCCGCGAGCATCTGCTCTGCCGCGTGGGCGAGTCGCACGGCGTGCGCGCGCTGCCGTGACGGCACGATGAGCGCGCCGTGGCGCTCGATGAGATTCCTGACTTCGCTGGGGAGTCTGATCAATGCAAATTAAAAATATAAGTGATATCAGGTAGATATGATGATAATTTCATCTGAAAAATGAATGAGACCACGGCACGCTGCGCGCGCCCGCTCCGGCCCACGCATGCCGCGCGACTATTTGAAGCGTGTCTGCGCCTCAACGACGTTCTGAGGCGGCTCGGCCCGCGGCGCGCTCGCGTAAGCGACGAGCACCTCCTCGATGCGCGCGAACACGACGCGCAGCACTTCCGCATCAGGAAGGTTCGTCACGCGAAAGTGCGAGCGGTACGGAACGTTGAAGCTCACTCCCGGCGCGACCAGCACGTGCTTCTGCTCCAGAAGATCGAGCGCGAAGCGCTGATCGTCGAAGTCCGGCAGCGCACGGGTGTCGACGCCGACGAACGCATACATCGCGCCCCGCGGAGGCGCGAGCTCGAGGAAGCGACTGCGCTCGATCGCACCCAGAATGGCCTCACGCGAATGGTGGAGCCGACCGCCCGCCGTCACCAGCTCGCGCACACTCTGATAGCCGCCCAGGGCCGTCTGCACGGCCCACTGTGCCGGCACGTTGCTGCACAAACGCAGCGAGCTCAGCAGCTCGAGCCCGTGAAGATACTCGCTCGCCCCGCGCAGCCGTCCGGAGAAGACGGCCCAGCCGACGCGGTAGCCGCAGGCGCGATACACCTTCGAAAGCCCGGAGAGAGTTGCGCACAACGTATCACGAACGAGCGTCGCCATGGGCACGAACTCGGCATCGTCGTACAGCATCTGATCGTAGATCTCGTCGCTGAAGACGATGAGTCCGCGCCGCTCGGCGAGCTCGGCAATCTGCTCGAGCACCGCGCGCGGATAGACGGCACCGGTCGGGTTGTTCGGATTGATCACGACGAGCGCGCGCGTGCGTGGCGTGATGAGGCTCGCGAGCTCCTGCGGATCGGGAACGAACCCGTGCTCGCGTCTGCACGGATAGTGCACGGCGCGGCCGCGATTGAGCGTCACAGCCGCCGTCCACAACGGATAGTCGGGGCTCGGCACCAGTACCTCGTCGCCCTCGTTGAGCAACGCGCGCAGCGTCAGATCGATCAACTCGCTCACGCCGTTGCCGATGAAGACCTCTTCGGCGCTGACACCCTGCACGCCACGCGCCTGCTGCTGCATGACGATCGCTTCGCGCGCCGGGAAGATCCCCTTTTGGTGACAGTAGCCTTCGGCATTGCCGAGGTTCTCGATCATGGCGAGGCGCATGGTCTCGGGGGTGCGAAAACCGAACAGGCCCGGATTGCCGATATTGAGGGAGATGATTTCGTAGCCGAGCCGCTCGAGCTCGTGGGCACGCCGCGCGAGGCGTCCACGGATCTCGTAGCGCACCTGGCGCAGGCCATCGCTTGGACGTATGGACGCTTCGAGGCTCATCGCGCGGGTATCCTGCGGACTCAAGGCTCCGATGGCCGAGAATATCCGGTCCCGTCGGTCGATGCACGGACGCCCTCCACAGAGAGCTCGGCCGCCCGATGGCAGGCGACCCAGCGCCCTTCGAATGTCGCACTCCACGGCGGCACCTGCTGTGCGCAGAGCGGCACGGCATGCGGACAGCGGGTGCGAAACACGCAACCGCTGGGAGGAGCGGCGGGCGACGGCGGCTCGCCCTGCAGGGCACGACTGAGCCGCTGGGGTTGTCGCTCGGGGTCGGGCAGCGGAATCGCCTCGAGCAGCGCACGCGTGTAGGGATGCAGCGGCTGCGCATACAGCGGCGCAGCCGCTGCGAGCTCCATCGCGCGCCCCAGGTACAGCACCAGCACCCGATCACACAACTGGCGCACGACCGCGAGGTTGTGACTGACGAACACGATAGCCGTGGCACTCTCGCGGCGCAGCTCCGCAATGAGCCGCACGATTTGCGCCTGGATCAGCACGTCGAGCGCACTCACGGGCTCATCGCATACCAGGAGCTTGGGGCGCAGGATCATCGCGCGTGCGATCGCCACTCGCTGACACTGCCCGCCGCTCAGCTCGTGGGGGAAGCGTGCCGCGGCCGCGGCGCTCAATCCCACCCGTGCCAGCATCTCGAGCGCTGCGGCCCTGCGCTGCGAGCGCGCCGTGTCGGGCCGATGCAGCGTCAATGACTCCGCGACGCTCTCGAGCGCCGTCATGCGCGGATCCAGGCTCCCCGGGGGATCTTGAAAGATGATCTGGAGATCGGCGCGCGCGCGGCGCAGCCGCGCTGCGTCCAGCTGCGCGAGTGGTGTGCCGAGCCAGACGACCTCCCCCGCGCTCGCGGGAAGCAGCTGCAACACCGCGCGCACGAGGGTCGACTTGCCGGCGCCGGACTCTCCAACGATGCCGACGCTCTCGCCCGGGTGCACCGTGAGACTCACGTCATCGAGTGCCCTCAGCTCGGCGCGCCGCGCGTGCAGGCCGCGCAAACGATAGCGCACCGCGAGGTGGCTGACCCGCAGCAGCTCGGGCTGCTCGACCGACGCAGTGGCGGCCGGCTGCGCACAGCTTGCGTCGACCCGCGGCATCGCCTGCAGCAGCTCCCGAGTGTGAGGATGCTCGGGCGTGCTAAAGATGCGACCGACCGGCGCGAGCTCGACGATGCGTCCGGCTTGCATCACCGCGACCCGATCCGCCAATCCGGCCACCACCCCAAGATCGTGTGAGATGAGGGCGATCGCCATGCGGCGCTCGCGTTTCAACTCCGCAAGCAGCGCCAGAATCTGCGCCTGAATGGTCACATCGAGCGCCGTCGTCGGCTCGTCGGCAATGAGCACAGTGGGCTCGCACGCCAACGCCATGGCGATCATCACGCGCTGGCGCATGCCGCCCGAGAGCTCGTGCGGATATTGTTTGAGCCGCTGTGCCGGATCGTTGACATGGACCTGCTCGAGCAGCGCTTGCGCCTGCGTGCGTCCTGTGCGCCACGAGACTTTTCGATGCCGCACGAGCACTTCGGCGATTTGATCCGCGATCCGCAGGTGTGGAGTGAGTGCGCTCCCGGGATCCTGAAAGACCATCGCGACCTGCGCGCCGCGCACGCGGCGCAGCAGCTCCGGCTGCGCGCGCGGCATTGCTCCGAGCTGAATGCTGCCGGAGAGGCGCGCGCTGCGGGGCGCAAGGCCCAGCACCGCCAGAAATGCCTGACTCTTGCCCGCGCCCGATTCGCCGACCACGCCGACGCATTCCCCGCAGGCGATCGATAAGGAGAAGTCGCGCACGACGCTTACCTCCCCAGCCGCGCTCGGATAGCGCACGTTGAGCGCCCGGATGCTGAGTGCGGGAGCGGCTGACATGCAGCCGGCCTTACGGCTCGCGGGGATCGAGCGCATCGTGCAGTCCATCCCCGAGCAGATTGAAGCTCAGCAGCAGCAGCAGCAGCACGCCCGCTGGTACGGCGAGCAACCATGGTGCCGCCTCCATCTCCTGCGCGCCGTCACGAATCAGGCTGCCGAGACTTGCGAGCGGCTCCTGCACGCCGAGCCCCAAGAAGCTCAGGAAGCTCTCGAACACGATCATCTGCGGCACGGTGAGGGCCGCATAGACGATGACCGGCCCGAGCACGTTCGGAATGACGTGTCGCGTGAGAATGTGCGCCGGTGCGCCGCCGCTCGCGCGCGCCGCCTCGATGAAGTCTCGGTGTTTGAGCGCGAGCGCCTGCCCGCGCACGATCCGCGCCATCGTGATCCAGCCCACGGCACCGATCGCCGCGAACAGCGCGATGAGATTACCGCGGCCGAAGAGGGTCGTCAGCGCGATGACGATGAACAAATACGGAAGCGCGTTGAGCACGTCGACGGCGCGCATCATGAAGCCATCGGTGCGGCCGCCCGCATAACCCGAGGTCGCGCCCCAGGCGATACCGACCACGACGCTCACGAGGGTCGCAGTGAGTCCGATCGCGAGCGAGATGCGCACTCCGGAGAGCGTGCGCACCAGGAGGTCGCGGCCGAGCCGGTCCGTGCCCAGCCAGTGTGCCGCGGCGAGCTGTGGCGGAACCGCGATGTGCTGCCAATCGAGGTGGTCGAATGAGTAGGGGCTCAGGAGGGGGCCGCAGACCGCGGCGACCACGATGAGCGCGAGCAGCGCGAGCGCACCGAGTGCGCGGCGATCGCCGCGCAGCCTTTGCAAGGCAGCCGACCAGAGACCGGGCATCACGGACAGTGCCTCATGCATGACGCATGCGCGGATCGAGCCAGCCGTACAAGAGATCCGCGCCGAGGTTCGCGCAGAGCGTGAGCGCTCCGTAGACGATCACCATGCCCATGACGAGCGTGTAGTCACGATTGATCGCGCCCTCGACCAGATAGCGACCGGTGCCCGGCAAGCCAAACACAGTCTCGACGACCAGTGAACCCGTCACGAGGGCGGCTATCGCAGGGCCGAGGAAGCTCACGACCGGCAGCAGCGCCGGCCGCAGTGCATGGCGCAGGATCACCTCGGCCTCGGACAGCCCCTTCGCACGCGCCGTGCGCACATAGTCCGTGCGCAGCACCTCCAGCAGCCCACCGCGCGTGAGGCGGGCAATGTGCGCGATGGCGGGTAGTGCGAGCGTTGCGACCGGCAGCAACAGATGGCGCACGTCCGGTTGCCAGCCTGCGACCGGAAGCCAGTGCAGATGCACGCCGAAGGCGAGTGCCAGAAATGGTCCGACCACGAACCCGGGGACGGCCAGTGCGAAAGTGCTGAGCGCGGTGGCAGCATGATCAGCCCAGCCGTCGCGGCCCAGTGCGGCGCCGAGACCCAGAGGCACGCCGATGAGGAGTGCGGCACAGAGCGCCGCCAGGCCCAGCGTGGCGCTGATGGGAAAGCCGCGCGCAATGAGCTCGGCGACTGAAACGTCGCGCAGCTTGAAGGAGGGCCCGAACTCACCGTGCAGCAGTCCGCGCAGGTAGCGCGCGTATTGCAGCGGCAATGGCTGATCGAGCCCGTACGCGGCCTGCAGGTTGGCCTTGATCTCCGGAGGTGTGCCCTGCTCGGCATCGAAGGGTCCTCCGGGTGCGAGGCGCATGAGGAAGAAGGAGAGCGTGATGATGGCGAGCAGTGTCACCGGAAGGGCGGCGCAGCGACGGACGGCGTAGCGGATCACGGACGGCACACCAGGCGCATCACCGTCGCCAAATGCGGACGGCACGCGCGTTGGACAGCGGCGCCCGCCCTTTCTAAACTCTCGCACCCCTTTTCATTGCAATCGTCAGCCAAACTCATGGAATCGACCCGCCCCATACGCGCCCTGATCCGCGGCCTCGAGGCACTCGCCGTGCTCAACCGCCGCGACGGAGCAACGGTGTCCGAAGTCACCAGCCAGATCAAGCTCCCGCGCACCACGACCTACCGCATCCTGGAGACTCTGTGCCAGGCGGGCTACGTTTACCGTGATGCAGCCGACGATCGGTATCGGCTCACGGTCATGGTGCGCGCGCTGGCGGACGGATTCGATGACGAGGCCTGGGTGACGCAGATCGCACGCCCGTGCATCAACGAGCTGTGCCGGGAGATCGTTTGGCCGATCTCGCTCGCCTCGCCTTCGGGCACGTGCATGCTCGTGCGCGACACGACCGACCATGCGAGCCCCCTCGCCGTGGAACGCTTGCATGCGGGCTTTCGCATCCCGCTGCTGACGACCTCCTCCGGGCGGGCCTACCTTGCCTTCTGCCCGGACGAGCAGCGCGAGTGTCTGCTCGACATTCTCAGCCGCTCGCCACACGAGGAAGACAAGCTGGCCCGCAGCCGGCCCGAGGTCGAGAAGATCCTCGGTGAGACGCGCGAGCAAGGCTATGCCACCGCCACCCGCGCGCGCCGCGTATCCGAGCAGGTCGCGATGGCGGTACCGGTGCTCATCGAGGACCGGGTGCTCGCAACGGTCGCGGTGCGCTTTGCGGCCTCGGCAGTTCCGCCGCGGGTGGCCGTCGAGCGTTTCGTGCCGAAGCTGCGCGATACGGCGCAGAAGATTCAGCAGAAATTCACCGAGCAGCGGCGCGATCCGCCGCATCGCGCCGGCCACGCAAGCCCAGAAGTCGGGCCGTCATGAGACGCATTCTCGTCGGCGTCAAACGAGTCGTCGATTACAACGTACGCATCCGCGTGAAGGCGGATGGCAGCGGAGTCGTCACGGACGGCGTGAAGATGAGCATCAACCCCTTCGATGAGATCGCGCTGGAGGAGGCGCTGCGCATCAAGGAGCGTGGGCTTGCCGACGAGGTGGTCGTGGTCGCAGTCGGAGCGACCGATTGGCAGCAGCAGCTGCGCACGGCGTTGGCGATGGGCGCCGATCGGGCCATCCTCGTGGATGCCGCGGGTACGGATCTCGAGCCGCTCAGCATCGCGCGCGTGATGCTGGGTCTCGTCGAGCGCGAACAGCCCTTCATGGTGATCTTCGGCAAGCAGGCCATCGACGACGACAACAACCAGACCGGGCAGATGCTCGCGGCGCTGTGGAACCGGCCGCAGGCGACCTTCGCCGCCAAAATCGAGCTGTCGCCCGAAAAGGCCGTGGTCACACGCGAAGTGGATGCAGGGCTCGAGACGCTCGAAGTCGATCTGCCCGCGGTATTCACGGCAGACCTGCGCTTGAACGAGCCGCGCTACGTGAAGCTTCCCGAGATCATGAAGGCGAAGAAGAAGCCGCTGGACACGCTCACCTTGCAAGCGCTCGGCGTCACGCCCCGCGCGCGCGCCAAGGCGATCCGCTTCGCTCCGCCGCCGCAGCGTCAGAAGGGGGTCCTGGTCAAGGACGCCGCCGAGCTCGTCGCGGCGCTCAAACAGAAAGGGCTGGTCTGATGGCGCGGGTTCTCATCGTTGCCGAGCACGATGGTGCGACGCTCAACTCGAGCACCGCGAAGTGCGTGAGCTGCGCGCGCGGCATCGCGGCTGCGGAGATCACCGTGGTCGTGTGTGCGGCCGATGCGGCCGCCGTGGCGGCGCAGGCCGCGCAGCTACAGGGCGTCGCGCGCGTCGTGAAGCTCGAGCACCCCGCCAACGCGCACCCACTCGCCGCCGTTCTCGCGCCGCAGCTCGCCGCGATTGCAGCGGGCTACTCGCACGTGCTCGGTCCTTCGACGACGTTCGGCAAGGACCTGATGCCGCGTCTCGCCGCATTGCTCGATGCGCCGCAGCTGAGCGATGTCATGGCCGTGGAGAGCGCCACGCGCTTCCGGCGGCCGATCTATGCCGGCAACGCCATCATCACGGTGGACACAGAGGGTGTGGAGACCGTTATCGCCACGGTGCGCACGGCCTCTTTCGCGGCCGCCGCTCAGGGGGGCTCCGCCGCGATCGAAGCGCTGCAGCCCGGCGTTGCACTACCCACCCACACGCGCTTCGTATCGGTCTCCGCTGCCAAGAGCGATCGTCCGGATCTACAAACGGCCCGGCGTGTGGTCTCCGGCGGGCGTGCCCTCGGCAGTGCGGAGGGCTTCAAATTGCTGTACCGCCTGGCCGACAAGCTGGGCGCGGCCGTCGGCGCCTCGCGTGCCGCCGTGGATGCCGGCTACGTGCCGAACGAGCTGCAGGTCGGCCAGACGGGCAAGATCATTGCGCCGGAGTTGTACGTGGCCGTCGGCATCTCGGGTGCGATTCAGCACCTCACAGGGATCAAGGACGCGCGCACGATCGTCGCCATCAACAAGGACGCCGAAGCGCCGATCTTCGAGGTAGCCGATCTCGGGCTCGTCGGGGATCTGTTTGAGATCGTGCCGCAGCTCGAGAAGCTGCTCGCCTAGTGCTCAGAGATTGGCGAGGACGTGCTCCGCGGCGGAGACCTTGAACTCGCCGGGTGCCTCCGCGTAGACCTGCTTGGCGACGCCATCGTCGACCACGATCGCGAAGCGCTGCCCGCGAGTGCCCATGCCGAAGCGGCTCGCGTCCATCGAGAGCCCGAGGGCTTTCGCGTACTCGCCGTTGCCATCGGCGAGCATCATCACCTTCTCGCCGGTGTTCGAGGCCTTGCCCCAGGCGTTCATCACGAAGACGTCATTTACGGCCATGCAGGCGATCGTGTCCACGCGTTTCGACTTGAGCTGCTCGGCGAGCTGCACGAATCCCGGCAGGTGCTTCGCATCGCAGGTCGGCGTGAATGCCCCGGGTACCGAGAACAGCACGACCTTCTTGCCCTTGAACAACTCATCAGTGGAGATGTCCTTGGGTCCTTCCTTCGTCATCGTCTTGAGCGTGCCCTGCGGCATGCGCTCGCCTGATTTGATGGCCATGCATTGCTCTCCTTTGCGTGAAACGTGCCCGGGTGCGCTTTAGGCCTGGTGCGCGTGCAAGGTCCAGAGGTTCGCCAGGCGCTCGAGCGTCGCGTCACCCTTCACGGCGTGGAACGTCTTGCTGGCATCCTCCTTGTTCCCGGCCTTGAGCTGCGCGATGCCGAGCATGAGGCGCGCCTGCGCCTCGTTCTTCAGGCCGCCCTTCATGATGCCCTGGTTGAATGCCTCGACGGCTTTCGGGTACTGCTGGTAGCTCAGATAAGCGACGCCGAGACCGATCAATTTTTCGCCGGTGGGGGCTGCGGCGGCTTCCCTTGCCTGCTTCTCGAGGGTGGCCTGGTCCTGCGCCGCGGCCTTCTTCGCGTTCTCGAGCAGGCGGTTGGCCCGATCCCTCTCATGCGGATCGGTGAAGACGTTCTTCGCGAAGCCCTTCTCCAGAATGGCGCGCGCCTCGCCGGGTGAGCCCTGATCGAGCGCCAGCTCGGCCATCTCGGAGTAGTCCTGAGGACGCTTGAGCACGTCCACGTCGGAGGCGAGCCGATACAGATCGAGCAGCGTGCGATCGCTGCTGGTGACTTCCTTGTTGTTGAACATGGAGTACAGCAGGTTCTGCCAGTACTCGGGCTTCGGGTAATAAGTGACCAGGCGCTCGAGCGAACGGGTGACGCAGTCCTTGTCGTCCAGCTTGTTGCAGGAGTCGAGAATCAGCTCGAGCTGGTTTTCCTTGGGCGTTTGCCCTTCCTTGATCTCCATGTCGACCAGTGCCGCGGTGTACTTGTAGGCGCCCTTGTAGTCGCCCTTGAGGTAGTACGCCTGGCTGACGAGCGTCTTCATCTTCTCGTCCCCGCCGTAGTCCTTCACCATGCGGGTGCCGTAGTCGATCGCCTTGTCGTAGTTCTTTTGCTGATAGTACAGCTGCGCAAGCGTGCCGATGAATTGCGGCTTCTCCTTCTCGTCCATGTACTTCGAGTTGATCACCGTTTCGAAGGACTTGGTAGCGCCCGCAAGGTCCCCGGTCTTCAGCTGCGCGAAGCCGAGCAACTTGTAGAGCACGTAGTCGTCATAGGGCGTCTTGCCCGAGAGCGACTCGGCCTCTTTCAACTTCGTGATCGCCTCGGAGTACTTCTTGGCGGTAATGTCGTCCTGGGCGGCCTTCAAGACCTTGGCGGCTGCCTTGCTGTTGGTCGGCTTCTCTGCCTTCTCATCGGCAGCAAAAGTACGCGCGCTGGGCACAATGCACAGCGCTCCGGTCAGCGCGGTCGCGAGCATCAGCGCCGCGGCCAGCTTGAGTTGGATCTTCATGGTTGATGGTGTTGAGTGTGAGGAGAATCGGTTGAAATCTGAGGGCCGCGGGTGCTGAGGCTCGCCGGCTGGCTGCTCTACTCGCCGAACTCGGCGGTGTTGACGAAGCCGATGCGCTTCATGTGATTACGCTGGGCGGCGGCGAGCACCTTCGCGACGAAGTCGTACTTGACGCGCTTGTCGGGGCGCAGGTGAATTTCGGGCTGCGGGTCCTTCATCGCCTCGGTGCGGAAATAGCCCGCGAGCGTGTCGAGGTTGGGCACCGTATTGCCGTTCCACACCACCGTGCCGTCATAGTCGATCGTCAGATCGATAACTTCCGGGCGCTGCTCCTGGGGTGGCGGCGGGTTGTTCGCGTTCGGCATGTCGAGCTTCACGGCATGCGTCATGATCGGCAGGGTGAGGATCAGCATGATCAGCAGCACCAGCATCACATCGATGAGTGGCGTGGTGTTGATGTCGACCATCTCCTCCCCGCCGCTTCCGCCTACGGACATTGACATGGTATGGGCTCTCCTGCTGCGCGGTCAGTGCTCGAGCGACAGGCTCTGCGCGAGGCTGTTCTTGTCCGGCTCGGTGATGAAACCGACCTTGACGATGCCACCCCGCTGGATTGCGTAGAGCACGCGTCCGACGGCCTCGTAGCGCGCGTTCTTGTCGGCGCGGATGTGAATCTCGGGCTGGGGCTTGCGCACCGCGACCTCTTTGACCTTGTCGAGCAGCACCTGCGGCGAGGCCACCTTGCCGTTGTTCCAGTAGAAGTTGCCGTCCTGATCGACGGCGATGGTGATGTTCTCGGGCTTGGTCTGTGTCGGGATGTTCACCGCATTCGGAAGCTGCACCGGCACCTGCTTGATGATCACGGGGATCGTGATCAGAAAGATGATCAGCAACACGAGCATCACGTCGACGAGCGGAGTCGTGTTGATGGTCGAGTTGAGCGGAGTTTCGTCCTCGGACGAGGGCGCACCGACACTCATGGCCATGGTTGCTTACCTGCTGTGAAACGACGCTGCCCGAGCCCTCACCCTCACTTGCGCCCTGCCGTCGCCGTCGCCGCCGCAGGCGCTGCCTGCGCGGTCGCCGGGCGTGTTGCCGTCAGGTCATTGCCGCCGACGCGGGCACCACCGACGAGATAGGCATGCAGGTCGCTGGCAAAGTTCCGCAGATTCTCCTGTACGCCACGATTGCGGCTCACCAACCAGTTGTAGCCGAGCACCGCGGGCACCGCCACCGCCAAGCCGAGCGCCGTCATGATCAGCGCCTCACCCACCGGTCCAGCGACCTTGTCGATGCTGGGCTGGCCGGAGAGGCCGATGTTGATCAGAGCCTGAATGATGCCAACGACCGTTCCAAATAGACCGACGAAGGGCGCCGTGGAGCCGACCGTGGCGAGGAAGCCGAGCCCGGTCTGCAGCTTGGCAGTCACATTGTTGACCGCACGCTGCAGGGACATCGTGATCCACTCGTGCAGGTCGATCCGGTCCGTGAGGCGTCCGTCATGGTGGGCGACGGCCCGCAGACCGTCCTCGGCGATGCTGCGATAATCGTCACCCTTCTTCAGGCGCTCGACGCCATCCTTCACGGACGGCGCAGTCCAGAACTGCTTCTCCACGACCTTGGCCGACTGTTTGAGTCGGCGCTGATCCCAGAGCCTCGTCAGGATGATGTACCACGAGAAGAAGGACATGACCGCGAGGATGAGCAACACGCCGTGAGAGAGCATGTTGCCGTTCTCCACGAGTGCCCCGAGACCATACGGATTCGACGTTGCTTGGACTGCTTGGTTTTCCATGGTTTCCTCTAACTAATCGCAGGGCCGCGTGCGAGGCGCGGCTTCAAAAGTGAATCAGCCTCTGAGCTGGAACTTGACGCGGAAGTTGGCGCACGACGATATGGGCTTGCCGTCTTCGGTCCCGGGCTTGTAGCGGCCGGAACCGGCTTTGGCCAGTTTCAGCGCGCCTTCATCGAGACGCGAGCTTCCCGAGGACTGTGCGATCGTCGGCGCCTCCGTAAGCTTGCCCGATGGGTCGACGCAAGCCTTCACAGTCGCCGTCCCCTCCTCGCCCAATCGCTGCGAAGCCGGCGGATAGAAATCCTCGGTGTTCGGAAAGCCCTTACCCGGTCCAGGCGGTGTTCGCGTCACCGCCCTCGGTGGCGGCGGCGGTGCTGCCACGACGTGACGATTGGTCACGTCCGTGATGGCGGTGGAAGTGCTCTCCGCAGGCATGTTGATCGCCACGTCGGGTGGCGGGACTTCCACCGGAGGCCGCTCCATCTTCGGCGGAGGCGGAGGTGGAGGCTCATCGCGCTTCTGTACTTCCTGCACGATGTCGGTTTGGATCGGCGCGGATACGACGGCGATGGCCCGCTGCGCAAGTCCGGTCGCAAAACCGTAGATGAGCAGGACGTGCAGACAGACGATGGCTACGAAGGCGATCGCGCGTCGCGAGACATAACTTGAATCGTGCTGTGCGTAGGCGGCCATGCGATTGTTACGAAGAAGCTCTGTAAATGAGTCACCGGCCAAGGGGTAAGCGTCGCAAAGTAGCTACGTTTCAGCCCGTATGCAAGCCCAAACCCCGACCATCAGTCGCCGGATTACCGGCTCGTGCCGGCCGATGTTCTACAACGCGCGACTCATCGCTCGGGTTCGCGCCGTTGCTATCTGTACGTCCCCTTTAATGATGTTATAGACGCCTCGTGCTGCATCGCGCGCCGACATGCGGCAGCCGCACGAGCGACACGAACTCTACCGTTGCACCTCGCACCTGACAACTCCGCTCAAGCTTCCGTCGCAAGATCTGGGTCTGGGGCGCGGGTGACGGCACCCGTGGAGGCACTGCCCACCAGGCTTGCATATTTCGCGAGCGCGCCGGAAGAGGCGTAAGGCTTGCGGGGCACCCAGGCCTTACGGCGCCGTCGCAGCTCGGAAGCGGACAATTGCACGTCTATCGTGCGCCGCACGGCGTCGATCGTAATGCGATCACCCGTGCGCAGCAGGCCGATGGGACCGCCGACCGCCGCTTCCGGTGCGATATGTCCAACCACGAACCCGTGGCTGCCTCCCGAGAAGCGTCCGTCGGTGATGAGCGCCACTTGGGCGCCGAGGCCGCGCCCCGCGATCGCGCTCGTCGGGCTCAGCATCTCGCGCATGCCGGGCCCTCCCTTGGGGCCCTCATAACGGATCACCACCACATCTCCGGGGCGCACGACGCCATTGAGAATCGCTTCGGTGGCGCGCTCCTCACCATCGAAAACTCGCGCCCGACCCTCGAAGGACAGACCCTCCTTGCCGCTGATCTTTGCAACGGCACCCTCGGGCGCCACATTGCCGTGCAAGACGACGAGGTGGCTCTCCTTTTTAAGCGGGTTCGAAAGCGGACGTACAACGTCTTGTCCAGCAAGATATGTTCCGACTTCTTTTAGGTTTTCGGCGAGCGTGCGTCCAGTGACGGTAAGGCAGTCGCCGTGCAGCAACCCGCCCTCGAGCAGCATCCGCATGAGGGGTTGGACGCCTCCGGCCGCAATGAGTTCAGACATCAAATAGCGGCCGCTCGGTCTCAAATCCGCCAGCACCGGGACGCGCCGGCCGATACGTGTGAAGTCCTCAAGACCGAGCCGCACGCGCGCCTCGTGCGCGATCGCCAGCAGGTGCAGCACCGCATTGGTCGAACCGCCGAGGGCGATGGTGAGCGTGATCGCGTTCTCGAACGCCTTGCGCGTCAGGATGTCGCGCGGCCGGATGCCCTCGCGCAGCAGGTGCACGACCGCCGCCCCCGCCCGCCGCGCGTCGTCCCGCTTGGCATCGCTCACCGCCTCCTGCGCCGAGCTGTCGGGCAGTGACAGCCCCAGCGCCTCGATCGCCGAGCCCATCGTATTGGCGGTGTACATCCCCCCGCAGCTGCCGGGTCCAGGGATCGCCGTGCGCTCGATATCGAGGAGCTCGGCGGCGCTGAGCTTGCCGGCTGCCTGCGCACCGACCGCCTCGAACACCGCCACGATATCGCGGCGGCCTGCGCCGGGGCGGATCGTGCCGCCATAGACGAACACCGAGGGTCTGTTGAGGCGCGCCATGGCCATCGCGCAGCCGGGCATGTTCTTGTCGCAACCGCCGATCGCGACGAAGCCATCGAAGCCCTCGGCCGCGACCACCGTCTCCACGGTATCGGCGATCAGCTCGCGGGAGACGAGTGAATAGCGCATGCCCGGCGTGCCCATCGATATGCCATCCGACACCGTAATGGTGTTGAACAGCACGCTCTTGGCGCCCGCGGCATCCACGCCCGCAGCCGCCTCGCGCGCCAGCCGATCGATGTGCATGTTGCACGGCGTTACGTTTGCCCAGGTGGACGCAATGCCGATCTGCGGCTTCGCGAAGTCATCGTCGAGGAAGCCCACGGCGCGCAGCATCGCGCGTGCAGGGGTCTGCTTGGTGCCATCGACGACGATGCGGGAATGGGCACGAATGTCGACAGCGGTGCGGGACTTCTTTCGCATCGGCACTCCTCATCCAAAGCGGGCACGGATCAAGCGGTAGAGCGCACGCACGCACTGAGCCTCGGCGCCAACCGGCCGACCCGGACGATCCTTTGCGTTCCAGGCGTACAGATCGAGGTGCAGCCAGTTGCGGGTCGTGACGAAGCGCTGCAGGAACAATGCCGCGATCACGGACCCCGCGAACGGCGATGCCGAGACATTGCCGAGATCCGCGACCTTGCTCGCGAGCTCATCCTCGTAGCCTGCCCACAGCGGCATCGGCCACACCGGATCGCCCTCGGCCTCGCCGCACCTGCGCAGCTCGTTCATCAAACCGTCATCCGGCGAGTAGGCGGCAGGCAATTCGGGGCCCAGGGCCGTGCGGGCGGCGCCCGTGAGCGTGGCGAGGTCGATGAGCAGATCGGGTTGCTCGCGGTCGGCCTCGGTGAGCGCATCGGCGAGCACCAAGCGTCCCTCCGCGTCGGTATTGCCGATCTCCACGGTGAGCCCCTTGCGGGACCGCAGCACATCGCCAGGCCGGTATGCACGGCCATCGATGCTGTTCTCGACGCACGGCAGAAGTACTCGCAGCCGCAGCGGTGCTCGCAGGCTCATGAGGAGGCTCGCGAGCGCCAGGGCACAGGCCGCACCTCCCATGTCCTTCTTCATGAGCAGCATGGCCGCGGAGGGCTTCAGGTCGAGCCCACCGCTGTCGAAGCACACGCCCTTGCCCACGAGCGTCAGGCGCCGGGCGTTCGGCTCGCCCCATTGCAGGTCGACCAATCGCGGCGCGCGCGGACTGCCCGCTCCGACCGCGCGGATCAGTGGGTAATTGAGCGCCTCGAGCTCGCCCGCTTCGAGCACCTGACAGCGCGCCCCATGCGGCTGCGCCAGATCCACCGCCGCCTGGGCGAGCTCGGCGGGACCCAGGTCGTTGGCCGGCGTGTTGATGAGGTCACGCGCGAGCGCCGTGGCCGCCGCGGCGGCGCGCGCATACGCGAGATCGGCGCCCGAGGGGGCGACCAGGGCGGCGCGCGCGAGCGTGGGGGCGCTGCGGTAGCGCACCATGCGATAGCTCCCCATGAGCCACCCGAGCACGAACTGCGTGGCGGCCGCCGGCGCGAGTGCGCTCGCCACGCTGTACTCACCGGGCGGCAGCCGCTCGGCCAGCGCCGCCGCGTGCCACCACGTGAGCTCGTCCGGCGTTTTGAGCGATCCGAGTCCGACGAGCACCCCGTTGATGCGGCCATCGGGTGCCGGCAGGGTGAGCGTTTTGTACCGCTCGGCCTGAAAGGCATGCGCGCGCACCCAGCTGGCGACAGCGCCGCTCTGCGACGCGAGCCATGCTGGCAGCTCCGCTTCCGGGACGAGCCAGACGCGGCGCGCCTCCTCGCTGTGCTCGATCAGAGGTGACTCAGGCATTAGGACCCGCAGTATTCCCGAGGCGGCTGCCGCGCGCCACGTCATTGACTGTCTATCATTGACAAGATTGCAGCCGTTATGCTTTGTTATGAGCCATGGCGACGTCCGCACCCGTGAACAGCACCCCAGCGCCGGCCGGTGCCGCGCTGCTCGGACTGCTGGCTCTCAGCCTGCTCCTTAGGAGCGGCCGGTGCGGGTCACTCGCGCGCTAATCAGCAGATCCAAGCGAGAGAACACCAGATAACCCCGCACCGGCCCGAGCTCAAGGGCGGGTGCGGGGTTTTTTCGTTGCAGACGGGAGCACACGATGAGGCTGTATTCGCAGAAGGATGTCGACAAGAAGGCGCTGCGCGGGGCTCGCATTGCGGTCCTCGGCTATGGCAGCCAGGGCCGTGCGCACGCTCTCAATCTCAAGGACAGCGGCTACGACGTGGTCGTCGGCGTGCGCAAGGGTGCCAGCTGGAAAAAGGCGCGCCGTGACGGCCTCGCGGTGGCGGAGCCTGCCGAGGCCGTCGCCGATGCGGATGTGATTGCCATGCTGGTGCCCGATTTGAGCCAGCCGCAGGTCTACGAAGCGATCGCTCCTCATCTCAAGCGCGGTGCCGCCCTGCTGTTCGCGCACGGTTTCAACATTCATTTCAGGCAGATCCGCCCGCGCAGGGACCTCGATGTCGTTCTCATTGCGCCCAAGGGACCCGGTGATCTGGTACGCCGGCAGTACCAGCAGGGCCGCGGCGTTCCCTGCCTGATTGCAGTCGCCCGCGACGCGAGCGGCCACGCCCATGCGCGCGCGCTTGCCTACGCCCATGGCATCGGCGGCACGCGCGGCGGCGTCCTCGAGACCACCTTCTCCGAAGAGACCGAGACGGATCTGTTCGGCGAGCAGGCCGTGCTCTGCGGCGGTGCGACCGAGCTCGTCGTCAAAGGTTTCGAGACTCTGGTCGAGGCCGGCTATCAGCCCGAGGTCGCGTACTACGAGTGTCTGCACGAGCTGAAGCTGATCGTCGATCTGCTCCACGAGGGCGGCATCAAGAAGATGCACGAGTTCATCAGCGAGACGGCCAAGTACGGCGATCTGACGCGCGGGCCGCGCGTCATCGACGCGCACGTCAAGAGCGAGATGCGCCGCATACTCACGGAGATTCAGCAGGGAAAGTTCGCCCGCCAGTGGATCGCGGAGAACGCCTCAGGCAGGCGCAACTACAAGAAGATGTTGAAGGCCGACATGGCGCGACAGATCGAGAAGGTGGGTGCCCAGCTGCGCGCCCGCATGCCCTGGCTCAACGAGGGCCGGGCGTGACATCTGCAGGAGAACGGTTATGAGCGCGAATCCCGAACACGTCGTCATCTTCGATACTACGCTGCGCGATGGCGAGCAATCTCCGGGCTGCAGCATGACGCAGCCGGAGAAGCTGCGCATGGCCCGCGCGCTCGCCGAGCTCGGGGTCGATGTCATCGAAGCCGGCTTTCCGGCGGCCTCGCGCGGTGACTGGGAGAGCCTCAACGCCGTGGCGCGCGAGGTGCACGGACCGATCATCTGCGGTCTCGCTCGCTGTAACCGCAACGACATCGAGCTCGCCGCCAAGGCATTGCGCGATGCGCAGCGCCGCCGGCTGCACGTGTTTCTCGCGACCAGCGCCATTCATCGCCAGTACAAGCTGAACATGGCACAGGATGAGATCGTGCGCACCGCCGTGGAAGCGGTGCACATCGCACGCGAGCACTCCGACGACGTCGAGTTCTCGCCCGAGGACGCATCGCGGACCGAGCTCGAGTTCCTCGCCCATGTGGTCGAGGCGACCATCGAGGCCGGCGCGACGACGATCAATATCCCCGACACCGTCGGGTACACCGTACCGGATGAGTTCGCGGAGCTGTTCCGCTACTTGCGCAAGAACGTGCGCGGCATCGAGCGCATCACCCTCTCCGTGCACTGTCACGACGATCTGGGCATGGCGGTCGCGAACAGCCTCACCGCGGTTGTGGCCGGTGCGCGCCAGATCGAGTGCACCGTCAACGGCATCGGCGAGCGGGCCGGCAATTGCTCGCTCGAGGAAGTGGTGATGGCACTGCGCACGCGGGCCACCTTCTTCAACGTGCGCACGAACGTGCACACGACGCGCCTGTATCCGACCTCGCGGCTGCTGGCGAGCATCACGGGCCTCACCATCCCCCGCAACAAGGCGGTCGTCGGCGAGAACGCCTTCGCGCACGAGTCCGGAATCCATCAGCACGGGATGCTGCGCCATGCCTCGACCTACGAGATCATGAAACCAGAGGACGTGGGGTTGCCCGCCAGCAGCTTGGTCCTCGGCAAGCACTCCGGCCGGCATGCGCTGCGCCAGCGCGTCCAGGAGCTCGGCTTCGAGCTCGACGAAAACGAGTTCAATCAGCTGTTCGCGGAGTTCAAGTCGCTCGCCGACAAGAAAAAGGAGCTCTTCGACGGCGACATCGAGGCGCTGGTGCTGCGGGTGGAAGGCAGCGCGAGTGGCCCGTGGAGCCTGACGGGGTTGCGTATTCTCGCGGAGAGCGGCGCCGAGGCCGACGCCGTGGTACAGCTGCAGCACACCGATGGCCGCCACATCGAACAACGCGCACGCGGCGATGGCCCCGTCGATGCCGCCTTCAAGGCGATCGAGGCTGCGATCGGCCTCGAGGTGGCGCTGCGCAAGTTCGAGGTGCACGGTGTGACCGGTGGCGAGGATGCGCAGGGCGAGGCGATCGTGTACGTGGAATACAACCAGCGCATGTACCGCGGCTCGAGCGTGAGCACCAACATCGTCGAGTCGAGCACCCAGGCCTTCCTCGAGGTCATCAATCGCATCGAGCTCGCGCAACGCGCAGTCGGTCGCACGCGTGAGGAGCGCTCGGCCCCGGCGCGCACGGCGAAGGCGGCCATCTGAGCTCACCCGGACACGCAAGGAGCACATGCGGAGCGGCCATGCCCAAGACGCTGCTGCAGAAGCTGTGGGAAGCGCATGAGGTCGTGCCGGAGTCGGTCGACACGCCGGCAGTGCTGTATGTCGACCTGCACCTGATTCACGAGGTGACCTCGCCGCAGGCCTTCACGGAGCTCGCGCGCCGCGGCCTCGGCGTGCGCCGCCGCGATCGCACGCTCGCCACGCTGGACCATTCGACACCGACCCGCACGGAGCAGGTATTCGGCGGCGCGCCGATCGCCGTGGAATCGGCGGCACGGCAGGTGCGTGAGCTCGAGACCAACTGCGCCAGCTTCGGCGTCGAGCTGCTCGGTCTTCCCAGCCGCGAACGCGGCATTGTGCACGTGATCGGACCGGAGCTCGGATTGACGCAGCCGGGCAAGACCATCGTCTGCGGCGACAGTCACACGAGCACCCACGGAGCCTTCGGCGCGCTCGCATTCGGCATCGGCACGACCGAGGTGGGCCATGTGCTCGCGACGCAATGCCTGCTGCAGCGCAAGCCGCGCGCGCTCGCGATCAATGTGGCGGGTGCGCTCGCCGGCGGCGTCACGGCGAAGGACCTGATTCTTGCGATCATCGGGCGCATCGGCGTTGCCGGGGGCACCGGCTGCGTCATCGAGTACCGCGGCGCTACAATTCGCGCGCTCGACATGGATGAGCGCATGACGGTGTGCAACATGTCGATCGAGGCGGGTGCGCGCGCGGGCATGATCGCGCCCGATGAGACCACCTACGCCTATCTGCGCGAGCGGCGCCGCGCGCCGCACGGACGCGACTGGGAGCGTGCGCTCGAGGGCTGGCGAGCGCTGCCGACCGACCCGGGCGCGCGCTTCGATCGCGAACTCGACATCGATGCGACGGGGGTCGAGCCCATGATCACCTACGGCACGAATCCCGGCATGGTCATGCCGATCAGCGGCTCGGTGCCCGAGCGCACCGCGGATCCGGCTTTTGCACGGGCGTTGACCTATATGGGACTCGAGGCGGGCGCGCCGCTGCGCGAGCGCCCCGTGAATGTGGTGTTCGTCGGCAGCTGCACCAACGGGCGTCTGTCCGATCTGCGTGCGGCGGCAGGGGTGCTGCGCGGACGCAAGGTGGCGCGCGGCGTACGCATGCTGGTCGTGCCGGGCTCGCAACAGGTGAAGGCAGCCGCCGAAGCCGAGGGCCTCGACCGCGTGTTCCTCGATGCCGGCGCCGATTGGCGCGAGTCGGGATGCTCGATGTGCATCGGCATGAACGGCGATACCGTGGCACGCGGAGAATACTCGGTGAGCACCAGCAACCGAAATTTCGAGGGCCGTCAGGGTGCCGGAGCACGCACTCTGCTCGCGAGCCCGCTCACCGCGGCCGCCTGTGCAGTGCGGGGATGCATCACCGATCCGCGCGAGCTGCTCAATGGCTGAAGGAACTTTGACGCCCGCGGCCGATCGCGAAGCCATGAGAATTCATTCCCGCACGGTGGTCCTGCCCGCCGCGAACATCGATACCGACCAGATCATCCCGGCGCGCTTCCTGACGACCACGACCCGCACCGGGCTCGGGCGCCAGCTCTTCGCTGACTGGCGCTACGGAGCCGATGGCGCGCCGCGGGCGGAGTTCGCGCTGAATCGGCCGGAAGCCGCCGGCTGCCAGATCCTCGTGGCCGGCCGCAACTTCGGCTGCGGCTCCTCGCGCGAGCATGCGCCATGGGCGCTGCGGGACTTCGGCATTCGCGCGGTCGTGAGCACGGAGATCGCGGATATCTTCCGCGCCAACGCCCTCAAGAACGGCCTGCTGCCGATCGTGATCGACGAAGCGACGAGCCGTTGGCTCATCGAGCATCCCGGAGCGCAGGTGACGATCGATCTCGAGGCAACGACGCTCACGCTGCCCTCGGGAGTTGCCGTGAGCTTTCCGATCGAGCCCTTTGCCCGGTACTGTCTGCTGAATGGCATCGATGAGCTCGGGTTTCTGCTCGCGCGCGTGCCGCAGATCGAGGCGTACGAGCAGCGCACCGCGCGCTCATGAAAGCGCGCATCGCGGTGCTTCCCGGCGACGGCATCGGACCCGAGGTCATGGCGGAAGGCATGCGCTGTCTGGCCGCGATTGCGAGCGCATCCGGTCATGAGCTCGAACTGACCGAGCTGCCCTTCGGGGGCACGGCCATCGACGCGCTCGGCGACCCGTTGCCGGCATCGACGCTCGAGGCTTGTCGCGCCGCCGATGCGGTGCTGCTCGGGGCGATCGGCGGTCCCAAGTGGTCCGCGCCTGGCGCAAAGCTGCGTCCGGAACAGGGCCTGTTGCGGCTGCGCCGCGAGCTCGGCGTGTACGCCAACCTACGCCCGGTCAAGGTGCACCCGAGTCTCATCGATGCCTCGACGCTCAAGCCCGAAGTGCTGCGCGGGGTCGATCTCGTGTTCGTGCGCGAGCTGACGGGAGGCATCTACTTCGGTGACAAGTCGCGGGACCGCCACGGCGCAAGCGATGTGTGCACCTACACGGTTGCCGAGATCGAGCGGATCGTGCGGGTGGGGGCGCGCCTCGCGCGCGAGCGGCGCGCGAAGCTCACCTCCATTGACAAAGCGAATGTACTCGAGACCTCGCGACTGTGGCGCGAAGTGAGCGAGCGGATCGTGCGCGATGAGTTCCCGGATGTGAGCCTCGAGCACATGCTGGTCGATGCGGCGGCGATGCACCTGATCCGACGGCCGCGTGATTTTGACGTGCTCGTCACTGAGAACATGTTCGGCGACATCCTCACCGATGAGGCATCGATGCTCGCGGGCTCCCTTGGGCTCTTGCCCTCGGCCTCCCTCGGCACTGGCACGCGCGGACTCTACGAGCCGATCCACGGCTCGGCCCCGGACATTGCCGGCCGTGGCATCGCCAATCCCTACGGCATGATTCTGAGCGTCGCGCTGCTGCTGCGGCACTCGCTCGGCCTACCGGCCGAGGCCGCGGCTCTCGAGCGGGCCGTGAACCGCGCGCTCGAGCACGGTGCGCGCACCACCGACATCGCAGCCGTCGGCGTGCAAGCGCTCGGCACGCGTGCAGCCGGCGATGCCGTGCTGGCAGAGCTTGGGGGCTGAGCCTGAGCGGCGCGCTTACACTTCGGCGAGCGTCAGGCGCGGCGCCGCGCTCACGCGCCGCGCCCGCTCCAACCCCGCCGCCAGATCGGCGCGCAGATCCTCCAGCGCTTCGATTCCGATCGACAGTCGGATGAGCCCATCCGTGAGCCCCGCGCGCAAGCGCGCCTGCGGCTCCATCGCGGCGTGGGTCATCGTGGCCGGATGGGCGATGAGGCTCTCGACGCCACCGAGCGATTCAGCCAGGGAGAAACAGGTGAGGCCCGAGGCGAAGGCGCGCACCGCCTCGTGTCCGCCCTCGAGCTCCACCGTCACCACGCCGCCGAAGCCGCGCTGTTGTCGGCGCGCGAGTTCGTGGCCGGGGTGCGTCGCCAAGCCGGGATAGTAGACACGGGTAACGCCGGGCTGCTCGCAGAGCCAGTGCGCCAGCGCGTCGGCGTTGCGCGCGTGCTGCTCGAGTCGCGCATGCAGCGTGCGCATCCCACGCAGCGTCATGAAGCTGTCGAAGGGGGCGCCGGTCACGCCCAGGCAGTTGGCCCACCACACCAGCTGCTCGTGATGCTCGGGCGAGCGCGCGATCACTGCGCCGCCGACCACATCGCTGTGGCCGTTCAGGTATTTGGTCGTGGAGTGCACGACGAGATCGGCGCCGAGCTCTAGCGGCCGCTGCCACAACGGCGAGAGAAAAGTATTGTCGACCACGACCAGGGCGCCGCACTCATGACCCAGCGCGGCGAAGCGCTCGATGTCGGTGATGCGCAGTAACGGGTTGCTCGGCGTTTCTATCCACAGAAGCGCCGTCGGTTTGCTGAGCGCGGCGCGAACCGCGGCCTCGTCCGCGCAATCGACGAATTCCGCGGTCAGCTCCCCGCGGCGCTGCCAGGCATCGAACAGGCGATACGTCCCGCCATAGCAATCGTGCGGCGCCACGATGCGTGCGCCCGCCGGCAGCAGATAGCCGACCAGGGTGATCGCGGCCATGCCCGTCGCCGTGACCACGGCGCCGGCGCCACCCTCGAGCTCGGCGAGCGCGGCACCGAGGGCGTCGCGGGTGGGATTGCCCGAGCGCGTGTAATCGTAGCCGCGCTTATCCCCGAAGCCGCGAAAGGCGAACGTCGCGCTCAGGTGCAGCGGCGGTACGACGGCGCCCGTGACCGGATCCGACTCGAGCCCGGCCCGCACGGCCTGCGTGATGGGATTGCTCTTTTCGTTCATGGGGCGGGTCCGAGCACGCTCGCAAAGATGGCGCGCAGCTGCCCGGCCTCCTTTAGAAAGGCGTCGTGACCATAAAAAGAGGAGATCTCGTGCAGCCTGGCGTGCGGCAGCCGTGCGACCATCGCTCGCACATCGACGAGCGGCACGAGCTGGTCCTCGCGCACGGCCACCGCGCTGGTCGGTACGAAGATGCGTGCTGCGTTGACCCGGTGCAGGTCGATGGACTCCGACAGGCACAGGAACGATTCCGGTCGATGGCGGCTTGCGTAGGCGCTGCCGCGCGCCGCGAGATAGCGCTCCACCGGAAAGACGAACTCACCGCTCTCGCAGCTCGGAGCACCGTCGAACCGTGCAGCGAACTCCTCTGCCGTGCGGTAGGTCGTCATGGCGAGCGCGCGCGCGAGCTCCACGGCTTCGCGTGCGTGGCCGCACTGCAAGCCAAAGCGCACCAGACGGCGTTGCGTGCTGCGCCAGGCCGTGGCGAGCGGATGAGGACGGTCGGCTGCGCCGATGGTCAACAGGGCACCGACGCGATCCGGGTAGCGCTCGGCAAAGGCAAGCGCCACCATGCCGCCGTAGGAGCCCCCTGCGATCGCCTGCAGTGACTTGATGCCGAGGTGATTGACCAGCGCGAGCAGCACCTCGGCCTGGTCATAGCTCGAGATGCTCGGAAACACACTGCCCGCAGCCGGGCCGGTCGACTCTCCGCTGCCGCCGAGGTAATCGAAGCCCAGGATGCGGAAGCGATCGGCATCGAGCGGCTGGCCACGACCGGCAATCTCCCGCCACCAGCTCTCGCGGGGATCCGCGGTGACGCAAACGCGCCGGTCCGCCGAGATACCCCCCAGCGCACACACCACCGGCGCGCCCGACGGACCGACCAGGCGCCACGCGATCCGCACGTCAGTGAGTTGCCCGCCGTGAAAGAGCTCCAGCGCCCTGGGCAGATGCAGGATTCCCTCGCGGACGGACGGCTCCGGTGGGTGCTCGGCGGCGTGCACGATCGGCTCGAGACCGACTCGCGGGCTGCTCGTGAGGGATTCGATCGTGGCGCTCATCCGGTGCTCCGTAGTGCAAGGCTCGTCTCACCGATACCCCTTGCAGAGAGCACCCGCGCATCGCTCGGCGGGCTGGTCGCGTCCATCGTCTGCTCCATCGCCGCGCGTCGAGCAGAGGCTACGCTGATCGCTCATCTGCCGGCCCGTACCAACGGGTCGCAGGAGTTGGCACCTTTCCGGGCTGGTTGGGCCTGGCGGTTGCCCCGGCGTCGAAGGGCCTTTCCCTCAGCCGGTCTCGATGAGTGGGCGGAAGTCTAGGCTGCCCCGTCCCGCAGCGTCAAGACGATGTCGCGGCGCAGCATGGTAGCGCACGCGAGCGCTGGCACCCAGGGATCCCGCGGCGGCAGCGCGCGGACATAAGCTCGCGCGCGCCTGCTGGCGGCACTTCCCCGCTCGTGCTAGCGTACTAGCGTGTTGTTACGCTAATCGACGCATACGGGACGTAGTTCGCATGAAACTGCACCGCAACTTGAGTCCGCGCCGGGAAGCGCTCGCCGAGCGCAATCTGTACGTCGCCGTGGCGGCGTTGCGCAGCCCCGAGGAGTGCCGCGCATTCCTGCGCGACTTGTGCACACCCGCGGAGATCCAGGCGATGGCCGATCGCTGGGCGGTCGTCGAATGGCTGCAGCGCGGCGTGCCCTATCGAGAGATCCAGCGCATCACCGGAGTGAGCGTCACGACGATCGGGCGCGTGGCCCGTTACCTCGCGCGCGGCAACGGTGGCTACGGACTCGCGGCGCGCCGGCTCGAGGGCGGGCGACGCCCGGACGCGGAGCGCAGCGGATGAGCGCCCTGGGCCGCGACATGCGCCTCAAGCTTGCCGTGCAGAAATCCGGGCGGCTCACCGAGCCCTCGATCGATCTCTTCGGGCGTTGCGGTCTCAAGCTCTCGCGGGGCAAGGATCAGCTCATGGGCTACGGCGAGAACATGCCGCTCGATCTGCTGTTCGTGCGCGACGACGACATTCCGGACCTGGTGCAGGAGGATGTGTGCGATCTGGGGCTCGTCGGTCTCAACGTGCTCGAAGAGAAGCGCCTGGAGCTCGCTGCGCGCGGCCATGCGGCGCGTTTCGAGCGCGTGCGCTCGCTCGATTTCGGGCGCTGCCGCCTGTCACTCGCAGTTCCCGAGGGTACCGCGTACGCAGGGTTGAGCTCGCTGCGCGGCAAGCGCATCGCGACGACCTATCCTTTCCTGCTCGAAACGTATCTGCGCGAGCACGACGTGAGCGCGGACATCGTGATCCTCTCGGGGGCCGTAGAGATCGCTCCACGCCTGGGGCGGGCGGATGCCATTTGCGATCTCGTGTCCACCGGCTCGACCTTGCAGGCGAATCACCTGCGTGAAGTGGAGACCTTGCTCGAGAGTCATGCGGTGCTCATCCGCACCCCGCTCGAGCTGCCGGCCGACAAAGCCGACTGGGTGCAGCGCCTGCTCATGCGCATCGACGGTGTACAGCAGGTGCGCGAGAGCAAGTACATCATGCTGCACGCACCGCGCGCGGCGCTCGGGCAAATTCGCCGCCTGCTACCCGGCTGCGAGACGCCCACGATCATTCCGCTCGAGGGCCACCCCGATCGGGTCGCGGTGCACGCGGTCTGCCGGGAGAACGTGTTCTGGGAGACGCTCGAGGAGCTCAAGCGCGCCGGCGCGAGCGCCCTGCTCGTACTGCCCGTCGAGAAGATGCTCGACTGACCCTCATGCGCATTCTCCTCTGGCACGAGCTCGACGAGACGGCACGCAACGCTGCGCTGGCGCGTCCGGCATTTGCCGCACGCGCGGAGGTTTCCGAGAGCGTGCGTGAGATCTTCGCGAGTGTCAGGAAGGAAGGCGACGCGGCGCTGCGGCGTTATAGCGAACGATTCGACGGGGTTCAGTTGCGGGAGTTCGCCGTCTCGAGCGCCGAGTTCGCGGCCGCCCGCCAGCAGGTGAGCTCCGCGCAGCTCAGCGCGCTGCAGCGGGCGATCGCCAACGTCGAGGCCTTTCATGCCGCTCAGCGCCTGGCGCCGCTGCAGCTCGACGTCATGCCCGGCGTGCGCTGTGAGCGCATCGAGCGTGCGATCTCCGCCGTCGGACTCTATGTGCCTTCCGGTTCGGCGCCGCTGCCCTCCACGGTCGTCATGCTTGCTGTGCCGGCGCGGCTCGCCGGCTGTCCGCGCCGCATCCTGTGCACTCCGCCGACGAGCGCAGGCGCGGCCCATCCGGCGGTGCTGGTCACCGCACAGCTCTGCGGCATCGATACGGTGTTCAAGATCGGCGGTGCGCAGGCGATCGCGGCGCTCGCTTACGGCACGCGCAGCGTGCCCAAAGTGGACAAGGTCTTCGGTCCTGGAAACATGTGGGTCACGGCCGCCAAGCAGCTCGCGGCGATGGATCCAGAGGGGGCTGCGTGTGATCTGCCGGCCGGCCCTTCGGAGGTCCTCGTCATCGCGGACGAGACGGCGCGTCCCGAGTTGGTCGCGGCCGATCTGCTCGCGCAGGCGGAGCATGACGCGGCCGCGCAAGCCATCCTCGTCACTCCCTCACTCGAGCTCGCGAGCGAGGTGCTCACGGCCGTGCAGCGGCAGGCGCATACTTTGAGCCGCCATGCCATCCTCGAGCACTCTCTCAGCACCAGCCGCTGCATCGTGGTCGGCGATACCGCGGCTGCCATCGAGCTCGCCAATCGTTACGCGCCGGAGCATCTGATTCTGCAGATCCGTGAGCCGCGCCGCTGGCTCGAGCACATCGTCAGCGCCGGATCCGTGTTCATCGGCCAGTGGTCGGCCGAACCCCTCGGAGACTACTGTTCCGGTACCAATCACGTGCTGCCGACTTACGGCTATGCCCGCGCGTACAGCGGACTGTCGTTGCTCGACTTCACCAAGCGCATCACCGTGCAGGAGCTCTCTGCGGAAGGCTTACGCGCCCTTGGACCGGTCGCCGCGGAGCTTGCGCGGCTTGAAGGTCTCGATGCGCACGCGAGCGCGGTGGAGCGGCGGCTGGCCATGCTCGGTCGCCGCTCGCGCGGCACCCTTGCGTGAGCACGCGTCCATGAGCACATTCCCTCCTCCGGCAGGCTCCCCTCTCGCCCTGGCGCGCCCGGAGATCGTGCAGCTCGTGCCTTACGAGCATGCAGCCTGGGAGCCGTCGCTGGTACGGCTGCATGCCAACGAGCTTCCCTGGCGAGCGAGCAGCGATTCGACGGCGGCCGGCCTGAACCGCTACCCCGAGCCGCAGCCGCAGGCGCTGGTGCAGCGCCTGGCCGCGCTCTACGGGGTCTCGCCCCGGGCGGTGCTGGTCGGCCGCGGCAGCGACGAGGGCATCGATCTCCTGACGCGCGCCTTCTGCCGTGCGGGGCGTGACAGCGTCATCGTCTGCCCGCCGACCTTCGGGATGTACGCGGTGGCGGCGCGCATCCAGGGAGCCGAGGTGGTCCGGGTGCCGCTCGCCGCGGAGCACGGCTTCGCTCTGGATGCCAACGCCATCCTCGAGCGTTGCGCGGACGCGGTGAAGATCGTGTTCGTCTGCTCGCCCAACAATCCGACCGGAAACCTGATGGACGAGTCGGTGCTGCTGCAGCTCGCAGCGCGGCTGGTCGGCCGTGCGCTGCTCGTCATCGATGAGGCCTATGTCGAGTTCGCCGGCGCGCCGAGTCTCGCCCGTCACGTCGCGCAGTACTCCCACCTGGTCGTGCTGCGCACGCTCTCCAAAGCGCACGGCCTCGCCGGAGCGCGTTGCGGGACGACCATCGCCGCTCCGGAGATCATCGCGACGCTGAGGAAGATCATCCCCCCATACGCCCTCACGCAGCTGACGATTGAAGCCGTTCTCGCTGCCCTACAACCCGCAGCACTCGCGGTAGCCCAGGAGCGGCTACGAACGCTGCGCACGGAGCGTGAGCGTCTCACGGCTGCCTTGCGCAGCTCGCGCGCCGTCAGGCGCGTCTGGCGGAGCGATGCCAACTTCGTGCTGGCGGAGTTCGTGGACGCCACGGCTGCATTCACGCGCGCGCGGGCCGCGGGTCTCCTCGTGCGCGATGTCCGCTCGCAACCGGGTCTCGGGGATGCCCTGCGCATCACGCTCGGCACCCCGGAGCAGAATGAGCGCCTGCTCGATGCGCTCGATTGCCTCCCCGCACGGGCCACCACCCGATGAGCGGCACGCCCGTACTCTTCATCGATCACGACGGCACACTCGTCGAGGAGCCGCCGGACGAGCAGCTCGATGCCCTCGAGAAAGTGCGCTTCATGCCCGGTGTGTTCGCGGCCCTCGCCACGCTCAAGAAGGCCGGCTTCCGTTTCGTCATCGTGACGAACCAGGACGGCCTCGGTACTGAGCGTCATCCGCGAGCGCGCTTCGATAAGGCGCACCGCTTCATTCTCGATGCCTTCAGCTCCCAGGGGATCGACTTCGATGCCGTGCTGATCTGTCCGCACTTCCCGACGGACGGCTGCGATTGCCGCAAGCCCGCGCCCGGGCTGGTGCGCAGCTGGCTGCGCGATACCGCGCTCGACCTCGGCGCCAGTGCCGTGATCGGCGATCGGGATACCGATCTGCTTCTCGCCAGCAATCTCGGCATCCGCGGCCTGCGCGTGCGCCGCGCTGGCTCGACTCAGGAGACCTGGCCCGCGATCGCGCGCATCCTCACGGCGCGCCGCGCCGCGATCGAGCGCGTCACGAACGAGACGCGCGTCGCCGTCACCGTGGATCTGGATGTCGATGACACCGTGAGTGCCCGCACCGGCATCCGCTTCTTCGATCACATGCTCGAGCAGCTCGCACGACACGGGGGCTTCGGGCTGCAGCTCACCTGCGCCGGAGATCTCGACGTCGATGAGCACCACACCGTCGAGGACTGTGCGCTCGCGCTCGGAGCGGCGCTGCGGCAGGCGCTCGGCAGCAAGGCGGGCATCGGCCGCTACGGCTTCGTCCTGCCGATGGACGAGGCGCGCGCGCAGGTCGCGCTCGATCTGTCGGGACGCGCGTACGCGCTCTTCGAGGGCTCCTTCGCCCGCGAACAGGTGGGCGCACTGCCTACGGAGCTCGTGCCGCACTTCTTCCGCTCGCTGGCCGAGAGCCTCGCAGCCGCGATCCACGTGAGCGTCAGCGGCGAGAACACGCATCACATGATCGAGGCCTGCTTCAAAGGCGTGGGCCGCGCGCTGCGGCAGGCCGTGCGGCGTGAAGGTGCGACATTGCCGAGCACGAAGGGTGCGCTCTGAGGCTCGCATGCGTGACGTGGTGATCATCGACAGCGGGGGTGCGAACCTGGCCTCGCTCCAGTTCGCACTCGAGCGGCTCGGAACCTCCGCACGCGTGACCGCGGATGCCCACGCCGTGGCGCGCGCCTCGCACGTGATCCTGCCCGGCGTCGGCTCGGCGCTCGATGCCATGCGGAGATTGAGCGCCGCCGGGCTCGCCGAGCCGCTCATGCGCCTCGAGCAGCCCGTGCTTGGCATCTGCCTCGGCATGCAGCTTTTCTTCAGTCGCTCGGAGGAAGGGCCCGTGCAATGCCTCGGCATCCTGCCGGACACGGTGCGCAGGCTGGCAGCTTCGCCCGCCTGCCCCGTACCGCACATGGGCTGGAATCAGCTGGCGCTGCGCGCGGAAGATCCCTTGCTCGAGGGCATCCGTTCGCAGGAGTACGTGTATTTCGTGCACAGCTACGCGGCCGCGGTCTCCGGTGCGACCCTTGCCAGCTGTTGCTACGGCGAGGAGATCGCTGCGGTCGTACGCGCGGGAAACTTCTGGGGCACGCAGTTTCATCCCGAGCGCTCCGGGTCGACCGGCGCACGCATCCTGGCGAACTTTCTGAGGCTCGGATCCTGATGCTGCTCATGCCCGCCATCGATCTGCGCGCCGGGCGTTGCGTGCGGCTGCAGCGGGGAGATTTCAACGCGGAGACCCGCTACGAGATCGAGCCGGCCGAGCTGCTCGAGCGTTATCGGGCGCTCGGCGCCTCGTGGGTGCATGTCGTCGATCTCGACGGTGCCCGAGACGGAGTGCGCGCCAATCACGCCATCATTCTCGCACTCGCGTCGCGCAGCGGGATGCGGCTCCAGGTCGGAGGCGGCGTGCGCTCGGCGGACACGCTTGCGCAGCTGCTGCAGCACGGCGTTGCGCGCGTCGTCGTGGGCAGTCTCGCGGTCGAGCAACCGCAGGAGGTCTGCCGTTGGCTCGCGCGCTTCGGTGCGGAGCGTGTGTGTCTTGCCTTCGATATTCGCCTGGATGCGCGCGGCGAGCCGCGTGTGCACACACGTGGCTGGAGGGCAGGAGGCACACTGAGCCTGTGGCACGCGCTCGAGCCCTTTCAAGCGCAAGGCCTGCGGCATGTGCTGTGTACCGATATCGAGCGCGACGGTGCCCTTGCGGGACCGAGCCTCGATTTATACCGCCAGGCGGTGCAACGTTTTCCCGCTATCGCGTGGCAGGCCTCCGGAGGCGTGCGCGACGCCGCCGATCTGGCCGCTCTGGCGCGCATCGGCGTGCACGCTGCCGTCAGCGGCAAGGCACTGCTCGAGGCGCGCCTCAACCCGCAGGAGCTAAGGCCATTCTTGCCAAACGCATCATCGCCTGCCTCGACGTACGCGACGGACGCGTCGTAAAGGGAGTGCGCTTCCGCGAGCACCGCGTCGTGGGCGAGATTATCGAGCTCGCAGCGCGCTATCGTGACGAAGGCGTGGACGAGCTGGTGTTCTATGACATCACCGCGAGCCCCGATGGCCGCTCGGTTGATCGGCACTGGGTGCGACGGGTGGCGCGCGTGCTCGACATTCCCTTCTGCGTCGCGGGAGGTATCCGCTCGGTCACGGATGCCGAGGAAGTGTTGAATGCGGGCGCCGAGAAGATCTCGGTCAACTCACCGGCACTTGCCGATCCGGAGCTGATCGACGCACTCAGTGAGCGCTTCGGCGCGCAATGTGTGGTGGCGGGAATCGACAGTCAGAGCAGCGCGGCAGGCTACCGCGTCTATCAGTTCACCGGGGATGTGAATCGCTCGCGCGACTCCGGCCGCGCCACGCTCGACTGGGTGCGCGAGGTGCAGCGCCGGGGAGCCGGTGAGATCGTGCTCAATTGCATGGCAAGCGATGGCACGCGCAGCGGCTACGACATCGAGCAGCTGCGCGCCGTGCGCGCCATCTGCCACGTGCCGCTCGTGGCCTCCGGAGGCGCCGGCGCCGTGGAGCACTTTCGTGACGCCTTCCAGCTTGCGCAGGTGGATGCGGCCCTCGCCGCCAGCATCTTTCACAGTGGCGCATTGAGTATCGGCGAGCTCAAGGCGGCGCTGCGCAGCGCCGCGGTGCAGGTGCGACCATGTCCGTGACCGAGGCCGACATCTCCCGCATCGACTTCGCCAAAGGCGCCGGTCTGGTTCCGGTCATCGTGCAGCATGCCGCGACCGGTGCAGTGCTCATGCTCGGGTTCATGAACGAGGACGCGCTGCGCGCGACGCTGCAGCGCGGTCGTGTCGTGTTCTTCAGCCGCACCCGACAGCGGCTCTGGGAGAAAGGTGAAAGCTCGGGGCATCATCTGCGGCTCGTGTCGATCCGAGCCGATTGCGATGCGGACACGCTGCTCGTGGCTGCGCGACCGGACGGGCCGGTATGTCACCGGGGCACAACGACGTGCTTCGGCGAGCCGGAGATTGCCCACGAGCCGCTTGGCTTTCTGGGCAAGCTCGAGCAGGTGGTCGCCGAGCGCATAGCGCAACGGCCCGCAACGAGCTACACGGCGCAGCTGGTCGCCGCAGGTCCGAAGCGGCTCGCGCAGAAGCTCGCCGAGGAGGCCGTGGAAGTCGCGCTCGCGGGGGTTGCGGGCAGCGATGCCGAGGTCGTGGCCGAAACCGCCGATCTCCTGTTTCACCTGCTGGTGCTGTTGAGGGCACGCGCGATTCCGCTCGCGCGCGTGGTCGCGGAGCTCGAGGCGCGCCACGCGGCGCGCTCATGAGCGATCAGAACTGCGCGTGCACTCGCAGCCCGAGAATCGACACGGGTCCACGCTCGCTGTTGTAGGCGGGATTGTTCACCCATTGATAGTCGAGGCTCACGTACAGCCAGGAGCTCGCCGCGAGGCGATAGTAGGTCTCGAGAATCTGTTCGGCCCCGGGTCGGGGTAGCTTGCCGTCTCCGATCAGAATTCCAAGTCCGCCGAGGTTCAGATACTCCTCGCGTACGGCCGAAATTGCGTTGTCGATGAACGCGACGCCGAGCGTGTCGGCGGCGCGCCGCCAGCGCATCCCCCGCAGCGAGGCACCAACGGCGACGGTGCGATCGATGTCCGCGAACTCGTAAGTCTCGATGTCACCGTTGGCCTTGCCAACGCGCGCGAACACTCCGAGCTCTGACGAGATCGGTTGCTCGATGCTGATGCCGATGCCGAAACGGCTGCGGTACTGGCGCACGGCGGCAACATCCGGCGTCGTGCCGGTGGCAAGCGCCAGGTGAATGGCGTCCTGCAGCAGGGCCATGCGGCCACGGCTTTGAAAGGCGGTGACTAGAAAGCGTCCGGTTTGGCCCATGAGCTCATAGCGCCGCTCGAGCTCGCCATCGAGCTGAAATTCGTGCAGACCGGGCTCCAGTGACTGACTGTTCGGAACGTTGGACAGATCAAACACACCCGCGCGAAAGGTCCAGGCACCGAGGTAACGCTCCAGGGCGATGCCCACCGTATAACCCCAGGCATCGGCCGCATAGTCGAACGTTCCCGTATCGACGATCGCCCAGTTGAGAAAGTCGGCACGCGGATCGTGAGCGTATTGATTGGTGTCGAACACGTCCGTCACGGCAAACTTGCCGAAGGTCACTACCCAACGGTCCAAGCTGTGACTGCCTGCGAACTGGTTGGCGAGCCCCTCGACGGCCTCGATCGGACCGCGATCGTTGAACGTCTGACGTACGAACGCCCGCTGCAGGCGGAAATAGGGTTCGTGGGAACCGACCTTATAGGCGAGCCCACTCGGAAAACCCGCAACGCCGAGGGTGTCGTCGAGGCCGAACCCCTGATCCATCTCGGGCACTACCCAGAGCTCCGCCCCTTTCCACAGCCGTGCCCCGAGAAACAACGTGACATCGAGAGTCTCGCGGGTGCTGGAGGGCGTAAGGCTGTGGGGGCCTGCATAGGGAGCGTGGAAATCATCGGTCCATTGCTGGCCATAAGTCCCCTGCCCATGAATCGCCAAGCGCTCCGCGGCTGGTGGCGGCGTTTCGGCCCCCTGGCACGGCGCGAGCCCCTCAGCGAGATCAGCGCTCCCCGTCTGCGCTGCCGTGCACGGGCTCCAGGTGAACGCTGCGAGCCAGATGCTCGCAGCCAGCGGGGCGAGCGTTGCCGATCTAGCGGGCACCGAGCGCGCGCGCCCGCGCATCGGCCTCGCTCGCCTCCGCGTTTCGGCCGCGGGCACGCAGCGAGTCCGCCGCGAGATGCCATGCAGAGGCCTCGGCGTGGGAATCGCCTGCGGCGAGCTGCAGAGCCTTGTGCGCCATGCTGTCCGCTGCGGCGTAGTGGCCGGCACCCTGGTGCACTTCGCCGAGCTCGATCCACAGGAGCGGATTTGCCGGCTCGATGCGCAGCGCGCGCTCGATGGTCGCTGCCGCGAGATCGGCGTTGCCGCCTGCAGCCTGCGTATGCGCCTGCGCGACGAGCGCCGCGCTCGCCGGCCCCAGCTGGTACTGTCTCGCGGCTGGCGGTGGTTGAGCAGGCTGTGCGCTGCCCGCCGGAGGCGGCACCGTCGAGGGAGCGCGCGGCGGCGGCTCGGAATGTGTCGTGCCGGGCGCTGTGCTCGGCTGCTGATAAGGCGGCGCGACCATGCTGCAACCCACCGCGAGTCCCGCGACGAGCACGGCGATGAGCCGCGGCCGCCTCAATGAGTCAAGCCGTGCAGCCACTTGCTGGCACGATCGAGCAGGCTCTGTGCCGTGCCCGCGGCCGGGGGAGCGACACCGGGACATCCCGGCTTGAGCACGGGATCGGTTCCCGCTGGCACGGGCACGCTGACGAGATCGTCGGAGCAGCCCGCCTGGGCCTTGAGTCCCGTGGGATAGTCGATCGTGATCTCCTGCAACGATTCGGGGAGCGGGGTGTTCCAGGACGTGCCGCCGATGCTCGCCATGAGATGTGACCAGATATTGAGCGCGCCCGAGGTGCCGGTGAATCCCGTGACGCGATCATCGTCATAGCCGATCCACACCACCGCCAGAGCGCTGCCCGAGAAGCCGGCGAACCAGCTGTCGCGAAGATCGGAGGAAGTGCCCGACTTACCGGCGACCGTGAAGCCCTCGGGCAGGACCGCGCGCGCCGGCCGACCGGTGCCGCGCTCCATGACTTGCTGCAGCATCCGATCCACTTCGTAGACCGCATCGGGCTGCGCGACCGGCTGCACGTCCAGGGGAAACGCCTTGATGGGCTTGTCATCGCTGCTGATCACGGCGCGCACGGCACGCAGCGTCGTGCGAAAGCCGCCGTTCGCAAGGCCCGTATACAGTTGTGCCACATCGAGCGGGGTCAGATCGAGCGCGCCGAGGAGCAAGGCGGGATTGCGTGGCGGCTCCTCCGCGAGTCCAAACCGGTTCAGAGAATGTGCCACGGTGTCCAGCCCGACACCCATGCCCAGATTGACGGTAGCGAGGTTGAGAGACTCGGCCAGGGCGCGCACCAGCGGCACGGGTCCATAGGTCTGATGAGTGAAGTTCTCCGGCTCCCACAGCTTGTTCGGTGCCAGGCGGATGCTGACCGGCGCATCGTCGATGATCGTCGCGGCGTTGTAGCGTCCGGTCTCCAGGGCGGCCAGATAAATGAACGGCTTCACGAGCGAGCCGATCGGACGGCGCGCATCGAGCGCGCGGTCGAAGCCGTCGTAGCCCGCATCCCGGCCACCGACGACCGCGATCACATCGCCGCTCTGCGGCGCGGTGACGACGACGGCTCCCTCGAGGGGCGCGCCGCGCTGCTTGTGTACGCGGTCCAGTTTGCCGAGCTCGCGATCGAGGATCCGCTCGGCCATCGACTGCACGCGCGGGTCGAGGTTGGTGAAGACTTTCAGACCCGACTCCGTGAGGTCCTGCTCGCGATAATCCCGGCGCAGTGTGCGGCGCACGAGATCCAGGTACGCTGGAAAGTAAGCACCGCTCGCGCGCGCCGTGACGTTCAGCGCTTGTGCCTGTGCATGGCGGGCGTCCTCGGCAGAGACGATGCCCTGGTCCGACATCAGCTTCAGTACCAGATTGCGCCGCTTCAGCGCACGGTCGGCGTGCCGGCGCGGATCGTAGTAGGAAGGGCCACGCACCACTGCCACGAGCGTGGCGATCTCGGCGAGATCGAGCTCGGCGAGTGGCTTGCCGAAATAGAACTCGCTCGCGAGGCCGAAACCGTGAATGGCGCGATCGCCGTCCTGACCGAGGTGGATCTCGTTGATGTAGGCGTTCATGAGATCGGTCTTGCTGAAGTGCGCCTCGAGCAGCACCGCCATGATCGCTTCGCGCACCTTACGCGCAGCCGTGCGTCGCGGGGTGAGAAAGTAGCTCTTGACCAGCTGTTGCGTGAGCGTGCTGCCGCCTTGCTCGATCTGACCCGCGCGCGCATCCACCCAGAGCGCGCGCAAGATCGCGAGCGGATCGACGCCGTGGTGGGTGTCGAAGTTGCGATCTTCGACGGCTTTGAGCGCCGCGGGCAACAGGGGCGGCACCTCGGCAGGCGTGACGATGATTCGATCTTCGCCGTGAATCGGGAAGATGCTGCCGATGAGCATCGGCTCGAAGCGCGCGAGCGGGATTTCGTGGCCGGTAGCATCACGCAGCCGGCTGATCGCATCGTGCTCCGTGTCGATCGTGAGCAGCTGCGCCGGCCGCACTTCGTCCGCGAAGCGCGCGCCGCGCAACGATACCTCGAGCGCTTCGCCGCTGCGCCGGTAGCTTCCGGGGTGAGTGAGCTGGTCCACACGCCGATACTTCAGACGGCGCAATTCGCGCTCCAAATCCGCGCCCGACATCGACAGCCCGGCGTACAGCTCGAGGGGCGCGGCGTAGACCTGCGCGGGCAAGGTCCAGCGGCGGCCCTCGAACTGCCGCGTGATCAGCAGATCGAGCCGTATCACGTACAGAACTGCCGCGCCCATAAAGAGCAGCAGGGCCGCGATGACCAGCTTTGCAAGCTTCACGTCAGATGCAGATTTCCTCGGCGGGCTCGCGCAGGTTGTAGCGCGAGCTCATGGAATGGGCGTAAGCGCCCGCATTCGCGATCAGCAGGATATCGCCCTCGCGCGTCTGCGGCAGCAACCGGTCGTGCCCCAGAATGTCGCCGCTTTCACAGATAGGTCCGACCACGTTCACCAGCTCCGTCGCAGGCTCCTCGCAGCGCGAGAGGTTCACGATCTCGTGGTAGGCGCCATAGAGCGCCGGCCGGATGAGCGAGTTCATCCCGGTTGCGATGCCGACATACTCGAGTTCGCCCTTGCTCTTGCGCTGGGTGACGCGTGCCAGCAGCACGCCTGCAGCGGCCACCAGGTAGCGGCCGGACTCGAGCCACAAGGACAGCTGCGGATGCGTGGTCCTGACGAGCCCGAGCGCTGCATCGAGCTTCGATAGATCGAGCGCCGCTTGCCCGGCGCGATCCGGCACTCCGAGCCCGCCACCGACATCGACGATCAGCACATCGCGAAAACGCTGCGCGATTTCGCAGAGCAGCTCCGCATTGCGCTCCCAGTTCGAGACCTCGAAGATGCCGCTGCCAGTGTGCGCGTGCAGACCGACGATGCGCACGTTGCAGCGCTCGGCGAGCCTCTTGAGCTCATCGAGCTGCGCCAATGGAATGCCGAACTTCGAGTGCGCGCCGGCGGTGCGCACGTGCCGATGATGGCCGCGGCCGATCCCCGTATCGATGCGCACGAACAGGTCGCGTCCGGCAAAGAGCTCGGGCCACGCCTGCAACGGGTACACGCTGTCGATGGTCACGCGCACGCCCTGCGCAAGCGCCCACGCGTACTCGTCGCGAGGCGCGAAGTTCGGCGTGTAGAGAATGCGCTCCCGCGCCAGATCGGGCACGGCCTCGAGCAGCCGCTCGACCTCACCGCGCGAGACGCAGTCGAAGTCGAGTCCCTCCTCGTGCAGCAGCTTGAGGATCTGCGGATGCGGATTCGCCTTCATGGCATAGAGCACGCGCGCGACGGAACGCAGTGCGCCCAACGCGCGTGCGGCCTGGCGCATGCCGGCGCTGTCGTACACATACGCCGCATCGCGCTTGCCCAGAGCCCGCACGAGCTCCGTGCGCCGCGCGAGCCACCAGGGACTCGGCCGCGGAGTCGCATGCGCCGGCCGGGTGAACAGCTGCTCCCAGGTCGGCCCGAGCACGCGGTCGCCGGTACGGGGCCGAATGAGCAGCTCGTGCAGCTGCTCCACCAGCCGCTCGCCCTGGTCCTCGTCGACGACGAAGGTGAAGTTCAGGTCATTCGCCGCCTGACTCACGAGGTAGACCTTCTGCTCGGCGAACAGCTCGAAGGCCTCGCCGAGCTGATGCAGGATCGCGCGGATATTGCGCCCTACGAGGCTCACCGAAGCGCAGGGACCGATGATCTGCGCACGGCACAACCGGGAGAGATCGGCCAGCAGATCCTCGATGAGCTCGGCATCCAGGCTGTTGGCGGCCGGATCGAGCGAGACCGTGACGTTGGTTTCCGATGTCGAGACCAGATCCACAGACAGGCCGTGAGCCTTGAACACCTGGAAGGCATCGGCGAGAAAGCCGACCTGGTGCCACATCCCGGGACTGTCCATGACGACCAGCGTGATGCCCTTCTTGATGCACACGGCCTTCACCTGCGCGGCATCGTCGCTGCCGGATGCGGTGATGACGGTGCCCTCGAGGTCCGGGGTCTGCGTCGCGTAGATGTGCAGCGGAATCTGATACTGGCGCACGGGCAGCACGCAGCGCGGGTGCAGCACCTTTGCACCGTTGCTCGCGATTTCCTGCGCCTCATCGTAGTGCAGCGCACGCAGCAACCGCGCCGTCGGCGTCGAGCGCGGATTGGCGCTGAACATTCCCGGCACGTCGGTCCAGATCTCGAGACGCTGCGCGCCGAGCTTCGCGGCAAGATACGAGGCCGAGGTGTCCGAACCGCCGCGGCCGAGCAGCACGGTATTGCCCTCCGCGTCACTGGCAATGAAACCCTGGGTGATCAGGACCGGCGCGAGAGGCGCGAGCCGTGCTTGCAAACCCGGGTCGGGTGCGAACCCGCAAGTGGCGGACAACACGCTCGATTTGGCCGAGGCGTTCCGGCGCTCTTCCGCGCGCAGCAGCGAGCGTGCGTCGAGCCAGGCGACCTCGATCTTTTGGGCGTTGAGGAAGCGCGCGCCGAGATCGGTGGCCATCAGCTCCCCGGCGGCCATGACGCGCGCCCGCATCAGATCGCTCACTTCACCGACCAGGGCGATGCCGGCTGCGATCTGCCCCAGCTCGGCGAAATGACGTTCGAGCTCCGGGCCCAGACTGATCTCGAGCTCCTCGGCCAGGCGCCGATGCCGCTGCTCGATGCTGGCGAGCACCTCCGCGTGTGTGTTGTGCAAGGACGACTCCAGCAGCCACTCGAGCAGATCGGTGACGCCGGTCAGTGCGGAGTGCACCACGACAACGCGGCAGCCGCTCGCGCGACGCGCGCTGATGACGCTTGCAATGTTGAGCCAGTTGGCGCGGGAGGAGACGCTGGTGCCGCCGAACTTGAGGACGAGCCAGGGTGAAGCGGCTTGCGCCACGCGGCGCTCCTAGAGATCGTCGTCGTAGATGTCCCGCAGATCTTTCTCGAGCTTGCGATCGGCGAGGACCTCTTCGAGCTTGCTCCATGCGGCCTTGCCACGCTTGCCCTGGTTGCGTACTCGCTTGTCCACCCGATCGAGGAGGCGCTCGTAGTCCGTGCCATCCTCGGGGGTGGTCAGGAACTCATCATCGAGATCGAAGCTTTCGTTGTCGCGCTCTGACATCGCTGAAGGTCTGTTTTTACCAATTAAATCAAAGCTTAGCCCGCCCTGGACCCGGTCCCCAGGGAGCGCGAACTATAGCGGATTCGTGCCCGCAAGCAATATCTATTGCGAACCGCCACGCCTGCGCTTTGCGAGCCGGCTGCCCGTCCCCAGAGCCTCGCACACCGCAACCGCGGTGCCTGCCCCGACGCCGAGCACGGCGGCTGCACTGCCGTCTCGGGTAGCAATCTCCAGGACGTCCACGGAATTGACCAGCGCCAGCAGCTCTCCGGAGTCCGCCTCGCCGTATGTCCGGCTCAGCCGCAGCGTCCGCCCCTCGATCTGGACGCGGGGGACTCGTAAGTCCTTCAGCAGCTTGGACTCGATGTTGGTGATCAGGTTGCCGAAGTGGTCGACGGTGGTGACCATACCCGAAATCCGATTCGCAGCTCGATGCGGCGGCTTCACCGCTGAGGCGCTCAGATGCGTGCACCGCGGGCCCAACGAGCCGGGAGAATGTCGTCCGGAGGCGAGCTCGGCCGCGACCGGGGCAAATATGTCGCGTCCGTGGAATGTCGCGCTGACGTGGCCGGCGATGCCCAGCTTGCTGAGCTGCGCAGTGGCGAGCGTTACCATCTCGGCAGTCGGATGACGCTCGCGCACGGCGGCCAGGAGACCGTTGTCCGGGGCGAGCAGCGCATGGCCGTGAGCGCACAGGCACACGATATCCCGAGCGGTGCCAACCCCCGGGTCCACCACAGCCACGTGGACCGTTCCGACCGGAAAGTACTCGAAGCTGCGCGCCAGCCAGAATCCGGCCTCGCCCGCCTGTTGGGCGCGGATCCCGTGCGTCAGGTCGATGATGCGGGCCGCGGCGAACCGGGAGAGGATGACGCCCTTCATCACGCCCACGAAGGGATCCTGGTGGCCGAAATCGGTCGTCAGCGTGATGACTCCGCAGGGCACGAAGGCAGGTCTCATATGAGTGATGTCTCGGCGATCACGAATCTCGAGCTCTTCCTGCGGCAGCTGCCGGAGCACCATCTTGCGCCCCTTTGGGAAGTGTTGCGCCTGCTCACCCCGCGGGAGCCGCCCCAAACAGCGGTACCAGCCGTTTGGCGCGCGGCTGACTTAAGACAGCAAATCCTGGCGGCGGGACGGCTCATTAGTGCTGAGCAGGCAGAGAGGCGCGTTCTCGTGCTCGAGAATCCCGCGTTGCGGGGCCAAGCGCGCATCACCGCGAGTCTCTATGCGGGAATTCAGCTCATTCTCCCCGGTGAGCTCGCGCGCAGCCACCGTCACACCGCCTCGGCACTGCGCCTGGTGCTCGAGGGCGAGAACGCCTACACGACGGTGCAGGGGGAGCGAGCCCTGATGCACGCCGGCGATTTCATCGTGACCCCCTCTTGGACCTTTCACGAGCATGGGAATGCGGGATCCGCGCCAGTCATCTGGTTGGACGGGCTCGACGTGCCGATCGTCAATCAGCTGGGAGCGGCCTTTTTCGAGGACGATGCCGAGCAGACCCGTGCGCCGAGCCGTCCGGATGGCGATGCGCTCGTGCGCTATGGCAGCGGAATGCTTCCGGTCGGCTACGAGCGCCGCGGTGCGGCCTCTCCTTTCTTCTGGTACCCCTACGAGCGCACGAGAGCCGCGCTGGACCGGATGCGCAGCCACGGACCGTGGGATGAGGCCAGCGGTCTGAAGCTCGCCTTCACCGATCCCACCACGGCTGGACCTCCTTTTCTCAGCATGGCTGCTTTCATGCAGCTCCTGCCGCGTGGCTTCGCCGGACGCCGCTATCGCTCCACCGACGGTGCCGTATTCGCGGTGCTCGAGGGTCGCGGCACTCTGCACACCGCGGAAACGCGGCACGAGCTCGCGCCATGGGATGTGTTCGTCATTCCCAGCTGGAGCTGGTACTCCCTGAGCGCTGCGGAAGAGCTGGTGCTCTTCAGCTTCTCGGACCGCGCGCTGCAGCAGCATCTGCACCTGTGGCGGGAGCAGCGTGCCTGAGCCGTGCGCCGCGTCAGCTGCTCGCGCCGCGCTCCGCGCACCCAATGCAGCGATCCGTGTACAGCACCGCCTGCAGCCGGCGCGGCTCGATCTCCTCGCCGCAGATCACGCAAGTGGTGTAGCGGCCCTCCGCGAGACGGTGCAGCGCGTGATCGACGCGCTTGAGCTCGGCATCGGCAGCGCGGCTCAGCGCGCTCAGCACACCATTCTGCTCGCTCTGATTCGACGCATCGCCGATATCCGACCCCGACAAGTCGAGGGGCTGGCGCAGTCCCGCGTGGGCACCCGCCTCGCGTGCGCGCAGTTCCGCGCGCAGCGAGAGCAGTCGCCGTCGTATGTCCTCGATGTCCACGTCATCCGCTCCAGGCGGGTGCGCCCGCGGTCGAACGTTCATTCACGGCACGCAAATTATGTACCCCGGCCTCAGGCGGCCGCGGCGTGTCGTGCCGTGCGCTCCTCGAGTGCCGCCGTGAGTACCTCATCGATGCGCTCCGCCCACACGAACTGCAGATGCTCGCGGGCGCTCGCCGGAATCTCCTCGAGCTCGCGGCGATTACGCGCGGGCAGGATAACCGTGCGGATGCCGGCACGGGCCGCCGCCACCGTCTTCTCCTTGATACCCCCGACCGGTAGCACCAGACCCCGCAGACTGATCTCTCCGGTCATCGCGACATCGCTGCGCACGGTACGCCCCGACAACAGCGATGCGAGCGAGGTGAAGATTGCAACCCCCGCGCTCGGTCCATCCTTCGGAATGGCACCAGCGGGCACGTGAATGTGCACATCGGATTTCTCGAGCGCCGCCGCATCAAAGCCCAGCCGCTCGGCCTGACCTTTGACGAGCGTGAGTGCCGCCTGAGCGCTTTCCTTCATCACTTCACCCAGCTGGCCGGTGAGAATGAGTTTGCCCGTACCGGGCACGCGGCTGCATTCCACGAACAGGATGTCGCCTCCCACGGGAGTCCACGCAAGCCCTGTGGCAACGCCCGGGACACTGGTGCGCATGGCGATCTCGCCCTGGAAGCGCGGCGCTCCCAAAATGCGTTCCACGTCCTCGTTCGAGATGCTCACGGGTCCCTGCTGGCCCGAGGCGATATTGACGGCGACCGAGCGCAACACCGCTCCCAGCTGGCGCTCGAGACTGCGCACGCCGGACTCGCGCGTGTACTCCGCGATGATGTGGCGCAACGGCTCATCGCCCAGTGACACCTGCGCAGCCGTGAGGCCATTCGCGGTGAGCTGGCGCGCCAGCAGATAGCGCTTGGCGATCTCGAGCTTCTCCTCCTCCGTGTATCCGGTGAGCTCGATGATCTCCATGCGATCCCGCAAGGGCCCGGGAATCGACTCCAGTACGTTCGCCGTGCAGATGAACAGCACCTTGCTCAGGTCGAACGGCGCACCGATGTAGTTGTCTCGAAAGGTGGAGTTCTGCTCCGGGTCGAGCACTTCGAGCAATGCCGAATACGGATCGCCCTGGATGCTCGCGCTGAGCTTGTCCACCTCGTCGAGCATCATCACGGGGTTGCGGGTGCCCGCGCGGCGCAGGGCTTGAATGATGTTACCCGGCAGCGCGCCCACGTACGTGCGGCGATGGCCGCGGATCTCCGCCTCATCGTGCACGCCGCCGAGGCTTACACGCACGAACTTGAGCCCGAGCGCGCGCGCTATGCTCTGTCCGAGAGAGGTCTTGCCGACGCCAGGAGGGCCGACGAAGCACAGAATCGGGCTGCGGCCCTGCGGGTTGAGCTTGCGCACGGCGAGGAATTCCAGGATGCGCCGCTTGACCTTCTCCAACCCGAAGTGGTCCTCATCGAGCACGCGGCGCGCGCTCTCGATATCGAGGTTCTCGGGATCAAGCTTGGCCCAGGGCAGCGCGACCAGCCAGTCGAGATATGTACGCAGCATGGAGTGCTCGCCGCCGGCCTCCGGCATGCGCTCCAACCGACGCAGCTCGCGCAACGCCTGTTCCTGCACTTCCGAGGGCATGCCGGCGTGCTCGATCGCCTCGCGCAGCTCCCGCAGCTCCCCCGAGGAGCCCTCCTCGTCCTCGCCGAGCTCGCGGCGGATCTGGCGCAGCTGCTCGCGCAGCACGGCCTCCTTCTGCCGGTCGTTGAGCGCTTCGCGCGTCTTCTCGCCGATGTCGCGCGAGAGCTTGAGCACTTCGATGCGTTTGGCGAGGATGCCGATGACGCGATCGAGCCGCGCGGTGAGATCGAAGGTTTGCAGCACTTCCTGCTTCTGCTCCGAGCTGGCATCGGTAACGCTCATCACCAGATCCGCAAGCTGACCTGCCGATTTGATTGCCCGGATGGTGCCCAGGAGCTCCGTGGGAGCCTGGGGCAGCAGCTGCAGCGCCTCGATGGCGCGATCACGCAGATACAGCGCGCGCGCCTCCACCTCGCGAGTCGCAGCTTCCGGATCGGTATGCAGCCGTACGCGCGCGCGCAGCATCGCATCATCGGCCAGGAATTCGACGATCTCGAAGCGTTGCTCGCCCTGACAGATGAGATGGTGCACCCCGTCGGGAGCCGTCACGAAGCGGGCGATGCTCGCGACTGTACCCACGCGATACAGATCCTCAGGGCGCGGATCCTCGATCGCCGGGTTCTTCTGCAAGAGAAAGCCGATCTTGCTGCGTTCGCGCACGGCCTTCTGGGCTGCCGCCAGCGAGCGGGGCCGATTGATGGCGACCGGCAGCACGACTTCCGGAAACAGCACCATGTCCCGCACCGGCAGGATGATGAGCTCGAGCGTCTCCTCAGCCATCGACTACTCCTTCCTCAGCCGCAGCACCAGGCAGCCATCTCTCATCTGGCGTTCGGCCAGCGCGTATGTGCCGCGCGCGAGCGCGAGGTGACGCTCGAAGCGGCCGTAAGGAATCTCGAGTCTGCCAATACGCATGCTTTCGAGCTCCGCCGGCAGCGGCCGCTCGGCGCTCACCACGAGCCCCTCGGCGATCACCTCCACCGTCACGGCGTCGGGGCTTACTCCCGGGAGGGCGATGATGACCGTGAGCTGTGACTCGCTCTCGAACACGTCGGTGGGCGGTTCCCATACGGGTTGCGCGGCGCGTATGCCGCTCAGACCGGCGAACTGGCGTCTGCGCCGCTCGGCCTGCTCGAGCACCTGCAGCGCTTCATCCCACATCCAGGCGATGTGATTGATCGAACTCACCTGTGACTCCTCGGATGCGTCACAGACGCGTCATATGGGCTCGTGGGCTTATTGCAAGCTGGCAGGAACGGAATGCGGCTCAGCCGCGACTTATGGCCGCGGAACGGCCGCGGTTCCCAGCGCGAAAGTCAGGGCTGGATCAGGCGTGTACGGGATCCGGCTGCAAAACCGCGGAGGCACGCTCCTCGGTGCAAGAGGCCAGTGTCTTTGCCTGATAGATGAACCAATCCACGCACCCATAAGCGGCATCGAGATCGATGCGGCTGGTGAGATGGGGAGGTTCGCGCCGATCTGCGGACACCTGGTCGAGC
>Ga0335085_10001299_pt1 | contig 55053 bp, 48 predicted proteins | sample Lox_Sample_45_FD_206712 | JGI IMG/M metagenome (GOLD analysis project Ga0335085, IMG submission 206712) | Soil microbial communities from Loxahatchee National Wildlife Refuge, Florida, United States - Lox_Sample_4.5 | ecosystem: Environmental > Terrestrial > Soil > Wetlands | place: USA... | reverse complement strand
GCAGGAGCCCTAAAAACCAGGGTCGCAGGTGGAAGGTGGTACGTGAGTGCAGTCGAGTTCCTAATCATTGGGATGGTAGCAGTTGCAGCGGGCTATCTGGTTGGAATCGTTGTTGGGAGTTACTCCTAACACTCAGGAAATAGAGGATCAGAGGTCGCTTCTCTCTGCTTGTTAATCTCTTCTTCAATGTTATAGACGAACGAGCAAAACCTTTCGAGAAGGAGAGCCCCAAGCCGATCCTGCCTTCGTGTTTAGAATTACATACATGTCGTTGTTTGACAGATCGTAGAACGTCATGGATGAGTTTCTTCAATGTGCAACGTTCTCTGTGCTCCGAGCGGTCAGTTAAAGTCGGTCAAAAGTTGACCTGTTGCTTGACATTGGCGGGGTCCAAGTCCTACCATCATCGTTACTAATCCTCCCATAATCCCTAAAGTCAGAAGTTGTACCTGTTTTTGAAGAGGCTTGCTCGAAAAAAGGATACAGCCTCTGTAATTCAAAACCACGACGATTATTATCAGAGCAAATGCAATAACGAAAATTGCCTTGTTCAGACTCGCCTGCGAGAGCAGAAGTAGTGGCAGTCTTGACGCGATAAGCGAAATCGTAGGTTTGCTGCTTCTCCTTCTAATCACAGTAGGTGCGGGTGTGATAGTGTATTCGTACTCCGCATCGCTCGTTGGAAACAGCGAAGCGCGTCAGAACACCGCCCAATCAAACCTCGTCACGTTAGATCTTATTTCCTTCAACATGACAACGAGCGGGTCGCAGTATCCGTACGTAAAGCTCAACGTCTCGAACTCTCAAAATTCAGCGACCGGGGCACCGTTTCAGCAGCTCGTGACGATCAACCCATCATTGTATAGTTCACTCGAAGCTTCCGATCTCGGAAATATCAGGTTCTTCGGGACTCTCTCTGCGGGATTCTTCTCAAACCCAATCAACTCCTGGCTAGAATACACCTCGAGCTCGCCTGCCAATCGAGCGACAAGTGCTTCCTTCTGGCTAGATCTTCAAAGCGGCATCCCGGCCCTTTCTTCTATAGCGATTTACATGGTCTTCAACGGATCCTCAAACGAGTTTGATGGGTCAATAGCTGGCGAGGCACCGCAATTGAGCGCGAGCTACGGCGCTTTTGATAACGGTGCAAACGTCTTTGACCTTTACGGTGGAAAGTCGTGGTCCAACTTTACCTTCCAATCTGGAGCCTGGAGTACCGTTAACGGTTCTCTACAGCAAACCTCAGCTTCTGCTTCAGGAGGAACCGTCGGAGGACCTGCCGCTCTAATAGAAGGAACTCAATATTCGGTCAGTGGATATTACGTCCTGGAGACTGCTTTTAGCTACAGCGCCCAGTCTGACTCTAGGGTCGGAATCATCGCAGACGCGACTCCAGTTGGATCGCCGGGGTCGGGAACGGCTGACACCTACGGCTATCGATTCATAGGAGAGCAATCAAGCAACGGACCCGGTTTCATTTCGTTCTTGAACGATTGGGTTGCCTGGGTCGCGAACGGCCAGTATCAAGGAACGACCAGCACCGAGTACTCGATGCAAATCACAGACGCCGGCGGGAGCTGGAGTGGAAACCTGTATTCCGGTGATTCGGTCGAAGGATCGGCTGTAGCGAGTCTTGCTGCGACGTTGTATTCAACGGGCAACGATCAGGGGAACAGCGCTGGCTACGTCGGGATATCGGCGAGTTACTATAACGGTGGTTCAGTTGTCTCAAATCCAGTAAACGTACACTGGTTCAGGATGCGCAGATATGCACCGAGCGGTCGGATGCCCACTGTATCGACAGGTTCGCTGGTTACCTCCAACTCATTCGGCCAGAGGGGTGCGGACTTGTATCTGAGGAATCCAACTGGCAATCCCGAGACAATCGTCGCAGTCTATGTTTTCAACGAAACTTCTAATGCCTTCGTCACGGGCGAGGAGTTGAATGGAAGCGTTGTTGCCCAAAATTCTGTTATAGAGATTCCAATCCTGTTTGTCCCTGACAACGGTGTGAGCTACATTTTTACTGTTGTGACTCAGTCCGGTTATGAATTTTCCGAAGCCTCAGTTGCTCGCGGCTGAGGCTCCAACCGGGAAGCATGAAAAACAATTCAACAAACTAACTTTCATAAAATTCCGATTCAATGTATTGCTGGATCAGGCCAGGATGCGACATTGGAAAGTCGTGCTGAACCTCATCCCTGTACACTGTTGTCCGCTTCCAGGGTTCAATCGTAGGTCAAGTACTTCCACCCACAGTGTGTGGGCCGATGTGGCGAGTAGTTGGGCAATTATATTTTGCCAGTTACTTGTCTGAAGTTCCCCTATTCTCTTGAAGTTTTGATGATTGCATCACACGATTTATCAAGAAATTTCATATATGACTTCGATAGGTTCTTTACCTCCCTCAATTTTCAAACGCTCAAGGAAAGCCCGAAAGAAAGACATGATCAGGGGCGGAGAGGGCTCAGAAAGAGCTGCTCGATTCATCACCTCCTACTGCGATAGTCCCCGTAAATCGCCCCGGGCTTTCCTCAACTAAAAATAGAGATGGAGCAAAGTGAAAAAACAACATTCGAGAAGAACAAAGTGAACAAAAATGAAGACCGTTTAGAAAAGGTTCCGGATTTATTTCTAGAGGCTCTTTCAGAAGTCCGAGTTTCTGTTTATCATGATTAGAACTTTTCCCATCTTGATAACCTGATTTTTGCCTACAGTGTGAAAAAGATTAGGGCTGGAAGAAAGCCTTACTGTTTTGGCATCTTCAAGAAAGGAAAGTTGGTTAAACGATCCTGGTTTGCAAAAAAGGAATCTGCGAGGGCTCATGCCTTGATTGCTTACTACGAATCGAAGAGGAGAAAAATCGGGAAGTGATTTGTTTTGTTTCCAGTAACGGAGCCGATCTAACATCTGGACCTATGCCAATCTGAGTAAAAATTCTCCGTAATTTCCACTTTGTGACCATAGTAGAATCCAACTGATTGAAATACTCGAAATGTACAATTATAGGAAATTAGGGCAACCCCGGATGATGTTGACAAGGTGCAGTGTTCAATCCGTCTTGAGTTCTTTTCTTGAAGGCTAAAATCATGACATTTTTAAAAATTCAACGATTCGGAAATGAGTCCGGACTAGTCTGAAAAAATCACCGGAAAAAATGGGAAAATGGAGGGAGGTTAGGATAACCCCCACCCATTTTTTTAGGACACTTTTACAACTGTCTGACTGGCGCTGACGCCTTTCGGACATGGTGCACCCAATATCTGAGCACAAGTTGCTAATCCAGGAGTTGCGGATGTGCCAGTGTCATAGTTTGAGAAGTGCATGCGCGTGGTTGTTGCATGACCGCCGGCTACTGTAGTTGTCGTATTGAGACCGGAGGTGACAAAGTTTCCATCAGAGCCAATTTTCCAGGTTCCGGTCCATGTAGTGTACACAGTGGCTGCTACGTGTCCAGACGACGTCCACTGCTCAAAAACGATTTGAGTTGTTTGGCGACCTCCAGCATACGCGGTTGCCTGAACTGTTTCAGTGTACTTGGGTCCGCCGCAAAAAGAAACATTGTTACACGAGATGTTGATGTTTATGAAGTATGCAACCTTTGGCGTTGCTGCAAACGATGCAGAAGCAAAGGACATTACGAAGATTGCTGCGATGGATGTTATTCCTAGGATTCTTGTTTTACTCACTCGATTCTTGATCAAAGAAGGATCGTTGCTGAACGAATTTAGTGAATGTATAAGTCCTTCTCCGAAACGAATTGGAAGGTTCGTTTTTTTGCTATTCTAGAAGAAAAACATCGTCATATTTACGCCGCTCTAAATGGACCTAGGAATTCTTTCCATTGAGTTTGGAGTTCAAATGAACGATAGTTATTCAAATCTTCCGTTTTCAGGATAGGAATTTTCGATATGACACCCCTGGTACCCCGGGTATGAGAACCGCAAGATAATATTGGAAAAATTCTACCTGATGGATCTCAATTTTCCGTGCTTTCTTTTGATTTCTTGGCCGGTCTCATTCGAGGGAAGAGTGGGATGTCAGACGATTAAGCGGTCAGAGGATGTCGTCCATGCAAATAGTTGTGCGCTATCTAATGTTCCGCTGCATTGTTGTTTCTCGTAATGTTTTATCTCCTCCAATATTTTAGAGCAGTTTATCAGATGTTATCGGAAGATCTCCTCACGCTTATCCGCATAGCATTGCAAACCCTGTTTTCAACAGATGCGAGAACGCCTAGTGTGTCGATTTCGCGACACCCGCACTCGACGCGTTCATCCCTCTCGCCCTAGCAAATCCCTCTGCAATCTGACTGCGGCTGGAGTTTTCTATGCAGATGAACAGGATCTTCCTTTTGTCTGACATCTAATCACTCTCTAGGATCATTCGCTGCACTAGATGCAGTAAGGGAGTGGCATTGACTTTGTAGAAGACCCACCTGCCTCTCTTGTTTCTCTCAAGCAACCCGCTCTGCTCCAAAACCGTCAGATGATGAGATATGGTTGGCTGAGGAAGCTTTAGTGCTGATTCAAGCTCGCAGACGCACATCTCACGCCTGGACAAGAGTACCAAAATCTTGATCCTGTTTGCTTCTCCGACCGTACCAAAGAGTCTTTCTGCCTCTCGGATCTTTTTTTGATATTCTGGGGTTGAGAGTTTTTCTGCTTCGGAAGTTGCGTCCTTGATGTCAGCAGTCGAGCATACGCCCAGCTCGACTAATTTTTGCACTGGTCTGCTGATCTGAAGTTTTGTCATCCTACGATCTCCTTCTTCGTCGTCGATACATGCTCTGATTGCACGAGTTTCGACGGTTCTCTTTCAATTTGGGCGGTTTTCTTGAAGAGCTTTGGTTTGAACCACAACGCTACGTATACAAGACCAATCATTACCGGGACTTCTATAAGAGGTCCGACGGTTGTAGCAAACGCCTGGCTGGAACTCAAGCCGAACACCGCCACAGCGGTCGCGATTGCCAGTTCAAAATTGTTGCTCGCTGCAGTGAAGGAAGTAGTCACTGTCTCTTCATACGAGAACTTTAGTTTCCACGAAAGAAGAAATGATGCCACAAACATGACCATAAAGTAAACGACAAGCGGAATAGCTACCCTAACGAGTTCTAGTGGTAGCTGAACAAAATATTTTCCCTGAAGGCTGAACATAATCACGAGAGTAAAAAGTAATCCAATCAACGCAGTAGGCTTTAATCTTTTTAGAAACTTGTTTTCGTACCAATTCTCCTCCTTCTTTCTTTTCTGAAGAGAGTGTCTCGTCACTATTCCCATTGTAAAGGGCACTCCTAGGAAGATAGCGACACTCCGAGCAACGTCCCAGGGGTTGATGTTCACTGCGGTTGCCGAGATTGACGGATTCAGCCAAACTGGCAGAACTGTAATGAAGAAATAAGCGTAGATTGAGTAAAACACAATTTGAAAGGCGGCATTCAACGCGACTATTATGGCAGCGTATTCATTGTCCCCTCCTGCCAGCATGTTCCATACGAGAACCATGGCTATGCATCTAGCTAGACCGACCATGATTATGCCGTCCCTAAGTAGAGGGAGATCAGGCAGGAAAATCCAAGCCAGTCCAAACATTAGAAACGGTCCAGCAATCCAGTTCAGGATCAAAGAAAGGCTCATCATATTCTTTGCAGTTTTCACCTTGCCGATCTCGCTGTAATTGACCGCGGCCAAGGGAGGATACATCATCCAGATCAAGCCTATAGCTATGGGAAGAGACACCGAATAAATCTGAAACGAGTTGATTACGGGACCGATTTGGGGAAACACAAAACCAAGGAGCACTCCTAGCCCCATTGCTACAAAGATCCAGATTGGAAGAAGTCTGTCGAGGAGAGAAAGGCCTTTCAGAGCGCTTCTCGCTGGATCGTCACTCACGTGCAACCCAGATGCACATATTCACATATAAATATATGTGCTTATGTGGTTCTTTATTCCGAGTCAGCTGGATGGTTTTTCGCGAAAAGTCCCTAATACTTGAGTTGTTGACGACCTTCATGAGATCCGGAAACCACATCCCGTTGCCTAGTAGCTTCTTCATTTCACCGGAAGAATTCTTCGCTTGAATACTCCAGGGCCTGGGGTGAATACAAACCTCGGGCGTCTACCCGTTCCATCGACAGAGTTGTAAGCTATAAGATATTTCCGAAGAAAATTGTCCGGCAGATACAAATCATCGGATTTGGGATAAGATCTCTTCTTAAGCGGGCAGATTCTACAACTGGCGCCATTTATTCCGCGGAACCTCATTGACCATCACCTTACTGGAGATCATAATCTTTTCCAGGATCCCGACAAATCGCATTTCCGAATATCTTGTCTGAAGTTACAACTGAGCATTCATGTCTCTTACTGTAACTCCAAGATAGCTATGAAATTCTGCATCCTCTGATTTTCGTCTTGGGAATTGTACGCTCAAATTCAGAATGGTATGAGATTACACTGTGTTTGATCGTTTGTAACAAGGCTATCTTTCCAGTTCGTTACCACAAAGTTCGATGTGAACTTTATCATAGGAGCCGATGGTCACCGCGTTCACTTTTAATTGCCAGGCGTACAACCAGCATCCGAGAAGGACTTTCTTTTTGAAAGAGGCAGATTCAGTCCAGGTAATTACGCTCGTGGACAATTACGTGAATGGACTCTTGTCGAGTTCTCAGGGCGTGATTCGGCCCCGGCTGGATGTAGTGACCGGTGAAAGACCAGGCGAGCCGGCGCTTGCAGAGTTCGGTTGGTCAGCGCTCGTTAGGATTTCGGTCGACGGGCGTTGGCATTCGATTCTCTTTGATACGGGTCTCGGAAAGCAGGCGCTCTTGAACAATGTCAGGGCATTGAAGATCAACCTCAAGGAAATCGAGGCACTCGTTATTTCTCACGGTCATCCGGATCACACAGCCGCGACTCCGGAAACGCTGTCCGAGATTGACTCAGACGAACTGCCCGTCATCCTGCACCCGAACGCACTCAGAAGGACCGTTCTCGTCCTCCCGAGCGGAGAGAAATTGAATAGGGGTTACTTCCTTGAGGAGCGAGATCTTCACGAAAGAGGAGCGAGGCTCGACAAAACGAAATCTCCAACACCTCTTGCCTCTGATGCAGCTCTTGTAACTGGCGAGATCCCACGGCGGACTGAATATGAGAAGGGGATGCCTCCGAACGTGCACTATAGAATTGTCGATGGAAATCTCGTCCATGATCAGGAAATTTTGGATGACCAGGCCCTGGTCGTGAATGTGAGGGACAAGGGACTAATAGTGATATCAGGCTGCGCTCACGCAGGAATAATCAACACCGCTAGATATGCGAAAGAAGTTTCGGGTGTGGACAAAGTATTCGCGATCGCAGGAGGATTTCACTTGACCGGAGACTATTATGCTCCAATTCTGGACAGAACGGTACAGGATATGGGTGAGATGGCTCCCAAGATGGTTCTTCCGTCACATTGCACCGGCATTCGAGCGCTCATTAAAATCGCGAACGCTGCACCAGACGCGTTCATTGAGAACAGCGTGGGAACGACGTTTGTTTTCTAACAAAGCCAAAGAGAGGTCAATTAAGCGAGACGCTACTGTCGAGTCTCGCATTAGCTAGGAAATCCCAACCTTCGTTTGATTACGCCGTCCCTCGACGATATTTAGTATGCAAGTCCCTCAAATTGGCGACCTTGTAGCAGCTTGCGTTGGAAACGACCCGGATGGATACCGTTCACTCCTATCGCAGTAGTGGCAAATGACGGAAACCATTTACATCCAAAAATCTGGGACTGGAAGAAACTATTATCGATCATTTCAAATGTATTTCGTATAGACCAAGGGGTTCAACATCTCGGTTCCCCTTCAAGAACACCCCATATCTTTCGAGTAGACCTCTATGCCTCCTTTTTCCTCGGTAGATTCTATTCCCGATTTTCACGCAGGGGAAGTTATGAACGTGTTGTTCGCAATGTATCGAAAGAACTTGCCAAAGCACTCTGAAAATCTATGTGCCGTAGATCTGCCGCCAATCAGAGATTGTTCATGTCAATCCAAAGCGACTTTTAATTCGTTGGAAGCGCATCGTTAATTCCATGGCTCGCACTGATAAGCAGAAAGTAGGAAGATATTTCTACAATTTTTCGTTTAAGACCGATTGCAAGTGCCCCTCGTTGAAGCTAATGGGATACATCTTTACTGCGAAATCCACGGCGAGGGCGAACCACTCGTCGTAATCCCTGGGCTATCGATCGATGTTACTGCGCTCGAAAAAATCGTTTCAGAACTCTCCAAGAATTATCAAGTTATAGCGTTCGACAACCGAGGTGCGGGCCGAAGTGATAAACCAGACATTCCGTACACAATTGATATGATGGCAGACGACACATCCGGACTTCTGAACGAATTAAAGATCGAAAGAGCTCACGTAATGGGTATCTCGATGGGAGGCCGTATCGCGATAGCTCTAACGTTGATGCATCCTGAACTTGTCAGGAGCCTGATACTTGTCTCGACTAGTGCAAAGGCTTCAAACACTCTCAGTCGCCGTTTGATCTTTCTCTTGTTGGAAATTCCTAGGCGGATTGGAGCTTTGCTGAAGAAGTATCCGCAACCAAACTACGCATATCAGCATCAACGCAAAGCGTCGCAGAATTATGATGCCACCGCGAGACTTAACGAAATACATGTTCCAACTCTAATCCTGCAAGGAGAGAAGGACAGACTCGCCCCGTATGTGCTTGCGGAGCAAATGCACACGGAGATAGCGGGATCAAAGGTCGTTTCGTTTAGTGGCGGACACATGTTCTTCTTTTGGAGACAGAAAGAGTTTCTCGAAGCCGTGGAGAATTTCCTAATATCCGTGCCCGCAAACACGGCAGTTTGATCGCCCGAGTTGTTCTTCCAGACTTCGAAATGGTTCATGCGTTTGCCAAGTGTCAGTATCACGTAAACGAAAATATTTGCGATAAAAACTCATTATGGAAACATCCCGAACGCAAGGCGATCCACTTGTATTGAGCAAAGAAAATGATGAGTAGGAATTCCGTCGGACTCCAAATTTGTGAATGGAAATGAATCTCCAGTACTGACCCACACTCCGTATCGCGGTCCTTCGTATCTATCTCAAATAGGTCATTGAAACCCATAGCCCAAGTCTATGTCTCCTCTCAACGCCTTGGAACGTGCAATGAATCTCGGTATTGTTGACTACAATTTGGGTCTTGATACATGGAATAACTCACTCAGAGTGCGTGCGATTCTCAAAGGTTTCGAAGAAAGCCGTCTTTTGAACGACAACCTCGGTGCAGCCGCGTTAGCATCGGTACTTTTCCTTGCTGAGGGAGCTCCAGTACAAGACTATCAGACATTCACCGACCTAGTAATTTTTCTTGCGCAGAATCCTGATAGTCCTTCGCAAGAGTTCACCTCGGAACCACTTCTGGCGTAAATTGAGCCGCAGTAATTGGTCTCTGGACGTAATGATCGCAGCTTTTGCAAACTGCGAAGCGATATTCGAGATTGTTTCGCAGCGACGAGAGAGCTTTTTCACAATTGCATGGACACGCAGTTTTACTTGAACATCTCAGACACATTTCTTTGTGAGATTAGTCCTCGACACTATACTCAAAAACATAATGGCTCGATCAGAATCTCTATCGGAAAAAACTGGAAAACTAAAAATGCCTCGACGCAACAGAACCCAGGTGGCTCAAAGTCGCAGATCTGGATCTTTGCCACAAAGAACTCTGGAACTAGTTGGAGTGCACCGATATCACTGAGCGGTCCGGGAGGCAGGGGCACTGCGACGAGTTTTCCATTTACTGTTTCATCTTCAGACGGAACTAATGTGTTCGTTGGATGGTCACAACAAGTTAATAGTGGATACTGGGTGTTCAGGGTTGCTTATAGTGGCGACGACGGTTCTACATGGACAATTCCGCCGGGCATCAACGTCTCAGGTAATCCCTCCGGTACTCAGGCCGGAAATAACAACGATGTTGCTAACGGAGCAATTGCCGCTAGCGGTGCACGCTGCTACGCTGTTTGGCTTTACGTGAGTGGAAGGACAAATCAGATTTACTTCACCCATTCGTAGTTTTTTTCCATAAGTATGCGTTTTGTACTCGACCCTGCATACCAAGGGGGCTAGCGCTGAGTGATAGCCCGAGGAGATGGATCGTTTCAAAAAAGCAACTGGTGGAAATCAGGTTAGACGTAGAACGCTTCCATCTACTCCGTTACAGAACGTTAAGAAGATGCGAAGGATACCTGACTTGATCCGCCATTTGCATAAGTCCATGCTGCAAAGCAGTTCGCGCCGTTCGCAGAAAGAGCAAAGAGAGTAACATCCTGGTTGCCCGCTGCGACTCCGGCTGAATTATTGCTAATGTTGATTGGTGCACTCCATGTCACGCCGCCATCACCGCTGTAAGCTACGTATGCATCCCAAGTGGAAGACCCTGTCGAAATCTGCTGACCCCACATCCCATTAGTTGGCAACGGATGATGCGCATTTTTGAATTATCAAAAATATCTTGACCAATTATTACTAGCTTGTCTTGATTGTTGAAGAATTCTTTCAGAGTAATTCTGGCGCTGCTCGACGAGTCCTAGGAAATCTGCGGGACTCCTCATTTCATTTTCTTCGAAATGCCCACATACTAGACAATTTCCTTTCTCGTGCAATGTTACTGGCAACACTAATGGAAAGTGTGGATGTCTTTTGCAGCGAGGACAAGGACGATATTCAATACTCCAAAGTTTCATTACATCCAAGTAGAATGGCGATCGTGATCTTTGCATATCGATCCCTTGCACCGGACGAATCGCAAACAAATCTGTATTTATGTCAGGGACACAATTCCTAATTTTGAGAATCATTTTTTTATTTGTCAGGAGATTCTGATCTTCTAGAACTTCAAATCTGTTTTGAAAGTAATGGAGATTATCGGCGGGGTCATTTTGTAGCCCGCCGATATGAATTCTCAGTTTCAACTTCCTGCTATCCTGCAGATAATTGTATGCAAGAAGGTTATGCTGGAATTTCGTGCTTCTGTCTTCTCTCTTCTTCGTACCGTTGTGCTGCTTCTTCTTCATCCATCAGATACTGACCGCCGAGTGCTACCCCGACTCCGGCAATCAATGCAGCGATTCCGCCCCAGAATATGTTAAAGTTGAAACCCCACCACGCCGCTGACAACGGGGCATAGCTAGTTAGTACCAGCCCATAGACGCCGAAGAGACCGCCTCCGATAATAAGAGCAACGCCTAACCACCTGACGACAACACTTGTGTTCATGCTTTTTCACCCCCACCACTATTCCGGAGGTCGAATGATGCTAATAATGATGCACACGATCACTTGAAATGATAACGTCCTCAAGCTTTGCGTAATTGTTTGCGACGAGGGCCGACTTTAGAAATCGATTTTGAATTTTACCAACTATCTCATCGTGTCACAAGATTATCAGATCTGATAATCGTGTGCCGTATCTATATCCTTCCGAACAATAACGAATGGATGAAAGAAACCATGTCAACAGTTACGACAGAAAAAGACAACAAGACAGAGAATAGACTGGCACTGGAAGATGTGAGAAAGCAAGTCCTGGCATTCGGAAATGAAATGCATCAGTATTTCGAACACGTTTCGGCTGATATAGAGAACTACAAATTTGCAGTGGAGAAACACGGCGAAGGGATAGAAGTCGAGGTATCATTCAAAGCGTACGTTCATCCGAAGATGACCACGCGGAAAGAGGAGACAGCGAAAGTAATTCCAAGGTGACATTTGCATAAATCGAGACTCGATGGGCAACAAGATTGAGAAACCTTGCTGTGACTCGAGTCTCCAAATTCTTTCACCATTAAAGAAAGGGTCGTGAGCAGGATTCAGATGGACTCGCGATCGATCAGAAGAATTTACTCGCTACAAGCACCTCTTGGAAGGCAGGATGGTGTGTCCTGTGGAACACTTTGGTCCCTATCTCAGCAACTGCCGTGTCTCTGTTTTCGGCACTTACTCACGGCATGCTTTCCTCAGACAACAACCGGCATTGAGCTTGGCGCGCGCGCCGACCGCGGTAAGCATCGCGGCCCATGCTGACACTTCCAGCCAGTCAATGTCAAAGGCCAATTTTAAAAAAATGCGCTCCCACTAGTACGTCTTCCCAATTCCCTTATTGTAAAGGAGCAGATGCATTTTAAGTCTGGCCTTCTCCCCGAACTAACGAACTAACTAATTCGCAAGTTACTTTTGTTTCAAAGCAAAATGAAACGGTTTGAGTTAGCTACTTCAATAGAAAGCCAGCTGCGAATTGAGAATTGTATTTACCGCAAGATTACAATCACCAATTTTGAGGATCAGCATATCGATCGCTTTGAAAGACTGTCCTTATTCTCATTTTTGATAATCCTCTTCCACCTTTTAGGATAGGCAGCTGGATAACATTTCAGAGTGATAGTAAGATAAAATGTCGACCACGGCAAGTGGTGCAGGGGCTGCCACAATAATTGCAACAATGCAAGCTAGCTCTTATCGAGTAAAGTTTCGAAGGGAGCAGTTTCTCGAACTGGTGGAAATATCACGGCCATCCATTATCTACAGGCGAGGTAGTAACCATTTCTTTGCCTTTGATGGTTTTGTAGTCTACAGTCAGCAGTGCAAGGATGATGATTTCCCGGATCAAAAAGTTATAGAGGCAATCGAATTTTCAAACGAAATGTGGTCCACATGACGAGAGCTAGTTAGTAGGGTGTTCTCAAACGAGCGTTCGTGAAAGATCTTTCATTCCACACATATTCAGCTCCGTCCGAATGGTTTCCATCTTCTAGCTACAGAGTCAGTATCAATGATGGGGATCGTGTGCTCGCTTTATACGAAGTGATGTTGCACTATCACACAAGGTGAGTGATAATATGATCAAAAATACAGTACATAATTCTCAAGCTAAGACCCTGGGAGGAATCGGGGCAATACTCGTCCTGTTATCTTTTGTTCCCTCCGTCGGAGCTTTGCTTGGGCTAGTCGGATTTGTAATGATCTTATTTGGTGTCAAGTATATTTCAGACGATCTTAAAGACAAGGCAGTATTCAACAACATGATTCTTGCTGTTGTCCTGGGAATCGTCGGTATTGGAGTTGGCTCTCTCGTCATAATTCCAACAGCGATAAATGCTTTCCAGAGTGGTTACTTTAACGGGACTAACTTTGCTACATCTCCAAGTGTAACGAATGCGCAGTGGATCGCTTTTGGCACTGCAATCGGGCTCGGGCTTTTTGTTGCGTGGGTCTTCTTCTTAGTATCAGCAGTCTTTCTACGAAGAAGCTACAGGACGATCGGAACAAAGCTAAATGTTGGCACGTTTGGTACGGCAGGCTTGCTTTACTTGATCGGGGCCGCCACGACGGTAGTAGGTGTGGGATTTCTGATATTGTTGATAGCAGAAATCATGACAGCCGTTGCGTTCTGGTCGATTCCTGTCGAGCAGCAACAGCAGCTGAGAGCGCCTGCGGCAACGATGTAGTACAAGAGAGAAACCAAAAATCGACATCGTCAACTGGGCGAGGAGAAGTATTCCTCCTAGTCCGTTGACGGCACGATTTCATATTTCCATTTCGAGATGTTTGTTATGAAAGGAGAGAGAGAGTCTTAGCCTCTTAATATGAGAACATTTTGATTATTTATGAAACTAGCAAATCTCTTCCAAACAGCAAGAGCCTATCCAATTCCAGTACTTGCATTTTCAGGACTAATTCTCGGCAGCATTGTTTTTCTTGTCTTAAGACTACCAGTTCTCGCCAACTCGATTTGGTATGCCACACTGATAGTAGGAGGGTTGCCTCTCGTCTGGGGAACCCTAAAAGGCATGTTCAAGGGTCATTTTGCTTCTGACATCATTGCCATGCTTGCAATCATCGCTGCGATCTTACTCGATCAGGCTTTTGCAGGTGTAATTGTAGTCTTGATGCAATCTGGTGGAGAAGCGATAGAAAAATATGGTCTCAGGCGAGCTACATCAACTCTTGACGATCTTCTAGCAAGGGCACCCAGGATGGCGAGGAGAAAAGATTCTGCGAACACTATAGAAGAAATTCAAGTTGAGCAAGTCAAAATGGGGGATCTGCTTGTTGTACGTCAAGGCGATTTGATTCCAGTGGATGGAACTATCATAGCTGGGACCGCCGAGGTCGATGAATCTGCCCTAACCGGAGAACCCCTCCCCAGATCAAAAACTGTAGGAGATCTAGTAATGAGTGGAAGTATTAGTGAGTCTGGAGGATTCGATATGAGGGCGGACAAGGTCAGCGAGGAAAGCCAGTATTCTAGAATAGTCAAACTCGTAAGGCAGGCGCAGGATGAGAAACCTCCAATCCAAAGATTAGCCGATCGCTATGCTGTTTGGTTTACGCCCATCGCTCTAGCACTGAGCTGTGTCGCTTTTCTCATTACTCTTAATCCGATTGATGTACTCGCGGTCCTTGTCGTCGCAACTCCCTGTCCTCTAATCCTTGCAACTCCAATAGCAGTGATTAGTTCTGTGAATCGCGCCGCTCAGGATAACATCATTGTGAAGGGTGGAGCAGCGATCGAACAGATTGGACATGCCCAAGTTGTTGCGTTTGACAAGACCGGGACAATCACTTACGGGACTCCAAGCTTGGAAGAGATTGTCTCACTCGATGAAAAGGCTGGCGTCAATGAACTCTTGCTGAAAGCAGCTAGCATTGAGCAGTTTTCTTCGCACATAATAGCCAAATCACTGGTACAGGAGGCGCAGAAAAGATTTCACCATCTTGAACGTGTTTCCCATTATGAAGAAAGTCCCGGGTTAGGCGCAGAGGCACTGATAAATGATGAAATGATCGCTGTTGGTTCCAGGAAATTCATCGATTCCATTGTCGATGGCGAGAGATCTCATGAAGATTTCACCGTAGCTACGAAGGGTCAGAGCTTGCTACTCCAAAAGTATCAAGATGATGGCGAAGGAAAGGGCCGAATGACCGCGTACATCGCAATAAATGGTAGAGTTTCAGGGATCTTCTATTTTAGCGATCAAATCAGATTGGGCGTACCTGAGATGATGCATCGTCTAAAATCTCTCGGGGTGATTGAAACAGTCCTTCTGACTGGTGATAATCTTGAAAATGCCGTTTCTATCGCGAGGCAAGCAGGCATAAGCAATGTAGAAGCTAATCTACTACCGGAGCAGAAAGTTGAGATCGTCCGTAAACTATCCGAGAAATACAAGACGTCAGTCATGGTCGGCGACGGGATTAATGACGCGCCGGCTCTAGCAGCGGCTACCGTGGGTGTTGCGATGGGTGCGCACGGGACCGGCATCTCGGCTGAGGCTGCCGACATAGTGCTCCTGGTTGATGACGTCACGAAGGTCGCTGATGCGGTTTACCTTGGACAGAGGATGCTCAAGATTGCAAAGCAGGGGATTTACGTGGGACTAGGTCTTAGCTTCGTTTTCATGATCATCGCGAGCTTTGGATTCATTCCTCCGGCGATTGGAGCGATGTTGCAGGAAGTAATCGATGCTTCTGTTGTTCTAAACGCGTTGAGAGCGAGATAAATGCAAGGGCAGTCCTCAATTTCTTGATAATCTAATTCCCGTATCGATATTCAGGTTGAGTACGAGTTGATTCCCTCCGCCTTTGTCTTTGGGACTCATTCCATGAAGTTTTCTGTTTGTGTCTCAACCGTTTTGTTTTCATTTTCCCGGTGTGCTGCTTCAAACTTCCGCCTTCTTCTTCGAGCGATTCGTGGTAGGCGTCGTAAAACGAAGAAAGTGATCAGCAGAATCATGTCAAGGGAAAGAACTACGATGGAACCCAAAGTAGTAAACGGCAAAAGCAACAAGGGTAGCACGTAGGCGAAACCCATCAGTGTCGCCACAAAACAGATCTCTCCAAACAGGGCGATTGGACTATTCTCAGATTCAATGTACGATGCAACATGTAACATTGCGAAACTCGCAACTATGGAAAGAAAGCTGATGCAAGCAAGGGAGGCAGTGAGGATTTCAAAATAGGACTCGCCACCGATTCCGAGAAGCGTATTTGGCACACTGAAGGATTTGCTTGCTTGTAACACTAGAACAAGCGCGGTAAACGCAAGACCTCCCAGAAAACCGCTAACTAGTAATCCATTCTGGTGATATTCTTTGTTTCTCAATTACAATTATCCTCAGGGTTTGAGTCTTGTGTGAGACGATAACGCCATCATTCCCATATCAAGAGGGGGGACGATTATCAACCGTGATAACTATGGCTAAGAGAAGTACCGGACACTTCCACATCTAAAATAAGTGAAGAATGGTTGCGGATTTTCCTTCTCTTCCTTTCCGGCAACACTTTTCGATTCCCGGATTACGCCGGGATATCCATTTTCTTTCTGGTTTCTTCATAAGGTGGAATTTCTTCCGCTTTCTTGTTAGGGGGGAACCTAGATCATTGGGATCGGCCTCTGCAGATAAATATCTCGCTAAATTTCATGTTCGCAGCCCCGTAATAACCAATGAAACAACCCGGATTTTTCTAGTGGCGGTAATTTTTCTTTCTTTAGTGATTTTGGTGAATTTGATCCCTACGATCTTTTGTTTGGATTCACTTCAGATTCTCAAGAATCATCGATATCATACCTCGAGATAAGCGCTTGAAGACGGGACTAGGATCGAAAGGGTGTCAGATTTTTGGGACTGTAAGCAGGTAGGCTTATTCTTTATGATTGCCTGAATAGTAAAGACTGAAAGTGATTGATGCTTGATTCCCACCAAAATATTGGTCCCCGTAGATGGTTCAGAAAATTCCAAGAGGGCAGGCGATTTTGCCATCGAACTCTCGCAGAAACTTGGTTCATCTCTGCTATTTCTTAATGTGATCGAGATTCCTGTTTCCGCATACCGATACCGCCGTGTTGCCACGGATCTTTTTGATTTTCTTGAGGAAGGAAGCAAGACCATAGTTGCGAACTTGGCTGAAAAAGCGAAAACTAAAGGTGTCCCATGTGAAGAACTTCTGGCACGAGGAGATCCGGCAAGAGCGATTCTAACAATCGCGAGAAAAAAGAACTGCGATTGCATCGTAATCGGAAAAAGAGGCTTGGGACGGATTCAAAGAATGTTGCAGGGAAGCGTATCCGATCAGGTCACAGCTTTGTCAGAAGTTCCAGTCATAGTCGTAAAATGAAATCTTCAGGGCGGTCAGAACAAATTTCCTTTTTTCACAGCGAAAGAATTGAACCTAAAATAGACACTCTTTGAATCGTGATATGACCGACGAAGCCCATTCACTGGATGCAAATGTCGTCATTGCAAATCTCCAAACTGACGAAGATCGTGGTTTATCCGAGAAAGAAGCCAATGCACGGTTAATGAGATATGGAGCAAATGTTCTGGAAACCCCCAAACGCGTTTCGATAACTAAAATTATTGCAAGACAATTCAAGAATGTCCTAATCATCATCCTGTTATTTGCAACGCTAGCCTCCGTATTTCTCGGAGAAGCTATTGATGCAATTGTCATTCTGATGATAGTCGCATTTGTGGTAATACTCGGAGTTTATCAAGAGCAAAGAACCGAAAAGACTCTACACGCTCTGAAGAAGATGCAGAGCCACCATAGCACTGTTCTCAGAGATGGAGAAACAAACAGAATCAACACCCGAGATCTGGTACCCGGAGATATCGTTGTTCTTAGCTCCGGCGACAAAATTTCTGCCGATATGAGATTGCTAGAAACATTCAATTTGAAAGTGGATGAGTCATCCCTTACTGGAGAATCTGTTCCCGTCGAAAAGGGTGCAGACGTATTACCAGTAGATGTTCCAATTTCAGACAGAATAAACATCGCGTTTTGTGGAACTTCAGTCATGACCGGAAAGGGTAAGGCAGTAATAACATCGACGGGCATGAGAACAGAATTTGGCAAGATAGCCAAAGAGGCGATTGAACAGGGGTTTAGAAAGGAGCCTGCAACCGGGTTTGAGCGAAGCATGGGAGAAATTGGTGAAAAATTAGGGACTATCCTCGTGATCCTCATTGCACTAATTGTTGTCGGCGCCTTGATTGAACAGCTCTTTATTTTCCATCAAAATCTCGAACCAGATATGATGGTCTCTATCCTTCTTTTTGGAATCGCGCTTGCAGTAGCCGCCGTGCCCGAGGCCCTCCCGGCGATTCTGACTGGCAGTCTTGCTATTGCTGCTCATCAAATGTCGGAGAGAAATGCTCTTCCCAAGAATCTGTCAGTGGTAGAGACTTTAGGGATAACACAGATCGTTTGCGCGGACAAGACCGGAACTATCACAAAAGGAGAAATGACCGTGAAGGAGCTGTATTTGTCGGCCCTGAAGCTAGAGGTCACTGGTGCGGGTTACGATCCAAAAGGTAAAGTGATCCTTTCCGACGAGGAATTACAAGATCCCTCAATATCAGAATCTCTTCGAGAGCTTGCAATGGCAGCGATACTTTGTAACGATGCGGCTCTCACGCAGCAAAAAGATGGAAAATGGATTGTCAATGGGGATCCGACGGAAGGGGCCCTGGTCGTTCTAGCTCAGAAAATTGGGTTTGCCTACAAAAAAACGCGATCGTCTTCTCCTAGGTTATGGGAGATTCCCTTTACTTCCGAATCTAAGCGAATGACGACGGTAAATCTCGTAGACGAAAGAAGGAAAATTGCATACATGAAGGGAGCGCTTGAATCGGTTCTTGAGTGCTGCGAATTTGCTAGAACGTCCGGGAACCTTGTAGAGCTGAATAACAAAGCAAGACAAGATATTCAAGAGATTTTTGATTCAATGGCGAATAAGTCCCTCAGAGTTTTAGCGCTGGCGATGAAAGATATCTCGAATTTGAGTTCTCAAGACAAAGAGATAGGCAGACAAAACGACGACAATATTCTTCGCAAGGGATTTCTTTTCCTGGGGCTTGTCGGAATGATTGATCCGCCGCGACCAGAGGCCATAGAGGCGATTCTCAAAGCAAAGGGCGCCGGAATTGAAACGGTGATGATTACAGGCGATCACAAAGCTACCGCCGTTGCGATTGCCAGGGAGACAGGCATTTACAAAGAGGGAGATCTAGTTCTAACGGGAATTGATATCGACCGGACGAGTGACAGCGAGCTAGATGAAAAAGTGGAAAGGGTGAAAGTCTACGCCAGAGTCTCGCCGATGCATAAGCTCCGAATTGTGTCCTCCTGGATGAGAAAAAGTAAGATTGTCGCAATGACAGGCGACGGAGTTAATGACGCTCCCGCATTAGAAAAGGCGGATGTCGGAATCTCTATGGGGATTACAGGAACCGAGGTCGCAAAAGAAGCTTCAGACTTGATACTCTTGGACGACAACTTCGCGACTATCATAAAGGCAATAGAGTTGGGCAGAGGGATTCGTGGCAATATTCGAAAATATCTCGCTTACCTTCTCTCCGCGAATCTTGTTGAAGTGTGTGTCTTGGGAATGGGAGTCCTGCTAATTCCGTTAATAATTGGGATCTCGCCTTCGTCGTCTTTGGACTCGTTCTTGCCCCTGCTTGCCGTTCAGCTCCTCTACATCAATCTGGCGACGGATGGCCTTCCTGCATTAGCTCTTGGATTAAGTCCCCCTGAACCCGGAATAATGGACAGTCCTCTGGGAATCAAGGGAAGTGTTTCTTCCATTTTCGATAGCGAAGTTAAGAAATTCATTATTGCAACGATATTAGTTCAATCTCCACTCTTGTTGCTCGCGTACGCAACTGCATTGCCAATAGGAATCGAAGAAGCTCGAACCCGTCTGTTTCTTACTTTCGTACTTTCAGAATTGATCCTCGCCCTAAATTGCTCGTCACTCGAACATCCGGTGGAAAAAGTAAGACCATACCAATGGCTTTTGATTTCAGTCTTTTGGGAGTCTTTCATACTCGTGTTGCTTGTCTGGATGCCGGCGACGCGGGCGGCGCTTCACCTAGCGTTGCCATCAAATCTTGACCTTGTATGGGTATTCTCGTCTTGCTTTGCGGTATTCATCACAATAGATATGGTGAAGAGGCTTGGTCCTAATGTGGAAGTAAAATCAAGAAGCTAGAAAAAAGTCTCGTCTCAAGGGAGCGATTTGCCGGAGACGCTTTTTTGTCTCTCCGTTGAACCTTCTGTAATAACCATTTTTCCCAGTCGATTTTTCCAATGAAATAAGTAATCAGCAGTGTTGCTCCGGCTATTATGGCCGCGAAGATCCAAATCAGATCAGTTGGTTGTTCTCCATCCCCAACAAACAACGAAAACAGCTTGCTGCTTAAGAAGACACCCCCATACACTATTATTGAAACCAACACAATTTTTCCTGCCAGTGTAGAGAAAAAGAATTTCACTCGGTTGTATTGCGAGAAACCAAGAGGCACGTATATGATGTCATCAGTTTTTCTGGACATCTTGTACCCCAGTCTGCCAGAACTTTGCGGCGATAATCAGCGCTACATCTTTCAAAGTGTTGGTGAATAAATCGACTCCCTACTCTCTAGGACCCGTCACCTACGATCCGCACAATGATGACATCTATGCCAATAATGGGTACGGTTATACAATATCTAATTCGTCAGGCAACTTCTTATTCCAAATCTTCGTCATGAGTGCAAAAACTCTGAGCACTATCACTTCCGTTTCGTTCCCGTGGGAGGGATACCAATCGGATGTGTGGTCTGTTGTTTACGATGCCGCAAGTAACAACATCTTCATCTCTGCATCTGACGGTCCCGTTGATGAGTGCTTGTGCTGGGGAAACTTTGTCACCATATCAGCGTCTACGAATAGAATAACTTCGATTGTTGGCAACTATCCAAGTCAGTTCGTCATGCCCTACCTCCTAGAGGTAGACACTTCGAACAATTTGGTTTACGCTTTTGATTTTAACACTCAAGGAACGGACGTTTTCAGTGGATCAACCGGAGCTTACGTTACGACTCTCGGTGCAAATTACAATAACGACCTGACTAATTGTTGCGGTCTCGCGCCAGCTAATTATGCACTCGATGGAAACTTGGTCAGCGGGGTGTTCATTGCAGCGGGCTGCTACAATGAATACGGAGTGCTAAATTCCGCTGGCGGCTGCGATAATTGGCCAAGCGAAAACTACAACTTGAACGGGAGCTTTTACTCCTTGAGTGGATCAAAGGTTGGCTCAAAAATAACTTCCCTCGCCAAACAGACCAGTACAAACTGTGCCGACCCGTTCTGGAGCGGCGTCTCGAAGCTAACTTACGACGAATGCGGGTCTAAATTATACATATTCAACACTTCGACAGGGAAGCTCTCGACAACTCTGAGTGTCCAGGGTACGATTATGGTCTTCAATCGACAGACTGACATGCTCTATATGCAATCGGGGAGCACGATATACGAAATAGGATCTTAATTGCAAGAAACTGGAAAAGAACATTCTAACCTGGATATTCACTTCGATCAAACCAGCCGAAATCTAGGAAAAGGATCGTTGATTTCGATTCTAGATTAGTCATAGAAGAACAAGCCTTCGATTCACCGCTCTCAAGAATATTGAGTCCTGAGTGTCGGAAAATGTGGTTCCCTTGGACAGTTTATTGGCCGACAGCGTTCAACTTTTCTAGCTATACCCATTCTGGTCCGCGTAAATGACCTCTCGAAATGTGGTCATAGATGAGAATGTAACAATCGGGAATCCTCTCGAATTATTTAGAGAAATTGAAAGAATATACCGGCGAGCCTTCAAATCTCCGGTGATATCAGAACCTAATTTGAGTTCTACTCCTATCGGCGGTGTATCCAAATTCTTTGGAATTGCGAGCGGGTACGTTACAGGCGCAGTCCTAAGCTGGGGAATAATTGCAGTGGGCTGCTTTCTGACGCTGATAGGTGCTGTCGGAATCGTTGCCTACTTTGATTCGTTGCCTCTTGTGCAACCTTATGGAATCATTACCTTGTTAGTGGCTGCTGCTCTTGCCATAATCGGAATCGGAGTAATGTCTCAAGCTAATCAACTCAAATCAGGAGCGATTGAATGTTCATTGAAGGGCGAGTCATACGATGCCCGAGCCCTTGGATTAAGAAGCGAGCGGGCGGCAGTCTTCAGCAGAGCAACTCTGATCTTACAATGGAAGTTGGCGGAAGGAACCGATGCAATTCCTTCTCGGCTTGAGGAAGCGATTATCGACAAAATACAAGACGTCCGAGAAGATATTGATCAGCTTTTGCCCAGATTCACTGAAGATAAGATAGAGCTGCCTGACACCAAGAGTTAGTACTTTGAATGAATCTGGGAGGAATCAGAATTGAATAGTGTCTCTGAAAATAAAACAAGAAAGCCGACATATTACACAGCACTTGCAGGAGAGTGTCTAGTTATGGCACATCTTGCTCTAAATGAATTCACGCCGGCCATGACATTCGGTAATGCGAAAAGCGTTGATATATTTCTATCAAGTTCATCCGGATCACCTTGTAAAATAGAGGTGAAAACTAGTAGAAAAAACCACCATAGCGGACCATGGTTTGGGAAGAATCTTGAGTGGCGTATGAGTGAAAAACAAACTCGGAATTCCGATCCCAATCTTTTCTATTGTTTCGTCAGCATCCCAGAAAATATCGTAAATCAGTTGCCATGGTTTTTTGTAGTGAGAAGCAAAGAAGTGGTTGACTATTTAGTTAATGAACATGATTATTGGATCAACAAGGTGAAACATACGCCGAGATTCAACCCAAAACATCCACACAAGGAGAGAAACTTCAGAATCGCGCTGGAATCCAACGCCCATGGTCTACAACCCATCGACAAATACGAGAATAGATGGAATATTCTGCCGAGATAATTCTATGAGCAGCTGAGGTAAAAGGAATATTATCTAAAGTTCTCTAGGTTATCCACCTATTAATTCGGAAAACTAAATTACAATCGCTAGCCCGTGTGCAATGGGGCTGACACATTTCGCCAGGATGAAAGGGGGATTGTTTGCTACTTACACACAAATTTTAAAGATCCGGGCACGACTGTAATAACTGAGATCCCCTGTTTTCGAATGGTTGAGTGTGTGTAATTGTCGGATAGCAAAATTTCAGCTGTAAATGAAAGTACATTGAAGGAATTTCTGGATGCCTTTAATCGTCACGATCTCGATGCCATAATGAATTTCTTTTCTGATGATTTTTGTCAATTTGATTCCCCAAGGGGCCCCAACCCATTTGGCAAGCGCTACCTAGGAAAATCAGAAGTTCGCGAAGGCTTGGCGGGACGCTTCAAGGGGATTCCTAATGTTCACTATGATGAGGACAGACACTTCATTTCAAAGGATGGAAAACGAGCTGCTTCACAGTGGCTCCTGACAGGGACCTCTGTTTCGGGACAAAGGTTTGAAGTGAGGGGGTGCGATTTGTTCGATTTCGACGAAAGCGGAAAGATGACAATTAAGGACTCGTACTGGAAAATAGTTGAAGTTTGAGATCTAGACTAACTAAGTGAGGCTTGCGACCATGTCGATTCTATTCGATCAAGAAATGATTGAAATCAAAAATATCCTAGTGGGCGTAGACGGTTCAGAAGAGGCTTTGAGGGCCCTCAAATTCGCTTCCGCCCTTTCTAAATCAAGCGGCGCCGAACTTACCATAGTGTATGTTACAGTCCTTCCAAGTGCATCTAATTACGGACAGGTGTACGTTCCCTTTTAAGAAATCGAAAAGCAAGAAAGACTGAATGGAGAAAGGGTTTTGCAATCTGCACAATCGATCGCAACGAAAGAAGACATCAACGCCAAGACAATAATAGCAGAGAGCGTGGGCTCCGCAGCACAGGGAATCGTTGAGTATTCGGAAGAAAATCTTATCGATTTGATAGTCGTTGGGACAAAAGGGCTCACCGGTCTGAAGAGATTCATTATCGGCAGCGTTGCAAACGCTCTCGTACAGTACGCTCACTGCTCAGTACTTGTAGTGAGATAAAAAACTTCGGATCAGAGAAAGAAAGAGGGGGAGAATAGTCCCCCCTTAGTTTTTGGAATGTCATCTATCCTGTTATCGCGGTGAACCAGACCTGGCTTGTCCCGCCGTTGGTGTATGTATAGACGGCAAAACATGTTGCTCCAATGCTGGAGACCCAGAAGAGGGTCACGTCCTGGTTTCCTGCGGCTACGCCTGCTGCATTGTTGCTGATGTCAAGAGGGGCGGACCACGTCGTTCCACTGTCAGCGCTATAGGAGATGTAGGCATTCCATGCAGTTGATTTTCCCGAGAGCTTCTGCCCCCACATTACCCAGACGTTTGTACCATCTGAGGTGAAGACATGGGCGAATGCGCTGGTCCCTTTCATTCCGGTGTTCACTTGTACGGGTTTGGTCCAGCTACCACCGTCGTTTGTGGTCGAGGTCATGAATATTCCCTGACCTTTCAGCGAGTGGAATGTCAGGAACGCGCTCGATCCCATGGCAGCATTTTCTGGCTCCCAAACATCCGGTGCCTGCTTGCTCATTGAGAATTGCGCCTGCTGCGTGGGATTGTTGATCACCGGCGGGAAGATGGTAAGCTGGCTTCCGGGACAAGTCACCGCGTTGCAGGTCCCGGGGTACCATGTAACTCCTCCATCAGTGCTCGTTATCCCATAGTCAGAGTAGAGCGCCGAGGTCGAAGAGAGATTGAATGCTTCCCATGTCATGTAAACGTCGAGACCCGAGGCGGCAATCCATGGCTCTCTCCCGAATGAGATTATACATCCCGTAGGTTGAGGAAAGCTGAAGCAGCTCTGGGAGGGATTGGAGGGGTCGTACGAGTAGAAACCATATACATCTTCAGGAGTTGTCCACCCCGTAAGAGTCGTACTGTTCCCGTACCAAGTCGAGGTGGTTATGCCATAGCTCTCGAAATACTGCCCGTCCGCGGCTACGTACACATAGCTGCCAGAAGCTACAACCTGCGCCTCACCGTTGGTTGAGGGATTTAACTCTACGCGGTTAGAAGTCGGCCAGGTCATGCCATTGTCGCTGCTTGAGTCGACATAGATGCAGCCATTCTGCCCTAATCCAGTAGCGATGTTGAGATGATTTAGGGCAGTTTCAGGACACGAGGTCGTCTGGTACCAGGTCACGTAGACGTAGGAACCGGAAGCTGCTAGTGCCGGGGTGATTCCTCCGGTCGAGCTGACTTGAGTGACCGTCCAGCTTCCCTTGGCACCGTTGTTTGTGCTTGAGGCGACGAAAATCTGGAGTGAGCCAGAAATAGACTGCGCCCAGGCAACGTAGACGTCCTTGGCGTTGACGGATTGGTAACCATCACCCGTGATCATGACCGGGAACTGTGAGGTGCCTTTCGAGGTGCTAATCTTGTATGGGGGGGCAAAAGAAGCACCTCCATTGCTGCTTGAGGTAAAGTAAATTCCACCGCCTCCTTGTGTCCAGGCGACGTACACGTACGTGCCGTCAGCTGAAGTCTGGACGGCGGGTTCTTTTGCGTTGGTCGCGGTACCGCTCAAGATTGTCGGACCATGCAGAATAGCGGGACTTCCAGCTGCATGTACCCATGTCAGGCCCATGTAACTGCCAGAAAAAAGAAGCAGCGCCATAACCGCCAAGCTAGATAGTTTGAGAATGGTTCTTGGACTGTCGTTTCTTTTCTTTTGTTCTTTAGAGTTCATGTAATCGAGATCTAGCGCGGATACAGATCTTCAATATTATTTAAATTAGATATATCGAAAGTCGTGATTCTTATTATTGCTACCAGAATATTAGGGCGAAGTGCTGAAGACCGATAATCTAACCCGATCCCAAAATTTTGGACGGCGCCATCACAAATAAATTGCAGTGAGAACTTCTGAAAACAATTTCAAAAGATCTAGACCCAATCGTTTGCAACTAGTACAGAATGCTTAACGCCTCTCCGTGACCCTGTACTCACAATGCAACCGCATCGTCAGATTGGACCAGACATGGGAAACCTCACTCTTGTTATGGAAAGACCGAATTTGAAAAGTATCTCTTGTCGGGAGCACTTACTAATGGCTAAAGCGCTATCTCGAAAGTCAACTCTATTTGCGGCGGAATCCGAAATGGAAACTTCATTGAAAAGGAGCGAGAGACTCTTATCCCTTGTGGTGCTTTATTTTCAGGCATTTTTTCTCTCCCTTGCTACTGAACTATCTCGGGCGCGAGCTCAATTTACATTTGCATTTGTCTTGATCTACAAGCGACAAGGAGTCGTTGAGAATCTTACTGCCCGCTAGCATCTGGAGGGAAACTGCAAGAAGAGTGCGAGGGAATGGGAGAAAGAGAACGCCATGTATTCATCTCATCGATCCCTATTATTGGACTCTCAGAGGTAGTACCACCAACCTATCTCGATCCCTATGGGTAAAACAACGCCGCTAAGTAGATGCAGATGAACCCGATTGTAAACGCCAGAACCATCTTCAATGTCTCTCGGGAACTACCTAAGGGATTCACGAATAAGGGTCTTGCAAGTCTAGCAGCGACATAGATTGAAGCACCCGCAGCCAAAGCATATGCGTAGCTGACATCGTACCTAAAGTAATAACCGTACGCGGCACCTACTAACGAGGGAATTGTGAAGACGAGACCCAGCAACAGAACATCAACAACGCGGGCATTGGCGTTCTTTGCATGGTTTTTGGAGTACTCCGCGTAACAGGCGCCTACTAGAGTGGACTCGAGGGCTATGTGGAATACGTAGGAGATCCCCGCTGAGACCCCGTTACATGCCCCCAGAAGCGATGTGCTCGGGGCTGCGGCCGCAACCTGGCAAAAGGCTGACGCCTCACCGAAACCGTGTATCCCAGCTGCGATTGCCACAAGCAGCGGAATTGCCAAGCTCGAATTTGCATCATCTCTTCGCGGGAAGGACTGCTTGCGGTCTGCGTAGAAGAAGAACAGCATCCCAAGTACGAATATAGCTACTTCGCCGATTTGGCCCACGCCGCCTCCAAAGCCCGCATTTAGGTCGAGGTATGCCGATTGTCCAAGCGTGAGGGGGAAAACTAAGAAGAAGATTCCGAGCGCGAATGCTGCCACGTACTTTGGCGGAATAAGACGGGCAAGGCTGGTAACAATGAGCTGACCCAAAAAGGCGGGAATGGCTGTCCAAACGAGCAGTGAAAGGAGTGTATCTTCAAAGGACACGAGACAGCAAGACCTCAGATCACAATCAGTAGTCCCGATCACCGATAGCCTAACTTGTCAAGATCCCGATGGATTTGAACTCTCATAGTTGCCGGTGGAGTTTTCCGTTTTGTTTCAAGATAGCCTCGCTTCAACGCGAGATTGGTTATCTCTTGAACCTTCAGCGGCTCTCCAGCTTCTTCGAGCACCCGAATAGCAGCAGTTTTGAAAGTTCCGACTCTCTCAAGGTCAGATTCAATCTCGTTATTGAAAATGTCATGTTGGTCGAATTTAGTTAGCCCAAACTTCCCGGATCCCATATTCACAAATAAGGAGCGACTGCCGTTCTTCTTGATATCAACGTAAATTTTTGAACTCATAGTGGCCTCTGGGGTCTCTTCAGTGGTCTCGATCAAACGTTGTTTCAATGCCCTCTTGGTTATCTCCTCTTCCGTCGGTGGCTCGTCTGCCTCTTTTAGGATCTTAAGGGCAGCTTCTAGGAAATGCACGAGAATTTACCATAAAAAGACCGATTATAAAGCTCGTGCGCCACTTCTCGCTCACCAGATAAACGTCCTTGAAAGGAAAAAGACTGCAAAGAAGTATAGTGCACACGGGGTGCAAACTCAATTCAGCTTTGCATTCAAAAAAGCCGGACTGGAAAATCGTGAGTTCAAGCTCTGTCATGGTGCGAGGAAGCTCTTCAAATCTGCGCTTGAGGGAGCAGGCATGAAATCGATTGTGGTTGAAAAATTGCTTGGGCATTCAATCGGCTTGGATGCTAACTACTATCGACCCTCGGTCGAACAGCTCGCGGCCGAATATGTCAGATATCAATATGTTTTGTTCATCGATCAGAGCCTGAACCTGCTAAAAAAGAATGAAAATCTAGCCAGGGAAGCAAGATCAGAGTATTTCGGATCAAGCATCAAAAACTCAATTGCTAGAAGCTAAGGTCGCAACGCTAGAGAATACCATTGCAAGTTTGACCGACATACTAACGAATATTCAGCGAGAAAATGAAAAGAGCTAAATTTCTGATTCCAGCAGAATGGCAGGCTGAAAAGTCAAGACCTTAATCCATGATTTGACAATTAAATCAAAAACTAGTTCGATTTCATTGTTGCGGGCCTCTCCCTGTCCGCTCCGGCTTCCAGTCTGTCAAGTAGAACCTTTCGTCTTTCCTTTATCAACAGTCTTTCGCTAACAGCTACGAATTTATCAAGAGAGCCAGTCAATGCGATTTCATGAGCACTCGTAGCGATAATTCAAAGCAATCAACAGTTCGCCGACTTTTCGTGATTGTTGACTCTCTTATCATTCTCTACGTTGTACTAGATGCCATTGCACAAGTACTTCCACCGCACTACAGTCCAATATCGCAAGCCGAAAGTTTGCTCGCCGTAGGACCGTTTGGCTATGTTATGACCGTCAACTTTCTAAATCGTGGAGTGTTCTCTCTTCTATTTGCCTATGCTTTCGTCCAAATTCTTACGCTTCTTGGAGAGGATTGGCGGAACTACAAATTGGGATTGTACGCGATCGCAATCTGGGGCGTGGCTTCTCTATTACTGGCTGGACTTCCAGCAACGGGGCGCACACTTGGGATTCACACAATTATTGGATTCGCCATATTCATTGCGACACCATTAGGCGAATTGTCTACATCACTGAAACTAAGCAGGGTGAAAGCCCTCGCTGGTTTAAGAAAGATTGCACTCGTTATTGCAGGGCTTGCAGTTTTGTTCATGTTATTTTACGTAGGAGTGCTCCCGTTCCTTCATCATCTAAAGAGCGACTATAGCGGATTTTTTGAGCGGTTGCTTATTGGTTCAGTTATAGCTTGGCTGGGAATAACGTCTGCTTACCTTTTGCGCCATGTTAACTCATTGCTGCTGAAACCCGAACAGTCCCGTCAACAGGCCGGGTGAAAAAGGCGAAGTGTTTCCGCGCGCAGCCTTTACCACTCCCTCGTTGAATCAGAATTGGAAAACTAATTTATCGTACGGTCGTAATACCTGGTTTCGCGGAGAAAGTTGGCAATGGGAATTGTGTGATAATAATTCTAGTCCGAAATCCAAGTTGACTTTCGGGGATAAGCGATTTCCTAATACATATTTCGAATTCTTTGAGTGGATTTCACCACAAAAGGGATGAGACTAAAAGAGATTAATTCTCTAACAAATCTCGTGTCTTCAAACCAGACGGTTTCTGAAAAATTTGCCGACTTTCGTTTCTGACTAATTTGTCAGGTAAACACTCCAAAGACTCGCGATTTAGAAGAGTGAAGCTAGATGCTGTGTTTACTCAACACGGCGGCAAAGTGTCGGTTTTATGGTTTCTGAATGTCGTTCTGTTCAGATTCATCGGATTTTCTTTTTGATAGATTAGTGGCGGGTCTGCCTGTCAACACACGAACAACCATTACCACGACTATCACAATTATTGTAAGTGCAACGATTAAGATGGCTGTTTGGGTAGTCACCAATTCTTGTAACCAAAGCCTGATCATACTATTTAATAGATACATCTTCCCCTGATCAGACCAGCTCCCTCAGAAACTGTCGTTGACACGATCTCCACCACGAGACCGAGCAGGCAGTAGGGGTCAGCCGAGGATCTTGCCTCTCTCCTTTAATCTCAATCTTCCCAGATGAGTCAGGGACAATTTGCCATCCACTTTGTTGACGTATCCTTGGGAGATGAGATGATTGAGCTCTGAGCTGCATTCGGGATCATCATCTTTCTTCGCTGGGCCTCGGAACCCCCTGAAAAGGGAAATATAATCGTATACCGACTCGGGAGCGCTCTGCGAAGCTGACTACCATCTTCCTTCCGAAAATTGTTATCTTTGGAGGAACTGAATAAGAAGGTACGAAGTATTCTAGAAAAAGGAAAACAGCCCCTTTGAAAATATTAGTCCAAACGAAACGTAGAATCGCAAGCGCGCGATGTTCCGGCCGATGGCATCTTGGTGAATGATCACCCCCGAGTAAGAAAAGGGAACAAGACGACCCCCTGCGCCGCAAGTTCTATGCGCAGCAGGGACTGCCACTTTGTTGTCCTTGAAAATGAATTCTTCTAGTTTCTTCTCGCCATCTTTTCGGGCGATCCTGGATTATGAATTGAAGTTGTTGCTAGGCAAAGAGAAATTCGCTCCTCCACCTACAACCATCTGGACATCAGCTCTACCTGTCCTTGATGAGTTATCTTTTGGAGGCACCCAAGAACGGATTTTCGTAATTTCGTTGGGGATCTTGCTGAAGACAACGCTAAAATAAATTGGGTACTCAACGAAGCAGTAATCCGCTATGAATTCGCTAGTTTCCTTGAACGAAAGCCACAAACTAACCTCCCGCACCTATTCCGTTTGCAAATTTGGAGGAACAAACCGGGCTTTTCGGCCGTTGAGTGATGCTAGGATAAGTCCTGAGACAGAAAGAACTCCGGGATAAAGCAGAGGGATTCAAACCCATAATGGGTTTGGATACCATCCCCTCCACTTCTTTCTTTATATAGGATGGGTGCGCTTTTCTACCTCCAAAGTCGGTTTTTCGAGTTGATTTATGCAAATAGCAGAGCGGCCGACTCTGGAGCTCTTAACTGGATCCGATGACGAGGAGACAGCGGCCGACTTGAGATTTAGACTTGGCAACCGAGCCGATGCTACTTTCGATCATAACCAACGTTTCTTGAAATATTTCATTGAGGACTTTCTACACTCAACCAACCAAGATTTCGTTGTAAGAGCCCGCAACGATCCCGATTGGGCCGAATCAAGGATAATGGAGTATTTCGGTATACTGAAGCAACGGGTGGGGAGAAAGGAAATCCGACCCGATAGTACTCACAATTTCAGAGATCCGATTAAAGTCCTTTGTGACACTAACAAGGTTAAGGATCTTGATTGGAAACTACTTGACAAAGTACTACCGGCTCGGAGGAGGAAAGCTTTCCAAGGAGAGGCCCCTCCCAAGGAGACATTGCGTACGCTTGCCTCGTACGACGACTCAAGAATGAAACCAATTATTACTACTCTCGTAAGTGGAGGTTTCCGAAAGGGAATATTTGATTGGAATGTCAAGGTTGGCGATCTTGAACCCGTTTATCTCGATGGAAAATTGGTTTGTGGTAAACTTACAGTTTATCGAGATGAACCGGAGCAGTACTCAACTCGGGTTTCTCTCGAATGTTACAATTTTTGGCTTGATTATTTCAGACAGAGGAGGAGAGCCAAGGAGCCAATAACTGCCGATAGTCCAATGTTACGGGACAATTGGATATGGGAAGAGAAAGGTAAGGGAGATCCAAAGAACCCTAAACCTCTCGCAAGCAACGGAGTTAAATCACTCCTCGAAGATGCTTGGGCATCTTTTCCGGGTTTGCGAGTCAAGAAACCGGGCTCCAAGAATTTCAACTACAAAGCGACGCATTTCGGCCGCAAGTACTTTGAAACGGCTTGCAAAAGGGCCGGTATTTTGGATTGGCAGATTGCAATACTCCGAGGAGATATTCTCCCAACTGCTTTAGGATATGAGGGGTTTACCGAGGAGGAGAAAACTAGTTGGTACTTGAAAGCCACTCAAGAGCTAACAATCTTTGAAGATTCAGCAATTGCAAACAATGAGCAAGTTGAGACATTGCAAAAACAAGTTGCGGATCTGAATAGCAAGGTGAATCAAACAACATTTGAATTACAGAAAACCAATGAGGCCTTGCAAGAAACAAGAGAGATTGCGAATACGGTTAACATTGCCGTTGAGGCTTTGTTGGGAGAGAATCTTGATTTCAAAGGCTCGCTCGAGGAGTATTACAAACTACCAAAGAAGATGCAAACGCGGGAGAGGTTGGCCGAGATTATGGAGAGCGTTCGAACAAATAGGCTCAATGTTTGGAAAAATCCCAACGAGGATAAAGCGTACAAATTTGTGATTGAGCAAAAGAAGAAACCAGATATTAGCCTAGATTACGAGAAAAGTTGAGCGTTTGCTCCCCCATTTTTCCTTTTTTGTATGCCCTCTATTTTGTTTCCACAAAGGATTGCAATCCAAACCTTAACGATATTTATCTGGTTCTGGAATAGTACACTTTGGGAGTTGGAAAGATAAGGTTGCTCCGCAAACTTTGACTAGGCAATAGGTGAGGAGACTCGTTAGATAGTACGCAACAAGGGCTCCAACTTTACCGCAAAACAATAGCCCCGGGGGCATTTCTATTGCGAGCAATCCCCTTTCTTATCTATGTTTTCTGGATCGGGCGAAAAGTAATGTGAATGCCTACTTGGACATAAGGCCAATTGAATTGTTCTTTGTCTAAACAAAGAAAGTGTACAAGGTTATGGAAAACGAAACGATCAAGAATACAACTGCAAAGAGGATGTACCTTCGATCTAAAAGTCCATTCGTCTTTCTCAAAAGAACACTAAAATCAACTACGGCATCAATGATCGAAACCGGCATAATCAAAAGCATAATCACTTGTCCCGCTATCAAAGCAGAAAGTTCTTGGGAATAAATCTCGTGCAATCCCGGATCGGAGTTTGAAGGAGGAAGGTAAGAACCAGCCGGATAACCAAGCATTGACGCAAAATAACCGCAGAGTACGGTGACAACTAATCCTAGTAACAGTAAAGTTTGGAAAGGCTTGTTTCTGAACTTGCTTGTATCGATGTCTTGTAAGTTGCTGGAAATCTTATACAAGAAATAGATTCCAAAGATCCAGCATCCGAAACCCGCAATAACGGATAGATACAACTCTGCCAAAAGAAACTGCGAAACTCCTAGAGGAGATCCGTAGGGAACAAGATTCATAGGAAGCGACTTGAGAAATATGTTGTGAAAATATGAAGCAACAATCAGCAAAATAAAGCCGGCTATTGAAAGAAAAAGGAGATAAGTCTCTAGTTTGCCAAATCTCTCACGAAACTCGTCATCGTTTGATTCTCCACCATTGCTTTGGTCGGAAATTATCTCAAGTTTAGCAGCCCTTCTGGAGTCGGGGTTCAGTCTTTTTTCTTCGAGTTTTTCTTTCATAATTCCAATTACCTTTTTGTTATTATGTCTCAACCAAAACCCGATTAGAATCAGTACAAATGACGATATTCCAAAGATGACAGTTGTTAATGGATCTCCCAAACCGAATTTCTGAAAAACGAAAAAGGAAACAATTTCAAACAGAGCAAGCAATAGCCCTCCAATCATAATCGTATGCGATTGTTTCTTTGAAGCGGGTTCCACTTTTTTGAGAGCATTTTCAAGTTGCTCAATGCTCAATGACTCTAGTCTTTCTCGAATTATCTCAAATTTGTCTTTGTTTTTGTTGTCTTTTTGAGTCATTTGAACTCTAGAAATCTAGGCCTTTGCTCTTGGAATCTAAAGTAAATAACAGATCCGAGGCCGGAGTTCAGATTGTAAGAAATACTTGCGATTTTTCAATAGTATCCTCGAATGAAAGCACACTTCGCAACTATTGGAAAAGATTTTGGAGTTACTACCTCGACTATTTAGGCAGTTTTAGAGCGAAATATTTGGGCATAGCCTTTCGAGCGAGAAATCCCTCAAATCAAGTAAGCGATTGCATATACGACGATCAGACTAGAAAAAGCCTAAATCCCTTTGGTTGTTGGATTTTTATTCGTGGCGGGCAAAAAGGAAGAATCTACCAATTACTATCGGAAAAGAGTTCTAATTGCTGTTGTGATCGCTTTCATTTTTCTGATTTTTGGAGCCTATCTCTCAAATACGGCTCGCACTTGGTCTCAATTCTATGAGGCTTGGATTTCTATTGGCGTCGCAATCGCTTTGATGATCTATGCTTTCTGGATGAGGCAGAAATTCATACATCGGAGGTTGATAATACTAAAAGATAGCAAAAGCAACTAGCAGAATAGTAATAAAAGAGCCCCAGTGATGTTTCTTGCGAAACTGAATTTCCTTTTGTTGTTGGGCTTTTTGAGAAAGGGGAGTTGGAGGTTTTGGTTGATATTTTCTTGTTGCAAGGAGTGAGTTGCTCTAACTCTTGCCTTGCTCTTTTCTTTTACGCTCCCGGTTTGCCAAAAACTAATACTGGAGGGGTTTGCTCGGGTTGCTCCAAATATTCTCCCTCAATGAATCTTTGTACGCTCTGATTATCGAAACAATCACTCGCTTTTCAACTCTGATAATCTCCGTTGGTTCCTATTTTGTCTAATACTTGATGCACGCACTCGTGTCCTATCGTTTCGATCATTTCATTAAGATAAGGGAAATCGCTCCGGAAGTATTTTGGCCAACTTACTCCGTTATTGATTGACTTGGCAAGCCAGTACGGCCATATTATTCTTATTACCGGTTGCCCCGGTTTAACATACACTTTTGCATAAAATCCGTTTTCTTCCGTTGCCCACTTTGGATAGTTCGGCTCCGGCTTGTATTTTAGATACGCAACAAACTTGAGGTTGCTCCCAACCTTGAGGTTTTTCCTTCTCTCCTCTAACCTCGTTCCTCTAGTTTCCCAAGAATCAATTTCTTTCAAAGCAAATCCTTGCCCTAAACGTTATCCTCACCAAGTATCTTTTTTGGAGGAGGCATTGCGAAATAATTGCGGCTTGCATTTCCATTTCTAACTTTTTTGGAGAAACCCTTGCGATAGTTTTCCCAACGTCTTAAAAAACGCCGGGCTCTCTCCGCTCTCCTCCTCAATCTGTACATTGTTGCTCTAACGGCATCTTGCCTTTTTTTCAGCAAGTCGGTATCTTTGATTTCGGGATTGAGGATCCTTGCAGTTTCCCAATAAGTGCGGGCTCTCATTAGAGTATCAACAACTTTCTCCTCCTCCTCTGAAAACCCGAGGTTTTCCAAGGATATTTTTCTCTGTTTTGTCAAGCGTAACTTGTACTAGTTCAGAGCAACGCTTGCGAACAAAAACATTGCTCCGAGATTTTGTGAGAAAGGAACGCTCGAAACGTTGTTTGTAAGGAGTTCGCTCAAAGATTGGCTTACAGAGAGGAGGGCTCTGGAGGCTCGAAATACCCAAACAAAGATGATACAAGTACAAGTTTGAGTGTTGTTTGTGAGGGATTAAGGTTAATTTCCCGGAAAATTAACTCAAGCAAGGAGCGTTTTTTGGAGTCTCATTGAGCCAACTTGCAACAACTGGATTTCTTGGAGGATTTGGTTTTCTCAACATTTGAAATCTCTCCTCTCGAATCTTTTGTTGTTGCGTATTGAGTCTCAATCCCTTAAACCTAACTTGCTCCAAAATTTCTTTAGGGCTCAAGGGAGCGAGGAGGTTTTTCATTTCCGCACAACCAAGATGGTAAGGAACGTTTCCATTTCGTCTATGCCTCGAAATAAATACGGCTTCAAGTATCGGCTTGTTGCAATTATAGCAAGGCATACCGAAAAGTTTGGGATTTGTGATAAAGTTGAGGAGGTCAAGGACTTTGATGCCTCCGCTCCCTATTTCCAAAGATGCCAAGTTGGATCTCAATACTCGAAAGCCGGGAGAGTTTGAGTTCGCTCCAGTTGGCAAAGTCGGGAGCGAGAGGTGCTTGAGGTTGAGTGATCAGTTTCGGGTGATCGGACTTTTTCATAACATCATTTTCTCTAATCGTTCAATTCGCTTCTCTAGAATGCGTAATCTATCATTCATTTCTGACATGGACCCGGACAAGTCTTTCACGAAATTTTCCAATTCTTTGGCGTTCATTGACTCCGGGAGGCTCAGCCTTGCTTTTCAAGGCTTGTGCAAGGTTCTGGTGACTTGAGAATCGGGAAGAGCTTCTTAAGTCCGAGTTGTCTCGAGGTCTTTTCAAGGAGTATTACGCGACTTTGAAAAGATCAATTCCATCACCCGAAAATGATCAGGGTCAAGAACGCCGCCGGAAGTTTTGATACGTCACCCGAAGATTTAACAGAGCCCAATTTTTGTTAGGAAAAATTCATCAAGAACCGGCAACCGGCAGATATGGCAAGGCTTACCGTAAGTACTTGCCTTTGTTAATTCTTACATCTACGAGACAAAAGCCCGCTATTCCAATATTCAACATTGTGTTTTAGACTCACTCCGAAATCATTGCGGGAGCTTCTTCTTTTACGCAACGAGGGCAATGAACGGATTTGAAAATATCAAACCAATGCCCGCAATTCTCGCAATGAACCGGGTATCTTTCGTTTTTTGGAGCGAGGCTTTTTCGTACCGCCTCTAAAATTCCTTGCAAGGAAATTAACAGAGTTGGTAAATTAATCGTTATACATATTTGTATTACGCTTCTATGAGAGGAGTCTCAATTTTTGCCGTCTTTGGTTGGAGGGAATTTCTATCTTGAGATTTCTCTCGCAACTCCTTAACCTCGTTGGGAAACTTGTTTTCTAACTCCAAGGCATCTTGTCCGAAACGCTTGATTGAAACGAGGACTTTGTAAGCGGTTTTGTATTTGGCCAACTGGAGCCGCTTTTGAATTGCCAAGGGAGAGATATTGTTGTTTACAAAGTAATCACTCCAAACGAGGAGGCCGATTTTGGAGAATACTAATTTGCCTCGAATTGGGTTTCCACATCTCTTTGGATCGTGACCTTGGGCCTCGCAAGAGTGTATTAGAAAACCGAGAGGTAGTTTGCCGGAGTGACGGTTGTTTGAGTGAGCGGTTGCAATGCCCTCTCGGGTTCTTTCAATCAGCAACTCCCGCTCCCGAGCAGCAACAAAAGCAAATACTGCAATCAAGAAACTCCGCAACGTCTTATCTTCTATTCCGAATATGCCGCTCTCTTTTGGGCTCGTTGAAATCAAAGGAGCATAATTTTCAACTGCCTCCAAGATTTGTACAACCTCGGTAAAATTTCTCCCAAGCCGAGAAACCTCGTAACACAAAATCTTGCTCGGTAATTCAGCCGGATAGTTTTGTTTGAGGTCTTTCAAAATATCAACGAGGTCTTTGAAACCCTCTCGTTCGAGAGCGGGCACGCTCCCGCTTACATCTTTATCCTCGAATATTGCGGAATCGTCTAAATCGAGATTGTGTTTTTTTGCATACTCCAATATTTGCCTCTTTTGATTTTCAACCGTTTGCAGATCCGTACTAACTCGGAGATAAGCAAAACATTGGTAGGAGGAGGGTACTTGATTACTTTCTTTTGTTGCTTGCTCTGTCAAGCCCTAATACGGGAGATCGACTCGGCAAAAGTCCCCTAAAAGGTCTTTCTAGGGCAGTACACTCTCAAGCGTGTCTTGGCAGAGGTTTCTATAATGGATCTTTGCCTATGTAGTAGAAGTATGGGCTTATTATTGGATTGAATGAATATATGCTAGGCATCAAGGGATAATTGCCCTAACTATCCGTTGGTTTGTCGGCTCTCAATGCAATATCTGCAAAAGTGAAAGGACGCAAGTTTTTTGGAGGGCAAGAGCCCGCACAACGGTACGCAAGTTTGGTTTTGCTCTTCCTTACAAGAATCAAGTTGGTTTCTCTCCCGCAGCGAAAACAACGAGGGCTCGAAACCTTGAACCTCTGAATTTGTGAACCTCCTCGTTTGCGTCTATCACCAAATTGGAATTTGTGCGGCAAGGTCACTCGCTCCTTTCGGGTTTCATTGCCCAAGTCGATTCTATTCCAACTGCTTGAAACGGCAGATTAACCTCCTTGTTTCAACGTCATTATCCAAGAGGAGGAGGCATTGAGACGAGGCCGCTTGCAAGTCTTTGAGTTGAATCTTGGATTGCTCGATTACTTGGGCAATAAGAAACTTAACCGAGTGCATCTCTCCCGGCTCCAGAGAATCGACGGCTTTGCTCTCCGTCGGCGCCCGATGATTTCTTGAGACTCTTGCAAATCAAACTCTCTCGGGTGTTTTTTCTAAAGTATTTGTGATCCATTTCGTAACCAGCAGTTTTCATCAATTCAATTGCACGTTTTATCAGAGGATCATAGATCGTATTCATTGCAAAATCAGCATAAAGCCGGGAGGTTGTTTTCGAGAGAGCCCAACGTTTCATTGCCTCTCGGGAAATCTCGTTTTTCATAAAATACACGTACGGCTCTTCAAATGCGCGCCCTTGTTTCAATTTGCTACATTCTTCAAAATGGCTTTCGTAAAAGGAAACGTTGTAATCGACGAGTTCTTTTGCCCAAGCTTCCAATTTTCCGTTTGCCCAAATTGTTAGTTGCTCGATCCTTTTCACTCGCTCACTCATTTTCTAAAACCTCGGACGGATCATTTAGGAAGAAACATTAGTTGCTATGACCAAATAGAGCAATGATGAACTAACATACCAAACGAGATGCACATCTCCACCTAATAGAGTTGCATTGCTTGGGCTTGGAACTTTTTCACTGAAAGTCCCGAGCCACGTAAAATTTGCTTGCTCGAATTGTTGATTTGAGCCTTTCATCGAAGACACATTGAATATCAAAAGGACTCCGGCAGCAAACGATGTTATAGTGCCATTGCGGGTAATAGCCGGTAGTGGTGCATACTCGGTTGTGTTGAAGAGATAATTTCCGACAACAAAATTTTCGGGAAGGTTTCCATACGGCACGGATATTACAGTTGCATCACCATAGAACATCGTCGTGGTTTCTGCCTTTGTTACAGTGGTTGATTGAAAAGTTGTTTCAGTACTCACCCTAGGGAAAGCAACAGAGCCAAGTGCAACACCGATTAGAAGTGCAACGGCTCCGACTCCAACTATAGAAATTACAGTGGATCTATTCAATACAATCAAGCGAGACCAATTTATCGAAAAGGTTTTCCAAAGAGTTCACTCTAGGAGAGGGTGAAACTCGTCGGACGATTTTGATTCCGATTCTCGAGCCTAGATGATTTCTTGCTCGCTCTTTTTTGGCTTTCCCCCTCCTCTGATTTCAATTACAATAACCCGCGTTGCGCGCACTAATTATCGTGATAAGTACCAAGATCCTCCAAGTGTTTCAATCCTCCTCCTCTCCGAGAAACTCCTTGATCTCTGGGGGCAATTGTTGCAAGTATTCATCAATCGGATCGTCCTTGATTTCCGAGGAGTCGATCACGAGCATACCGTTCATTGCGGCATCAAGTCTTTTGAGAAAGGCTTCGTACTCAGTCGCTCCGTATTGCCTCCTTACAAGGATCTTGAAATGATCAATGAGCCGAGGAGCAAGAGCCTCGGGTAAGTTTTCCTCAATTACGTTGAATAGAAACCGATTGATGTTTGGTTTCCTTGCTCCAACAAAATCTTGTTCAAAAGAATCGGTTCTTTTCACGAGAAAACTACTCTTGATCATCTTGGCTCTATGACGTTTCATTGTTGCCGGCGACACTCCAACCTTTTCGGCTCCTCTGTTTGTTACGTCATCAAGGTCACTCTCCTCGTTTTCCCAATCAATGCTCCCGAATCGCTTTATCTGGAGCATAACCCAAGCCCTTGCCCTCGTTTCTGTTTTGTAATTAATCCGTTGCGTTGAGGTTCCTTTCTTGTAATCGCTCCCTCCTCGCAATGCCTCGGTTGCCGGTATCCGGCTGCTATCGATCTCACACACACTCTTACGAGGGGAGCGGTGAATTGAGCGGGCCGCTGATCTTTCACCGTTGAGGATCTTGTTGCACTCGGAATGAACGAGAGCGAGGTTGTATAAACAATGGTGCGTTTTCTCCTCGTGCTTGTTGTCGATATGGTGAATCTCGTACTCCCAGAGTTGAAAGAGATCGAGCAGTTTTCTGCAATCGGATTTGAAACAAACGAGTGGCTCTCCTCGTTTTATCGTTACAATGGCCCGGACAACCTTGGCAATGTACGATTGCTTTTTCTCAAGCACTTTGAAAGGCTCAAAGATTAGAGGCCAATCGAGCGGAGTCCAAGAGCCCCTTTTGATTTGCGGCTTTTCGTTGAAGATTTCCCGTAAACTTGGAGGCAAATCAACGATTAAAGTTTCGTCGTGGAGATCCGGGTTGCCGGTCACGGTTGCTCCGTTTTTAATTTCCACACACACAATTTCAAGTGAGGGAAGCGGAAAATTGTCTGGGTGCTTAATTGTTGAATCAATTGGAGTTTCCAACGTCACTGTTTCAATTCTCCTCCTTTGTGATTGTGATCGCAGAGTCACTCAATTTCTTGGGGGTTTGAGGGAGGTCACTCTTGGAGCTCTATTGTAACCGCAACCGAACCCGCAATTTTCACTAACAACCGCACATAAGCCGAGAGTGTAAGGCCTAATTTCTTGCTATCTTTTTTCAACCGTTCTTTTTCCGTTTTTGGCATAATTGGCCGCACAAGTGCATTCTCTTGCCTCGTCGTGATATTCTACCTTGGCCATCAATGAGGCCCGCAAGGAGTAAATAAAATCAACGAGATAGTTGTAAATTTAGGGCAGTACCCAGAGAAATAGAAACTTGTACTAGATGCAGAAAACAGTTTCTTGGTTTTTTACGATTTAATGAGAGAAATTTTTGATACGATCCTCTCAAAGTACTGAAATTTCTAGATTTCCGAAGTTAAACGGATACCCGCCGTTTCTTGGTTTAACAGTCCAGCCTAGATACAGTTTGGATCAAGTGAAAAAGAGGCCGTTCTTTTGCCCTAAACCCGTTACCTCCGAACCTCTCCTTATATAGCCTAGCATTGAATACCATCCCCTTCGAACCCATGTAGCTCGGAGTTTTCTTGTACACTAGTCCGGATTCTGTTATTGACCTCTGTTAACCGTCAGGTTGCTTAATTTGAGGAAGCGGGGTAGGAATTTCTTCCTCCTGTTCCAATGCATCGGACGAATCCGCCTCTTTGATCCCCAAGAGAGATTCAAGATCGAAAACGTGCTTGTTCCGATCTAACGCTCGCCGAAGGATTGTCTGCCAGCTCTGTGGATCTTTCCAAATCTCCTCCAATATCTGTCTGACATCCGCCTCATCTTTTGCGACCCTGCACACTTTCTGAACGGTGCACTCCTTGGGCGCTCCATGCTGGTGGAGCAGAGTATTGAAACGAGACGCTCTTAGAAGTTGAATATTGTTTCTCGCAGCGTAACTCGGCACATTCAGCTTCGATCCGTCTTTCATAACTAGCATCTCGTTCGGGTTGAAGGCTGCTCCTGCGAAGATTCCGATTACTCCCTGCTTTACCACCCTTCCATCAGGGGAGTCTGCGCCAAATTCATTCGACCACCGAAGAACTTCGAAGAAATCATCTATGTATTTTCGCGAGACTAAACCCCATTTACATTCGAGGACGTACGTGGTCGGCAGAGCGAGAACTCCTTGATTTGTTTCCCATACTCGGTCCACCTCAGCGTTGTTGATTCTCTGTCCAACGGGTTTAATCAGATGAATTGTGATCCTCCGTGGGTCCATTCTAACTCTGTGAGATTGCGTTCGGAACGTCGCTCCAGTTTGGAATTTGTCTATGAAGAATTCGCAAGCAGCTTCCCAATTATGCCCAACACGGGATTCTTTCCCCTTTGACATCCTGATGTAATTCTTCTTCATCTCTATGGTTGCCTTAAGTTCCTCTGGAGAAATTGATGAATGGTAAAAGTACCTGTATGCCCCGAAGAGTTTTTCCTCCCTTACGTCAGGGTATAGCTGCTTCGACCTCCTGAGTGTTACCTCCAATTCTTCATCCGTACATTTGAGTTGGTTCTTTATGAAGGTCGGGCTCATGATCTCTTTGGCCTTTGCCGACTCGATCAGCATCCCTCTCAATCGATGAATCCGCTGGGCTAGAGGTGTTTTTACGTCGGTTGATGATAAGGCCGCTTCAGTCCTATCATATGCTTCGGATATTGCCCTTTGTTGCGGCATGTCTTGATTGATGTAAGTCAAGAGAAACCCCTGTCGGAACGGAGTCGAGTTGTTGTCGGAATTGTACCCTCTTACGAGAATCCATCCTCTCTTCTGATAGCGACGTGCTGCCGGCATTACATCGCATGGCTTGACGCCCATGTTGCTTAGTTTCCCTAGAATTTCAGTGCTGAACCATGCCCTATCTCGATTATCCATCAAGAATTCAAGGACTAGTCTGCTCTTGCTCTTTCCCCCTGCCGACCGACGGGATCTGTGATCGAAATACTCTCTCGAGAAACCAACATAAGTAATGCCATCTAGAAGGAGAGTTTCAGAATCTGCGATTGGTAGAGTGTATTTGTGAAATGCCCTAATTGCTTTTCTCAATCCGAGTGGTCCCCTCGGAAACTCTTTTCCCTCAAAGAACACCTCCTTGGATCTCATGAAGCATCCTTTTTCCCAGGCCCGATAGACTGCAACGTTGACCTGACCGTAACCGAGACCTAACTCAGATGCAATCTCCCTCTGACTCCTGACTTTCCCATCGAGGAGGAGCGCGGCGATGAGACCGCGTGTATTGCGTCTCGTCATTTGCTCCGCCCACGAATAGATCGTAAGTTCAAACAGAGCCGGGGATCAATTTGCGATACAAAATAAAGATCTTGAAAATATCGCCCCGATAGCCGAAAAGAGCCCTTTTTCAGCCTTTTCAGGGTGGTTCGAGGAGCGCCTCGGGTGAGATTTGAACTCACGATCGGTGTAAACCGAAACGGATCTGTGCGCCATATGCTTAGCAATCCGTCGCCCTACCAGGCTAGGCGACCGAGGCAACCCGAACATATCTGCCTTCTTTCTTTACGCCTGTTCGGTTCGTTTCTTTCCAAAGAGGGTTAAAAGTTTCTGGATGCTGATCTTACTTCGAACCATGAAAAGCTTCTCGTGCGAATGAAACTTCTGAGTCCCATGGGTACTCCTTTTCCTTTCCGGTGTCGGGCTTGAAGTTTTAGCATCATTTGTTAACTTTCCGATCGGTTGCAACTGGTCCGGGTTTCCCTGCCATCAGGATCCATGTTCCTGGTGGGCGAGCAGCTAGCTGAGTTACGTTGTATTAACTTGTAGATTCTTTTTCATTCCCATCTGTTCATTCAAAGCGTTGCCTCCACTCTCTGAAGTTAGAAGCGGTAATCGCGATGATTCACTCAAGCTTTGTCCTTTTCTCCCGGCTCTTAGCGTCGGAGTAAAAGTTCCATTTACCGGATCTAACTGCGGCGCGGTCTGCCCTATCTAAACTGGTGTTCAATACTCTTCCAATTTGGTTGGATCTACTTCCAGCTGCACCGGTATGGTTTTTTCATAGGATTTCTAGTCGGCGGCACTCCAATAGGACCGGCCGAAACGAGCGTTCCAGCACAAACACCCGAGACGATTCGAGGATAGCTTTATCTCGATTGTGAGATTTTAGCCACCTTATTCTTGGCCACGACTGGGCTGCCTTCACTCGATAATCTCCTCGGCGCAGATGGCTACCCAGACAAATCGACTGTTCTGGTCGTAGGTGCGCCGGGAGTCGGAAAGGAAGCTCTTGCGTACTGGTTCACGCACGCAGGGCTAGTCCAAAACGACTTTTCGATGTATGCAACTCGGCTCTCGGCAAAAGAAGTTCTTCAGGACACCAAGGCATTCGGCGTGGACTTCTCGCAAAAAATACCATTTTGGCTATCAAGAGAGGGCGGGCAGATCAAACTAGACCCGAACGATCTTTCGGGAATCTCGATCAGCATCAAAGATGTCCTGAGGAGAAACTCAGATCGAAGGATCCGCGTGGTCACTGACGTAGTCTCCTCGCTCTTGATGCTGAACACTCCCGAGACGATCTACAAGTTCCTCTCCCAACTTTTCGAGGAAGTGAAAAAATACGATGCGGTGTTTCTCGCAACATTGGAGGAGGGCATGCACCCGCCGAACGTCGTCGCGGCGATGGAGCAGCTGTTCGACGGCGTCATTGAGCTAAAGCTGTACGAGGAAGGTCTGCGAGTACTTCCCTTACTCCGGGTCAGGAAGATGCGTGGCGTTCCGCCGCAGCCCGGATACTACAATTTTGCATTTTCCAAGAACGGACTGGAGATCAGCGTTTATGGAAGGTAGATGTGAGATGTGGGGCACTAAAAATCCGTTGGAAGCATTTACACAGGTAGATTTAGCTCGTATCGCAGGCGCAGATAGATCTCGATCGATTTCGGATTTGACATCGAATCTAAACTCAAAGCTTTGCTAGCCGGGATGCCCATCAAGATCCGCTTAACGGGTACTTCCATTTTCTTACCGTTCAGAGTCTTCGGAATCTCCCGTACGGCAATTATTCTATCGGGAACAAATCGCGGAGAAAGGTCAGAGCTGATTTTCTTTTTGATTTTAGAAACCAGCTCGTCGTCAAGGACCTTGCCGCTCGCAGGCACTACGAATAAGATCAGAAGCGATCTTGTCCCGGTAGATTCGATCTCTACGGCTAAACTGTCCTGAACTTCCGGGAGGGATTCCACGGCGCGGTAGATCTCGCTCGTCCCCATGCGCAGACCCATCCTCTTTATCGTCGAATCCGATCTCCCGTAAATCTGGCAGCTGCCGGTATCGGTGATCTTAATCCAGTCACCGTGACGCCATACGCCTGGGAAAGTAGAAAAATAGCTTTCAATGTACCGCTTGTTTTCCGGATCGCCCCAGAGAAAAACCGGCATAGAAGGTAATGGTTTTGCTATCACGAGCTCCCCCGTCTCGTTGATTACAGGCTGACCCGCTTCGTCGTACGCCCTGATATCAGCTCCAAGACAGAGGCACTGGATTTCCCCAGCCGTAACGGGAAGTAGCGCGCAGCCACCTACAAACGCGGTGCATACATCCGTTCCGCCACTTACGGAAGCGACCCAAAGATCTTTTTTCACGTTTTCGTAAAGATAACCAAAAGCATCGGCGGACAAGGGAGAACCTGTCGAAGAGACCGAAATCAATTTTCTAAGATCGTGCAAGTTCCTAGGCGATATGCCAGCCTTCATGCATGCTCCGATGTAGGCTGCGCTTGTTCCGAAGATTGTCATCCCGGTCTCCGCTGCAACATCCCAGAGGGCATCTGCCTTGGGATAAAGCGGGTTTCCGTCGTAGAGGATTATAGTCGAATCCAGCAGGAGCCCGCTGACGAGATAGTTCCACATCATCCAGCCCGTCGTCGTGTACCAGAAGAATCTGTCTTGGGGTTTCACGTTCTGATGAAGTGACAGAACCTTCAAGTGTTCAAGCAAAATTCCACCGTGCGAGTGGACGAGCGGCTTCGGCAGTCCCGTTGTTCCGGATGAGTACAAAATCCAGAGAGGACTGGAAAACGGGACAGGTTCAAACTCTAGCTTACCTGAGAAATCGAGCAAGTTTCGCCATGAAACACTGTTATCCAGCTTACTTGTCGAATCTTCTTCTTCGATCAGTATAGTTTTCTCAACTGAAGGAAGTGATTGTTGAAGATTCCTCATGACATCCAGTTTATCATGTTTCTTACCATTGTACTGAATCCCGTCAACACCGACCAGGATTTTCGGCTTGATCTGGCTGAAGCGATCCAATATGCTTGGAGCTCCAAAGTCCGGCGAGCAGCTAGACCAAATAGCACCGAGAGAGGCGCAGCTCAACAAGCCAATAACCGCCTCGGGAATGTTTGGCACTATCGCCGCAACTCGATCCCCTCTCTTTACTCCCATCTCTTTCAGCGAAGAGGAAATCGCGGATGTCTCACGCGAGAGTTTCCGCCAAGTTATTGATCTATTTTCGCCCTTCTCGTTTCGAAAAATTATCGCCGTTTTTGTAGGGTCACGGTTTTTGAAAATCTCCGAGGCATAATTCACTTCAGCCCCGGGAAACCAGTCTGCGCCGAAGACTTTCTCCTGGTCGCTGACTACATAGTGGTAAAGAGTTTCTGACTGGACTTGAAAATACTCGTAGATGGATTTCCAAAAATCCGATACATTAGAGATAGACCAGGAGTGAAGCTCCTGATAATTTGTAAAATGTAGTTTCCTTTCTCTTTCGAGCCACCGCATGAACTCCGAAATGTTAGAATCTTCTTTGGATTCCAAAGAAGGCTCCCAGAGAACTTGTCCTTCGCTTACCACGTCTTTGTTGAAGATTTCCGGATGAGTTATTTAAGAAATCAAATTTGTAAATTCAACCTAAGATTGTTTCTGACGCGAACAGCTCTTGATATGAATTCACCGTCGGAGTCAGCAAATCAGATCGGCCTGACAAAAAAGATAGAAAAATGGGAGAGGGAGAAGTGACGCTCCCTCAATTTCCTAATTGTTGAGCAAGTACCCTTGGTACTGAGTTATCCCAGTCTTGCTGTACGAGCCGGTGTAGTCAGTGCCTCCCAGTCCGGTTCCTCCGGGGAGCAGGCTTGACAAAAAGTTCTCAGGAGTTCCAGCTTTATTGTCGTCTTTGTACATGCTGCCCATGTTTCCGTCGATTGGTTTCACACCGAGACCATTGTACAGAGTCGTTGCGTTTGAGGTGCTTAGGTTGTCGAAACCACTGTATGCCGCTGCAGCCCATTTCCAGTTGCCATGGAACGAGCTGTTAGTTCCGCTGAACCATCCAGTCCAAGTTATCTTTGCTCCCTTCAGATTAACTCCAGTGGGAACCTGATAGACCAGACCCGACAGGAATATGTTGCCCTTAAAGTTCGAAGGTACCGTGGTTACCCACATTCCTCCAGTAAAGTTCGTGGTCGCTTTCGTCGCATTTGGACTGAACGTTATCTGAGCATTTGGAACCGGGAGGGATATCGTCGTGCCGTCCTTCAACGTCGCGTAAATCCACTGTCCGCTGAAGTATATGCTTGGTCCGAGTACTGGAACCGCCGAAGTCAGATCGAAAACGCTGCTGAACCAGACTGAGTTATTGGTCTTTATCGGGCTTGTGTTGAAATTGGACTTTACTGAACAGACGTTCGGATCAATGAATTGGTTCGTACACATCGCAGTCGAGTTCAGCCCGATATTTTTCTGTGCAGCCGCGCCGTGGAACTTTGCAGTGGTTCCGATCGCTGGATTGAGGAAAAGCGGACCGGCATTGCTTTTCCAGGACTGTGCAAAGTTGAACATTGTGTAGAGGTTGCTTGACAGTGTGTCGAAGGACTGCGGGCCGATACTTCCGAGCTTCCAGTTGTCTTCAATGAACTTTAGTATCGATGCTTGGTTGGAAAGAGTATTGTCCACGAAATTCTGTCTGGCATATGGAGAAATGACCAGCAGCGGCAGTCTCGGACCTAATCCGCATCTATCTTCAACGCCGAGACTCGAATTACCCTGTCCACAGGAGTTGACCCCGTTGAATGTATTTAGGGCATCATTAACCGGGTCATTTGATGGACTCACGATTGGTCCCATTGCATGATCGTACCAGCCATCTGAATCATCGTAGGTAATGAAGATTGCAGTGCTGCTCCATGTTGGCAGGCTCTCCAGTTTGTTAATGGTGTTAACCAGAAAGGCTTGCTCGTCAAGCGGGTCAGAGTAACCAGCGTGGCCATCCTGGAATCTATCGGCTTTCAGGAAGCTCACTGCCGGTAAGTTGCCAGAGTTTGCTGCAACCCAGAACGACGAGAGATCGTACTGGTGATTTGCCTGGTCTGTATAACCGATCATTGATGGCGAACTGGGGGGAAGGTGATGTGGGTTTGCAGTCGATGCAAAATACTGGAATGCTTCGTGGTGGGCACTGTAGTCTGATTGAGTACTCCCGCCAATGTTAATGTGAGTCGATCCACAGACCGCTGGCGAACCAGTGACAGGGTTGTAAGGAATCGTCGGTGTGAAACCCCCCTGGAACCAGCCCCAGGTGATACCGCCATTGTTAAGCATGTTTCCAACATTTTGAGGCGCCCCCGTTCCGTTAGTCGGCGTAAATGCAAGCGTTGTGCCCGCGGAGCAATCATCGAAGGTGGGATCGGCGTCGCTGATTATCTGACCATTGACTAAAAGCCCCGGTACGTTGTTGGTTGTTCCGTTTGGTGTTGTTGCGATCGCGGGACCACCCAGTCCAGAGACCAGATTGAGGGCTCCAGGAGTCGAGGGTCCAAAGGTAGTGCCGAAGAAATTGTCGTTCATCGCAAAATCTTGAGCATAGTTCCAGAGACCCGTAACAGTGTTCCCATCGTAATAATCCATGACTATACCGCCACTGCAGCTAGTTTGCGTGGGAAACTGGTTCATCAATCCTTGATTGAATGCGGCTTGTTCGGCAGTGTATTCGTGATCGTTATCGCAAGTTAACGCCTGCGATCGGTCCAGCCGTGCGGGATTGTAACTGGTATTTCCCGTCGCTAGATAATTCGGATTTTGTGTCAGTAACGGAAATGACAGTCCGTTGACCGTACCCGTTGAAGGTGCGGCATTGAACTGTGGTTCATTTGGTGCATTGGTTGCATTAGGATATGTCCCAAAGTAATGATCAAACGAGACGTTTTCCTGGAAAATTACAACCACGTGTTTTATCGGGGTTGCAGTGCTCGAGTTCTCAGAACTTTGGGCAAATATAGTGATGAAATTTGCCACGAGTAAGACAGACAAAAGTAGGATCGGTATCGCGATAGCTAACTTGGTCCGTGACTTCATGTTTCTGGTAGGACACTGAAATAGCTATTTTTTTCTTTTCACAATAGTCTATATCGTAATCACTTTACGACTTGCCCTAACAATCTTCTATTTTTCTTTACTATAGAATTCTTCTACCGGTCAGCGAACGTGAGTAAATTCATGACTGCCCTAAAACTCCCAGTCATTCAGGATGAGAAGAAACTCCCCAAATAACGTCGAAAAAAAAGTGAGCCCACTTGTTCAAGATTAATTTTTATCGTGAATACTTTCGCTACCGCCAAGTACTTACTCTCTATATGATTCCACATTCCAGTGACCCTTCCTAAGAATATCTTGCTTCATCCGAACAGGATAGCAGTGCAGAGTTCAAAGGAACAGTAATCCCACTTCTGAGGGTCCCGATATTTCCTCTCCTCATACGAGGGATATCAGAAAAGAACCCTCATTTCTCAACTGCCAAACCATTGGACATTGATACCCCTCCTTCTTGATTTCGTCTAATCAGCGAATTATTGTATCAGAAGAAAGCAGGTATCGATGGAGTTCACTGAACCTTCCTTGAATCGGCTGAAACTGAGATACGCGGGCCGGGAAACTATGGAGGTTAAATTAGGCCAGTCTGCGGATTTTCTTGGCGTTTGCTTGCGTTTGAATCATTTCCATGTTAAGCCCTCGCTGAAACTTCTCGGAAACTTGCAGGGTTTTTCTTTTTTCCCAAAAAATGAGTCGAGCTCATAGCGAAATATGATAGGGGATTCCGAATATTCTTCGATAAGACTTCAAAAAAGACTAATACAAATACTATATATCATTGGAAATCACGCGGCAGACAAAGAGGGTTATACAGTGAGAATAGAATTTTCTGACAAAATCAAAAAGAACAAGAGGAAAGCAGCAGTTTTTGCCATGTTCCTTATCGCATCGGCATTCCTTGTGCCGGTCATTCTCCCAGCCACAGCAGTTTTCGCAGTTGCCTGTACGCCTAATGCTGGCGGTACCGGCCTCTCGGCGTTCATGGTGGTGTCAACTTCGCACACCACGGTAAACGGCAAGGCTATCAACGCAGCAGGCTGCGACATTGGAGTATACATAGCGCCTGGCACTAAATACGTGACTGTAACAGACAGCACGATTATGGGTGCCAATGACCATGCAATCTTCGCTCAGGATGCACAGCATATCACAATCACCCACAACCTGGCGATTAACAACGGAATAAACGGCGGCCACAGTTGCAACGTTGCCCCAGCACCATGCGTTTCTGAGGACAAGGGAATCCAGTTTGCTGGAACGAGTAATTCTCTGATCGGATGGAACGTGGTCAGCAACGCCTCTGCTGACGGAGGAATTGGCGTCACCGACGACAATGTGACTTTTGACTCTGCTGCCCTAACACCGAGTGCGACAAAAGCTTTCGCCGGGACAAATGACGTGGTGACCGGAAACACGGTTGACACGAGCCTGCTCGGATGCGGAATTGTCATCGCTACCTATGACGAGAACGCAGGTATTCACAATATTACCGTAACTCGAAACACGATAGTTGGCACCTCCCCCGCCGGAGCTATGGCGGGTCTTCCACCATACATCGGTCAGATCGTAGTCGCTATTGACGCACAGAACTCGAAGCTCTCGGACGTAAAAGTAGAACACAACTCAATCGTTGGGAGCCTGCTCCCAGGGATTGTCGTTCACTCCAACGTTTTCGGAGACAAGCTCCTGAACGTGCAAATCATCGGAAACACGATAGCGGACAATGGCTTTTACCCGCCAGACTTTGCGACCGGTCCCAACGATCCACAAGCTGGAAATGGAACCACAGGGATTTCCGTGATTGCTGAAATCGGACTCTTCGGCCCGTTGCCAAACCCTATCGCCTCGCATACAGTCATCAAAGGCAATACAATTCTTGGGGACACGAACGGCATCTGGCTCTGTGGAACGACGAACTCCGTCATATCCGGTAACTCTGGAAACCCGACGAACGCTCTCGTAAAGTGCCCGGCCGGAGCAAAGTAGGAAGAAAGGGAACTGCAATACTTCGCAAGTGAAAAAGAGATGGGTGTATTATTTTTCCCATCTTGTTTCTCTTTTTTCGTCTAAGTTTGCTAATCCCAGAAAAGATCTAAATCTATCTTTCCTAGAGACTTCGTAGGAACCCCGCCTTATGGGTGAAAATTTGATGCGCTGCGCTCTCGTAACGAACTTGGAACATCGTCTTATCTCGGGGAGTCAGACATACTTCGAGAGCTCTGGTTTTCTCATCCTCAGATAGAATGTCATCAGGTCCTACAGTAGATTGATATTTCCCAGTCCGGATCCAACTAGCGTACTCATTGTCTTCCGAATGTAACCAAGAAAAGAAGTGCTTCAGTATTTTCCGGTAAGTTACTTTGGTGCTATCTTCGAAGACTTCCGTGAGCCCGTCATTTGCAAGGTCGTCTATGAATTTCTCTAGGTCTTCTTTGGTCACTGAGAAAGAGGCTTTTGGAAGAATTCACGTTCGACTTTGGCAAGAGTAAATCGAATCTTCTTTCTTCGCCTTAGTGACAGTCCTTTCTTTTTGTGTCAGGATAGCGCTCGATAGAGTTTCAAGCACGAGTGATTGCATTCGAAAAAACGAGAATAGCGGAGGGGCTCTTAACTATAAGGGTAAGAGCCTCGGGCGGGATTCGGACCCGCGACCTCGACCTGTTTGTTTCTTCAGAATTCGTCTTACCAAGGTCGCGCTAAAGCCGTCTGCTGTCTTTCTCAAACAGACTCTAGCTAGGCTGAGCTACCGAGGCACAGTAGGAGCAGAACCCAAACCCGATCAAATGCTCTTAAAATCTTTCCCGGCGCGGCAAAGACGATATATCTTCTCCAAATTAATTTCTGAACATTGAAGCTGATCGACGCCCACCTTCACCTGTCCGAACGCGAAGATGATGAGCTGCTTCGGTATGCCAGGTTCAACGGACTTGAGTATACGCTGAGTGAGCTCCTCAGATTGATGAATGAGAATGGTGTGGTGCAGGGCTTGTTACTCAGTCCTCCTCTTAAGAGCAGCAAACCGGCTCCAAACTCTCGAATCATTGAGTTATGCAAGAGGAGCGGAGACAAGCTTTTGCCAGTTCTAACTGTCGAGCCCGACAAGGAGAGCGTGCAGCTCGCACTAAAAGAAGCAAGACAAAATAGAGACTACATACGAGCGTTTAAGATCCGTCTGGGTTACGTTGAAGTGTTTGCAAACGATCCTGTCTTAGCGCCAGTTTATGATTTTGCAGAAGAGTTCGAAAAGCCGGTGATGTTTCACACCGGCGATACCGCAACCTCAGACGGCAGTCTGAAACACTCGCACCCCCTGACTATCGATCAGCTCGCAAATTCACGACCAGAAATGAAGATCGTTATCTGCCACTTTGGCAACCCCTGGATTTCAGACGTGGCGGAGTTGATTTACAAGCATCCTAATGTTTTTGCAGACATTTCAGGTTTGATTGCGGGCGACGGAAGCAAGTACGCGGAAAAATACACGGACTCGCTCGTTTCAAAGCTAAGCGATGCAATTTACTATGCAGGCGGCGCAGACAAGGTCATCTTCGGCACGGATTATCCAGTCGAGTCAATTGCATCGGGCATTTACCTCCTGAAGAAATTGAAAATAGATCAGGAAGACATGGACAAGATCGCGTGGCAAAACGCGATGAAGGTGTTCTTTTCTTGAGCCAGGAAAATCTGGAAATTTACGAGCCCAGAAATCTGGCGGAGAGGGAGCTCCTCTATCCGGTTTTGGAGAGCGGTTTTGAAGGGTGGTATCTCAGTCACTCGAAACGAACGCTTAGAGAGATCGAGAAAGTCTTTGCGGCAAGGATCGGCAATGTCAAAGTCGGGGTAGTCATGCTCAAGAACATCGATCCAAAGATCGGCTACGTGTACTATATCGCGGTCTCTTCCGAGTACCGCAATAGGAAAATCGGATCCGCGCTGCTCCAGCACTCTCTGGATTACTTTTCGGATTTAGGCGCTGAAACCGTGTTTGCCAGCCTGACGGTTGAGCACGGTGGCGGATCGAAAGGACTTTTCGAGTCCTTCGGTTTTGTCGAGACGACCTTCGGACAGGTATCGAAGCGCTACGGCAGGCTTCACGCGATCAACATGTACCGGAAGATGCTCGTGGTCTCTGGAGAGCTCGTCGTCTACAAAGAGCTGACGGGCCAATTGGCTTAATTTGAATAATTCGTTGATTGCGCTGGATGGCACTTCATGCCATCAGCTAGCGAGCGAAAGATCGAGGACAGGTCTTCAAATTCGTCCGCGTTTCTCTGCATGCTGTAGACAACGTAATACCGCGACATTTCCGGGCAGTAAAAGTGAATCGACCAGATATCGCGGCGAGAGAAGCCTCGGGACATCATCCCCCTCTGGATTTTTGCATCGACGTGCGAAAGCAGTGCACGGTGTCCGTCTACTGAAAGTTCCCGCAGATCAGAAACTTCAACTGATTTCACGTCGGGACCTTTCTTGACGCGTTGGATTCCGAAGTCCCGGTGCTCTTCCAGCGTCTTGAATTTTCTCTGTGCATCGCTGAGCGGTCCCCAGGACACAAAGAATCTATTCCCTTCGGGGCTCTGAAAAACTACGTCAGCCTTTTTTCTCGTGCCCTTGGGGTTGAATTCGACCCGCCAGTCCCCCGGTATCTCCAATTCAATTCCGTATAACGCAAATTTTTCCTTGCCGACGATCGGCGCGACCTCTTCAACTTCGGTTGCAGATGGTTCTTCCAAAATCAGGCCTTTCCCTTTGTTTGCTTAGGGGTCCAGGCTTTCGTTTGTATAAAGCATTGTACTCTTTTCACTCTGCGAAAGGGGGAGGCTGAGCAGTGGCTTTAGGCCGCCGGATTGGTTCCGCCATCAGTTGGCGTTTGTCTATCGGTCACTGGCCTAGAGTCAACGACCTCTACATCCTGTTCTGGAAGCTCGTACCACTTTACCTTATCACCGACCCTGGCGCGCATCTTCCAGCCGAAGGACTTTGATTCGTCCTCTATTATCTTTCTAAGCTGATCGAACTTTCCCTTTATCATCGTTTGCTGTTCCGGCGAAAGCGAGTAAGAGGGTAGAGAATTTTCAATCCTTTCCAAGTTTAACGTGATCGTCCTGTAGAGCCCCCAATCTTGCGCGCAGAGCTTCGCGACATATTTCGCGTTGATCTTGTCGGGCTCATCCTTGGTAGACAGATCGTGGTCAATAAAGAGCGAAATTACGTCCCGGTATTCCCTCTCAGTGATCTCGTAAACCTGCAATTTCGTGAGAAGCAGATCACAAAGCGGAAGAGTAAGCTTGTCCACCAGCAATCGATCGGTGAAATCGAGCTTGTGGCTCATCTCAAAGGTATTCAGAAAAATATCGACGCGCCGCTCATTTGCAATGTCGTTGAAAATGAGCCGGCTGTAGCCATTCAGCTTGTTGAAGCGATCGCGTGGAGTGTAACCGAGTTCGTCGAAGAGCTTTTCAATGTCCTTTCTCTGCTTTCTAAAGCCGACAAAATCGATGTCGACGTACTTGCGTTGGAGATTTGACTGCACGCTACTCGGATTCCTCAAACGAAATGCTAGACCCCCGAGTAGTCTGAGAGTGACTTTTTTTGACTCTGCAACGCCGACTATTCTGTTTGCCTCTACGACGACATCTTTCTCAGGCAGAGTAATTCTCACGATACCTCGAATAAACGAAACCTTTCAGACGGGACAAGCATATTCAACATTTTGCCTTGCTTTCACGCTTGAACAATCGCTTATTTGGGCCGAAAATAATTTGCCAGATAAGAATTCCCAGATTCATGTAAATCTCAACGTTTCGTTCAAAGCAAATGTTACTTCGATTTATAATACCATCAATCTTGTCGTCAGTCCTCACGAATACGTATATCAGATGCCAAAAATCTATCCAAAATCACGAACTCTGTAGTCTGTTTTAAATAACTTATTTACCTCCCGAGTCTTTCCGCGTCGATCAAGAGATTATCGGAGAAGAGAAGTCTATTCGTTGAGAGAGAAAACTTTCCAACGCCTACTGGAAGGCATCCGGAGATATGGACTGGAAAACGTAAGCACGCTTTCGAAATGGATTGACATCCCGGTAGAAACTGCTCGATACATGATCTGGGAGGAACTACCAAAATACTGCATCAGTGTTGGAATTACCGTAAACCTTCCAAGAATCGGACTGGGCCGTTGGATGCTTTACTTCCGGCCAGTCGAAAAATCCGCAACGCCGGCAATTGAATCATTTCTAAAGGAAGAAGCCGGACTGATGTACATGGGCCGAGTGCTGCCGAACAACAGTTGTTACGCTTTTTTCGGCATCCCGTTTGGCGAGCATTACAAGCTCCGAGATCAGTTAGAGCATCTTCGCAACTCGAATGTTATTGCAAGCTATTCCTTGGACGAGATTGAGTTCCTTCGAAATGTTTCATTCGACTCTAATTTTTATGACTTTAAGGAGAGGAGCTGGAAATTCGACTGGGACAAGATCGAAGATTACAAAGAGCCATTGATCACTCCCGACCTTCCCGAAGACCAGGCCCCCGTCGTTGATTACAA
>Ga0335085_10001298_pt1 | contig 55065 bp, 51 predicted proteins | sample Lox_Sample_45_FD_206712 | JGI IMG/M metagenome (GOLD analysis project Ga0335085, IMG submission 206712) | Soil microbial communities from Loxahatchee National Wildlife Refuge, Florida, United States - Lox_Sample_4.5 | ecosystem: Environmental > Terrestrial > Soil > Wetlands | place: USA... | reverse complement strand
AGAAGCTTCGGTTTCGCGCTGCAATGTCATAAAATCGCGGACCCGTCATCAGCCCACCAGCAGACCGCCCGGTAATCCGTGTGTCGTGAATCGCGACAATTCTCTCCGACTGTGGATAAGGCAAGCTTCTGAGCAGCGTCGAATACACTACCGTGAACATCGTTGTCGTCGCCGCAATCCCCAGTGCCATCGTCAACACCACGACGAGCGTGAACCCCAGCGAACGCCTCATCTGTCGTAGCGAAAATCGTATGTCCTGCGCCAGATATTCCAGCAAGGGCAACCCTTCCTCTGCGTGGTATTGCTCTCGGATCGCCTCCGCGGAGCCAAGTTTCAACCGCGCCTGCCTCCTCGCCTCTTCCTCGCTCATTCCGGCCTGTATATTGGCTTCCGCCTCCCGCGCCACGTGGTCTTCCAACTCTTCACGCAGCCTCTGATCGCCGCGCTGGCCAGTGACAAGATTGCGCAGACGGATCAGGAATCTATTGAGAGTCTTCATGCCAGATCCTCGGCTTTCACTTCAAAGAACCGTGCGATGATCGCCGCGGTTTGCTCCCAATCGCGCTTCTCGGCTTCGAGGAGCTTATGCCCCGCACGCGTCAGACGATAAAAACGGGCGCGCCGATTGTTCTCAGAAGTTCCCCAGTCCGACTCAACCGCGCCCTCCTGTTCCAGCCTCAGCAGTACCGGGTAGAGAGTGCCCTGGTTAACGAAGAGCTTGTCGCCGCTGATCTGCTCGATCCGCCTAGCAATGCCGTACCCGTGCTGGGGTCCGAGCACGTTAAGCGTTTTCAGCACCATCAGGGCCAGCGTCCCCGATTGCACGTCCTTCTTGGTCTTCGTGAACATTTGACATCACCACATTTCACATTTTGGCTACCAACAGGAGAATGGCACATTCCCATTGGGAAAACAACAGAAGTTGAGTTCAGGCCGACTCGCTCATCCAGCGCGTGGCGATTCGCGTATCGCAAGCGTACGATTTCTTACGTTTGGTGTGGTGACCCCAAATAGATCCTGAGAAACGCGCTTGTAGGAAGTAATCTTTGCACGTGGTATCAATTCTGGGGAAATTGCGGCATCCGAAAAGTTAGGAACATGGCGTAGCGCCTGACGTGATGGCCGGATCGGTAACGTGAGCGTAATCGCCACACTTCCTCTTCGTTTTCTCTCTTCTTGTTTTTCCCTCCATTCCGCTTACCTCGGAGGACTTCCATGCCAGAACTGTACACGATCTACGACTACATGCGATGTCATGCGGCGCTTTTGGGAGAGCGCATTCTTCAGGAGTATCCGGCGCTTCACCAATTCGAGGATGCAATTTCCTCTCGCATTGAAGGGCTGCTGCGGAAACCCTTTCCGGCTCAGACCATCGCCATCATGGGAGTGGCCAAGCGCTGGCAGCAGGCACGAACCGCCATGGTGGTCGCGGAATGCGGAACCGGGAAGACACTGATCTCGCTGGGAGCAATGCACGTCCGCAGCCAAGGAAGTCCGTTCGCCGCGTTAGCAATGGTTCCCCCACACCTGGTCGAAAAGTGGGCCCGAGAAGCGTTTCTCACATTGCCCGGAATCCGCGCGTTCCTGATCGACGATCTGCGAAATGGCGGTGACGAGAACAAAGCGCACGGCGTGAACGAAGTGCGGTTGAGGCAGGGGCGCATCGTGCGGGAAGGCTTGCAGACAACACTAAGCGAGTTGCGGCTACGGAAGGATTCGCCGAGTTCCCGAAAACGCTGGTCGTCGCTCTGTGGGAGACCATCTCTATTTATCGTCGGACGTGAGCGAGCCAAGCTCGGTTACTTCTGGCGGCATGCCTACCGGGTACCACACTCTGGCCCATACGTGGGTTGCGTGGTGAATTCGGACACGGGCAGGCCTGTGATCATCGACGACAGCCGACTAACAGCAGGGGAGTTCGAGAAGGTCAAGATTGCCGAGACCATCGAAACCAGGGGCGAGAAGTCCTGCCGCCCACTGCACAGCCCGCTCTGGCAGGCGGACGCGGACAAGATCCGACGCATGGCCCCGATTGAATTCATCGGGCGCTACATGCCGGAATGGTTCGACTACGCGATCTGCGACGAGATTCACCAACTGGCTGGCGATACCGCGCAAGGAAACGCCCTCGGCACTCTTGCCTCATGCACCGACCGAATCATCGGGCTGACTGGCACGCTGCTCGGTGGCTATGCGGACGACCTGTTTAACACGCTCTTCCGTCTCGAACCGCGAAGGATGAAAGAGCATGGCTACGAATGGGGCACGACGGGACGCAGTTCTTTCATTCAGGATTACGGTGTGCTCGAAACCATTACCAAGGTCGAACCCGCCAACAACGCCTGCTCCAAGGCGAAATCGACCAGCACGGTCCGGCGCAAGCCCGGAGCATCCCCGCTGCTGTTCGGCGAATTCTTGATGCAGCTGTGCGCCTTTGTGTTCCTCGAAGACATATCCGGGGAACTCCCGCCCTACGAGGAAACCTATCTGAGCGTGCCTATGGACGCCCCCATGCGGGAGGCGTATCACGAACTCGAAGACGACATGCGAAAGGCGTTGAAAGCTCACCGAGGCAACCGATCGGTTCTGAGCACGATGCTCAACACTCTACTGTTGTATCCGGATCATCCATACGGGATTGGGACGCTGTATGGTACGGAGTTCGATCCTGAACTCAAACGCAGGGTGAAATTTGTCATTGCGGAGCCTCGTGACCTTCCCGAGAACCAGATCTATTCCAAAGAACGAAAACTAATCGAGGAGATCAAGAAGGAACTGTTCGAGGGACGGCGGTGCCAGGTCTTTGCAGTGTACACGCAGAAGCACGACGTCACCGCCAGGCTTCATCGAATTCTCAGTAACGAGGGAATCCACACGGCTGTTTTGCGCGCGAGCATTGATACCTCCAAGCGCGAGGCCTGGTACGCCAGGCAGGTCAAAGACGGCGTGCAAGTTGTGATCTGCCATCCCAAGCTGGTGGAGACTGGGCTCGACCTGCTGGACTTTCCGACCATCCTTTTCTACGAGTCTGGCTACTCCCTGCACACCTTGCGGCAAGCCAGCCGCCGGTCCTGGAGGATCGGGCAGCGCCGACCCGTGCGCGTGAAGTTTCTTTGCTCGGAAGGGACGATGCAGACATCGTGTTTGCGCCTCATGGGGAAGAAGCTCCTCGTGGCACTCACCATGGAAGGCAAGTTTGCCGGCGAGGGATTGCAAAGCATTGACGAAGACGATGACATGCTCTCGGCGATGGCGCGGGAACTGGTCGAAAGGAATGGGATTGGCGAAACCGCGGATTCGATTTGGAGAGCCCTCACCGCAGAACATCAAAAGTTGTTTCCGACGAATTCTCGCAGTGAGGGTGAAACTTCATCCATCGAGATGCCGGGCATTCTGCTGGAAACTCAGCCTGAGCCCGCGGGTCTGGTTGAAAGCGCTATGGCCGCGGCGTCTATCGTCGTCTTCGGACAGCGACCGCAATCGTTATCTAGAAAGAAGCGGCGCGATCGGCTAGCGGTCCCGGAACAAGCGTCACTCTTCGGTTTCAGTTGAGCTGAAATAACCGACCGTCACTTGGCCTCGCGACCTTCGTCACTCGGGAGCGAAGTCCTCTCTCCTAAGCTCGCTCCATCCTCGCTGGCAATTTGGCCCCTTTTTCGCAGCTGCCGTGTTTTGCTCACCATCAGAACTTTGTTTCAAATCAACGTTTCAAAACCACCCAGGAGGAAAGAAGTATGTCAGAAACAAGCACGTTAATTGGTTACAGCGGCCGAACCATTGGCCGCGAAGAACTGGCACTGGTTCCGACGCCAGCGCCAACGGAAACTCACCGCCCAATCCCGCATCACGAGATCGTGCAAGCATTGATCGAGACGCTGGGCTTTCGTCACATTGGCGTCGTTCACGACGAGTACGCAGTCTCGCCAGATGGCATGAAAGCGTTCGGGGTTCTCGATCTCGCAACCGAGATGGAAGGATGCCGCTTTTCCATCGGTCTTCGCAACTCGCACGACAAAAGCATGCGTTTGGCGATGACCTGTGGATATCGCGTATTCGTCTGCTCGAACATGGCGTTCGCCGGAGACTTTACGCCGGTGCTTGCCAAACACTCAAAGTCGTTCTCACTGATCGACTGCATCTCCGTCGGCGTGGATCGAATGCAGCGAAACTTCGAGCCGATGCGAAAGCAGGTCGAAGCATGGCAGCGAAGCGAATTGACGGACGTCACGGCCAAGGTGGTCATCTACGAAGCGTTCGTCGAGGGCAGACTGGAAGCCCCCAAGCACCTCGCCCGAACCGTGCATGACCTGTACTTCGAGCCGAAGTACGAGGAATTCCGGGCGCGAACGATCTGGAGTCTCTCCAATGCGTTCACATCGGCATTCAAGGAACTGGATCCTATTCCTCAGTTCAAGGCTACGGCCAAGCTGGGGGAATTCCTGGAAGCCCGGCTTTCACAGTCGTTCTAACCGGCGGGGCGGTAAGGAGCCGGCCGCCCCACTTGTTCGCACGTGTTCCTTATGTCTCCAGGGTCTTCGTGAATTCGCGTACTAATTCAAATCCTTCTGGAAGTTCCATCGCCAGATTGCACTCCTTTGCCAGCGCATCGAACACCGGTTCCCATTCCGCTGGCGGTGGATCAAGTTGCTTGGGCATGTCGTGGGTCGCGCGTTTCATGAACGTTGCTCGGACCGCTGCCGCGGTTTTGCTTTTGTCGAGCGTTCCTCCCCTGATCAACAGCACCATGTCAATAAGGTCCTTGGTTCTGGTGTTTACGCGTTCACCTCGCGGCAGCGTATACGCATGAAGCTTTTCCGCGAATTGCTGCTCCGCCGAAATGATAGGGAAAGACGGCGGCGCTACGCCCCCGAAGCCAAGCCAGTCTTCGCCGGTGATGACCTCCAGAGGCTCGAGCACTTCGTCTCCAACACCGACGTCGACATGAAAGCGCGCAAAGTCTCGTCCATCCATTCGTGCCTGGACGGGATACCGGGTGCCGCCTTCCGGAGCCCCGTCCAGGTCCGCTCGCGCTTCTCCGATGAGAAATTCGAAGTAGTCGTCAAAGGGCGTTGCCGACGCTTCCTGGAGCAGGGCACGCACCTGTTCACCCCGCTCTTTCGGATCTTTTGAGAGGCGCGTGCCATCGTGCAGCGTCAAGTCGATGTCCTTGGTCGTCCGCGCGGAATGCATCCGCAACTCCATGGCGTAGCCGCCCTTCAGAAGCCATGGATACGCCGCCTTCGGTCCCTTCGAAAACATTCGTGCCAGGAAGCGGTCGAACGCCACTTGCCGGCGCAGGCGCTGCAGGTCAGTGCCTTGCTCGCGCGCGCTAGTCTGCAACCGAGTTTCGAGCGCGGCACGAAAGGCGCCGGCGGTCTTGTAGGATTTCGCCTTGTCTATCACGCGGGCTGCCCGGCCAACTCGCGAAGCGAACGTTGCAGTTTATCGTCCGGCATGCGATCGATTTCTTTCCTTCCGATGAGGCCACGGCGTAGGGCTTCGTCGACGGCTAGCTTCAGTTGGCTCCGGTCCACGTGCCTGCTGCGCAGTAGATCCACAATGGTCCTGAGCGGACGCGTCACCCGGATCCCGTGCATTTCCTGAACTTCGCCGGGGTCGAGGTGTGCGCGGTGAAGCACCAGGATCTCCGGAATCGTGCTGTTCCGGCGAAATTTTCTCGGTACGGTCATGTGCAGCTTCGAAGGCATGAGGTCCGATAGTTCATGAAGACTGAGAGCCGTGTCATGGCTGTAGGTGCCTTCGGGCACTTCTTGCCGATTTTGGGACCATAGATACCAAAGCATCAGATCGGGGCGTTCCGGAGCCGGAAAATCGGCGAGGCGGTAGATCCCGCGGTGCTCACGAATCCAGTTTCCGGCGTTCACATGGTAGGAGTGCGTCTTCTCGGCAAACCCCGACCGCGTGGCTTGTTTGGTGGTGAAGAAGCCCTGCTGGGATTGGGCTATTTCATGGAGCCGTCGGGCGGCTTCTTTATAAGGTCCTAGCATTACATATTCCCCCAACTTTCTTGGGGGATTATGCGCTATCGCTGTGGGGGTCGGCAAGTGGCCCCACGTATCACGTTGTTTCTACAAGGTTTTGCAGGGATTCGAGGGATTCAACCGGGAGCATAATCCCCCAACTTTTTAGGGGAGTTGTGAGGTCTGGAAACCTGCATTCCCGTTTAAGGAGTAAAAGCCATGTTTCAAGAACTGATGCCACTGCTTGCGCAACGAATCTTGCTGCTCACCTTGTCGCGTGTGGGCGACGAACAGATTTCGGTCAACATCATCCCGAAGCCACTGAAATCCGATCCGCAGGATGATGGTTCGGCCCTTACCACACCGCTGAGGGTCACCGGTACTCCCAAGGAGCTTGACGACCAGTTGCCGCCACAGTTGGCAGAGTTTGTCGAGACTCACCTGGGGTTGTCCTCAACCTTGAAGAGTGCCAAGGAACAAATGGAGGCTGCCGCCAATGCAGCCAGGGAAGCGGCCAAGAAACCCACAAACTCGAAGTCTCATAGCGTATCCAGCAAGAGTGCCCCTCCAAGTCCGGCGAAAGTGCAAACCGAGGCCGGTACGAAAGAAAACTCAGATGATCCGACATCGACGCCCGAGCTTACCCAGCCATCCACCGCTGGGGTTGGCCCGGACGCGAGTACCGGAAGCCTGTTCGACCTTGAAGCGAAGAACGACGAGTGAAATCCGCTCTCCTATCGTGATTACCGATTCTCCCAGAAAGGAGTCGTCATGGAAGTACATCGCCTGGAACGAGAATTTGTCTACAACGGAGTCAAGCTGCCCGACACGACCCCAACCATGACCCCGGAACAGGTCAGAGAGACGTACACACATTTATATCCAGAAATAGCCACGGCTGCCATTGAAGGGCCTGAAACGGTCGCGGGCAAGCTGGTCTACAAGTTTGTTCGTGCGATCGGAGCGAAGGGGTGACGCTCCAGGGCCGCTCTTCGCATGGTTAGGTTTGCGATAGCGCAATACTGGCAACAAAGCAGGCCAAAGAGTGCTGACGCCGCGGACGGCCGTTTGACCCCCGCAAGACCAGACATGGCGAACCCTCAAGATGCTCTGCGCAATGGCCTCTCGAAGTGGGCCCTTCGTAGCTGGTCCAGTTCGTGGAACAACGTTGTGATTTTTTCGGAGCGCACGCGATAGTCAGACAGATCAGAAGCAGTCAAGCGGGACGGTTGTCGCAGCGTTTCGATCTGCAGATCAACCAATTGGTGAACCTCACGTTTGATGGCAGAGGCTGGGTCAGTCATCCTACGATTCCTCCGGCGGAATTGTAGCCCATACCTGGCAGCCGGCCCAGCCCGCAATAGCACAGTCCGCGTGCGCAAGCCGCGGCAATCGTTCTTGGAGTCCATCGACGATTAGGCGTGGATTACACAGAGGCCACAATTCCGCGGCCAGTCACACGTGACAAGAGGTGACTTCGATGAAGCAGAGGAAACTAGCTGGCGCATCCTCCCGAACCAACGATGAAAATGCGGAGCGGGTGCTGCGAGCGTTGCAAGAAGCTAGGCATGGCCGCGTCAATACGAACGATCCCATCGTGGAGCAATTGAGACAATGTCCAGAAGCATTCAAAGTCGGGGAAATTCTCGGCAAGGCGTTCGACTCGCTCAAATACGCTCAAGACGGAGGCGAACTCGGAGACCGATACTTACCGCCCGCGGGCACGGTGCTTCCGCCGCTCGTGTGATCGGGCTGCCGCTGGAGGTTACGTTTCCCAGGCTCAAGGGAATTCGATGGCGGTACTGCACGAGGTGGGATGAAGGGCCGGCCGCTGTTCTAGGAATGAGCCTGTTGCGGTTGGGAATTTGCCGCCCCAATGATTGGTCGGGCAGCGCAGTGGACTTCGTCGAACGCGGTTTCAGGAGGTTTTGCTCTCAGAATCGCGCAGCTGATGTAAAGAGAGTCTGGGTGGGTGATGTGCGAATTACGGACAGTCTCTTCGAGTTGACCGAGCAAGAGCGAAATCAGGTTGAAGCCGGAAGAGAGGGGATCACGGACCATTTGTATCTGGTCGGCGACTACGAGGCTGCGGCCTCGATTCCAATTGGTGCGACGCTCACACGCCTCGAAGCCGAACATCCTCACTTGCCAGCCGCTTTTTACGAGGTCTTTACAAAGAACCTCTACAAGTGGATGCGTGTATACGACTACGTCGATGCCCAGGAGCACGCCGAGACGTGGATGGAGGATCTAAACGGCGAAGAGTTGGAAACGTCGGTGTATCGCAAAGTGGATTTGGAGATCCCAGCCTGCATCAAGAGGCACTCTAAGACGCTCAAATACGGAAAAGCCCGGAAGTTACTGCAGGAGATACGGCCCCGTACCAGTGTCGCTCGCGAACTTGTCCGGCACATGTTTGAAATGGATGCTCATGGTCAAGGGCACGAGCACGCGTGGCCCGGCCAGATCAGCGAGAAGGACGTACAAGGAATTGACGCTTGGCTCGCGGATGCGGAGTACTCAAGACCTGGATGTCTGATCACCTGGTACGAGAACGACGCGATCAACGCTTGCTTTGACGAAGAGGCACAGCACATGGGCGAGAACGGCCCTTGCCAGCCGAATGTGGCGTTCCCGATTCACTTGGATAAACCAAACAAAGAACTCGATGAAGAAATGCGGCGAGTCTTCGATCACGCTGGCGCGTTGCTTCGGTCGTTATCATCCGCTGCGAAAATCGTCGAACTCGTCAGGGACCTCTACGATGAATATCTCCGTGAACATCGGATCGAGTCAGGATTTCCGGTTGAGCCGAGCCCTGCTGGTGTACGGGAAGAGCAGCTATGAAGGCTACCCGTATCGCCATCCCTTTGTAACTCTCCATGAAGTGATGCATGACGGTGACGCCGCACGACTGGCGGAGGGCCAGTTGATGACGCCACCGATGCTGCTCGACCTGATGGCCGGTTTGGGAAGATCTGTTCCAGCCGAGATCTTGCCGGCGCGCGTACTGGTGCGTACGGCAGAAATGATCGTGTGGTGGAGTCCAGCGTGCGAGCGAACCATGTTCTTCAGCGACCACAGCAACGATCGTGTCTTGACCAACATGAATGGCAAGCTCTATCCCCACCCGCCCTTGCTGTTCAAAGCGTGCGGCTCTCATTTGTGGGTTCGCGCTCTTGCTACGAACGAACGGCCAACGGCGGAAACCAAGCTGTGCATGGCGCCCTACTGGAATTGCTACGACAACGGCGTGTGCTGCACTGGGAGTATGAAGGTTCCGCAGGAGAAATCGGTCGCCGCGATTGATTTTTGGGAGGAGTCGTTCTTTCAGAGCGAATTCACGCACGCCTCCGGCGTTCGCAAGCATGTCCGGTTTCGCGGAGGCTTCCTGGCGATGTGGCAATCCCTCGCGGGACAAAAAGCGTTTCCCGCGAAGTACCTGGTGAAGTTGCCGCAGACGCTTGGGGAATTCGTGAGGAACGATGACCACAGCTATCGAAACGACAATCGCCGCGAAAATCGAGCATGAGATTCCCAGTGTGCTGCTGCAAAAGAAGGTTCAGGTCACGGTAGTCGGCTGCGGCGGGACGGGAAGCGCCATTGCTGCCGGATTGCCATATCTGCACCAAGCCATGGTTGCTTTAGGACATCCGCATGGTCTCGATGTGACCCTGGTCGACGGCGACCGGATTTCCTGCACCAACTGTGTCCGCCAACCATTCAGCGAAAGTGAGATCGGGCTGCATAAGGCGACGGTCCTTGTCACGCGAATCAATCTGTTTTGGGGCCTTGGGTGGAGAGGGGTTCCGCACTTCGTCGATGAACGTTGGGGTCACGAAACCGACATTCTGATTGGCTGCGTGGATACTCGCGCTGCGCGCAACGCGATGACCCGCACTCCAACCTATTGGAATTGCCACTATTGGCTGGATCTGGGCAACAACGCGGATAGCGGGCAGTTCGTGCTGGGCCAGCCCGAAAACCAGAGAAACAAAGCGCGAGACTTGCGGTTGCCGACGGCTCCCGAACTGTTCCCTGAACTTATCAACGCGAAGCTCGACAAGAAAGACAGACTTCCGCCGTGCAGCGCGCTAGAAGCGCTGGAACGGCAGGAGCCGTTCGTGAACCAGACCCTCGCGTACCAGGCGCTGGCGATGCTGGCACGGCTATTTCGGTATGGACGGCTCTCGTACCACGGTGGATTCGTGAATCTGCGAACGGGGCGCACAACCTCGCTTCCAGTCGAGCCGGTGCTATGGCAACGAATGAGGATGCAGTCATCAGGTTCCGAATGTCCGAGGAACAGAAGGAAGAAAGAAGGTGGTTAGGCCATGAGCCAAAGTTTTCGGCCAGTGAAAGAAATCTGGAATACGCATACCTCCTGCTTCGTTGAACCTGAGGAGTTGATTGCGCTGTTCCACGACCTCGCCGCCAGAGTAGGCACGGCCAGCGACGAGCACGAATACGGAGACAACAAGACCGTCTGGCTCGAAGACGGCAACAAGGTTTTGGACTACATAGAAGCAGACAAGCGCTTCGATGCCGCCAGTTTCAAAGACAGCTTGGAAGAGCAAGGGGTAGTCACCGACCAAAATGACCTGACCACTCTGACTGCCAATATGCGGAGCCTGGCAAAACAGTGGCGGAGTTCCATCGGAGAACGCGGAGAACTGGTGTTCTACATCGATGCTTGTTAGGCGGAGAGCCGATTTTTCCCGAATTGGCATGACACTCGCTGAGGATGGGCTATGCTTATTCGCGCTTTTGCTTCGAGTCTTTTCCCGAGCCCTTTAAACGCGCTCGTCTCACTTCACGCCAAAAGGCTGTGCGGGCGGCGGTGTCCGTCATCTGGAGCACACTGGCAATTTCCTTCCAATCGAATCCCCTGACGCGGAGGCCCACCATGGCGCGAGTCTGGTCACTCACATTGCGACTCAGTCTCTCCAACTCCAACCAGAGTTCCACGAGAGCGGACCAGTTGCCTGCAGTTCGCAGTTGTGACAACTCAGCACTCCCACCCACGAGTTGCAGGCGCTTCAACCTCATCGCATAGCGTCGAAGAGCTCGGCAGAAGGCGCACATAAGAACTCCACTCGTATTCTGCGTGAAGGGGCCCGCACCGCTGCGATCAAGGTACCGGGAGACCTGCACCACGACCTTCTCCATCAGTTCCGGCGCTTCGCTCGCGTCACCCAGAAGAGACTGGACCCGCCTGCAGGCGCTGTCCCAAGTCTGGTGTGCCGCCGCCCGCACGTCGGCGCGAATTGGCCGGCCTGCGGAATCGCACTCCCTGTCCCACCAAACAGGGCCGTTGCTACCAAGAGAAGTCATACACAACGTCACGACAGCAATCTGCCAAGGCAAATCAGCTGTCCGGTACTGGGGCCAGAGTCCACACCACCGAAAACCTCGAAGCACTGAAATAACAAGGACGGCGAGGCTTCGCAAAGGGACTGCTCGACGAAGGGCATCGACTCGGAGAACAATTCTGTACAGCGCTGAAATCGCTCACGCGGGCACCAGCCGCGGCACACGAACGGATGGCTTTTTGTGGTTGCGGGTCTCGGCTCGGTGAGGGCTGGCATGACCACCGCCGCAGTGCTCGCGGGGAGTGAGCGTCTGGCCGGGAGCACGTGAATCTTGTACTTTGGCTTATTAGAACCCGACCCCTCGCACTTTAGTTGCGCCGGCAGGCAAAAAATGTCCTCCCTGAAAAACGAACTTGCCTGTCACAAATCCCGCTCTAGACGCCATATATAAGGTAGAGGAGGTTTTCTGGAAGTACAGGACGCGGGAGTGTGTACGGTCTTGGAGATTGACCGCCCAACGACGTGACTTCCAGAACCCGGGTTATGGGCGAATCGGACCGTACGCGCAAGCGTCAGGTATTCTGCTGGCCAAAAGCGGCAAGAGAACTGGTGAGAAATTACCAGGAAAACATCGGCAGGGGCTCGGAACACAATAAAAGCGATAAGGAAGCGGTCCTGGCAACGCTAGCCGAGCTTTCCGGAAACCCGCGGGATGCGTGTTTGCGTTTCTTGCGCCACCTTGGGGTAGTCCACAAGCGCACGTATCGCGAATGGACGAAGCCGGAGCAACAGAGGCTGCTCGACCTGATCACGTCGATCCCGGTGGAAGAGGCCGCAAATATTCTGCACCGGTCGCCGGGATCGGTTCGCTCGATGCTGCATCGCCTGGGCATGGGCGGGAGAACCGGCCGCGAATGGTTCACCAAGTTTTCATTGTCCCGGGCGCTACACACCCGTCCCGACGAAGTCCAGAAATGGATCGACGCTGGCTGGCTCAGGTCGCGCACTCTCACCACTGCCGGTGCACACGCACGCATCATCTACGCCGATGATTTCTGTGAGTTTGTAAAACAACACGGCCGTGATGTCGTGGGCCGTCGCCTTACCTATGACGCGCTTTGGTTTGTGCGGAATTACGTGTTTCCGCCAAGCCACGCAGAACTGCTGTCGGTGAGAGGAACCTACAAGAAACACGATGCAGGCGACGAGACCGGCGCGAACACGGACTCTCCATCGGCCTGCGGTTCCGAAGAAGGTGCGTAATGTCAGCAGCAAAGGAATTTGTGATCGTCGAGCGCAGCGACGAGCATTCTCAGAAGGCAAGTAAGGATGCAGGGAGCAACGGGTCAGGAGACACAAATGGTGCGCGTGTTGGGCACGCGGACAGCCCCCCGGTAGTGAGGCGACGGCTGCCGGACGAGCGCCACAGCCTGACCCATCACTTCTCCGTGGGCGGGCAGGAAGGCTATGTCACTGTCGGTTTATACGAGGATGGTCTGCCAGGCGAACTATTCATCAGAATGGCGAAGGAAGGCTCGACGGTTTCCGGACTCATGGATTCTTTCGCAACAGCAGTGTCGCTGGCCCTGCAGTATGGCGTCCCGTTACGCGTCCTGTGCGATAAGTTCAGCCACACCCGGTTTGAGCCAAGCGGGTGGTCGGGCAATCCGAAGATTGGCTACGCCAAGTCGATGATGGATTATTTATTCCGCTGGCTCGAGCTGCGCTTCCTGAAAGGCGAGCAGGGACTCTTGTTTGAATTGCCGAAGCCGGCCCAACCGCAGCGTGAGGTGACCAGCATGGTCGAGGGCTTGGGGCAGGTCGTAGAGTTGGGAGACGCGCCTCCATGCCAATTCTGCGGCTCACTGATGGTAAGAAATGGCTCCTGCTACCGGTGTATGACCTGTGGCAGCACGAGTGGTTGCTCATAGATTGACGAACTGGCGCACGACATGAGCGGTCATGAAAAAGTGTCGCATCCGCCTCGATCGTACCCCTTGAGGTCATGACCAGGACATGGAGAATGGCCAAGATGTTACCTGCGCAGCCGATTTCCCAGCCAATACAAACAGAGTACGTTTCCCTCGGAGTTGTGCAACCAGGCGGCAACTTCTCTGACCTGAAAAGGCTGGTCTCCGGGGCCGAGGTCGCGATTGAGCAACTCTGTGATTTCTTCAGCTGTGCCTGGCTTTTTGATCTTGTTCAAGGCTCGCCGGATATGGTCGTCGAGACGGTGTTTCGCATTTGGAACCTGGCGCATTTGCGGTTCTCGGGCTCGAAGGCGGACCTGTTGAAGGGTGCTCATTTCGTGTTCGGTCTGGTGCTGCTAAACAAGAGCAGCGGCTCAGGAGGAACGGGTCGGTACCAGCTGCAGAATCAGTCTGCGAATTGCCACAGGTTGATGCTCGCCAGCAGCGCCCGCCAAAGTATACGTCCGTTCAAAGCCGTTGAGCCCTTCCACTCGCAGTTCCCAATTCTCACTGGCTCGCGATCCGGCGATCGACACCCGCCACTCTCCGTGTTTGTCGCCGAGTGCATGTTCGATACTCGCAACAATTTCTCTGCATAACTGAGCATCACCGAGATTCTGCAGCTCAATCGCCACTGGCATCGCATAGCAATTTTAGCCGAATAGCTCGCCGCCCATGAGTTGGTGCAAACAGGTCAAAGCCTTGCGGGAAGGGGTGTCGAGGGGATCTCTAACGAGTTTATCCACAATTTGTGTTGAAAACTGCGAAGAGTGCGAGGGCGATGTCAGATCCGCTCACGAAACTTTCTTTTCAACGGAGATCGGACAAACCCGAGGAAAAGGGCGAACCTGCATCCCGGGAAATAGGAAAGGCTGCGACATTGGTTATGCTCCAGCCATCAGCTCCTGCGAGGGAGCCAACCGCGTGGATGCATGCACCGTCGCAGCCCTTGATGCGATCACTGCTTTCGCAGTTCCAAACCCCAACTGCTCCTCGCAGAACCAGTCGGTTTTTTCGGGTCTGGTTGCTCGTCAGGTCGCCCCGCCGAGCAGATCACTCAGCCTACTTCGGAGTGGCAAGGTTTATTTCGCCAATCCTTTCAGCCGTCGACGCCAGCCAAAGTAAACAGTCGCTTCATCGGTGTCAACGCAATTCTCGGTGTGAAAACGAAATATCTGTGCACGGAATTGTGGAGAACGTGGACTGTGAGAGTCCTTCCCGCTTTTCCTTCGACCGACGCCGCGCTGAACCGCTCCGCAATTCAACCCAGGCACTACGGGAGAACCGCCATGAGACTACGTCCCAACGAATTCTGTCCAATTCACAGATCAACGTCGTGCTGTGGGCGGGAACTCATGCCCAGACCCAGGCTGATCAGGCTCGGAGTTCAGCGAGTTGAAGACCCGCATCACCCGCGGGGATATCGGGAACTCCGGTCACCGGCAGAAATGCGGAAACTGATGAACAGGAAGATTGTCGAACAGGGCAGGATATGCCCTATCTGCCACGGAGAATTCACGAATTACAACGATATCGTACCGGACCACAGGGAACCGAAGGGGATGGGCGGAGCGTGGCGGGATGACCATCCGGACAACATTCAAGCCACACACTACTGGTGTAACGACGAAAAAGGATCGACAAGAATGGATGGCTGACGGCCGATCAGTCCAACATTTACTCAAGAACGTAGACAACCACCACTTGGCTGGACCGATGTGTGCCAGCAGTGTGCGTGCGCCGGGATCAAACCGGCATGTAGTAGGGAATGAAAGAGTCCTACAGGAAAGGAGTAGCGAACCATCCTGACCTCGAGTTTTGCGGCGGTTGCTGTGAAGCAACCGTCGAAGCGTAAACAGAGGCATCAGCGGGCCGGGTATTGAGCTTCGAAAATTGGAACTTCGGGGTGCCGACCCTGTGCACACACGGGGAAGGCAACACCGGCAGAGGCGCTGTCGCGAGTCTCTGTCGCGACCCCGCGTAGTCGTAGACCCCAGGCACGCTGAGAAACTACATGCACGAGAACCGGGAGACCTCCACAATGCCTGATCCTCATAAAGGGTCAGGACGGCTCGGGAAGGCCAAGTGCCGCACGCCGAGCACGAACGTTGCGGAGGAGTCGGACCTTGGCATAGTACTGATGAACCAACCGAACAAAGTCGAGTTGCAAGCGACGGCGGAGGCGGGGGAGGGAAGGCCAAGGGCCAAGGAGAACTCTTCATCGTCCAACATGTCCCCGACACAGAGCGGGTCCAGCATGTCCCAGGGACTGTGGAGAGTACGGGAAGCGGCGAAACGGAACAAGAAAATCCGCTTCAATGCTCTGCTTCACCACGTCACAACTTCATTCCTTCGGGACTGCTTTTACGCCTTGAAGCGGCAGGCAGCACCGGGAGTGGATGGAGTGACATGGCAAGAGTATGAGCAAGATCTGGAGAACCGGCTCACTGGACTCCAGAGCCGCATCCATCGAGGAACGTACCGAGCCCAGCCCTCGCGACGAGTTTACATTCCAAAAGCCGACGGACGGCAACGTCCGCTGGGCATCGCTGCTCTGGAAGACAAGATCGTCCAACAGGCAGTAGTGATTCTTCTCGAACAGATCTTCGAGGAGGAGTTTTTGGGATTCTCGTACGGGTTTCGGCCCGGGCGTGGACCACATGCAGCGCTGGACGCGCTGACTGTGTCCATCGAGCGGATGCCGGTGAAGTGGATCCTGGATGCAGACATTCGTGGTTTCTTCGACAACGTGGACCACGAGTGGGTTATGAAGTTCGTCCAGCATCGGGTGGCCGATCGACGCATCCTGCGGCTGATCCAGAAATGGCTCAAGGCAGGAGTGTCGGAGAACGGTCAGTGGTCGGAAACGAAGATGGGGACGCCACAAGGGGCGGTAGTCTCGCCCCTGATTGCGAACATCTATCTTCATTACGTATACGACCTGTGGGTCCACGCTTGGCGACGGAAAATGGCACGCGGTGCAGTAGTGGTCGTGCGCTATGCCGACGACACAGTCGTGGGCTTTCGGTACCGAGAAGATGCCGAGCGATTCCAGAAGGAACTTCAGGAGCGCCTGGCAAAATTCGGACTGGAACTGAACACGGACAAGACGCGCCTGATCGAGTTCGGTCGATGGGCCGAGCAAGATCGGAAACGGCGTGGGGAAGGGAAGCCAGAGACGTTCAACTTCCTGGGTTTTACGCACTCCTGCGGCAAGCACAGGAAGGGCTATTTTGCCCTTTGGCGGAAGACGACTCGCAAACGGATGGCGGCGAAGCTGAAGCAGATCAAGCAACAGCTCCGTCAACGACGGCACGAGCCGATTCCCTCGGTCGGCAAATGGCTGCAACAAGTCGTCACTGGCTACTACAACTACCACGCCGTACCTGGGAACCTGGACAGTCTCACGCTGTTTCGCGCGCGGCTCAGCCGTCTGTGGCGTTGCGTGCTGCGGCAGCGCGGCGACCAACGGAAACTAGACTGGAAGCGGTTCGCTCGCGTCTGCCTCCGTTACCTGCCCCCACCGCGGACTCTGCACCCGTATCCCTATCAACGCTTCAACGTCATTCATCCGAGGTGGGAGCCGTATGCGTGAAACGCGCTCGTACGGTTCTGTGCGGGGGGCAACCCGTGAGGGTTGTCCCTACCGCGACCTTTTTTCTCTGAGACTCACCAGTCCGGCAGAAAATGCCTGCCCAAAAAACCGTTGAATCGTTGCCTAACTGCCTGGGTGGTAAGCTCCGCACATTCACATCTCTCCGCGGTTCAAAAAGAGATATTTGTGGGCTATCGGACTGTGCTCCCTGATCCAATGCCTGCCTAGAAACTTCGCGCCGCAAGGCGTCAGTGAAATGTGTCGGATATAGAATCCGCCGTGTGTACCTTATTGCACGACCAAAACTCCCGCCCTCGTTCGGATTTCATCCAAGACACCGACCAACTCGGCAACCTGTTCTGGATTGAACAGTCCTTCGACACCCCTCGGGCTGTAGTCTGTAAACGGGGATTCATAGAGCTGAGCGGCGTGCATCCAGCCACTCTGGGTTAGATAGTCGATAACGAGGTTGATGAATTGAATCTGCGTCGACGTTAGCGTCTTGCCTGAGAGGAATTCATCGAAGGCACGCTTCGCCGCTTCACGGTCCAGGCCCACCATCGAACGGACGAACAGGCCCAACCCGCTGCCGTCTCGAACCTTTTTCAGTTCGGCCCGTGTCCCTGCCTCCGCCTCGATCAGCATATTCTCCAGTGCGTCGAGGTCTTCTTTCGATAACCGTTCATTGAACCGCAGTTTGTGGATAACTGGGTCGTTCTCGCGGGCCCGTAGGAATTGCTGCGTCTTATCGGTAAAGCGCTCGACATCGTGACTGGAATCAAATCCTGGCAGAGGCACCTCCGTCTCGTAGCCCATCGCGTCCGTGAAGTCGGTGTAGATTGTGGGCCGCCTCGCCTTCTCGATGAACTTCACCAGGCTTCGCAGTCGTTTACGGACATCCTCTAGCATCTCGGTCGTGATGTCCTGCCAGCACTCATCTGTTTGCAATTCGATGATCAGACGGAGCATTGTCGGATACGTTGAAACCAGTACCCGTGCGTCTGCAATCTGCTCCGGATTGTCGAGCGCATTCACGGCTCCAGCCGAGGCTAGATGCTTCTTAAAGGCATTCGTAGATTGCTTCACCAACGCGATCCGGTCCGCCAAGAACAACACCCGCTTCACCCACTTGCAGCGCATCATCAGATCGCACAGTGCGATCACTGTTCGAGTCTTGCCCGCGCCGGTTGCCATGACGACAAGGGCCTTGCGCTCATGATCTTTCTCAAAAGCCTCGCCGATGCGACGAATTGCCCGCTGCTGATAGAAGCGCTCAACGATCGCATCGTTGATCTCGGCACTCCCCAGCTTGGCGCGCGTGCTGCGCCGCTGAATCAACCGCTCCAGTTCGTCTTTCTTGTAGAAGCCCTGGACGCTACGCGGCGGATAGTTCAGGTCATCCCAGATCCAGTGCTCGTAGCCGTTGCTGTAAAAAATGATCGGGCGCTGCCCGAAACGCTTCTCCAGGCAATCGGCATAGAGTTCAGCTGGCCGCTGCCCCACGCGCGCATCCCGCTTCGTGCGCTTAGCCTCGACCAGACCCAGAGGCTTGCCATCGTCGCCCCAGAGCATGTAATCCACAAACCCCTCGCCCTTTTCGTTGGGCATGCCCGTCACGGGATATTCCCGGTCCTGTGGCTTATCAAGCGGCCATCCGGCTTCTTTCAGCAGCAAATCGATGAAGTAGTCGCGGGTTTCCGCCTCGGAGTAGTTGTGGTTATCCGGTGTTTCCTCGTTCTGCTTCGTTCGCCGGCATGCAGCCCATTCCGGCGAATCACCTTGATCTTGCGAAGGTCGCTTAAGCGCTTGGCGTCGAGCTTGTTCGACTGGGTGGCAAGCTGCTCGATCAATGACGCGACACCTGCCACCGTTGGCCCGTGGTCCGTTATTACTCCGGCCTCAACCAATCCATCTGCAGACGAGGTCGACATGTTGCCGGATCTGCTCAATCACTTCGAGCGGATTAGCGATACCGCCGGACCAGAATGCATCCCAGATGCGGTCAATTTGATTGCGAATTTCACCAGTAAGCATGAGTGTTCGGCTTTACCTTCACGGGCAGACTGAACTAGGGGGAAGGAAACTGAAAATTATCGCACAGCCATCAACCGCCAGAGCCAGGAACATCAGCGCCGTTCGGATTTCCATATGGCACTTACGCGCACTTACCGGGCCGGTTCCTCTGACGTATACTCAACTGCTGCTCTTGCGTTTAGCTGCTCCTCCCCAGCGCCCTGAGGAATGGATTGAGCACCACCGTCCGTCATCCCGAATCAACTGGAGTCCGGCCGGTGCCCGGGATTCCTGAAGGTCGCCGACAAACAGTAGAGAATGCCCGCCAGTCGTGGATCCGCAAACTAATCGACCTCTCAAGACGGAATAGCCTTCTTTATTTCCGGCCGTTGAAGACCGGCACGCTTGAACTGTCGTCGGCTCCGCCCGAGCGGCTGCGTGACTTGCTTCTCGGGGAGACCGTAGCTGTATCTAAGCTGCGGACTGATCTTGAAGTCGAAGTTCTGACGAAGATCGTCAGAGACATATCGCGCCGGGCATTGGAGAACTCAGAAGAAAAGGGCCTGAGCACGCTATTCGCGACATTCGGGATGGCGACCTGGCCTTCTCTGGACGGAGGCCGGCCCACAGAGGCTCCGGTGTTGCTGCTGCCGGTTGCGATCAGCAAGAAGGAAGGAAGCAATTCGTACTATCTCGCCTCGGCCGGTAGCTTTCAACTCAATCTCGTCCTTCTTCATGTACTCGAAGACCAGTTCAAACTGAAGCTGCACCCGGAGGAACTGCTGGCCGAGTTTGCGGGAGATGAAGATGAGAACACTGTTCTCGACATTAAAGGGCTATGCGGGAAAATTCAGCGTTCCATGGCCGACGCGAAGGGTTTCGAGATCGGGTTGAGAGTCATCCTAGGAAACTTCGCTTTTCAAAAAATGGCGATGGTAAAGGATCTCCAGGAGCGGGCGAACGACCTTCCTGTACACGACGTGATCGCCGCCATCGCCGGCGACAGCAACGCAAAGAGTGCGATCAACGCGCAACAAACGGACCCAGATCCTAGAGAGTTCGACCTTATTCAGCCCGATAACGAGTTCCTGGTGCTGGATGCAGACTCCAGCCAGCAGCGGGCAATCGCGGCGGTGATGGCAGATCAAAGCAGGGTGATCCATGGGCCACCTGGAACGGGCAAGAGCCAGACCATTACGAACCTCATTGCCAGCCTCGCGGCGGCAGGGCGGCGCGTCTTGTTTGTCGCAGAAAAGAAGGCGGCACTCGAAGTCGTTAAGCGCCGATTGGATGAAGTGGGACTCGGCCACTTGGCAATTGATCTGCACGGGGCCGACCTATCTCCCAAGAAGGTCATGCAGCAAGTCGCGCACACACTGGAAGTAGTGCGTTCTTCGGTTCCTGTGAATTGCCAACAAGTGCACACGAAGCTCGTCGACCGAAGAACCCGACTCAATTCGCACGTAGCGCGAATGCATTGTCGTCGAGAACCAACCAAGAAGAGTGTCTACGAGATGCAAGGGCTCGTTTTGCGGCTACGGCGAAAGGTTGATTCGGCTGTCCGATGGCGCGGGGCAGAGCTTGCAAGCCTCACTCCAGAAGTGAGCCAAAATGTCAGCGACTTGCTTGTGGAGGCTGGCGGTTTGGCGTCTCTGGTTCTCCGCACCGACCCTTCTCCGTGGACAGGTGCCGTCCTTGCCGATGGCGGCGCTGTGGAGGCGGCGCTTGACCTGGTGCAGCAGATGCACGCGGAGACACTGCCGCAATGCCTAGCCTCAGTACATACAGTCAGCACTCAGACAGAACTAAAGCGCCCTGAAGGGCTTGCTGGACTGAAAGAGCTCGGGAATCTACTTGAGACAGTCGAAAGAAGCCTCGTCATCTATTCGCCGCAAATCTATCACCAAGATGTGGAATCGATACTGCACGATCTTGCTCCCGGTCGCGATGGAGGGCTGGTGGCAGCGTGGGCACTGTGTACGAATGGTACTTACCGACGAGCACGTACCGCGGCTCTAAGCGCCAGAGGGGAAAAGGCGCCGACAAAGGTGCTGTTTTCGGAGCTGACCAAGGTTGTCGAAGCCAAGAAAGAATGGGCCAGCGCGTCAGAGAGAAAAAGCGTCCCGACGCACGTGGACGGGTCAGCTAAGCACACTGCCGCAATCTGTAGACTCGCAACTGATGTGGAGTTCCTTGCGAAGATTTTTCCTGAGAGACGGATAGATCGGTGTTCCTTGGATGAGCTGACATCATTCACATCTGCTCTTCAGGCGGATCAGCGAACTCCGCACCAGCTTCCAAAGCTGAACCAAATCGAGCGACTGCTCGAATCTGCTGGTGTGGGGAAAGTGGTAGCCGAAATCCGGTCGCGTAAGCCGGATACGCGCGTGTGGCCAGACATCTTTCAGTATGCATGGCTGTCTTCAACTCTGGACAGTGTCAGCCAATCCGACCCAGAAATCGGGGGCTTTATAGGTTCGACCCACTGCCGCTATGTCGACGACTTCACCCACCTGGATGAGGAACGAATCGCCCTGGCCGTTGATCGCGTCCGACGTGCGCACGCCGAGCGCGCCATCGCTGCGATGAACACAAATCCCGCCGGTGAACAGTTGATCCGCGCCGAAGCCGGGAAGATGAAAAGGCATCTTCCTCTCAGAAAGGTCTTCTCTCAAGCGGCAGACGTGCTGACTGCAGTCTGTCCTTGCTGGATGGCCAGTCCACTCTCGGTTAGTCAGTTGCTGGACAGCGGGAGACAATATTTCGACTTTGTGATTTTCGACGAGGCCAGCCAAGTACTTCCGGAAGATGCTGTTCCCTCCCTACTCCGCGCAAACAAACTCGTGGTGGCTGGTGATAGCAAGCAATTGCCGCCTACAACCTTTTTCGCAGCATCCGACGACGATGAATCTGTTGCCGATGAAGAGGCGAGTGGAACGGAAGGTTTCGAGAGCCTGCTCGACACGATGAATTCATTTCTCAACGGCTCCTATCTCGACTGGCACTACAGAAGCCGAGACGAAAGCCTGATCAATTTCTCTAATTGGCACATCTACCAGAACCGGCTTGTAACCTTCCCGGGCCCCGGCGGCCCCCCGGCCATTTCTCATGTGCTCGTCAATCAGGAGTTTGGCGTTGACGGACAGGAGGAGAGCTGTTCGACGGAGGTTCAGGCGGTAATAGCACTGGTCTTGGAACACGCCAGAAGAACTCCCGATCTCACGCTTGGCGTCATCACAATGGGAATTCGGCACATGACCCGCGTCCAGGCTGCTCTCGACCATGCGCTTGAGCAGCATCCTGAATTCGGTGCATTCTTCGATCCGAGCAAAAGTGAACGATTCTTCATCAAGAACCTGGAGCGGGTTCAGGGAGACGAACGCGACGCGATTATCATCAGTATCGGCTATGGCAAAGACCGGGCCGGGAAAGTGCCTCTCCGGTTTGGACCATTGCTTCCTGAGGGAGGACGCAGAAGACTGAACGTTGCTGTCACTCGCGCCCGCCAAAAATTGGCCGTCGTCTCGTCTTTCAGCTACTTGGATGTAGATCTTTCGCGGGTCCGTGCGGGAACCGGCGTGGAACTTCTCCGCAATTACCTGCAATATGCTGCCAGCAACGGCAAGCGCCTAGGGGACGCCGAGCTCACCACAGAGCCGCTGAATGCCTTCGAGGCGGAAGTCTTCGACTGCTTGAGTTCAGCAGGTCTGAAGCTCATTCCTCAAATGGGTGCCTCACAGTTCCGAATTGACATGGTGGCGGAGCACCCCACGAAACCGGGACGATATGTACTCGCTATTGAGTGCGATGGCGCCAGCTATCACTCCAGCTACACTGCGCGGGATCGGGATCGGCTCAGGCAACAACAACTGGAGAACCTCGGGTGGAGATTCCACCGCATTTGGTCAACCGACTGGTTCGTGCGTAAGGAAGAAGAAATCCAGCGTGCGGCAAAAGCATTTGAGGATGCTGTGCTCTTTGCAGACAGGTTAGATCAGGGAACCGCAAATTCCAACAGTCATCACGGAAACGGAAAAGTCCGCGAACAAGTGGAAGTGGGTTCCACTACCCATCGAAGGGGACCGCGACCCCAAGTTTCCATGAGGACGTCAATCAGTCAGTACAGCATCTCGGAATTGGCTCAGCTACTGCGCTGGATTGCCTCTGACGGCCAGTTGAGAACCGACGACCAGATCATTAGCGAGATGGTTGCTGCACTTGGGTTCAGTCGTAGAGGAGCAAGGATTGAACGGGCTATCCTGACTGCTATTGAGTACTGGCAACGTGAAGGGCGCTGGGAGCGCAAGCGATAGACGAGCAGATGAGGATGCGCCAGAAAAGCAGGGCAGCCAAAGGCCAGGGTGGTTCGTAACTACGAGCAGGGAATGCACGTGGTATATGCTTCAGTTCAGCCCATGTCAAAGGTTGTCGCATTTGCAGGGAAAATCGGAAGCGGGAAGACGACGATTACGAAATCTCTTGCCGATCTCTTGGCTTGGCCTCGGGCAAGCTTCGGAGACTATGTTCGAGAGGAAGCTCGTCAGCGCGGAATGAAGGATACGAGGGAAGTGCTTCAAGTCCTAGGTACCGAAATCCTACGCGCCGACCCGCGCATCTTTTGCAAGTCGGTCCTGGCGTACAGCGGATGGAATGCGGGACAGGACCTTCTTATCGACGGCTTGCGTCATGAGGAAACCGTCGAAATTATTAGGGACTTAACTCAAGCGAGAAGCGTAAGCGTCGTTTTCGTTAGAATCAGTGAAGAGGTACGGTTGGAGAGGCTGATGGGACGGGAAGGGAGCGATGCCAAGTACCGCGCAATCGTTGAAGCTCATTCATCCGAAGCGCAAGTCACTTCGATTCTGGCGGACAGAGCCAACTTCATCATTGACAATGACGGGGCACTCGAAACCACAGTTTCGGCGATTTCAAAGTGGATCGACACCCTCATCCAGTGAAGTGGAAAGTTGCATCGAAATGGTTGCAAATCATGTTTTCCAGAAAAACTTCAACAGCTTTTACTGTGATATTCGTCTGGAGAATGTGGATAAGCGGGGCCGAAACTCGGGATCGAAATTGACCGCTCGCGGCTGGACCCATAACATCACGAGACACGGTTCTCGGATGCCGAAGCACAAAGTCTCACCCGACCAGAACGTCCTTGTCTTTCCCGGACCGGAGCCGGGGGTCGGGGCGCGCGATGTGCTTGATCAGCCTGGTACATGGATTCCCATCACAACGTCACCGGTGCGAGCGACTGCGGAGCGTGAGCCGGGACTCGGATGCGAAGTCGTGCTGTCAGGAAGCTATCGAAAAGGCTTCGAGGCCCTCAAGCTCGCTTACGAAGAATTTCTTGACCTGGGCTGCAAAATTCTCTCCCCGAGCAACGTATCCATAGTTAGTGAGCACGATGGCTTCGTGTACATGCAGGGGGAAGAGACAGAGACTCCTGAGAATATCGAGGACAGGCATCTAGCGGCAATCCAGAAAGCGAATTTCGTGTGGCTGCACGCCCCCGACGGCTACGTCGGCCCCACCGCTGCCCTGGAAGTAGGGTTCGCTAGTGCAGCAGGAGTCCCGATCTACGCACAAGAGGCTCCGAGCGATAAGGTCATGCAGTCTTTCGTTCGCGTGGTCGATTCGCCCGCGGCGATTTTGCAGATGCCTCTCGCTCACCCCGAACCGCCGGCTCCCGCGTTGAGAGCATTCCAGGAGTATTACAGACGCGCAGCAATTCAACGCGGCTACACAAAGGAACACCCTAAAGACTGCTTGTTGCTGATGGTCGAAGAGGTTGGAGAACTAGCGAGAGCGCTGCGAAAGCGGGAAAAACTTGTCCGTCACGGGTCCTATGGGAACTCGAACGAAGCGCATGAACTTGCCGATGTCTTCTTATATGTCGTCCACATGGCAAATATTTTGGGCCTAGACTTAGCAAACGTTGTTCGCGAAAAGGAATTCATTAACGTAGAGAAGTTCCTTGCCAGATAGGCCTGCCGAAAACGCGGTGACGACTAGCGCGGGACTCGATTCGAACCCGCCCACCTTCGACGACTTCGCTCGGCAACGTAGGCTCCTGCAAGAGTTCTGCGAGCTCCATGTCAACAGCGTCGAGCATTTTCGCGCCGGATTGGTCTATCTTCGCGATATGGAGGAACCTCCACCGGAGAAACTAAAGCACATAACCAGCACGGCGACTTGCTATGGATCACTACAAGTCTGTCCCGATCGGCTGTTACCTGATCCGTCCCGCCCTTTCCGTTCGAGCGGGCAGCTTTTTGCGCAGGAAGCAATCACGTTACCGGATAAGAGTTGGGTTTCGGATGAATCCGCCGATATTTACTGCCGTTGCCGGGGATTGCCTTTTGTGGTCTCGCAGTTGGAAAAGTGGAGTCCCCGAATAGGTGACCACGTAAGAACCATTTTTGCTCAGATGAACGATGACGCCACTCGTTCGGCAATTGGGGAGGCTAACCTTAGAAAACCCAAAGACGAGTGGTATGGGCCAAACGCATATCACACTTTTTGGACTCTCGAGTTGCTGGCAGTTCTCGAGGCTAAGTTCAAGCCACGTCTTCGAAATCTTCCCATTCCGGATCGTGCGCGAATGGTTGAATGGGCCAAACAGACGCTCGGGTACCAGATCGCCCTGCACTCAGCGCAATCATCAGAGCTCGACAGTGACCAGCTCGGATGGAGTCTTGCGATTTTCTTGCGAGAGCCAATTGTCTATCGATCAAAGCTTGCCGCCCAAGACTTTATCCGCAAGGCTTTCTCTTGTCTCTTCTCGACTCAGACCGGCGTGGGAACGTGGCGTCACTATGCTCCTTTGTTCCATTACAAAGCTACGGGCAACGCTTACTGCTACGTTTTTGAAACCTTCGCGAGCATTTTGAGGCAAGCTCTCCGCCCAGAGGCGCAGTTTGTACGGGCCGTTTTGAAGGACTACTTCCGTCAGCTCATCAAATTGTGGGAATACGCAAAATTTACACAGGCTCCGCTAGACGCAAGCCGAAAGCTGCTCGGCTGGTCGTCAGGGCATCGGATACATAAACCAAACCCGGAAAGCTGGGCAACGGCAAGCGTTTTCGAATACGCGCAATGCCTGCGCCAACTCGTAGGCATATGGGCACGCGAGGAAGCCCTATCCACGCTGAATTACAAACGGACGTATGCCTCCGTATCCGAGGCCGACGATGTACTTTTGAGCCGATCACAGATCTGGACTGAGCAGAACTTAGCTGACCGTCTGCGAAGCATGTTCATCAATCACGTGCAAGACACGCGAAGCGAGGAAGATCGGGTTCGACAGCGATTGGAACCAGACGAACAGCCGATTGGGAAGGACTTTTTGCGCTCAGCTATCCTTTTTGGACCGCCCGGAACTAGCAAGACGACGCTAGTCCGCGCAATTGCGGGTAGTCTGGGCTGGGACTACGTTGAATTACACGCCAGTCACTTTGTGGCGGCGGGCTTGTCAGACGTGCAGCGGACTGCGGACTTAATCTTTCGAAAACTCATGGAGCTGGACCACACAGTCGTACTATTTGACGAGATCGACGAGCTAGTTCGCGAACGCGACGTCGAACCAGATGCGTTCGGGAGATTCCTAACAACGAGCATGCTTCCTAAGTTGGCAGAATTATGGGAGGCAAGAAAGATCATGTACTTTGTCGCGACGAATCACATCGAGTATTTTGATCGTGCGGTGACCCGAAGTCAGCGATTCGATGCCATCATTTTTATGAGCCCACCGTCATTCGCCGCCAAGAAACGCGAACTGCTCAGAATTCTGCGAAGCAAATACAACGTACAGCGGAAAATTGCTTTCACGGTAACCAAAAGACAAATCGACGCCGCTAGGCCATCAGAGGCATGCAAGGCTATTTCCTTAACAACGAATAAAGCGAAGAGAGAGATGTTGAAGGCCTCCGTACTACCTCCTGAAAATGTGTTGTTTAAGTTTGCTCTTTTGCGTTTCGATGAACTTGGAGAACTGGCTCTGCATCTCAGATCGAGACTGGGTACGAGCAGCATCGTGAGCCGGGAAATTTTGGAACTGAGCCTTAAGGATCTGAAGGACTCAAGCTGGCGTAATCTCGGAGAATACGAACGCTACCTTTCCGATCCTGGATATCAACGAAGAGATTTCACGAAAAACAGCGCATGGAAAGTCGTGAATGCGGTGAACCTCGGCAAGGCAGCTCCGGCATGTGTACAGTCACGCGCTGGCGACGGTGTAAAGATTCTTGTGGCGCCCCTTAACAGGCCGGAGGAGTTCGAATACCGCGGATATAAGGCAATCGCGGCGGGGCCCGGCCGAACCAGAGTCATCAAAACATGACTTCTTGGTGCGCGGGCTGCGGCTATTTGCCTAGCCTCTCAGTCTCGCCTCCGCCAAAGTCGTATGTGCCGAGCGACTGACATTCCATTACCCGCCTTTCGCAGAATTCAATCAAAATTCACCTTCCCCACTTGCTTTGGTGTGTGGACGGTGTGCGTACTTTGCATGGACGAATTCAGCCATGAGTAGCAATCGCCCTCGGGATCCGGAGCTTTATTAACCTATGCTGGGTGGTAACATCTTCATCGACTGCCGTCGAGTGACAAGATGACAACTCAAAGTCAGAGCCAGTCCGCCCATCATGTAGTACTGAATCTTAATGTGACGGGCGGGTTTTTGGCGGACGCGCAATTGGAGTTCGCGGACGGCTTAAATTGCCTAATCGGGGGCCGAGGGGCCGGAAAGACAACCGCTCTTGAATTTCTTCGTTTCGGATTAGGGCTCATGCCAGATCCAAAGGCGAATGCACAGCGGTATCGGGCCATCGATGGCCTGGTCAAAGCGAACCTAGGAAACGGGCGGCTTCGTATCGAACTTCGAACGAAGACAGATATGCGCTATACAGCCGGCCGTAGCGCTCACGAGAGTGTTCAAGTTCTGAACGAAGTAGGGACACCCGTTCCGATTTCCCTCGATCGCGATCAAATATTCAGTGCAGACGTGTTCAGTCAGAACGAAATCGAGGAGATCGCATCCAGTCCGGCCGCCCAACTGGAGTTGCTCGACCGCTTTCGAGAACGCGACGCTGTGGCAATTGATCGCGAGTTGGAACAGCTTCACCGCCAGCTTGACCAGTCGAGTGTCGATCTCCGTCGCATTGATGAAGAAGTGGAGGACGCATGCGGTCGGGCGTCGGAGATGCCAGTTCTCCAGGAAAAGCTTAAAGGCCTTGCGGAAGTTGCTGGTCCAGACGCAAGTCGAATCAACGTAGCCCATGCAGCAAAGAGCCAGCGTGCCCGCGAAGAAAAAGTGCCAGGTCTGATGATCGCTGCTCTCGAGAAGCTGGTAAGAGAAATGCGCTCCAGCCAATCCGCCTTTCAGGCGGGCGTTGACGCTCAACTCGATATTCAAATTCGACAGGGTGCCAATCGCGAACTCTTTCAAGCGCTTCAGGAGGACATCGAAGCTTTCGCACGCCACGTTGCGGTCGCCACGGAATCGATTGAGAACCAGGCTCGAGTTGTCGAAGAACGCATCCGGACACATGCAGCTGTACTTGCTGAGCGGCATGCCACCCAGGAAGCTGAGTACCGCACCATCGTCGCAGCCTCAGAAGAACAAGGTGAACGCGCCGCCGAGCGGCTGGCATTGCAAACCGCGCTTGCGAACTCTCAATCTGCCGCCAATGAACAACTGGCCAAAGAACAACAACGGCAGGGGATGACGAAGATTCGTTCAGAGTTGTTGAAGCGCGCTTCGGAGCTGCGCGATCAACGATTCGCACTCAGAAAGCAGATCGCCGAGGGCCTTTCCAGCCAATTTCCGAGCATTCGTGTCACCGTGAATCAGGCAGGCGAATTGCATGATTACCAAGAGCTTGTAACAGATGCTCTCAAGGGTTCGGGCGTCAAGCAAGGTGTGGCAGCAGAACGACTGTGCCAGGTGTTCTTGCCAACCGAACTAGCCGACGTCGTGGCAAATAACGATCTCGGCACTCTCATGCAACGCTCGGGATTCGACGAAGACCGCAGTAAAAAGATCCTGAGCACACTACGTACAGGGGGTATTCACTATACGATAGAAACGGTTGCGCTTGATGATCGACCCTGCATTGAACTTCTCGACGGGGACACTTTCAAAGAATCAACACACCTGTCGACAGGGCAACGATGCACAACAATCCTGCCGATCTTGTTGACTCAAAGCGAACGGCCCCTGTTAATTGATCAGCCTGAAGACAATCTCGATAATGCTTTCGTTTACGAAACGATCGTTCGAGCGCTGCGAACGATCAAAGGCAGCCGCCAAGTAATCTTCGTCACTCACAATCCGAACATACCCGTCCTTGGTGAGGCCGAACGTGTCTTTGTGTTCTCATCCGACGGCCAACACTCGACTCTTAAGCAAGTTGGAACAGTCGACGAATGCAGAGAACAGGTTGAGAGAATTCTAGAAGGCGGTCGTGAAGCATTTCTTCTAAGAAAAGCTCGCTATGGCCACTGAAGGCATGATGTCGCACCGAGACTTGCTGGCCGCGCTCGAAGCACCGGATTGGTCTGTTGCACTTCAGGCGGTCGCGACCGCCGACGCGCGCATTCGCGGCTCCATCGTCGGCGACCCTGAAATCGAGGAGATTGTAGCGAAGCTCATCGTCCTCGCCAGTCATACCAAGTGGGAAGTTCGTAGGGCGGTCGCAAACGCCGCCGCACACGCGCCTCACCCAAAATTCGAGAGGGTCCTAGCGAAACTTGCCCTCGATGACAATAGCCGCGTTCGGCAAGCTGCCGAACAAGCTGCCCTCCGACGCCGTGACTCGCGCCATGCGAGCACGCTCGGCAAACAACACGAAAATCGAATTAATTCGATACTGGACGACATCGAAGTCCGTTTCGGATCGAGGGGGCGCGACGCGGTAAAGCGTGCGGCAGAACAAGTTGCGAATACTTTTGCTCGTGAACTGTACCACGAGGTCATCAAGCTTCTATCACCGCTGGCCGTATCAGCCGATCGTCTAAAAACGCAGCTTTCGGCCGGCGAGGTTCCGCTGGCGACCCTTGCAGACGAAGCCGAACGCATCGGTCGGCGTGTGGCGCAGCTCCGACGGGTATTGGAGGCGATGCGCGCTTATACTGCACAGCCTGCACTCGAATTCAAGACAGAGGTTCTACGAGAGGTTATCCAAGAGGGGGTCAGCGTGGCACTTGAGAGCGATGTGGAGAAATCGCGCCGACCATCGATCGAGATTAAGGTGCCATCGAATGTCGTTGTCGATGTAGTCCGCGCGCGCCTGATTCAGGCTCTCACCAATATCTTGGTGAATGCGATTGAGTCATATCGAGATGTCGATTCTCTGAAGCCAATCGAAATAGGCGCGGATGTCCAGGGCGCGCTCGTCACTGTGAGCGTGTCTGACTCCGGATGTGGCATGTCGCCTGAGGTACAACGTGACGCGTTCACTCTCTTCGCAACCAGCAAGCCCAATGGTACGGGCTTTGGCCTACCACTGGCAGTCAAGATAATCGAGTCTGAGCACGGAGGTCGGCTGAACGTCGATAGCGTGAAAGGGCGCGGCACTATCGTACGTATGACCATCCCGCTGCATCGCCGAGTCGATCCCGCATGAAAGAACGACACATTGCGCTGGTCGTGGAGGACGAGAAGGAAATAGCAGGAGAACTCGTCGAGATTCTGTCCTCAGTCGACTGCGAAGCGGTCGTTACCGACAATCGTGAAGAAGCGTTAGCTGAGCTCAAGAAGAGGTCTTTCTGTTTGATATTGCTGGATTTGCAGATCAAGAGTGTCGGCGACTCAATTAAAGGTCATGTCGAATACGGCAAGGCTCTTCTACGTACGATTCGACAGAAGCACCACGATCACAACGGAACGGCCTTCTGGTTACCCGTGATCATTGTCAGTGGATTTGCGCGCGAGCGTGACGAAGCTGTTGACGTCATGAAGGACGGCGCGAGCTGTGTTATTCACAAACCATTCGAGAGTCGGCAAGTTTCAGAGCGGTTACGACAGGCCCTCGACGATAGTGGCCGTAAAACACACGAGCAGTGTCATGAGCCCCTGCAAACCCGGAGTCCAAATCTGAAGGATGGGATCGAGATCGCGATTCCAGGTGACCGAGTTGGGCGCCGAACGCGCGTAGCAGTTGGGGCTAAAACAATCGAACTCCCTGATTTCACGCTGAAGGTGCTTTTGCATCTTATGGTCGCTCAACGAAAGGGAGAACCAGTTAACAAGCGTGACATGGGTGCGACTGATGATCAGGGTTTTAAGGGCATTTCCGTGTTACGCAATGAGCTGAAGCCAATTCTGGGAAGCGTAGACATCATCAAGAGCCACTATCACGGTAATTACAGCTTCAGGCCAGGTGTGACGATAGGCGAGTGTGCCGTCGACAAGCTACTCGCGATCGGGGACAGGACGATATCAGACCTCGCCAAACTACTTCAGAATCAAGCACTTGGGACACGCCAAAAAGTCTGAAGGAAACTTTGGAGAGTTTCCGACACACCACCGCCGTCGTAAGAAATAGCCATCACATCTAGAGTCGTATCAGGGCCCGACCGCCTAGACAGCGCTGCCATCGTGTTCCGGTTGGTGGTCCTTCAATACACGGAGATCTGAGAAAAATGCCTAACTTTAAAGAACATCTCGGCCTAAGTGCCCTTGTCAGCACCGGCACGTATTTGGCGATGTGCCGGTACTACGACCGCCACCCAAATCTCGGAGAGCTTCTAGTTTGTGCGGGCATTGGAATCGGGGCCGGTGCCGCTCCCGACATTTTCGAGCCGGCCACCAATCCCCAGCACCGTGCATTAGGGCATAGCGTGGCGCTCGGCACCGCTCTGACAAAGTTCGCGATCACAAACTGCAGCCGGGAAAATGGCAATTGGGAGGAGTTTTTGAAAATTGCGGCGGCTGTTGCGGCTGTCGCGTACCTTGCCCACTTGATCGCGGACGCACTTACGCCGAATGGACTACCACTGCTCGGGCGAATCGGCTAAACCAGGAGGTCAAATGGCAGTAAGAATCACGTGTATCAATAAGTCCGGCGGCTATCATGCCGATCCGCACCATGCCATCTCGCATTTGGGATGGAGAAATGAGGAAACGGGAAACACCGGCAAGAGCACCCGCCTAGAGGTCTATGACTGGATTAAGGTCAGGGGCGGTGCCGCCTACGTCATCGACTCTCGTGGCAACAAGGCTTCAGTTGGGACGCGGGAACACTCCAATGGGACGAAGTACCTGCAGACGCATGCGGATCGCGTATGGACCGACAACCTGCTGGCATTGCCGGAATGCATATGACCAACCGTGTGCGAGCTGAAGAGTGCCGCGCGGCGCGCGGTGGACGGAATATTGCGAGACGCACACCGACACGCGTTCCGGCGCTTACCGAGGTCGGGAGGAAAATGTGATTACGTTAACGAAGGCGCAGGTTTTCAAATACAAGTCCATCGAGGATTCCTCGCTGGTCGAAATTGACCGCGATGTTACCGTCCTTGTCGGCAAGAATGAATCCGGCAAGACAGCGTTCGTCGAAGCAATTCACAAGGCCCTCCCGGTCGAGAATGTTAAGTTTGACTTCGTTTTCGACTATCCACGCAAGGACTACGTCCGCTACCGGCCCCAGCACCAGGCCAAAGCCTATGGAAACGTTGTTGAGTTGACCTTCCGGGTTGAGAAGGAGCTCGCCGCGAAAATCAACAGAGAAGTTTTTCACGGCGCACAAGTCATTCAAGCGGAGCATACTTTCACCCGCACGACAAATTACGGCAACGGCAGCACCATCGGGTTTCACGTTGACATGCCCGCGGCAATAGCCGCCCTTAAGAAGCCACTCGAAAGCATTGAGCATGCCGACGAGGTGTTCGCCGGGGCGAAACGTCTTGAGGATGTCGTCGCTAAGATCGAGGCCAAGGCGCTCCCGGCCGACAGTTCTCTCAGCGTTTTCGCCAAGGAGTGGCGGGAGCGTTTCGGTAAGGCGTCCGGCGGCTGGAACTTTGTCGAGTGGCATATTTTCAATACGTACCTCAATCCCTCATTGCCACGCTGTCTTTATTTCGATGATTACAAGCTTCTCGCCGGAAAAATCAATCTGGAAACGCTGAGCCAGCGCAAGACGAATAACCAGACGACCGACGCCGACGAAACTACGCTCGGCCTCTTCGATCTGGCTGGAACCGATCTTAAGGAACTAATGAGCGAGGAAGGTTACGAGAATTCGAAGGCAAAACTGGAGGCAATCAGCCTCACCATTACCCAGCAAGTCTTCGATTACTGGAAACAAAACAAGGAACTCGCGGTCGAGTTTGACATCAAGAGCGATCCTAAGGACCAGCCGCCCTTCGATAATGGCAAGAATCTCTATATCAGGGTCAAGAATCTGCGACACGGCGTCACAGTTCCGTTCGACCAGCGCAGCAAGGGCTTTATCTGGTTCTTCAGCTTCATGGTCTGGTTTTCCGCCATCGAAAACCGCACTGAAAGCGACCGGGACTTGATTCTGCTGCTGGACGAGCCCGGACTCAATCTTCATGCGTTGGCGCAAACGGATTTTCTTTCGTATATCGACAAGCTGTCCGAAACGCACCAGCTCATCTACACTACCCATTCACCTTTCATGGTGGAGAGCAATCGGCTGGAGCGCGTGCGGGTCGTCGAGGACCGCCCCAAGGAAGGCACTAAGGTTACAGGCCAGCTTGAAGGCTCGAGCGAGGAAAGCCTATTCCCGCTCCAGGCCGCCCTGGGCTACTCGGTGGCGCAAAACCTCTTCATTGCGAAGAAGAATGTTCTAGTGGAGGGGCCTGCCGATTTCCTGTTGCTTCAGCATATGTCCACCCTTCTCGAACAATTTGGCAAATCGGGCCTCGCCGAAGGCATTTTCGTTCCAGTCGGTGGGCTCGATAAGCTGGCTACCTTCATCGCCCTACTCGGCGCCAATAAGCTTAGGATCGCGGTGCTTCACGACCGCGCAAGCAGCCCGCATCAGGGCCTGGAGAGACTGATCCAGCAGAAGCTGATCGAGCGCAAGCGTGTGCTCGATTATTCTATTTTTCGCACCTCGTGCAATCAGGAGGCGGATATCGAAGACCTTTTCCCTGAAAGCCTCTATGTTGATGCGTTCAACCGGGCGTATTCCAAGGAACTAGAGGGAACTCGGCTCACGGTTGCAGACCTCGGTTCTCAACCCCGAATCGTCGAACGTATCAACCACTGGTTGGACGTCAAGAACATTCCACTGCTCAAAGGCGGCGGATTCAATCACTACCGCGTGGCGCAGGCGCTGCTGCCGTGCCTAAATGCGAAGACACTTGCGCCTGCAGATCTTCAGTGCTTTGAAGATCTCTTTGCGCGTGTTAACAGCGCTCTGAATTAATCCCGAAGTGACGGCACGACCAAAGTGTGCACAGCATTGATCCTCCCAGATTGCTGTCATTTGTTAACGGGCGGACTGACTGTCGGTAAGGAGAGATTCCAACGATTCCCAGACTTCGAGCTCTTCTGGGCGCCGTTGGTGTGCGACCTCTCATCCTGCAATGCGCCATCGCTAGTCCAAGAGTTTCTTGCACGTCAGCGTGCCAGGGGCCGGAAGGGGACTATACCAGAAGCTTTCCGGGATGACCTTGTTCCAGGTTCCAGATGAGTTCGCGACCCAATCCGTCTTTAAGCGCAGATGTACACGCGGCCGTCCGACGTCAGCTTGCCGAGGAAACCGAGGATCGCCGGCGGTAGACTGGGGCGTATGAATACTGCGTGCCGATGCGGAAAACCCACCGTGGTTGCTGTGTGGTAGATGCCGGAAACCGAGAGCAATACGAAATCTACAGCACCCGGCGCGGTCAGCGTCTGCCGCACGACTTCACTGGCTTGGCGCTGCACCTCCAAGCTGCGACGATCGTCGGGGTCGGCCAGCCGGATGGGAACGTCGATGGCGGCCCCTGCCGAGGGCAATCGAGTCTTGCTCTGAGCCGAGGCGAGTTGCTCGCCCGCCTTCTGGAGGCGATCCCTCAAGCCGAGCTCGACGTTTGAGGCAGTGGTGACCGCCAGATCCTTGCATTCGATGTAGCACAGACTTGCTACCTGTAAGTCCGGAGTGGGTGAGCCTTTCCTGACCGGCACAAAGGAAACTGCCAGTCCCGTACGATGAGAAATGCAAGCAGCAGTAAAGAGAGTAAAATCGGCTGCATCGTAAGCCTGCTCCGAGCTGTCAAACAGCTGCGTGATTTGCTGAAAGACCGAGTCGTTAACGATGTTTTCATCGATCGGCCGGCCGTATAAGCTCTCAATCGAAGTCGTGGTCCGGTACACGCCCAAAATGGCTCTGCCAATCTCCAGAGCTTCCTCGTCCGAGACTGAATTCGATCGTGTCATGTAGTCCATGAACTTCATGGTCAGAAGTCCGAGATAGCTTCCGATCCGGCGTGTCCGGAGCCGTTTGGGAAGTATCCTAAATAGAATCTCCAGTCGCTCCACTGCTGCCCAAATATCGCGCTCGTTCATAACCTTCTACACCTCGTCAATATCGCTAGTGCACACTTGCCACTATCTCAACAGATCTCACTGATCCCAGTTCACGCTCCTGTTGGCTGATCGAGCCGGCATTCTGCTCGTCCGAGGCCCTTTGGTCCAGGTTTCGCTTTTCGAGGGCGCCGCCGGGCTGGTGCACGCTTGACCATGGCAGAGACTCTATTCTACTTGCGGGTGGAATGTCTCTCGTCGCCGATCACGGTCACCACGGTGGTGTGCTCCCGCCCACGAACGTCGCATTCGAGATGGAAGATTTGCCGCCACGTACCTAAAACAAGTCTGCCGTCAGAATTGGGTACGGTGAGGATGGCCCGAGTCGTATCGCCTGTAAGTCCGAATGCCCGTTGCCTTCATGCCACGCATGCTCATGACCGTAGTCCGCTGGGCGGAATGAGTGTCAGGGGATTGACAGATCCCGAGAGATTCGAGGTCAGTCACGGCCAGTAAGGTGGGACGTCACTGGACCGCGGGCGACAAGTTGAAAGCAATGGTCATTCTGGCAGAAAAACGCAACCGGTACGCAGCCTCAGCATCACAGAACCATATGGCAATGCACTCGGAACACGAACCGCCGTTGCAGTCCCGCCTCTGACAAACGAATCGTTCCACTGCGAAGGCGGTTTGGGTTCCGATGCACCAGCGGCTAAGACTTTACGATTTGGGTCGACGGTTGAAGAAAGGATTGCATTGCGTCCAGGAGGATTTGGTGAACCAGTTACGGACTGAGAGGCGTGGCTCCCGACCAGGGCCCCTGGTGCTGATCGCACTGCTGTGCGTTACGTTCCATTGGGCGAGTTCGGCCCAGGCTTTGCTTGCGACTTCTGGCATGACGGGTAAGAGCATTCCAGAGCTCGGTTCCCAAAGTCAGGTCTGGCTCCGAGCCGCCATTAACGCCGGCAGTTTTCCCGATTTGCGTTGGCCTGATTTCAGCGATTACAGCAAACATGTCGAGAAATTCTACGCGCTCGATGGGAATTCACTGTGGTGGGTCAGCGGAATGGAGCCAACCCCACAGGCGCGACAGTTGATCGCGCTGATGCTGCAAGCCGACCAAAAGGGGCTTTCCGCAGATGACTACGATGGGCCGCGATGGAACGATCGGCTGGCCAAACTCAAACCTGCGACGCGGCAACCGACGGAGGCGGATGCTGTGAAATTCGATCTCGCGCTTACCGTTTGCGCGATGAGATATGTCTCCGACCTCCACATTGGCAAGGTAAACCCGAAGCACTTTGCCTTTGCCCTGGATGATGAATCCAAGAGATACGATCTGGCTGAATTTCTTAAAGACCACGTGGTCAACGCAGGCGACGTAGCCAGCGCCTTGATGCAAGTGGAGCCGCCGTATCCCGGTTATCGGCGTACGATTCAGGCCCTGCATTTTTATGTCGAGTTGGCGAAAAAAGATGACGGCGAACAACTTCCGGCCGTAAAGAAAGCGATTGTCCCGGGCGACACCTATCCGGGCGTCCCGCGGCTCACGCAAATGCTCCGGTTGGTTGGCGACCTGCCGGCGGATGCAAATGTTCCGGCGGATCGACTGATTTACGACGGCGTGCTGGTGGAAGCGGTAAAGAACTTCCAACGTCGATGTGGCCGGGATCCGAATGGGCGAATCGACGCTCCAACCTTGGCCGACCTGAACGTTCCTCTGAGCCGCCGGGTCCGGCAAATGCAGCTCACACTCGAACGCTGGCGGTGGATGCCGGACCCGTATCAACAGGCGCCAATCGTGGTAAACATTCCCGAGTTCCGGCTGCGCGCCTATGACAAGGACTTCAAAATCGGGGTGACGATGAACGTCGTCGTAGGCAAAGCTTACGGCGGCCATAACACCCCGGTGTTCAACGACACCATGGAGTATGTAATCTTCCGCCCTTATTGGGAGGTGCCCCCTTCCATTATCAGAGGCGAGATGATCCCGCACATTGTTCGCGACCCCGACTATCTGGCGAGCAAGGGATTCGAAGTTGTGGACGGCAAGCAGAACCTGGTCTCAGACGGAACGGTTACGCCCGACGTGCTCGCCCAACTCCGGGCGGGTCAGCTTTTTGTCAGGCAGAAGCCAGGTCCAAAGAACGCGCTCGGACTCGCGAAGTTTATCTTTCCCAACACTTACAACGTCTACATGCACGATACTCCGTCGACGGAACTCTTCGAGAAGTCGGTGCGGGATTTCAGCCACGGCTGCATCCGGCTGGAAAGGCCCGCCGATCTGGCGGTGTGGGTACTGCGCGACAATCCTGGATGGACACCAGAACGCGTTCGCGCAGCAATGAACGGCACGATGACCCAACAGGTGAATCTAGCGCATCCGATCCCGGTCTTGATCCTCTATGGCACCGTGATCGTGTTGGAAGACGGCGTCGTTCACTTCTACGACGACATCTACGGGCACGACGCGGCTCTCGAGAAGGCTCTCGCGAATGGTTATCCGTATCTCTGACGAGGATTCAGGCTCGGATATGAAAGTGCAGAGGAGGCTCAAGTACATGAACTTTTTCGAATGTGCCACAGGGTTCCGAAGGCATGGATTGGGCAAGCAGAGTTTGGCTGGTCTCTTGTCATTGGCTCTGTTGTTTGCGACCTGGCCGTTGACCCTGTCGGCTCAAGACGCGCCGGCCCAAGACACACAAGCCTCGCCTCAGGGCGGGCAGGCGGTGCCCTACGCACAGCAGACTCCAGAGCAGTTGCAGCGCCTGGTAGCACCGATTGCGCTGTACCCGGATTCGCTGGTGGCGCAGATCCTGGCGGCTGCCACATTTCCCGAGCAAGTCGTCGAAGCCGACCGATGGGTGCAAGCGCATCCTGACTTGAAGGGCGACGCGTTGGGTCAAGCCGTCGACCAACAGCCTTGGGACCCGAGCGTCAAGGCGCTCGCTGCATTTCCGTCCGTCCTGGGAAATATGGACAAGAACCTATCGTGGACGTCGTCTTTGGGCGACGCTTATTACAACCAGCAGCAGGATGTCATGGATGCAGTGCAGGTGATGCGGCGGAAAGCGCAAGATGCTGGCAACCTTAAGACTACGCCGCAGCAAAAAGTTGTGGAGCAGGATTCGACGATCGATATTGAGCCGGTCGATCCCGAGGTGGTTTACGTGCCCGCGTACGATCCGTGGCTGGTTTACGGATATCCCGTCGTGGCCTGGCCGGGCTGGTACCCATATCCGGGAATCTGGTTTGAAGGTCCTTATCTCTCGTTCGGAATCGGCTTTGGCATCGGCTGGTTCGGCGGTTTTGGATGGGGATGGGGTCATTGGGGATTCGATTGGCATCACCACTACGCAATCTACAACCACGGCAGGTACTACTCGCGAAGCAGAACTTTTTATAACCGAGGCAGTTACTACCGGGCAGGCGGCGAGCGAGGCATAGAAAGGAATGTGCAGCGCGGCATGAGCGACAATCGCGTTGGCGGCGACCGTGCCGGCGGGTTTAACGACCGTGGCGGCGAAGCCGCCAGGCCTTTCGAGGGGGACCGGAATGCGGCTCGAGGCTATGCCGAACCTCGCGGCCAGAGTGGCGTTCACTCGGGCGCCTTCAGCGGCTACGACCACGGCGGAGAGACCAGGAGCTATTCCTCCCGCGGAAGTGCCAGCATGGGTGGCGGAGGCTTCCACGGCGGAGAGCACGGCGGCGGCGGTGGCGGCCGGCGGTAACCAAGGCTCGTTATGCTCCCCGACGCTCCCGGTAGAGCGTGAAATCTAAGGACCTAAAGATAAAGATGGAGATAAGTCATATGCGGCGAACGAAGCTGAATTCCGACAAATTTCATTGCGCTGGTCTTATGAAACTGGCTCTGGTCGCTACGTTCTTGACGCTGTGCGTTCCCACCCGATCCATGGCGCAGCAACCGGGCCAGAAAACTTTCTCATCGGCGGAAGAGGCGGCCAACGCACTGGTCACGGCAGCGCAGGCTAACGACGAAAAAATGATGCTCCAAATCCTCGGACCGAACGGAGAGCAAATCGTCTCCTCGGGAGACGAAACCGAGGACGCGAACAGCCGTGCTAATTTCGTGGAGAAATATCGGGAAATGCACCGTCTGGTGAAAGAGCCGAACGGAACCACTACCTTATATATAGGCGCGGAGAACTGGCCCACCCCCACACCGCTGGTGTACCAGGGAAATTCGTGGTATTTCGACACCGAAGCGGGCAAGCAGGAAGTTCTCTACCGGCGCATTGGCCGCAACGAACTATCGGCCATCCGCGTTTGCCATGAACTCGTGGCGGCGCAAAGGGAATACTCGGCGGAGCATAAGGAGTACGCCCGGAAAATCTTCAGTGATGAAGAGCAGCACAATGGCCTTTATTGGAAAGCGGCCGCAGGCGAGCCGCAGAGTCCCATCGGACCGCTTGTGGCGTCGGCCGTCGCTCAGGGCTATGCCCCAAGCCAACCAGGCGCTCCGACCCCTTACCGCGGTTACTATTTCCACATCTTAACGCGCCAGGGAACGAATGCTCCTGGCGGCGCGAAGAATTACGTCGTAAATGGCAGAATGACAGACGGGTTCGCCTTCGTGGCCTATCCGGCGGAATACAGGTCGTCCGGCGTGATGACGTTCATCGTCACCGAGGATGGCGTGGTGTATCAGAAGGATCTCGGCCGGAAGACCGATGTTCTCGCCAAAGGTATGAAGGAATACGACCCCAATCCCAGTTGGCAAAAGGCTGAAGAGCAGCAGGAGGAGGCTGCTGTCGAGCAGAAAGCCAGGTAACCGGCACTCTGGCGCTGCCCTCGATCCAGCGGCACCTGCCCGCTTCGGATGGCGTTAGTCTGGCTTCACTACCACCGGCGTACGCGCCCAACGTCCACGTGCACGAAGTCGGAGCTGCGATAGTAGCCAACTCCGCCGCGATGCAAGCGCAGCGCGGCATCTCGAACCACTGAAGTAGGAATCCCGGGTAGGCGAATGTCAATGGCTTCTGCCTGCATGTGAAGACTGTGCCGAGCCACGCCCGTATGTGGACTGCGGGTGCGCAAGAATTCGTTACTCCAGGGCGTGCGGTATCCGCAGATCACGTCGATTTCCCCGCCTGCGTCGTTGAGAGATGCGGTCAGGTCGTGGAGTAGGTCAAAGAGTTGGGGATCGAAATGATGCACGTCGCCTGTACGATGGTCGCGCAGATAATGGTCGAGCTCATCCAACGCTCCCGGTATGTAGGTATCACCGCGACGGTAAACGATGTCGAGTCGTTCCCCGGTGTGCGTGTGATAGAAACGGAGCCGGTATTCACGAGCAGACTGGGCCACTTCCGACGTTTGCCCTAGCGGCGCTACCAGCAGAAGCACGGTCAGCCAAAAACTAAATCGGCAAAATCCCGATTTCATTTCTGAAGATTGCAGGGACTTCAAACGCAGTCGAGTTCGAAACGACAAAAGATACATCCCTCCATTTTCGGAGATCTCTTAAAGGTGAAACTTCAATTATAGTCAGCGGCGTGCCTACGGCACCCGAATGTTCACCAGATTCTCACGGCGATACGGTGCTGGCTGTTCTGCACGTGTTGAGTAAACGTGCATGATGATGTCGTAAACGAGAACCATCCTCGCGCGATTTATGCGCGACAATTCGATGTAACCCACGAGCGACAGCACGCATCTTTAACGTATAAAGCGACTTCTCCCGAGCGAGGGCTTTGCATGACCTGCCGAGGGATCATTGTGATTTAATCGTGAGCATGGAACAGGCTGAAATCCGAACGCGTCCAGTGGTGGGAGCGATCGTCGTGGTGAGCAGCCTCGCTGTCTCATTCCTGCTCTGGCTGCTCTACGTGCATCATGCTTCCGCTGATTTCGCCGGCCGGTGGATGTTTTTGCCGGCCCTCAACGCGCTTCTGAACGGATTGTGCGCGATTGCGCTGTGCGCGGGCTTGTATTTCATCAAACATCATAACCGGGACGCCCATCGCTCGAGTATGCTGCTGGCCTTCGCTTTCTCTTCCGCCTTTCTCGTCAGTTACATCGTTAACCATGCACTGCATGGCGACACAATTTTTCCCGGCCACGGTCCGGTGCGGGCGCTGTATCTCTCCATTTTAGCCAGCCACATAATTCTTTCTATCGTCGCGCTGCCGATGGTTCTCACTACGTTCTTTTTCTCGCTGACGGGTCGGTTCGCGATGCACCGCCGAATTGCACGCTGGACCTATCCCATATGGCTCTACGTGTCGATTACCGGAGTGGTGGTGTTCGTGTTCCTGAGGGCGTATGCGTACTAGACCGGCAGGCTGACCCGGCGGCAATCCATCAGAAGTACTCAGCTGCAAGTCTATTGTTCAAGGCTTGCCGGAAGAAACCTGAATATGGTCTAAGGGTGCACCGATTTCCGAACCATTGATTCTCAGTCAGTCCCGGCGCTCGCCACTGTCACCATCGCAGGACGCAGCGATCGATCCTTGAACTTGTGGCCGCGCTGCTATTCCTCGGGCACGAATCGGTCATTCACCTCATCGGCTTCGAACCCCCTGAACAGCGTGGTGAATGGCGAGATAAAATTGCTCCCGCTAGGCATGGATAGGACACATACCAAGCTTGACGAGGGCGTCCAGCGACTGCTTGCAGATCCAACTCAACGAGGGCTTTGAATCCAAAACGTGACAACCAACTGTATTCCCATTCTTCTCCTCAAGTCCGGCTCTTTTCGTCACATAGGCGAGATTTAGCCACTTTGAAATCGCAGATCGGCTCGCAGCTGAAGCGAATGAGGACAATGCGTTAGCTGAACTCAGTCGATAACGACCCAAAGCCATTGCTGTATCAGGCACTTCGTTGACCTTCGATTGGAGCACAGTTTGTGGTTAAGAAAGTGCAAGCCGTAGAGTCGGAGTGATCGTGTCGAAGTGAATGAACATTATCGGCTGCCCTGCTGTAGGGCACCGCGGAGTTGTCAATGGCCGGTCTTGGCAAGATGTTGATGATCTTAGGGGTGATCCTGGCGGCGCTGGGACTCATCTTCGTTCTGCTGGAACGCACCAACCTGCCTATTGGACGACTTCCCGGCGACATCATTTACCGCGGGAAGAACACGACTTTCTATTTTCCGCTAGCGACCTGCATCCTGCTAAGCGTAGTGTTTTCCTTGGTGCTGTATGTGATCGGAAAGCTCAAGCACTAGCAGCACTTGGCAACCTACCATTTCGCCAGCAGATCATTGGCTAATCTTCGGTATGAGTCGTCGTCGTTCTGATCTCATATCGCCATGAAGACTTCTGATGATTCAGCCCCGCAGTTATTCTGGCATCTCGAAATTCCTTGATCTTCTGTGCCATTAACCGGAAACGCTTGTTCCTCACTAGCTTTGGCCGCTGGGATGCATGATGGAAATCACTGCTCAACTGGAGATTCATTTTTGCTTTCGAACTCTTCTACTTGGCTGAGGGGCAGCGCGCACCATGACTCATCTATTTACTGTAGACGATTTTCGCGTCCAGAAAGGTGACGAGGTCGAGCTTCGAAAATGGCCGACCGTCGTGAGGCCTGTGTACAACTCGACGGAGCACTATCAAGAGCTTCTGGCGCAGCATATCGCGCGGCTAAGCATATTGCAGCAGCTTCTCTATGCGTCCAAGCGCTTTGCCGTGCTGTTGATCTTCCAAGGGACGGACTCAGCGGGAAAAGATGGCGCGATCCAGCACGTGATGTCCGGAGTCAACCCTCAGGGCTGCCAAGTATTCAGCTTCGAACAGCCGAGCGCCACGGAATTGCGGCACCGACTTTCTCTGGGGCACGACCTGCGATCTGCCGGAACGCGGGCGGATAGGCATCTTCAACCGTTCCTGTTACGAGGAGGTGCTGATCGTCCGCGTCCATCCGGAGAATCTCCTCCGCGAAGGACTCCCAGAGGCGGTTTCCGATGACGAAGCAATCTGGCACGACCGGTTTCGCTCCATCCTCGATCTGGAGAGACACCTCCACGACAACGGAACCCACAAATCCCTGCAGGGTTTCAAGTCAGCGCTGAAGGAATTCCGCGCGGCGCCCGCGTTCTGGTCCTAGAGCGGGACCGGTCGCACTCCAGTTGTTCGAGATAGCTCCGAAGAAATTGAAAGACCGATAAAGGATCCAAAGGACATCTCAAAGCTTCACCTGAGGAGAAAACGAATGGCTAAGAACAAACCGAGTAGCATCATCCCTCACCCCCATACGGGTGGGGTCTTTGAGTCCCACCCAGTGCCCGTCGATACGCAGAAGCAGAATCGCCCTCGCAAGACCTGGAGGCAGGCGCTCCAGGAGAGCGCGCCGCTCGTGTTGCCGGTGGCGCACGACGCGCTGACTGCCCGCTTGATCGAACTAGCCGGGTATCCCGCCTATCAGATCGGCGGCTTTGCACTCGTCGGGTCGCGCTTTGCCTATCCGGATATCGACCTCGCGCAGTTCGGGGAGAACAGCGCGGTGATGCGCGACACGATCGCCGCATCCTCGCTGCCGGTGCTCGTCGATGCGGACGACGGTTACGGTGACGCGAAGAACGTGATCCGCGTCGTGCAGGGCTATGAGGCGATGGGCGCATCGGCGATCTTTCTCGAGGACCAACAGGCGCCGAAGCGCTGCGGCCACATGCTGGGCAAGAAAGTGGTGCCGGCGGAGGTCCACGTTGGAAAAATTCGCGCGGCGGCCGCAACACGCCACAACCCCGAGACTTTCATCATGGCCCGGACGGACGCGCTTGCGCCGCTCGGCCTCGACGAGGCGCTGCGCAGGGCCGAGCTCTACCTCAAGGCGGGCGCCGACGGAGTCTACATCGAGGCAGTGGAGACGGTGGAGCAATTGCAGAAGGTGGGACAGAAGCTGCGAGGAGCCGCGCTGGCGACGAGCATCCTGGAAGGCGGTGGCCGAACGCCTTGGATGGACCCGAAGGACCTTCACGCGCTCGGCTACACGATGCTGCTCTATCCCACGACGGTCATCTTCCGCGTGACGCGAGCCATCCAGAAGGCGGTCGCGGATCTCAAGGCAGGTCGCCCGATGCCCGTGGAGGAGTCGGTCACGTTCAAAGAGTATGAGGACATGCTGGGGTTGCCACAATGGGCCGACGTCGAAGATGAGTTCGTCGGCAGGCACGAACTGCTCGGCGTGCCGGACAAGAAAGCCAGCTGATCGTCCGAGAGCGAAATCGAAATGCTCAGGGCGCTTGAAGTCTTGCTCCCCATCTGCCTGACGATGGGGCTCGGGTATGGGCGGCTGGGCACGGCCAGTTCCGTTCCGAACAGGTACCGGTCAACATCACGGAGATGGAAGATGATTCGAGCTTATCGGCTGTACACAGGGCCTGATGGGAATTCGCAGGTAGTTCGTGGGACGGTGAATGCGGCCAAACTCGTGGAAGCGCGATCGATCCTCTTCAAAGAAACGCCGTCCCATTCTTCTTATGACTGGCACAACGATCCGATTCCCCAGTACGTGATTACCCTGTCGGGCGTGCTCGAATTTGCGACCGTAGGTGGCGAAACATTTACGCTCGGTCCGGGAGACGTCCTGATTGCTGAGGACCACACTGGATCAGGACACAAATGGCGTTTGCTCAATGATGAGCCCTGGAAACGGGCCTATGTGGTCTTCAAGGAAGGCGCCGACACTCAGTTCACCCCGGATCTGAGGCCAGCCGAGTTGTAGTCGGTGTCGTTCGCAGATGAAGAACGCATGATTGCTATTACAGTTTTGCTGCGCTCTCGGCCTGGAAAAGGAGAATTAACCATGGATACAAGAACTCTTTCCCCAGAACTGCTCCACAAGATGGATGCCTACTGGCGCGCCGCCAATTATCTGTCGGTCGGACAAATCTATCTCTACGACAACCCATTGCTGAAGCGACCGCTCGCCCTCACCGATGTGAAGCGCCTGCTGCTGGGACACTGGGGCACCACGCCGGGCCAGAATTTCATTTACCTGCACTTGAACCGGGTTATTAAGAAATATGATCTCGACATGATCTACGTCTCTGGCCCCGGGCACGGGGGCCCGGCCGTCGTAGGCAATACGTATCTCGAGGGTACCTACAGCGAAATCTATCCCGATATCAGCCAGGATGAGGCTGGGCTTCGGAAACTCTTTCTTCAGTTTTCGTTTCCCGGGGGGATTCCGAGCCACGCATCGCCGGAGTGCCCGGGGTCGATCCATGAAGGTGGCGAATTGGGCTATTCGCTGAGCCATGCCTTCGGGGCGGTGTTCGACAATCCCGACCTCGTTGTCGCTTGTGTCGTTGGCGATGGCGAGGCGGAGACCGGACCGCTAGCTACTGCGTGGCATTCCAACAAATTTCTCGATCCCGTTACCGATGGCGCGGTGCTGCCGATCCTGCATCTCAATGGTTACAAGATTTCGAACCCGACTGTCCTCGCCCGTATCACTCGCGAGGAATTGGAACAGTTACTCCGCGGTTACGGATGGACGCCTTACTTCGTCGAGGGTCACGCGCCTGAACTGATGCATGAAGCCATGGCCGCGACCCTCGACTCCGCCATCGAGCAAATCAAGAAAATCCAGCACGACGCTCGTGCACACGGCAACTTGGAGCGTCCGCGATGGCCGATGATCGTCCTCAATTCACCCAAGGGCTGGACGGGACCAAAGATGGTTGACGGTTTGCCGGTGGAAGGCACCTTCCGAGCGCACCAAGTACCGCTCCTGGTGGATTCCGAGCATCCCGATCACCTCCGACAGCTGGAAAGCTGGCTGAAGAGCTATAAGGCGGAAGAACTGTTCGATGAGAATGGCCGGCTCAAACCGGAATTGGCCGAGCTGGCACCCAAGGGCGAACGGCGCATGGGCGCGAATCCCCGCGCCAACGGCGGCATCCTGCTCCGCGACCTGCGAATGCCGGATTTCCGCGGCTACGCAGTGGACGTGCCCTCGCCCGGAGTTCCGGGCATCGGCGACACCCATGTGCTCGGGCGTTTCCTGCGCGATATAACCAAGCTAAATAGTGAGCGACGGAATTTCCGGCTCTTTGGCCCTGACGAGACCATCTCCAACGGCCTCGAAGCCGTCTTCGAAGTGACCAAACGCCAATGGGACGCCGCGACCGTTCCGAACGACGAATTTCTCGCGCCGACCGGCCGCGTGATGGAAATGCTAAGCGAACACCAATGCGAAGGCTGGCTCGAAGGGTACCTGCTCACCGGACGGCATGGTCTGTTCAATTGCTACGAGGCCTTCATCCATATCGTGGACTCGATGTTTAACCAACATGCGAAGTGGCTGAAAGTCACGTCGCACCTGCCCTGGCGGCGGAAGATTTCCTCGTTGAACTACCTACTGGCCTCGCATGTGTGGCGCCAGGATCACAACGGCTTCACGCACCAGGATCCCGGTTTCATCGATCATGTGATGAACAAAAAGGCTGAGGTGGTGCGCGTTTATCTTCCGCCGGATGCCAACTGCCTGCTGTCGGTGACGGACCACTGCCTGCGCAGCCGCCATTATGTCAACCTCGTGATTGCAGGCAAGCATCCGGCCCCGCAGTGGCTCACGATGGACGCCGCCGTCAAGCACTGCACCGAAGGCATCGGCATCTGGCAATGGGCCAGCAACGACCAGGGTGCTGCGCCCGATGTTGTCATGGCCTGCTGTGGCGATGTCCCAACGCTGGAGACACTTGCGGCCGTCTCGATCATGCGCGAGCATCTGCCCAGCCTGAAAATCCGCGTAGTCAATGTCGTCGACCTTATGAGGCTGCAGCCGCAAACCGAGCACCCGCATGGGTTGAGCGACATTGATTTCGACGAACTCTTCACCAAAGACAAGCCCGTCATCTTCGCTTTTCATGCCTACCCTTGGTTGATCCACCGGCTGATTTACCGTCGCACCAACCATGACAACTTTCATGTCCGCGGTTACAAAGAAGAGGGCACCATCACCACGCCCTTCGACATGACGGTGCTGAACGATCTGGATCGCTTTCACCTCGTGATGGACACGATCGACCGTCTCCCGCAGACCGGCGACCAGGGCATCTACCTGAAGCAGCAGCTCAAGGACAAGCTCATTGAGCACAAGCAGTACATCGACAAATACGGCCAAGACATGCCGGAAATCCGGAACTGGAAGTGGGGCCCTCCCGAATAAATGGGGAACTGGCGGCCTTCTCAGATTGTTACGGCGCAATGAAGGCGCCATGCGCACCGTCGCCGAGGTCTGCGGCCTCCGGCCCGCGGTGATCGATCAGATTCAGACTGACGATCGACAATCCGATTGCCGCAGCCAGCACGGTTACCACCTGCTCAACTGTCCGTTTGAATCGGCTGTATCCCAAGTCACGTAGATGCCGAGAGCGACAGAGACCAGTCCCGCAAATGTCATCTATCAGCGCAAAACAGAATCGGGACAATGCCAACGGGAATCAATATCCTCCCCAGCGTGACATGGCGGTTACCAAGAGGAAACCCATGAGGCATGTCACTAAGGCCACGATCACAACGGCCTTAAGATTGCTCCAGGCGGAACGCCTGTCGATTTCGTCAGTTGGGCCTCGAGTGGGCATTCAAATTGTCCTTCCTACTTGCGTCGAAAAGGAGATCTTTCAATCTCCCTTTCGACGTGCACCGGGCTGAACTGATTCACGTTGCTACTCTTTGGCTCTGGGTTTCAGTGAGCGAATGAGCAGGAACCCTGCCATCGCTGCGCTCATAAGCCCCATGAAAACGTTCCAGGACTTATGCTTCTTCGCTTCATGTTCAGACATTCGATCCTCCCTTCTTACATCGCTGTATTTTGTTTTCCAAACTGGAGGTCCTTCAATTTTCCCTTCTTAGACCTTTCTTGAACACCGGTGGAGAGGGATGCGCACTCTCAGTAATGTCTAACTCTGCTGCTCTTTCGCGCGCAGCCGGCGTTTGCGCTTGCGCGTAACAACGCCTTCCACCGCGGCCTCTTTCCGGAGGCGTTGTGGATGAACGCCGAGATCGTGCCACGACGTCTCCGAAAGGGCGACGTTGTAGCACTTGGCAGCTTTTTTGATGTTCGCAAATGCCAAAGCGCGATCGGCATCGGAAGCATCGATCACTTGGTCAAACCGTGCGACCGCGTTGCGGACGTGCTGCGCATCAGTCAGGGGTTCCTTCCGTTGCTTCGGAAAGGCGAAGACAGTGTCGGGCAAGTCGCTTTGCATCGTGAGCTGCCCGTGTTTCTCGTGAGGTTTCCAGGTCGCTTCCGGCATATTCTTGATCCTCGATTCTTTAGCGATGAGCTCTTAGGCATTCTTGTTATGGCTGGAAGACGAAGTGGTCGCGACGGTTCTCCTGCCAGCACTGTTCGTTGTTTTCCGAGCAGAACGGTGCCTCCTTGCCACAGTGGGTGCGTTGTCTCCGAGGCAAGCGGTTGTGCTCGGTCGAACCGCGTATAAATCACATATAGAATTCCGTCGAATAAGAACTTCTCGACGGCGAGCGCCAGGACTAGCGACACCATCAGCGCCATGATCCACACCAATAATGAGAGTGCCGTTTCCATTTCTTCACTTGTTCCACGCCAACAAGCTTGCCGTATGAGAGTGAAACGTGGAGCTGTCGCACACCGACATGGTCTCGAGGGAGTACTCGCGGGTCGCGCCACAATCGCAGCACACTTGATAGCTACGACCGCGGATGGTGAACACCCGGCTTATCGCGCGGTGGTGACAGCCGAACAAAAAGTTCGTTGCGCATCTGATCAATGCTCTCATTTCCCTCAGCTCCAATAACCCGAGCTTCAACTCCTCTTGCCGCAACGCATCTGTCAGAAGCACTCCAGTGACCAAAGCATTTGTGCAGAAAAATGTCGGCTGATGAAAGACAACTAAGGTAGTTAGGGCAGACGGAATGGACTTTCAGAAATCAGACGAGCAATGAACCAGGACGACAGACTGGCGAAATATCAACGCGAAATATGCGAGACCAAGAATCCTTGTCTGCTATAGCGCTCACATCCGGGCTGACGATTTCGCGTCACAATGACGAGACCTGTTTGGTTTCCACCTCGCCTAACTCCCTCAAGTTTCGAGTCGCCGATCTGGTAATGCAAATGCAGCAACAGAGAATGGGAATTCGTGCGCCGCAGCGTGATGATGAACGGCGGGCGATAAAAAAATGCGCTCTAGCTGCCCATTCCAAAGGAGGAACTTTGATGAAAAGCAATACACAGCTGCAACGTGATGTCATGGATGAGCTTCAATTCGAACCCACTGTCGATGCCTCAAACATTGGTGTGATTGCCAAGGACGGAATTGTCACGCTCACCGGCAAGGTGAGCAACTATGCCGCAAAGTATGCAGCATCGGAAGCTGCCGAGCGAGTAACCGGCGTCAAGGCTGTGACCGACGAGATGAAAGTGGACCTGCCTGCCTACCATCAGCGCGATGACCAGGACATCGCTCAGGCAGCCGTGAATGCCCTCAAATGGCACGTTTGGGTTCCCAAAGATGCAATTAAGGTGAAGGTCGACCAAGGTTGGATCACGCTCGATGGAACGGTTGAGTACCAATTTCAGAAGCAGGCGGCTGAAGACTCCGTTCAGAACCTGACCGGAGTGATGGGTGTGAGCAATCTGATCAACCTCAAAATTGTGCCTGCTCAGTCGGACCTCAAGACAAAGATCGAAAATGCTCTGAAGCGCGCCGCCGAACTGGATGGCGAACGCATCAAAGTCGAAGTCGATGGCAACAAGGTGACTCTGAAAGGCAACGTCAGTTCTTGGGCGGAACGTGACGAGGCGGAGAGAGCAGCCTGGTCGGCCCCTGGTGTCTGGGATGTCGACGACAAACTCGAGATCGCGGCCTGAAGGGGAACGTGATCTTGACATCGGGAGGGTGCGCGGCGCCCGGGCAGCGCAGGGGAGTGCATGCCTCCCGAGTTTTTATCTACGACACAGGGTGACCAGCTCTGAAATGCGGTTTAGACCAAATGCAGGGCCACAAAGTTGGTGCAAATGCGGAATAACACCATAGGAAGCACCGATGGATAGAGTAAGAGGTAAGGTTGCTATCGTCACTGGGGGTGCAAAGACAATTCTTTCCGTGAAAGACTTAACGGTGAGTTTGGATGGGCGGAGCATTCTATCGGGCCTGAGTTTTGAGCTTCATGCGGGGGAGATGCTGGCTATCATCGGCCCCAACGGCGCAGGCAAAACAGTGTTGCTGAAAACCCTTCTGCACATCCTCCCGTACCAAGGAGAGATTCACTGGGCAGAGAGTGCACGCATCGGTTACGTCCCCCAAAGGGTGGCCGCTGACCGGCAACTGCCACTGTCGGCAAGTGACCTGCTGAATGCCGAGGCCCGTTTCCTTAAATTGAGCCAGGTCGATATAGAGCGGGCGGCCTCGGCGACCGATCTTACCCCGGAGCTGTTGAATACCAACATCGGCATCCTGTCGGGCGGGCAGTTTCAAAAAATATTGATTGCCGCAGCACTGTTAGGGCGACCGAACGTAATCCTGTTCGACGAACCGACCGCCAGCCTCGACGAACTCACCGAGGAGCGCATCTATGATTTGCTCCACCGCATTAAAGAAGAGCAGGGCAAAACCGTGGTTCTTGTCTCCCACGACCTGAGTGTCGTCTACCGTTACGCCACAACGGTCCTGTGCATCGGCAAGGGGAAGCCTTGTTTTGGCCCACCGAAAGAAGTGCTGACTCCCGAGGCACTGGAGGCCCTTTACTCGGCTCCGCCTAAGTTCTATCAACATCTTCAGGACCACCACGGAGTCTGATCCGGACAACCCTATGCCATGGCTAGCTCACACCAGCGCAGGCTACTCCATCGTGCTCGCGCTACTCTTCGCCCTCGCAGCCGGCCTGGTCGGAAGTTTTGCTCTGATGAAGCGCATGCTTCTCGCCGGAGACGTCATTTCTCATTTGGCCCTCCCCGGATTCGGACTGGCATTCCTGCTAAAGATCAATCCGCTGCTTGGCGCCGCGGCGACCCTTTTTCTGGGAACTCTTTTGATATGGCAACTGCAGAAGAAAACGGGGCTGGCGACCGAGAACGTTATTGGAGTGGTATTCGCCGCCGCGCTTGGAATTGGAGCTGCCATAACACCCAGCGATGAGTTGATCGAGGCTCTGTTCGGGAAAAATCATGCGACCTCGCTTCTCGGCTTTCTCTTGGGCGGGCTCGCGGTGGGTTTCATCATCGCCGCGATCTGGAGACTGCGAGACCAACTAGTGTTGACCCTGTTCTCGCCGGAATTGGCGATGGCGACGGGAGTGAAGGTCGATCGCGTCAACCTCTGCTTCCTGTTGCTCTTCAGTCTGACCATCCTTGTGGGATTGCGCTTCATGGGGGCGCTCCTGGCAGGTTCGTTGATCATCCTCCCGGCCGCCATTGGACGCCGTCTGACCACCAAGATGTCCCACTTTCTGATTGCTTCGTCAGTCGCGAGCGCCATATCGGTCGGGGCTGGGTTACTGTTGAACTCCGTGGTTCCCAAGTTTGGTCCTGGACCATCGATCGTCATGGTGGCGGCTTTATTGTTCGTGATATGCCTGTTCAAAAGATCTTAAACGCCTGATTGCTGAAGCCAACTTCACTGAGCTCCCTTAGGTCAAGGCCGGAACGTCGCGTTGCCAAGCTTTGCGGTTATGTTGGCTGCTTCAACTGTGAACTCAATCCTATATAATCCGTCTGCTTTCCTGCTCTTGTCGCGCGCATGAGTCTGAGCGCCCCAATGCTGACAGCTCAGCGACGCTCTCGACTATGTCGAATGCTAAGGTGAGTAGAGAAATCTCCGAAAAGGTCCCCATTGTAGGAACCGACCGTTTATTCGAGAAACTCTTTGAGTTCTCACCCGATGCGGTGCTCGTAACCGACAAAAACGGATCCATCGTTCGGGCAAATAGACAGACCGAAGGGATGTTTGGATTCGATCGCCAGGATCTCATCGGGCAACCCGTAGAAATCCTTATACCGGAGCGTTTCCGGTCCATCCATCCCAAGCATCGCGGCGATTATGCGGAACAATCTCGCACCCGCCCGATGGGCGCCGGGCTCGACCTTTATGCCCGGCGCAGAAACAAAACTGAGTTTCCGGTCGACATCATGCTCAGCCCGTTGACACTGGAGGGGCAGTCATTCACCTTGGCTGTCGTCCGCGATATCACAGAACGCAAACAGGCGGAGCAGGAGCGCGACCGGCAGGCATCGATTGTACGCGGCCAGGCGGCCCTTCTAGAGCTTGCACATGACTCCATTATCGTGCGGGACCTCGAGAACCGGATCACGTTTTGGAACCGCGGTGCCGAAGAACAGTACGGGTGGCGCCGGGAAGAAGCTCTGGGACAACACACGCACACCTTCTTGAAAACCCAGTTTTCTCGACCCCTCGAAGAGGTGGAGCGCGCCCTTCACCGCAACCGTTATTGGGAGGGCGAGGTCACGCATGCGACTAAAGACGGACGAAGAATTATTGTCGCGAGCCGGAGGGTTCTACAGTGTGACGCGTCAGGTAATCCGACTGCAATTCTCGAAATCAATAACGATATCACCCAGCGCAAGCAAGCCGAAGAGGCTGTGCGAAAAAGCGAGGATCGGCTGCGCTGTCTTTTTGAATTCTCGCCCGATGCGATTGTCGTAAGCAGCCGCGAAGGAAAGATTACAGAAGTGAATGCGCAGCTCGAAAGGTATTTCGGATATTCCCGTTCGGAACTGCAGGGCCAGCCGATTGAACTTCTCATTCCCGATCAGTTTCGCACAATGCATCCTTCGCACCGCGCGGACTACGTTGCTCAGCCCCGGGTGCGCGCCATGGGTGCCGGACTCGATCTCTGTGGCCGTCGCAAGAATGGAAGTACCTTTCCGGTCGATATCATGCTTGGGCCAATGGACGGAGCGGAAGGCCCCGTGGTTCTCGCAGTCATTCGCGATCTCTCTCAGAAAAAGAAAGACGAGGAAGCCTTACGGCGGGTCGAACAGACGAATATTGCTCTGCGCGATGAAATTAACGAAGCATCGATGTCCGAACAGATCATTTGCGCGTCGCCAGCCTTGCGAGCCGTGCTGGAGAGTGTCGCCATGGTCGCGACGACGGATTCCACGGTCCTTATTACCGGTGAAACTGGCACGGGCAAGGAACTGATCGCTCGATCTATCCACAGGCAATCGCATCGATCTTCCCGCGTCTTCGTAAGGGTGAATTGTGCTGCAATTCCGCGCAACCTGATCGCCTCAGAATTGTTTGGCCATGAGAGGGGCTCCTTTACGGGAGCGACCGAGCAACGTTTGGGCCGCTTTGAATTGGCCGAAAGAGGCACTATCTTCCTGGATGAAATCGGAGAACTTCCCGCCGAGACCCAGACTGCTCTGTTACGTGTTCTACAAGAACACGAATTTGAGCGCGTGGGGGGAACTCGACCCATTCAAACGAATGTTCGGGTGATCGCTGCCACTAACCGTGACCTGCAGGCTGCCATCGATACCGGCATCTTTCGAAGTGACCTCTATTATCGGCTCAACGTTTTTCCTATTGAGCTTCCTCCATTGCGGCAGTGTGTCGAAAGCATACCCATGCTCGTTGAGCACTTCGTTGATCGTTATGCACGGAAGATGGGGAAAAAGATCCGCGGCGTGGATAGGCAGACTCTGGATCTGCTCCAGTCCTATTCTTGGCCCGGAAACGTTCGTGAATTGCAAAACCTCATTGAGCGAGCGGTGATTGTCAGCGAAACGGAAAATCTTTCGGTTGATGAAGCTTGGCTTGGTTCGAAGGCCTCTAGACGGACGGAGCGTAGGCGGTCACTCTCCGAGAGCTTAGTGAAGCTTGAGAAAGAGACTATTGAAGCGGCCTTGACGGAGTGCAAGGGGCGTGTTTACGGCCCTTTGGGCGCAGCGACCAAGCTCGGGATTCCCCCTTCCACCCTCGGCTCGAAAATCAAATCTCTGAAGATCGATAAGCGGCGCTTCTAGTATCGATTCCGGCCCAAAACCACGAGATCTCGTTGGATAAGGCAACCTCTTGACACCTTTGACAGTTTATTAAGCAGGAATAGTCGAATGTTTTCAATGAATTGGAATTGGTGTTCGCATTGCACTGTCAGAAAACGACCGCGGCGCCCATTGAGACACCGTTGGTGTTACGAGGACGAGAACCAATGTATAGCGAGAAAATTGACACGAAGACGCTTGGGATTAGCGAACTGGTTGGCGTCCCGTCCCGAGAGCTTGAGGAGATGTCAAGACAAAAGGTGATGGAGTTTTACACACCAAGAAATTTTCGGAAACGCCTAAATGGAGTTTCACAATGGGCGAAGACTCATCGGGCTCTGTCTACGGAGGGCAAAATAGCCTCACTTGCGGGCATTGGAGGACCACCGTGAATTGGACTGAGGGCGCAAATTACAATGTCAATACTGCAGAGTTCCCGGACGTCGCTTCGAGCGTTGTCAGCATGGACCAGGAACTCGATCTCAAACCGACGACCTCAGTCGAAGCAGGCCTTGCGGGAATCGTTGGGCAGAGCGCGGCCTTCCGGGAAGTGCTGCAACTGGTCGATATGGTGGCGGAAACCGATTCCACGGTGCTCCTGCTGGGCGAGACGGGCACCGACAAGGAACTCATCGCACATGCCATACACGACCGCAGCCGCCGCAAGAACCGAGCGTTGGTGAAGCTCAACTGCGCGGCCATTCCCACCGGTCTGCTGGAGAGCGAATTGTTTGGCCACGAGCGCGGC
>Ga0335085_10001297_pt1 | contig 55230 bp, 46 predicted proteins | sample Lox_Sample_45_FD_206712 | JGI IMG/M metagenome (GOLD analysis project Ga0335085, IMG submission 206712) | Soil microbial communities from Loxahatchee National Wildlife Refuge, Florida, United States - Lox_Sample_4.5 | ecosystem: Environmental > Terrestrial > Soil > Wetlands | place: USA... | reverse complement strand
CGCGGAGGCGTTTGGTTTGTTGGCGGCTGACGGGGATTTCGGATTGTTTTTTGTCGTCCATTTTGAGCATGAAGCTGGATTTGAACCAGGGGACGACTTCCTTGATGTGGTGGATGTTGACGAGATAAGAGCGGTGGGGGCGCCAGAAGGATTCGGAGTCGAGGGCGGCGTGGAGTTCCTCGAGGGTGCGGTAGTTGGAGGAGCCTTCGAGATCCTTGGCGAAGACGGTGATGAGGCCGCCTTCGATGGAGGCGAAGATGAGGTCTTCGGCGTCCACGAGGAGCATGCGCTGCTGGGAGCGGATGAGAATTTTGGTAGGTTGCGCGGCGGCCGCTTTGGGAGCGGCGAGTTTCGAGACGAGTTGCTCGAGGCGTTCCGTGGGGCTGGTTTGGGCCTCGATTTCTTTCTTGGCTTTTTGGATGGCTTTGGAGATGCGGGCCTTGTCGAAGGGCTTTAAGACGTAGTCGACCGCGTTGACGTCGAAGGCTTGAACGGCGTAGTGGTCGAAGGCCGTGGCGAAGACGACGTGGGGGACTTTGAGTTTGCGTTCGACGAGTTTCTGAAGGACGCCGAAGCCGTCGAGGCCGGGCATCTGGACGTCGAGGAAGACGAGGTCGGGAGAGTGTTCCTTGATGAGGTTGACGGCTTCGAGGCCGTTTTTGCCCTGGCCGACGACGGAAATTTCCGGAAAGGCCTTGAGGAGGTAGGCGAGTTCCTCTCGGGCGGGCTTTTCGTCGTCAACGATGATGGTTTGGATGGGCATTGGGGTGAAGGAAAAGTATAGCGCGGGGATAAAGGAAGTGGCGAGTGGCGGGTGGCGAGACGGAGGAGGTGACTGGTGATTGGTGACTGGTGGAAGAGGTCGACAGTTGACAGAGGATGACGCAGAGACGCGGAGAGCGCGGAGGTTCGCAAAGAAGGAAAACCCGCACCCTCAAGAACGGAGGATCCGGCACCAAGAGGAAGAGTTCACCACCCTTCGCGAAAACCTCTCTGGGCAAGCAGAGGTAACAGAGGTGAGCAGAGGAAGCGGAGAATTTGGGCGAGGGGGCTGGGGTATGATGGCGTCAGTAAGACGAGTCTCGGGAGGGATTGTGGCTAAGGGAACAACGAAGAAAGGCCAGGAGCAGACGGCGAAGATATTGGGGAGTGAGGTGATTTATGAGGGGCCGGTGTTCGGGTTGCGGCGGGATGAGGTGGTGGAGCCGTCGGGGGTGCGGACGACGCGGGAGGTGATTACGCATCCGGGGTCGGTTGTAGTGCTGCCAGTACTGAAAAACGGCAAGATCGTTCTGATCCGGCAATACCGGCATGCGACGCGGCAGTACATGTGGGAGTTGGTGGCAGGACGGAAGGAGCCGGAAGAGACGCCGGAAGAAGGGGCGGCGCGGGAGTTGCTGGAGGAAACGGGCTACAGAGCGAAGAAATGCAAGGTATTTCTCGATGTGTTCCCTACCCCGGGATTTCTGGAGGAGCGGATGTGGATTTTGCTGGCGGAAGGGTTGACGGCAGGCGAGGCGCAGCCAGAAGACGATGAAAAGATCGAAGTGCAGGCTTACAGCTTGAAAGAACTGCAACAAATGATGACGAAGGGAGAATTGCGAGACGCCAAGTCGATTGCGGGGATCCTCTACTACCTTACTTTTTTACGGTAGGCTTACCGAGAAGATACGTTTAAATCGATTGAAAAAGTACAGAAATATGCACAAGGGCATAAGAAAGTTGTGAGAGGTCTCTTGACTGGAATTCCCGTTTTGATACACTCCGCGCCATTCGTGCTCATGGCGGCGTTCTGTTGTATTCCGCCCCCAGAGTCACCGTCCAAAGGAGACACGAAGTGCAAGGAACAGTGAAGTGGTTTAACAACTCCAAGGGTTACGGATTCATAGGCCGGGAAGATGGGCCGGATGTTTTCGTACACTACTCCGCGATCACCGGGGATGGTTACCGGACGTTGCAGGAGGGAGACGCGGTCGAATTTGAGATCGTGCAAGGACCCAAAGGACCACAGGCATCGGAAGTCAAAAAGAGCGCTTGAGAGAATTTGGATCTGAACAGGCCGGCGGAGGCGAAAGCTTCCGCCGGTTTTGTTTTGGAGGGGCAGTAATGAGTGATCAGTAATCAGTGACCAGTCATCATACGGAGACCAGCGAGCAGATAGCAGCGAGCAGGAAGCGGGAGAAAAACGAAAATAAAAAAGTGAGATTGGAAAATCGGGGAACCGAAGAGCCCACCCTTTCCGCACAAATCGCGGAAAGGGTAGGCCATCCTCAAGTTCAATTGGCTGGTGACATTACATTTACGCCTTTCCGGCTGATTACTGATCACTGATTTCTGATTACTGTTCTGAATTTCGGCTAACCAGAGTTGGGGCGGCGTGGATGGGGATATAATCGGGTGGAATTCGGGGATGGACAACGATGGACAACAAACAGATTGCGAAGATTTTGCGGGAGACGGCGGAGTTGCTGCAGATTGACGGGGCGATTATCGGCCGGTACCGGAGCTATGAGAAGGCGGCGGAGCTGATTGACAGCTTGCCGGAGTCGGTGGCGCAGCTGGTGGAGACGCCGGAGAAACTGGGGGAATTGCCGGGGATTGGCGAGCGGATGGTGGAGCACCTGACGGAGATCGTAAAGACCGGCGATTACTCGCTGCGGAAGAAGTTGCTGAAGAAATATCCGGAGACGATTTTGCAGGTGCTGGAGTTGCAGTCGCTGGGGCCAAAGAAGGTGGCGTTTTTGTGGAGCGAGTTCAAGGCCGGCAGCGTGGCGGACGTGGAGAAACTGGCGAAGTCCGGAAAGTTGCGGGATTTGCCGGGGTTCGGGGAGAAGAGCGAGCAGAACATTTTGAAAGCGGTGGAGGTGTTCAAGAAGTCCACGGGGAGATTTTTGATCAGCCGGGGAGAGGACGCGGCGAAGACGATTGGGGAGTACATCAAGAAGTACGGGAAGTTGGTGGAGAGCGTGACGCCAGCGGGGTCGTTGCGGAGAGGCAAGGAGACGATTGGGGATTTGGATTTATTGGTGACGCTCGCGGAAGAGAGAAAGCTGAAGAGCAGCGGCAGACAGAAGGAAGTGGATGCGCTCGCGGAATACATTTTGAAGTATCCGGGGATTGATCAGACGCTGGCGCACGGCGAGAACAAGGTGAGCTTTACGTTGGAGGATGGGCTGCAGGTGGATGTGCGGCTGCTGGAGAAGGAGAATTTCGGGGCGGCGCTGCTCTATTTCACAGGCTCAAAAGAACACAACGTGGCGCTGCGGGGGCGCGCGAATGAGATGGGCTGGACGCTCAATGAGTATGAGTTGGCAGAGTTGGAAGAAAGTGGCGAGCAGCGAGTGGCGAGTGGCGAGAAAGAGAAGAAGGAGCAGAGCAAGAGCGGGCGGCATAAAGCCGCCCCTACACCGGAGACGAAGGGCGGAAAACACATCGCCGGAAGGACGGAGGAAGAGATTTACGGGAAGCTGAAGCTGGAGTTTATTCCGCCAGAGCTGCGGGAGAACACGGGAGAGATCGCCGCGGCGGAGAAGCACAAGCTGCCGAAACTGATTGAACTGCGGGACATCAAAGGCGACCTGCAGATGCACACGACGGCAAGCGACGGTAAGAATTCAATCGAGGAGATGGCCGAGGCGGCGCGGGAACTAGGGCACGAGTACATCGCGATTACAGACCACTCGAAGGCGGTGACGGTGGCGAATGGGTTAAGCGAGAAACGGATGGAGGAGCAGATCAAGAAGCTGCACGCGGCCGACAAGAAAGGGCTCGGGATTCGCGTTCTGGTGGGATCGGAAGTGGACATCTTGAAGGACGGGTCGCTGGACTATTCGGACGAGATTCTGGAAGAGATCGACGTGGTGGTGTGCTCGATCCATTCGTATTTCAACTTGGGCCGGGTGGAGATGACCGAGCGGATGCTGGCGGCGATTGAGAATCCGTATACGCAGATTATCGGGCACCCGACGGGAAGGCTGCTGTTGAAGCGAGATGCGCTCGATTACGACATGGAGAAGGTGCTGGACGCGTGCGCGAAGCATGGCGTGGCCATGGAGTGCAATTCGTATCCGGACCGGCTGGATTTAAAGGATGTGTATTTGCGCATGTGCAAGGAGAAAGGCGTAAAGGTGGTGATTTCGACGGATTCGCACGTGGCGGTGAATCTGGCATTTATCCGGTATGGCGTGACCATGGCGCGGAGAGGGTGGCTGGAGAAGAAGGATGTGCTTAATACGCTGCCGTGCGAGGAGTTTTTGCGGGCACTTAGGGCGAAGCCGGGGCATAAGCGGCAGAAGAAAAAAGTGGCGAGTGGCGAGTGACAAGCTGACTGGTGACTGGTGGAAGAGAAGAGGACTAAACGCAGAGACGCAGAGGACGCGGAGGAAGCGCGGAGAAGAGGAAGAGGTTGGGTGGAGTTCGGTCGGAAGGGCCCACCCTTCGCATAAACCGCGAAGGGTAGGGCACCCTCAAGTTCAGCCGGTTGGTGGCGTTGGAGCGAGCACAGCCAGGAATGGCTGTGCTACATGGGGAACATTTTGGGAGGGGGATACGTTTACTGGTTATAGGACGGGCGTGGAGGCCCTACGAGAATGGCCAATACGATGACTAGCGCGGGCAGGCGGATGAAGGGGATGGGATGGGCTGGCGTTGCGCTGGCGGGGGCGATGCTGGTGGCTCCTGGGGTGGCGCGAGCGGATGAGGTTACGAAGACGTTTACGGTGAACGGACATGCGTCGGTGCATGTATTGACGGATGACGGGGCCGTGCGCGTTTCCACCGGGGACGTGCAGCAGGTGGAGATCCGCGTGGTGTATACGGGGTACAAACTGGATAAGGATCTGCAGGTGGAAACTTCGCAGACGGGAAACTCCGTGGAAGTGACGGCGAAGAGCCGCATGAACTGGTCGATGTTTGGTGTTCACCACACGAGCCTGCGCGTGGAAGTGCACATGCCGAAGGATGCGGATTTGACGGTGAATACAGGCGATGGATCGGTGGAGGCGGATTCGATTACCGGGAATTTGGATATACAGACCGGCGACGGGCACATCGCCGTGCAGGGAGCTAAGGGAAATATCCGGCTGAAGTCGGGAGACGGTCATATCGAGGGGCGCGGACTGGATGGGCGCGCAGATATTACGACCGGCGACGGGCACGTGAATATTGAGGGGCGGTTTGATGCGCTGAATATCAAGACGGGAGATGGTAGCGTGACGGCACGGGCGGACAAGGGGTCGACGGTGAGTTCGCCGTGGAATATTCATACCGGGGATGGAAGCGTGGATCTGGATCTGCCGGGGGAGATGCAGGCGAACCTGGATGCGAGTACGCATGATGGAAGGATCAGCCTGGGAATTCCGGTAATGGTGGAGGGGACGTTCAGCTCGACGAAGATTTTTGGAAAGATGAATGGCGGCGGGCAGCCGATTGTGGTGCGGACGGGGGATGGGTCGATCAGGCTGAATAAGGTCTAGTGACCGAGGTGTGGAAGAAGGCTTTCGGGATGACATTACGGCCCGCTCCCTCAAGAAAACATGCAAGCGGGTAATAGGAAGAAGGTTGTAGGACGAAATGGCGGGGTGTTGGGATTGGATGACAGGTGTGTACATTTGATTCCAAGACGGAATGGTAAGACAAGCGGTAAGGCGTTGAAAAGGAAGGGCGAGAGGTTGGCAGCGGGGTTGCAGTGAAAGTAGGCGTTTGGAGGGTAACCCCGTGATGGTGATGCTCCTAGGCTTGGCGGTGTTTGGGCTGTTTGTATTTTCGATTGTGAGCGGGTATCTGTCGGAACGGCGCCGGTCCTGACGCCGTTTTTCCCTTGAGAAAAATTGCGTAATTCCCTGCCCTGGGATTCGTGTGCGTGTGTGTGCAAAGTGGCGAGTGACGCGTGGCAAGAGGAAGAAAGAAAAGAGTAAGAGAACCAAACGCAGAGAGGCAGAGGGCGCAAAGAAGAAGAGTTCAGCACAGAGTTAGCAGAGGTGAGCAGAGCAACGGAGAGACTCTTCCACAATCCCTCCGCCACGCGGCCGGCCTCAGAAGGCGGGCCCGAGAAGAGTCAACCTAAAGGTCAGGCAATAAAACAACAGAAGGCATAGGCGAAACGTGGGAAGAAGGCGGCGTAAAGCCGCCCCTACAAGGGAACGACTGCGCGTCGCTAGACTAGTGAGGGGATTCGGGGAGGGCGAAAGTGAGCAGGGCGGAACCGGAGGGGATGGAGAGGTATTGGCGGTTGTTTACGGAGTAGGTAATGGGGGCGGCCCAGACGGGGGAGCCGGTTTGGATGTGCCAGAGGGGCTTGCCGGTTTCGGCGTCGAGGGCGATGAGATTGCCTTCGACATCGCCGGTGAAAACGAGATGCCCGGCGGTGGAGAGATTGCCTCCCCAAGGAGCGGAAAATTCCTTGTACTCCCAGCGGACATCGCCGGTTTTGGGATCAATGGCGCGGACGGCGCCCCAGTCTTTTTCTTTGGGAGCAGGCATGTAGACGCTGCCGATAAAGACGCGGCCCTGGACGAAGGACTGGGGATGCGCGTAGAAGACGTCGCACTGCTCGCGGACGGACACATAAAACAGATTGGCTTGCGGACTGTAAGTGGGAGCCATCCAGTTAGTGGAGCCGGCAGCACCGGGGCACGTGCGAACACCTGTTTCGCTGGGCAAAGCGGTGTCGAGAACGATGGGCTTTCCAGATGTGTCCATGCCTTTGGCCCAGGTTTGCGTGGCGTAAGGCTTGGCGAAGAGAAATTTGCCATTGGTGCGATCGAGGACGTAGAAGAAGCCATTGCGATTGGCCTGGATGAGGAGCTTGCGGGGCTGGCCGTTGAGTTCGGTGTCGAGAAGGACGGGAACTTCGGTGGCGTCCCAATCGTGGAGATCGAACGGAGTGAACTGGAAATACCATTGGAGTTTGCCGGTGTCTGGATTGAGAGCGAGGATGCAGTTGGAGTAGAGGTCGTCGCCCTTGCGGCCGGAGCCGTCGTCGGAGGGTGAGGGATTGCCGGTGGGCCAGTAGAGAAGATTGAGTTGCGGGTCGTAGGTGCCGGTGACCCAGGCGGGAGCGCCGCCGCGGGCAGCGGCTTCGGCGGACCCCCAGGAATCGCCGCCGGGTTCGCCTGGAGCGGGAATGGTGTAGAAGCGCCAGGCGCGCTGGCCGGTGGAAGCGTCGTAGGCGTCGATGAAACCGCGAATGCCGTATTCGCCGCCGGAGACGCCGACGACGACTTTGTCTTTAATGACGAGAGGCGCGACGGTGAAGGCATAACCCTTGGCATAGTCGGCGGCGGCAACATCCCAGAGAACATTGCCGGTGGCAGAATCGAGCGCGACGACGTGTGCGTCGAGCGTGGCCAGAAAGAGGCGCGTACCGAGAATGGCAAAGCCACGATTGGTGTGTCCACAGCAGGCGCGAAGCTTTTCGGGGAGGACGCGCTTGTAGGTCCAGAGTTTGCGGCCGGTGCGGGCATCGACGGCGTAGGCGAGGTCTTCCGGGGCGGTGACGTACATGACGCCGTCGACGACGAGGGGAGAGTTTTCAAAGTAGCCGGTGAGCGGGGTCTGGAGAACCCACTGGAGCGTGAGTTGCGAAACGTTTTCGCGGTTGATTTGCGAGAGGGCGCTGTAGCGGTGGGCGTCATAGGTGGAGGCATATTGGAGCCAGTTGGAGGGAGTTTGGGAGGAGTGGAGAAGCTGGTCGGTGGTGACTTGGGCGGAGATAGTTGATGGGGCGATTACGAGATAAAGGAGGGAAAGGAAGAGAGCTGTGCTGTTTGATCGCAAGAGCCCACCCTTTCCGCACAAACCGCGGAAAGGATGGGGCACCCTCAAGTTCATTTGTTGGGCGGCGTCGGATCGGTGCACAGGCAGGAATGCCTGTGCCACAAGGGAGAAGTGCGAAGAAGGGCGGCGGGTCACTTGGCGGCTCCAGTCAGAGAGCTAAGGTACGCAACGAGATCGTCGAGTTGCGAGTCGGAAAGTTGCGGCTTGCCGTAGGCGGGCATGGGAGAACGCTTTTCGTGGACGACGGATTGGAGCTCGGATTTGGACCAGGAGTGGATTTTTTCCTGATCGTCCATGAACTGGAGAGAGAAGGAATCTTCGTTGAGGATGACGCCGGAGAAGCTCGTTCCCTGCCGGGTGGTGACGGTGACGAGTTCGTAGTTGGGCGAGTTGACGCCGAAGTCGGTGGTGACAAAGCGCTCGGCGATGACCGCATCGGGATTGCGGATGGATTCGATAAGGTAGTCGCGGGGACGCATGGCGCCGACGCGGGAAAGATCGGGGCCGAGGCGTCCGCCTTGGCCGGAGACCATGTGGCAGCGGGAGCAGTAGGCTTCACCGAAAAAGAGTTTGCGGCCGGCTTCGGCGTTGCCAGAGGGGGGAGCAGCGGCGGGTTTCTGCAGGCTGCGGAGATAGGCGATGACGTCACGGGCTTCGGATTCCTCGATGTCGTTGGCGGGCATGGCCGTGCCGGGGATGCCGTGGAGGATGTTGTTGAGCATAGCGTCGTCGGTGTCGCCGTGGTTGAGATGGCCGGAGATGAGGCTGGGGGCGCGGAAGCCGCCGTCGGCGTTGAGGCCGTGGCAGAAAGCGCAGGCACCGCGGAAGGTGGATTTGCCGTTGGCGATGGATTGGGATTGTTGCGGGAGACAGGGATGCGAGGGGGGTTGCGAAAAGAGAGGCGGAGCTGTGAGGAACGAGAGTAGACAGATAAGTGCGAGAAATTGTTTCACGCGTCGCTCCGCCTGCAAGAAGTGACAAGAGTATAGAACGAGCCAGAGGATTGGCCACACAAAAATGAACCAGTTCCTCAGGGGCTAAAGCCCAGCCTTACGAGATCCATATTTGTCGGAGCTAAAGCTCCGACCCCACAGCTTTGTCACGAAAAAAGAGCAGAGCTATTTATGTTCGGAGTGGGCGTTGACGGCGTCCATGGCACGGAGAGAGTAGATGAGGGCGGCGCCGGCGTTCATGGCCATGGCGACGCCGAGGGCTTCGGCGATTTCTTCCTTGGAGGCGCCGGCTTTGAGGACGGCTTCGGAGTGAAAGGTGATGCAACCGTCGCAGCGCGTGGTGACGGCAACGGCGAGGGAGATGAGCTGGCGGGTTTTTTCGCCGAGATGGGAGTTGGCCTTGTTGGCATCAGAGAGGGTTTGGTAGGCCTTGAGTGAGTCCGGCGTGAGTTTGGCGAAACCCGGGATGGATTTTACGAGTTCGTTTTTGTAGGTGAGCCAGTCAAAAAGCATGAGATGCCTCCGGGAGCGAGTTGGATTAAACGCACAGGATTATACGATGCACCGCGAGAAAGCGGTGGTGCAGAGTGGGACGAACGATGGGACAGGCCAAATTGACTGGTGGCGTCGAGCACACTTTGGTGCATCCGTTCCCCCGGTCAAATCGCGAAAGGCCCCAGGCCTGGAAGCCCGGGCTACAGGTGGAGAACCATGAGGAGTTCGTCGTGATAGAGGTTGTTTTGTTTGAGGGAGCGGGGTTCGCAGCCGTAGGGGGTGAAGCCGAAGGACTGGTAGAGGCGGATGGCCGGGGTGTTGGTGCTGACGACGGTGAGGTGGAGTTGTTCGACGCGGAGGCGGGCGGCGTCGATGACCGCCTGGACGAGGAGGCGGGAGGCGCCGGTGCGGCGATGGGAGGGGCGGACGTACATGGCACGGAGCCATCCTTTGTGGGACTCCTTGGGACCTGCGTATTGGCCGAAAGTGGCGATGCCGACGATATAGGAGCCGTCGAGGACGCCGAAGATCTGGGAAGTGGTGAGCCAGCCGGAATATTTTTCGATGGGGGCGGAAACTTCGGATTCGTAGGTGCTACCGAAGGCTTCGGGGTTGAGGCGGAGGCCTTCGAGGCGGATTTCACGGAAGGCGTCGAGGTCGGCGGGAGTGAGTTGGCGGACGGAGAAGGACATAGTCACAGATAGCTTAGACGATAAGAATGGGGATGGAGGAGGATTTCGGAGGAGCGCGGGCGGTGTGCTATTGTTTTGGGTTCGGTTTGGGGTGGGAAAGAAAGAAGAATTTAACGCAGAGACGCGGAAGGCGCAGAGGATCGCAGAGAAGAGGGTCCGTGGCGTTTGATCGTAAGAACCCATCCTTTGCACAAAAACCGTGCAAAGGATGGGCCACCCTCAAATACTTTTGGCAAGTGCCGTAAGACGGAACATGGAAACAGGGAGACAGCGATGAAGTCGGCTTATAACGGGTTGGCGGTGCCGAGCGACGGGAAGGCGATTGGATATGAAGGCGGCGAGCTGCGCGTGCCGGACAATCCGATCATTCCGTTTATTGAGGGCGACGGGACCGGCAGAGACATCTGGAAGGCGTCGCGGCGGGTGTTTGATGCGGCAGTGGAAAAAGCTTACAGCGGGAAGCGGCGGGTGGTGTGGTTTGAGGTTTTTGCGGGAGAGAAGGCGTTCAATACGTTCAAGGAGTGGCTGCCGAACGATACGGTCGAGGCGGCGCGGGATTTCCGAATCACACTGAAGGGGCCGCTGACGACGCCGGTGGGCGGAGGAATCCGTTCGCTGAACGTGGCGCTACGGCAAATTCTGGATTTGTATGCGTGCGTGCGGCCGGTGCGGTATTACCACGGTGTTCCCTCCCCTGTTCGCGAACCGGAGAAAATTGACGTGGTGATTTTCCGGGAGAACACGGAGGACGTGTACGCGGGGATCGAGTGGAAGAGCGGGACGCCAGAAGCGAAGAAGGTGCTGGAGTTTTTGAACAACGAGATGTTGAAGGACGGGAAGAAGCAAATCCGGTGGGATTCGGGCGTGGGGATCAAGCCAATTTCACCGACGGGAACGAAGCGGCTGGTGCGGCGGGCGATCCAGTTTGCGCTGGAGACGAAGCGGCCGCTGGTGACGCTGGTACACAAGGGCAACATCATGAAGTTCACCGAGGGCGCGTTCCGGGATTGGGGTTATGAGCTGGCGCGGGAAGAATATCGAGCGGAGACGGTGACGGAGCGCGAGAGCTGGATTCTGGACAACGTGGAAAAGAATCCGGGACTGACGATCGAGCAGAATGCGGCGATGATCGAACCGGGGCTGGAGCAGGCGACGGAGGATTTCAAGAAGAGCATTTACGCCGAAGTGAAGCGGACGCTGGATGGGATTGGCACTTCGCATGGAAAGGGCGCGTGGAAGAAGAAGCTGATGGTCAACGACCGCATCGCGGATTCGGTGTTTCAGCAGATGCTGCTGCGGCCGAATGAGTACAGCGTGCTGGCGACACCGAATCTGAACGGGGATTATTTGAGCGATGCGTGCGCGGCGCAGGTGGGCGGATTGGGCATTGCGCCGGGATCGAACATCGGGGACGGGTACGGGACGTTTGAAGCGACGCACGGAACGGCACCCAAGTATGCGGACAAGGATGTGATCAATCCAAGTTCGGTGATGCTAAGTGGGGCGATGATGTTTGAGTTTTTGGGATGGAAGGAATCGGCGAAGTTGATTGAGGACGGGATTGCGAAAACGATCCAGCAGAAGCGGGTGACGTATGATCTGGAGCGTTTGATGACGGGCGGGACGAAGCTGGGAACGGCGGCGTTTGCGAGCGCCATCATCGAGAATATGGTGGGAAGGGCAGCGGGAAGATAAGGCAGTGGCGAGTGGAGAGAGAGAGAAGAACTTTGAGTGACGCTAGATCGTAAGAACCCACCCTTCGCGCAAAAAAACGCGCGAAGGGTCGGGCACCGTCAGGGTCATTTGGTTGCAGCCGTTAGTTGGGAAAGAGAGTAGAGGCGGCATAAAGCCGCCCCTACAGGAGAATGGAATGGGACGGAAGAAGGTGACAGTGGTGGGTGGCGGGTTTGTGGGGTCGACGACGGCGCAGCGGATTGTGGACATGGAGCTGGCCGATGTGGTGTTGACGGATATTCTGGATGGGCCGCCGGCGGGCAAGGCGCTGGACATGGTGGAATCGTCGCCAATCACGGGGACGGATGCGTTCGCACGGGGGATTTCGACCGCGAACGGAGATTACAGCGCCACGGCAGGCAGCGACGTGGTGGTGATTACGGCGGGATTTCCGCGGAAACCGGGGATGAGCCGCGACGATTTGCTGAAGGCCAACTACGACGTGGTGAAGGGCGTGGTGGAGCAGATCGTGAATCACTCGCCGAACTGCATCCTCATCATGGTGACCAATCCGCTGGATGCGATGGCGCAGGCGGCGTTTCGCGTAAGCGGTTTCCCGAAGCAGCGGGTGCTGGGGATGGCGGGCGTGCTGGATTCGGCGCGAATGAGCGCGTTTGTGGCGATGGAGTGCAACGTAAGCGTGGAGAACGTGCACTCCTTTGTGCTGGGGGGACACGGGGACGACATGGTGCCGCTGCCACGGTATTCGACGGTGGCCGGAATTCCTTTGCCCGATTTGCTGCCAAAGGAAAAGATTGACGCGATTGTGGATCGCACGCGGAAGGGCGGCGCGGAGATTGTGAATTTGCTGAAGACAGGTTCGGCATATTACGCGCCTTCTGCGGCTGCTGTAGAGATGGTGGAGGCGATTCTGAAGGACAAGAAGAAGATTTTGCCGTGCGCGGTGTATCTCGAGGGCGAATACGGGATCAAGGGATTGTTTGTGGGGGTGCCGGTGAAGCTGGGCTCGCGCGGCGCGGAGGAGATCATCCAGATCAAGTTGACGGCAGAGGAGAATGCGGCGTTGCAAAAGTCGGCGACGAGCGTGAAGGAGTTGGTGACGGTGTTGGGAATTTGAAGAGTGACTGGTGACTGGTGAAAGAGAAAAGAACGCAGCTTTGGATAGGAGTCGCTTCCCTTCTCGTGGTGTCGCTTAGCTTTGGACCGTACATGGCGGCAGCAGCCCCGAAAGAGGAGGCGTACAAGCAAAATGCGGATGGGCTGGAGAAGGAGTTTGAGGCGTTTCTGAAGGCGTATCACAAGGGCGACGACGCGGGGATGGAGCAAGGATTTGGGATTTTCCGGATTCCCGACGCCAAAGCATGGTTTGCGGAGCATTTCTCGCCAGAGGAAGCAGAGCGGCTGAGCAAGGCCTATGCCCGGGAAGTGAACGACGCGATGAATGCGTTGATTGAGGATATGAACCGAGCCGGGGCCGGGAACAAGTTCGGCGTGCACTGCGAGGCACGCGGAGACGTGGCCCCGGGGACAGGAAAAGCAGCAACTGTGGCGGGCGTGCTACCGGTGAAGCCAGTGCGGGTTGAGCAATTTGTGATGGAGTTTCAGGCGCTGGGGACACGGGTGAAATTTTTGTTCATTGCGAATTTTGTGTATGTGGACGGGGCGTACCGGTTTGTAGGCGGAGGAGGGGGACCGTTCTGGTGGAAGTGAAAAAGAGAGTCTAACGCAGAGACATAGAGATCGCAGAAGAAGAGGAAGAGGGGCACGCCCGATAACGTGCCCCTCTTTTTTTGTAGGGCCGGATTGAGGAACGACGGCCTACAAGAGGTGATCAGAGGTGGAAGAGTTTGTCGGCGCCGATGACCAGGACCAGAGTGAAGGCGGCGATGGCGATTTCGCCGAGGAAGCCGACGATGAAGGGGCGGAGGCCTTTCTGGCGCATCTCGCGGAAGTTGGTGCGCAAACCAACACCGGCAAAGGTGAGGAGGAATGCCCAGCGCGAGAGGTTGGCAAGAGCGGTGTTCTGTTCCTTGGTGAAGAAGCCAACCGTGGCAAGGATGGAGACGAGCAAAAAGCCGAGAACGAACTTCGGGAATTTTTGCCAAAGAAAGAGGGCCTTATTGGTGACGGCCTGTGCCTGGCCTCTCGAGGCGTAGTAGATGGCGTAGGCAAGAACGACGAAGCCGATGAGGGCGTTGCGCGTGGTCTTGACGAGGACGGCGAGTTTGGCGGAGGCATCCGAGTAGAGCGCGCCGGCGGCGGTGGCTTCGGCGGTGTTGTCCACGGCGAGGCCGGCCCAGGCGCCGTACGCGTGGTCGCTGAGACCTATGGCGTGGCCGATGAGCGGAAACGTGAAGAGGGCGATGGCGCCCAGCGCGAGGATGGCGGCGATGGCGAAGGAGGAATCTTCGTCGTCGGCATCAATGGCGCCTTTGGCGGCGATGATGGCGCTGACGCCGCAGACAGCGGAGCCGACAGCGAGGAGCGACGTGAGCTTCGGGCGGAGACCGAAGAGGCGGCCGAGGAGCGTCATGAAGGCGAGCGAGCCGGTGATTTCCAGGAAAACAAGAAGGAGGCTGACGCCGCCGAGTTTGGCGACGTCGCCGAGCAGGAAGCGAGAGCCGAGAAGGACGATGCCGGCTTTCAGCCAGAACTCGTAGGTGGCAACTCCGGGCTTGAAGATTTCGGCGACGCCGAAGACGTTAGAGATGGCCAGGCCGATGAGGATGGCCCAGAGGACGTATTCGATGTTGGGGATGGTCCAGTGATGGGATTTGGCGTAGAGGTTGATGTTTTTTTCGAGGAGTTTTCCGGCGAAGCCGATGGCGGCAAGGAGGGCGACGCCCGGGAGGAGGCGGAAAAATTTCGTGGAGATGGAGAGCGGAGGATTTTGGGGGAGAGCGATTGCGTCGGCCATTGAGTGTGAGTTCCCTTTCGTTTGGAGATTCGTTGGGAGTAATCAGTTATCAGTAATCAGTGATCCGTTATCAGAATGAGAGCGAGCAGCGAACAGATAGCAGATAGCAGGAAGCGTAAGAGAAGAGATCGCTGCGCTCGCTTTGGCTTGCCTGCTGGAAGCAGGCGCTACCAAGGGACGCGGTTGATTATGCCGAAGCGGATCAGGGCCGCGGCGGCCAGGGCGAGAAGGACGGCCCATTCGTCGAGAGTGATGCGCAGGGATGATTTGCGGGAAGGTTGTGCGTTTTCGGCACTCATTTTGGATCCTTTCGTTTTCTTTGAGAATTCGTTGGAAATGCCGGCTAGGCTAAAACCCCGGACCTACATCGCGGAGGAGAGGCCAGCATAAAGGCCAGCGCTACATAGAAGAAGTAAGAGAGAAGTCCGCCTCAGTTCCTCGCTGCGCTGGAGGTAAAAGGCGGCCGCTACATCGGTTGGGGCCGGGGAAAGAAGGCGGCATAAAGCCGCCCCCACGTTTAGGAGGGGTGAGCATGGCCTGTGGCTCCTTCGATGGAATTGCGGAAAAAGTCGAGGGCGGCGGTCTCGGACATGGAGGCGACGACGCGGCCGACGATGAGTAAGGTGGGAGCGGGGAGCGGGGGGATGCCGGCGAGGCCTGCAACGCTGGTGACGTGTTGGGATTGATCGGGACGAGAGGCTTTGGAGAGGACGACGACCGGCGTGTCCGGAGAAACGGAGGCCCTCTGGAGCCACGCGGAGACTTCGGCGTAATCGGGGCCGGGCATGTAGACGACGACGGTGGTTTCGGCGGTGAGGCCGATGCCGGGAAGGAATTGGGATTCGGGGGCACGGGAAAAGGTGGTGAAGAGAACGTGCGAGGCGAGTCGGCGATCGGTGAGGGAGAGTTTTGCGGCGGCAGCGGAGGCGAAGGCGGCGGAAATGCCAGGGACGACTTCGAAGGGAACGTTGGCAGAGCGGAGCGCTTCGATTTCTTCAGCGGCACGGCCGAAGAGGAGCGGGTCGCCACCTTTGAGGCGGACAACGATGTTGTGTTTGCGGGCGGCGTCAACGAGCAGCGAGTTGATGTCTTGTTGCGTGAGGAGGCGGAAGCCAGCGCGTTTTCCGACGTCGATGTGCTGGGCGGTGGCCGGGATGAGCTTGAGGATTTCGGGGCCGACGAGGGAGTCGTGGAGGACGACGTCGGCGGATTGGAGAATGCGCAGGGCCTTCAGGGTGAGGAGATCGGGGTCGCCGGGGCCGGCGCCGATGAGAAAAACAGTGGCGAGTGGCGAGTGACGAGTGGCGAGAGAAGAGTGACTGGTGATTGGTGATTGGTGACTGGTGGAAGAGTGGCCAGCGGCCAGCGACCGGCGGCTGGTGGAACAGGAAGAGGTGGACGGATTTTGGTTGGTCGGTCCGATGGCGGTTGAGGACGCACTCGGTTGGGTGGTCACCGGAGCACAGGCAGGAATGCCTGTGCCACCTGAAGAGCCGACCTGAAGGTCGGCCATTACACAAAGTCGTGAGACACAGGCTGAAGCCTGTGTCTCACGTGGCTGTGGAGCCGCATGTGGGACACGCGGCCCGCCTCGGAAGGCAGGCCCTTGAACAAATTCCCCACGCGCAGAATCGGCGTGTGGGGCACCCAGGTTTTTGGATGACACGGAGCTAGGCATCAGGAGACTCCTTCGGAGTCTGGGGGAGTGGAGGTTTCGCGGAGGAAACGCTCGAACATGAGGCGGCTGGCGAGGAGATGGAGCCAACGCTTGGTGGCTTCGGGATCGTTGGATTGGGCGCGGAGGGCCTCGCGGGCGGCGCCAAGCCATTCGAGCCAGTCTTCGTATTCGGGGCCGAATTGCTGCTCGAGTTCCTTGCGAAGGCGCTGGGCGAGGGCGGGACTTTTGCCGTTGGTAGAGATGGCGATTTGGAGGTCGCCGCGCTGGACGATGGAGCCGTAGTAGAAGTGGCAGTGATCGATGTCGTCGACGGCGTTGCAGAGGATGTTGCAGCGATCAGCTTCCGAGAACACCTGAGCGTTGAGTTCGGGGATGGAGGTGGCGGCCATGACGAGAAAGGCGCCGTGAAGATCTTCGGGTTCGAAGGATTTGGGAGACCAGTTGATTTCGCGGTTGCGGACCCATTCGTTGAGGGCGGGATGGAGCCTCGGGGCAACGACGTGGATACTTGCGCCGGCTTGGAGCAGGCCGGGAATTTTTTGTGCGGCAATGGCGCCACCACCGACGATGAGCACGCGGCGGTTGGAGAGCTTGAGGAACGCGGGAAAGAGGTTCATGGGTGGGCCTCAATCGGATGGAAGAAGTGGCGAGTGGCGAGTGACCAGTGGCGAGAGAAGAAAAGCGAAAATAGAAGATGGAAAATGGAAAATTGGAACTGGTGACTAGTGAACGAGAGAGGGGTCCACGTCGTTGCGCTCGCGACGCGGGCTGCGCTGTCTTTCAACATAGAGAGCACAGAGGAAAGAGCACAGAGGGCACGGAGACGTGTCGGCATGATTGTGAGCATGCGTGAAGTCATGGGCGGTCCTCGATGGAGTGGGGGACGCGTTCGGCGGGAAGATCACGAAGGGCGATTTCGGTTTGGTGGGCGGGCTGGCCGGAGAGGATGGTGCGCAGATGGTCGGTGGTGTGGCGGGCGAGGAAATTTTGCAGCGGCTCGGCTTGATGACGATGCGCGTGGAAATGGTCGAGGAGACGCGCGATGGCGTTGGGGACTTCGTCGGCGGGGCAGCGATATCCGACCGGGCGGGCGATGGAAGCGATCTGGCCGACGCTGCCACCGACGCAAAAGTAATAAGCATCAACGAGCTGGCCGTCCTGCTTGATTTTTTTGCCTTCGAGGCCGATGTCGGCGATCCAATGCTGGCCGCAGGAGTTGGGGCAGCCGGTGATGTGCAGCTTGATGTCTTCCTGATAGCCGGGATAGCGCTCGTCGAGCTGTTCGGTGAGCCAACGGGCGAAGGATTTGGTTTCGGTGAGAGCGAGCTTGCAGAATTCGGAGCCGGTGCAGGCGACCGTGCCGCGGACGAAAGAGTTCGTGAGAACGGGGAGGCCGGCCGCGTTGAGAGTTTCGACGACGGCGGGGACGCTGAGACCCGGAATGTTGATAAGGAGAAGATTCTGCATTGGGGTGGCGCGGAGATGGCCATCGCCGTAGCGGTCGGCGAGATCGGAGGCGAGATGGATTTGCGCGGGGGTGATGCGCCCGCAGATGACGGAGGCGCCGACGGTAAAGAGGCTGGACTGCTTTTGCGGGATGACGCCCAGATGATCGCGATGAAAATTGGCAGGGAGGGTTTCGGGTTCGGCGGGATCGAGTTTGTAGCCGAGCTTGGACTCGATGGCGGCCAGGAAGGAGTCGGCGGTCCAGCCGTGCTGGAGGAAAAGATATTTCAAGCGGGCACGTTCGCGGGATTCACGAAGGACTTCGCTTTCCTTGAAGACTTCGGTGATGGCGCGGACGACGGGGATGACTTGATGCCATTGGATGAAGGCGTTGAGCCTGACGGCGAGGTGAGGTTCAGTGGAGAGGGCGCCGGCGACGCGAAGGGAAAAGCCGATTTCGGAAGTGGCGAGTGGGCTTTCGACTTCGCTCAGGGCAAGCGAGTGGCGAGTGGCGAGAGAAGAGGTAGAGTTCGGATCGGTTACCGATTCGATTGTAGTTAGCGCGTGATTCGGGTGGGTGGTCGCCGGAGCACAGGCAGGAATGCCTGTGCCACTCGAAGAGCCGACCTGAAGGTCGGCCATTACATCAAGAGAAGAGGCGCTGGCTGAAGCCTGTGCCACAGTGGCCGGCTGGAAGCCGGCGCTACCCGGAGTGCGAACGGTGGCGGTGAGGGCGATGTCGTTGATTTCGGGGTAGGAGCACCAATCCGGGCAGCCGGTGATGGTGATTTTGAATTTACGGGGGAGATTGTAGAACTCGGAGTTGCCGCCGAGTTCTTTGTCGATGGCGAGGGCGAGCGACGAGACGTCGGCGAGTTCGTGGGCGTGAATGCCGGCGAGCGGGCAGCCGGTGATGTTGCGGGCGACGTCGCCGCAGGCGCCGGTTGTGCGGAGGCCGACAGACCAGAAGCGTTCGAGGAGCGTGGGAAGATTTTCGACGGCGACCCAATGGAGCTGGATATTCTGGCGGACGGTGATGTCGGCGACGCCGTTGCCGAATTGGTCGGAGAGATCGGCGATGGTGCGGGCCTGTTCGCTGGTGAGCAGGCCGTTGGGGATGCGGATGCGGACCATGAAATAGGGGACGGCCTTCCCTTCTCCGTTTTTGCCGCCGGTGACCCCGGCGCCGTCACCTTGCGTGTAAATGCCCCAGGGGCGAAAGTAGGTGCCAAGCCATTCGGGAGGGATAGAGTCGAAGCCCTGCCGCGCGAAGGCGCGGATTTCGTCGAGGTGGTCCCACGGATTTTTGGCACGTTTGAGGCGCTCGACGCGCTGGGCTTTGGTTTCCTTTACTTCGGGCATTGGAGCGAGTTCCCTTCGTTACCAGGAAATGCCGCAGGCCGAGCAAAAGGCGCTCGACCTGCGCTACAAAGGCGCCGGTCTAAAGACCGCCACTACACAAACCGAAGAGGCTGGCATGAAAGCCAGCGCTACATTTCGAACAACCAACCGAGCCACCGAAAACGACAGCAAAAACAAAAAGCCCACGTAGCCAAAGGTTCTGGCACGTGGGCTTCGAAACTAGAAAATCAGATAAAGCTTAGGTTCGAGAGCACCTCTGGCCAGAACGGGGCTGCCGACAGCAACAGCAGGCCATCGCGTGACAACAACAGATCTGGCAACAAGAGGTACGCATATTCATCTGCAGGCTACGTGGGATATAAGACCTCGTCAATCCCATTTGCCATGCAAAGATTCGATGCGGGGGATGGGGGATTTGGATACATGGGCGACGGCGTGAGGGGGTGTGGAGGAAGTATAGGAGGTAAAGGAAGTAAAGGAAAAGAGGGCCGGGCAAGCCCGGCCGGCCCCTACAAAGAAGGCGGCATAAAGCCGCCCCTACAAATTGCATTATTGGTTGGGTTTGGGGGTGGAGGTGGCAGGCTTCGCCGATGTGGACGACTTCGCCGCTGGTTTGGCAGCGGGCTTGGCTGGGGCGGTGGCGGCTGCGCCAATCAGGGTGGCAGAAGTTATCTTGTCGAGTTTGGGCCACTTGGCGGCGAGGTATTTCTCGCCTTGCTTGGTGATGTTTTCCTGGTCCATGCCGGCGGATTCGCCGTATTGGTCGTAGAACATCTCGACGACGTTCATGCCGGTGCCATCCACGATACCGAAGGGTGTGAAGCCCTGGGAGTCGAGGGAAGAGTTGTCCTTGAAATTGATAAAGAGTTGCGTGGTGCGGGTGTTGGGGCCAGCCGTGGCAAAGACGAGGGTGCCGCGCTTGTTGGATTGGGAGTGGGGATCATCCTTAATGGTGGCTTTTTCCCAAGCGGCGTTAACTTGGGGATAGGCGCTGAGACCAAATTGCGCGACGAAGCCGGGGAGGACACGGAAGAAGCGGGCGTTGTCAAAATAGTGGTGCTTGACGAGGTTGTAAAAGCGGTCGGCGCCCAAAGGGGACCAGGCGCGGGTAACGGTGACGGTGAATTCGCCGCGAGTGGTGACGAATTTGACCTGATAGGTGTCGGGAGCTTTGGCGTTGAGGGTGGAGGGGTGTAGCAGGGCTTTATCGTATGTGGCCGGCGAGGCGGGCTTGGCGGCGGAGGATGTGGTGGATTTGGGCTTGGCGGCAGGAGCGGGGGTTTGGGCGAGAGAGGGGATGGCGATGGCGAGCGCGGCAAGTGCGAGCGCGCAGGATTTCAGGGACATGCGGTGAGGCCTCCATGGATTTAATGGGTGATTTGAAACGAGAGTAGTTTTGCATATTTTGAGGAAAGTGGCGAGTGACGAGTGGCGAGTGGCGAGAGAAGAAGAAAGAAGAAAGTCTAACGCAGAGGCACAGAGGCGGAGGATTGCAGAGCAGAGGAAACGGAGATTGGGTGGCGGGACGCAGTGGCCGAGAGCACAGCCAGGAATGGCTGTGCCACAAAGGGAGCTCTCACTTTGTTTTGGCTGTCTTTTTGATGCGCTTGAAATATTCGCGGAATCTGCCCAAACAGATCCAATAGTGGTCGCCTTCAAAACGAATGTAGAAGATTCGCTTACCGGCGATCGGGCTCTCGCTTATGGTCACAACGCTGCAAGCATCTTTGGCCACGACCTTATAGCGCGCAGCTGTTCTATGCCCATCATAGTCAGAATAACAATGGGTTCTCGTGTAACGGAGAACGAGTTTCCCGAAGAGACTGAGCAACTTCGTTTTATTCGGTCCGCGAATGTCGTGACGCGCCTCGATTTCACGAGCCGTTCTGCGAGCGTCAGATTTCCAGGTACCGATAAGCCGGGAATCGTACATGGCATCACCCACGAAGAAAGGGCCGGGCAAGCCCGGCCCCTATAAAGTTAGTGAGTGTTGAGGTCGTGGGAGACGCGTTCGACTTCGGAGAGGACGCGCAACGTGTTTTCGCCGAGGATTTTGCGGACGTCGGATTCGGAGTAGCCTTTTTTGAGGAGGGCGTCGGTAATTTGCGGGAGGTGAGAGACGTCCTGCATGCCGATGGGCATGACGGCGCCGTCGAAGTCGGAGCCGAGGCCGACGTGGTCAATGCCGGCGATTTTGACGGCGTGGTCAATGTGCTCGACGATTTTGGTCCAGTCGACCTTGGGGAGTTTGCCGGATTCCATGAAGTCGCGGACGACTTGATCGCCGGTGGTGAGTTTGCAGGCTTCGTTGTCACCGCAGCGCTTTTTGACCTCTTCGTTGATTTCCTTTTCGGCTTCGGGGTGGGCTTTTTCGTAGTCGCGGAATTCCTGGGAAAGGAAGCCGACGTGATAGTTGATCTGGATGACGCCGTCGTTTTTCGCGAGGGCGCGCATCATGTCGTCGGTCATGTTGCGAGGGGCGTTGCAGATGGCGCGGCAGGAGGAGTGGGAAGCGAAGACGGGAGCTTTACTGACGGCGATGGCGTCTTCGAAGGTTTTATCGGAGACGTGAGAGATGTCCACGATGATGCCGAGGCGGTTCATTTCGCGGACGACGTCTTTGCCGAAGTCGGTGAGGCCGTTGTGGGCTGGCTTGTCGGTGGAGGAGTCGGCCCATTCGTTGTTGTCCATGTGGGTGAGGGTCATGTAGCGGACACCGAGCGCGGCGAAGGTGCGCAGGACAGCGAGGTCGTTGCCCATCATGTGTCCGCCTTCGACGCCCATGAGCACGGCGATTTTGTGCTGCTTTTTGGCTTCGCGGACATCGGCCGCGGAGGTGGCAAGGAGAAGATCGTTGGGATGCTTGCGAACGGTTTCGCGGACGGCGTCGATCTGGTCGAGGGCTTGCTTGACGGCGTCGGGGCCGAGGATTTTGGAGGAGATCCAGATAGAGAAGAAGATGGCGGAGAGGCCGCCTTCGCGCATGCGGGGGATGTCAATGTTGCCGTCGGAGTGGCGGGCGGCGATGTCGAATTTGGGATCGAGGAGGCGCTGGGTGGTGTCGTCGTGGGTGTCCACGACGATGGAGGCGGATTGGAGTTTTTTGGCTTTGTCGGAAACGGCTTGCGCGGAAAGAGAAACGGACATTAGGGCTCCCAGAATTATGGTGGCGAGGATGCGGATCATTTTTTCTCCAGAGTCGAGCGGGGATTAGAGTAGCAGAAAAGCAGTGACGAGTGACGAGTGGCGAGTGACGAGTGACGAGAAAAGAAAAAGATAACGCAGGGACGCGGAGAACGCTGAGGTTCGCGGAGAAGAAGGGTTCACCACAGAGTTAGCAGAGATGAGCGGAGAAAACGGAGAATTGGGAGGCAAGACTTAAGACCTCGGCTAGGTTTCGCAGGCGGCGAGCCAGGATTCGAGCCGGGTGCCCATCCGCTTCAAGAGAATGTCCAGGTCGTCGGCACCATATTCCTCGAGTAGGGCTCGATCAAATTTCCTGACAAAACGCTTGCGCCGCCAGTTCCAGTTGGACAGTTCACAAAGAGGTTCCGGGTTGTCAGCGAGCTTCTGCCAGGTCTCGTGACACACGCGCCGGAGCGAGTTCCCTACTAGAACGGAATCGCTTTCACCGCTCCCTTTGGAATAAGGGAATAGCCGCCAGCGTTTCAATAGGAGAAAAAGGTAATCGCCACGTCCTGTGGTCCGAGAATTTCTCCCGGAGATGATGTGCGCGGCGTGCGACTCCAGCATCGCGGTGCGAAACGAGCGGGGCGGATGAAAACCCGTGAGATCGGACAGCTCTATTTCGAGGAGCGGCAAAGGGCCGCGATGCAGGACAATTCCCCAACTGTGTGCGGGGCCGTCCGGCGTGGTTTCTATCCCAAAGGAAATGCCTCTCGACGCACCGGGAATCAACTTCAGCCTTGCCATTCGAGTTGCGCAGGTTTCAGCAGCAGTTTCGGGGGATTGCACGAGAATTCGTTCATCGCCTCCACACATCTCCTCGTCATCCCCGATCGAAGACAAGAGCTGTCCTCCGGTGCCAAATCGTTCCGTGTTTGCTCCTGGTATCCCGTGCTTCATCATCAATTCGCGAGACAGTGGATGCATACCGTATTTGAAGTAAATCTGCTGGGCCTGCATGGCACGGAAGAACGCAAAAACTAACTGTTTGCACCCGGCGTAGACGTCTTCGCTGCCGGCACTATCGAGGAAACGCTGCGCAGGGGAAATGGAGAAAAGGCCCATGGGCTTTCAGAAAGCGTAACCGACGGCGGGGGAGAGTTGTTGAAGGAGTACGCACCGATGCAGCAATCAGTTAAGTGGCCGGAAGGAACCGCGTGATCGAGGAGAAGAGGAGTGTGGCTTTAGATCGGAAAACCCACCCTTCGCAAAAGGTGCGAAGGATGGGGCACCCTCAAGTTCGGGTGAGTAGTAGCGTGACGACGATCGAAGAACACAGGCTGAAGCCTGCGCTACAGGGCGGAGTAAGCTCCGCCCCTGCAAAAGCAAGAGGGCGGCGTAAAGCCGCCCCTACACGAGGCGAAGAGCCGATCGGGAGATCGGCGTTCCCAGGCAGGGCAAGAGCCCCGCGCCTACAGGTTAGCCGGCGCCTAGGATTTCGGAGGCGGGGCGCTCGACGAAGGAGGCTTTGAGGTAATCGCGGTTGGAGCGGGCGATGACTTCGAGCTGGATGTCTTTGGGGCAGGCGGCTTCGCATTCGCCGATGTTGGTGCAGTTGGCGAAACCTTCGGCGGTCATCTGGCGGATCATGGCGAGGGCGCGGCGGTCGCGTTCGGGTTGGCCTTGCGGGAGATGGCCGAGGTGGGAGATTTTGGCGCCGACGAAGAGAGCGGCGGCGGCGTTGGGGCAGGCGGCGACGCAGGCTCCGCAGCCGATACAGGCGGCTGCGTCCATGGCGAGATCTGAATCTTCTTTGCGGACGGGAATGGCGTTTCCGTCGGGCGCTGAGCCGGTGGGAACGGAGATAAATCCGCCAGTGGCGATGATGCGATCGAGGGAGCCGCGGTTGACGGCGAGGTCTTTGATGACGGGAAAGGCGGAGGCGCGCCATGGTTCGAGGTAGAGTTCGTCGCCATCCTTGAAATTGCGCATATGAAGCTGGCAGACGGTGGTGCGCTTGAAGCCGCCGTGGGCCTTGCCGTTGATCATAAAGCCGCACATGCCGCAAATGCCTTCGCGGCAATCGTGGTCGAAGGCGATGGGGTCTTCGCCCTTGGCGATGAGGTCTTCGTTGAGGACGTCGAGCATTTCGAGGAAGGACATATGCTCGTTGACCTTGGCGTGCTCGTAGCGGACCATGCGGCCCTTGTCCTGGGAGTTTTTCTGGCGCCAGACGTGGAGGATGAGTTTCATGGCTACTTGTAGCTCCGTTGGGAGGGGTGGACGTAGTCGAAGGTCAGAGGTTCCTTGGAGAGGACGGGGGCGTTGTTGGGGCCGGTGTATTCCCAGGCGGCGACGTAGGAATAGTTGGCGTCGTCGCGCATGGCTTCGCCCTCGGAGGTCTGGTATTCCTCACGGAAATGGCCGCCGCAGGATTCGCGGCGGTCGAGAGCGTCGAGGCACATAACTTCGGCGAGTTCGAGGAAGTCGGCAACGCGGCCGGCTTTTTCGAGAGACTGGTTGAATTCCTCGTTGGTGCCGAGGACCTTGACGGTTTTCCAGAACTCCTCGCGGAGGGCGGGGATTTGCGAGAGCGCTTTTTTCAGACCGGCTTCATTGCGCGCCATGCCGCAGAGATCCCAGGCAATTTTGCCGAGTTCGCGGTGGAAGGAGTCCACGGTGCGGGTACCGTTGGCATTGAGAAGACGCTTGGTGATGTTTGTAACGATTTCGACGGCTTGTTTGGCGGCAGCGTGCTCGGCGGTAACTTTGGAGAGCTTCGCGTTCGCGAGGTAGTTGCCGATGGTATAGGGAATGATGAAGTAGCCGTCGGCAAGGCCCTGCATGAGAGCGCTGGCGCCGAGGCGATTGGCGCCGTGATCGGAGAAGTTGGCTTCGCCGAGAACGAAGAGGCCGGGAATGGTGGACATGAGGTTGTAGTCCACCCAGAGGCCGCCCATGGTGTAGTGAATGGCGGGATAGATGCGCATCGGCACTTCGTAGGGGTTTTCGCCGGTGATGCGCTCGTACATCTCGAAGAGGTTGCCGTAACGCTCGGAGATTTTTTGCTTGCCGAGGCGTTTGATGCAATCCGTGAAGTCGAGATAGACACCAAGACCGGTTTCACCGACGCCGTGGCCGGAATCGCATTCGCCTTTGGCAGCGCGGGAAGCGATATCGCGGGGGACGAGGTTGCCGAAAGACGGGTAGCGGCGCTCGAGATAGTAGTCGCGCTCGTCGTCGGGAATCTGGCTGGGCGGGCGCTTGTCGCCGGGCTTTTTGGGGACCCAGATGCGGCCATCGTTGCGGAGCGACTCGGACATCAGGGTGAGCTTGGACTGATAATCGCCGGAGACGGGAATGCAAGTCGGATGGATCTGCGTGAAACAGGGATTGGCGAAGAGGGCGCCGCGCTTGTAAGCACGCCAAATCGCAGTGGTGTTGCAGCCCTTGGCGTTGGTGGAGAGATAGAAAACGTTGCCGTAACCACCGGTGGCGAGAATGACGGCGTCAGCGAGATGGGCTTCGATCTTGCCGTCGTTCATGTTGCGGGTGATGATGCCGCGGGCCTGACCGTCAATGACGATCAGGTCGAGCATTTCCGTGCGCGGATGCATTTTCACGGAGCCGAGACCGATCTGACGTTCGAGGGCCTGGTAGGCGCCGAGCAGAAGCTGCTGACCCGTCTGGCCACGAGCGTAGAAGGTGCGGGAGACCTGCGCGCCGCCGAAGGAACGGTTGTCGAGGAGGCCGCCGTATTCGCGGGCGAAGGGGACACCCTGGGCGACGCACTGGTCAATGATGTTCACGCTGACCTGGGCGAGGCGATAGACGTTGGCTTCGCGGGCGCGGAAGTCGCCGCCTTTGACGGTGTCGTAGAAGAGGCGGTATACGGAATCGCCGTCATTATGATAGTTCTTCGCGGCGTTGATGCCACCCTGCGCGGCGATGGAGTGGGCGCGGCGAGGAGAATCCTGATAACAGAAGCACTGCACGTTGTAGCCGAGTTCGCCGAGGCTGGCGGCGGCCGCACCACCAGCAAGGCCTGAGCCGACGACGATAAGATTATATTTGCGCTTGTTGGCGGGGTTGACGAGTTTGAGCTGGAACTTGTGGTTGTTCCAGGATTGCTCGATCGGGCCGGTGGGGGCGTTGGATTTCAGTTCCATGTGAGAAGGCTCCCTAAACAGCCTTTATGATGCCGGCCAGAACGGCGACCGGGATGGAGATGTTGCCGACGGCGATGAGGATGGCGATGAGTTTTGCAAGCGCGCGAAGAATCGGCGTGTAAACCGGGTGACTGATACCAAGCGTTTGGAACATGCTCCAGAGGCCGTGGTAGAGGTGATAGCAGAGCATGATCATGGCGATGATGTAGAAGAGCGAAACCGGCCAAACCTGGAAGCCGGTAACGACGTTGTTGTAAACCTCGTGCGCAACGAAGGGCCCGCCCGGGTGGACGGTGCCGAAGGTCAAATGGAGCAGGTGAAAGATGATGAACGCCAGAACGATGGGACCGCTCCAAATCATCGTGCGGGAAGCGTAGGTGGAGTTGAGGTTCGCTTTTTTGACGTAGCCGACGGGACGAGCCGCGCGCTGGAGAAGCCACAACTGCCAGGAAGACCAGATGTGCAGAAGCACGGAAGCCAGCAACGTGATGCGGACAACCCACAAAATGGGCCCAAGGTTCCGCAACGCTTCGGCATAGTGATTGATTTTTTCCGGCGGAAGAAAAATTTGCAGATTGCCGAGGAGATGGCCGACAACGAAACCGAAGAGGATAAATCCGGTGACGGCCATGATGGCTTTTTTGCCGACGGTGGTCTGCCAGAACCGCAAACTGGAAGCGGAGAATGGCACTGCAGTAGCGCTCATAAGATGTAGTGATCCTTCTGCGTAGAGAGAATGTTGCCGGGTGAAATTGGAGGATTTTTAACCACGGTTATCGAGTCGGGCTGGCTGTCCGTGAAAGACATGCCTTCTCCGCCGCGAGAGTCCCAAATTAATTGTCGAGCGGAAAAATCGGCGCGCGATGGGATCGCAGCCCCATCAGTATAGGGAGTTGAGAAAAGTCATGCAAGTTTCGGCTGTGATTAGGAAAGGCACAGGAGCGAGGAAAGCTTCTTGCGGGAAGCAAGAAAAGTGGTGAAGATGATGTCAACGAGGACGGAGAAGTCGAAGCAGGTCCCCGCATCCCCCTGCACGTGTCAGGATACGAGTGTATGAGCACAAGCTTGGTGAACGAACTGGAGAGGCTGGCGCAAGCGCTGGAAAGCGACAGCGCGCCATCGACGGAAATTCCTCTGGCAGCGATGGCGGAGAAGATCGCGAAGAGCCTGGGAGTGCGCGCGGACGAAGTGGCGATTCTGGGAGTTTCGACGCGATGGCGGCACCTGCATTTTCTGGTGCCACAAGCGCTCAAGAATGTCGGGTTCATTCCGCTGACAAGCAATTCAGCGCTGGCGGCGCGGACGGTGCGAGACAGCAAGCCGGAGATCAACAACAATTTTTCGGCGGTGCGGCATGCAACGGTGTTTGAAGGCGTGAAGGCGGCGACGACGACCGGGGAATCGATTCAGAAGATTATCAGCGCGCCGATTTTGTGCGAGGGAAAAGTGGTGGGCGTGATGCAGGTAAGCCGGAAGGGCGCGACACCGGCAGAAGCGGGTGCGGATTTTACTGCAGAGGATTTGGCGAAGGTGCTGACATTGTGCCGGCCGCTGGGAAAACTGGTGAGACATTTGGCGGGGGAATGAAGCAACGAAGCAAGGAGAGGTTTGCGCCGCGATTTTTTTGCCCTTCAACAGCAGAAATCAAAAAAAGTTTCAATTTCCTTCCGCGCCGCAGAAGCAACATCGACTTGGGGCATCTCTACGTTCACAATCTGAGCGAAACGATTTCCCAAACAGGTCAGGAATGGATTGACAGTGCGTGCGTTGCTTGTTACTTTTCCACAAGGCGTAAATTTTTCTGACAAAATCACTTAGGGACGGTGACGAGACACTATGGCGTTTGTCGCAAAAAAGATTTTCCTGACCAAGGGCGTGGGAAAACACCGCGAGCGGCTGTCGAGTTTTGAGCTTGCGTTGCGAAACGCCGGAATTGCCGCGTGCAACATCGTGCGCGTGTCTTCGATTTTTCCGCCGAACTGCAAATTGATCTCGCGGAGCGAGGGATTGAAGCTGATCAAGCCGGGACAGGTGGCGTTTACGGTGATCAGCGAGAATTCCACGAAGGAGCCGCATCGGCTGATTGCGGCGAGCATCGGGCTGGCGCTGCCGAGCGAGCGGCCGATGTATGGATATTTGAGCGAGCACCACTCGTTTGGCGAAACGGAAGAGGTTGCTGGCGAATACGCGGAAGAGCTGGCGGCGGAAATGCTGGCGACGACGCTGAATGTGGAGTTTGATCCAGACTTGTCGTGGGACGAGAAAAAAGAGGTTTACCGAATTTCGAATAAAATTGTGCGGACGATGAACATCACGCAGTCGGCGGTGGGCGACAAGCGGGGATTGTGGACGACAGTGCTGACCGCGGCGGTGCTGCATGGGGATGATGATTGAGAAAGGCAGCTATAAGCCGTAAGCTATAAGCTGTAAGCTATAAGCAAGAAGGGATTGAGGCGCTTCGGGATTCCGGGGCGCCTTTTTTGTTTTGGCAGTGCATCAGACACAGGCTGAAGCCTGTGCTACTCGGAGTCGAGGTCGTAGGCGGCACGGAGCCATTTTTTGAGGTCGGCGTCGATTTGGGCGGGTGAGGTGAGTTCAATGCGGTGAGTGATGCGGTCTTTTTTGGCGAGGCCGCCGGTGTCGATGAGGCGGGCAGGGAGTTTGCCCTTGTAGGTGGTGAAGCAGAGGCCGAGGTCCACGCGGGCGTTGGTGGTGGGATTGATCTGGGCGAAGACGTGGTTGCGGTAGAGGGGGACCATGGTTTTGCAGGGGCAGGCCTTCACGTCAGGGCCGAGAGACTTGGCGAGTTTGAAGAGTTCATCGTAAATCGGGCGCAGAGCGGATTTCTTGGCGGCGTATTGTTCTTCGACGTAGACGACGGCGGCAGCGAGATATTTTTCGGGAGAGTCTTCTTCCCCTCCCTTTCCTTCCACGCGATCGGAAATCCACCAGGCAGAGTTCGTGCCGAGTTTGTGCTTGGTCTTGAGCCAGGCGCGACGGGCGTTTTCGTCTTTCGGGCCCTCTTTTTTGGCGAGGGCGATCCATTCCTCGAGGGAGCGGCCGGTTTTGGGTTTGAGTTCGGCCACCCATTTCTGGACCATGGCGACACCGGGGTGAACATCGTAAAGGGATTTAGGTTGGGTGGCGGAGGATTTGGGCATGGCAGCCTCCTAGCGTGCGGGCGAGGAGTGTAGCGTATTGGGGCAAGGAGAAAAAGAGAGAAGGTGAAGAGGAGGCACAGACGAAGAGATGCGTGTGGCGTTGGATCGAAAGACCTACCCTTCGCAAAAGCGCGAAGGATGGGGCACCCTCAAGCACTTCGTTCTGTGGCTTAGCAAAGAAAGAGAAGAAGGCGGCGTAAAGCCGCCCCTACACAACCGAAGAGGGCGGAGCAAGTCCGCCCCTACATAGCAAGGTTATTTGGAAATGGGAAGGGTGTAGGAGAAGTCGTAGGAGTGTTTGCCGGCTTGGATGATGATTTGCATGGAGCCAGCGAGGCCAGCGAGTTGGGCGGTGCCGGAGCCGGGGACGACGATGATGTTGAGGTGGTAAGCGCCGTTGTCCATGGTGGCGTTATGCATGAGGAGGAAGGTGCCGGCGTGGCCGTGGAGGGTGCCAGAGACGCGCTCCATGGCGACGTAGCCGGCAGAGCCTTTGGAAGGATTGCCGCCGCTGAGCATTTCGCCCTGGCTGACGGCTTCGAGATCGCCGTGGAATTGCTTGTCGAGAGACATGCGGCTGATGGGGTTGTCGTCGAATTTGAAGGCGGGGTCGACGGGAGAGATTTTGACGTCGAAGGAGCCGGTGGCGTGCTGGGTCATGTCGGAGTCCTTTTGGGCGGCGAGAGGGAGAGCGAGACAGAAGAGGATTGTAGCCGCGAAGAGTTTGGAGTTCATGAGTTTTCTCGTGGTGAGGATTTGGGAGGGAAAGAATAACACGAGGAAAAAAAGAAAACTGAACGCAGAGACGCAGAGGACGCGGAGAAGAATAAGAGCGGAGCGCCGGGGCGTTAGACCGTAAGAACCCACCCTTCGCAAAAACCGCGAAGGATTGGGGCACCCTTAAGCTCAAATGAGCGCGACGTAACGGTTATTTGAAGTAGTGGAGGCGTTCGAGGACGGCGCCGACGACGAGTGGAAGGGCGACGGTGGCGTCTTCGAGGACTTCGGCGAATTTGCCGCCTTCTTCGGGGGGAACGAATTTGCCCCAGGAGACGGCTTCGGTGTAAGTGCTGCCGCTGAGGCCGCCCCAGTGAACGGGTTCGGGGCAGATGCGGACGCCGTAGTTGTAGCGTTTAAGGGGAAGTTTTTTGTAGCCGCGGCGGGCCATGAGTTCGGCGTAGACGCCGAATTGCTGGGACCAGTTGCGCGGGACGCCGCCGCCGATGGTGAAGATGCCCATGCGTTTTGTAGCGAGCATGGTCTCCGCAAATTTCTCGAAGTCCTCAAAGGGATCGAAGCGAAGCGCGGGGCGATTGTCGCGCTTGCGGGCGTATTGATTGAGCGCGAAGTCGAGGCCGAGTTCGGAGTCCGAGAAAGCGGGGACGAAGACGGGGACATTGTGTTCGTACGCGGATTTCAGGATGCCGCGGCCTTTCATGTTCTTGTGGAGAAGTTCGCCGATGCGCTTGTGGAATTTCCAGGTGCAGACCACTTCATCAGGGTCCCATTCGTCGAGGATGCCGTCAACGACCTCCTCGACGTGATCGAGATTGGATTCGGGCTCGAGAGAATCGTAGACGCGGTTGTAGCCGGCGAGGAAGAGTTCGTTGTCGTCCATTTTGGCGGGATCGTAGCGGAAGTGGGAGCGGCCGGTGGCTTCGACGAGCCCGTGGGCCATGAGGGCGCCGGTGGAGACGATGGCGTTGACGATGCCGGATTCGATGAGGTCGCAAAAGACGAGTCCCATTTTGCCGACGGTGAGAGCGCCGGCGAGGGTCATGACGACGAAGCAGTCTTTGTCGCGGGCCATGGCTTCGAGGACGTCGGCGGCGTCACCAACCTGGCGGGCGGTGTAGGCGGTGTCGCCCATGGCGCGGACGAGGTCGTCGATGGTTTTGATTTTGGAGAGATCGAGCGGAAAGATGGGGCGGAGTTTGTCTTTGACGGGATCGTGGAGGACGCGTCCTGTGACGGTTTTCTTGGCGTGCTTGGGCATCGGCTCTCCTGAACGTACGAAAAATGAATGAAGTGTTACAAGGCGCCACAAACAACATCAAATGCATTCGCAAGGAATTGTAAGGCTAGTGGAATTGATAGTACAAACAAAACGAGAAGGAAAGTAGAATTCTTCGCGGACTGACCAGAGCGAAGAAAGCGATTTAACACAGAGACCACAGAGGAAGAACACAGAGCGCGAGAAGAGAAGGAGAGGAATGGCAAATAAATTTACAGTGGGACTGGTGCAGATGAGCTGCACGACGGATAAAGAGGCGAACCTGGCGAAAGCCGAGGCGAAGATTCGCGAGGCAGCGGAGCGCGGGGCGCAGGTGATTTGCCTCCATGAGCTATTTGCAGGCGAGTATTTTTGCCGGACCGAGGATGCGGAACTGTTTGAATTGGCGGAACCGGTGCCTGGGCCGACCACAGAGCGGCTGGCGAAGGTGGGGAAGGAAAAGAAAGTGGCGCTAGTGGTTTCCGTGTTTGAGAAGAGGGCGCCGGGGGTTTATCACAATACGTGCGCGATGATTGATGCGGACGGGGCGTATTTGGGGAAATACCGGAAAATGCACATTCCGGATGATCCACTTTATTACGAGAAGTTTTATTTTACGCCGGGCGATTTGGGATTTCTGAATTTCGATACAAAATATGCACGCGTGGGCGTGCAGATCTGCTGGGACCAGTGGTATCCGGAAGGTTCGCGGCTGACGGCAATGCAGGGCGCGAACGTGATTTTTTATCCGACGAGCATCGGGTGGCATCCACATGAGAAGGCGACGTATGGAAAGGCGCAGCTGGATTCGTGGAAGACGATTCAACGGGCGCACGCGATTGCGAATGGGTGCTATGTGGCGGTGGTGAACCGCGTGGGGTATGAGGGAAAGCCGGAAAAAGGCGATCCGGGGATTGAGTTCTGGGGGAATTCGTTTGTGGCCGATCCGGCGGGGCAGATTTTGGCCGAGGCTTCGAACGATAAAGAGGAGATTCTGGTGGTGGAGTGCGATCCGGCAAAGAGCGAAGAACAGCGGAGGAATTGGCCGTTCTTCCGGGACCGGAGGATTGATGCGTTTGGGGGGTTGACGCAGCGGTGGCTGGGGGAGAAATAAGCTGCGAGCCGTTAGCCATTAGCTGTTAGCAAGAGGAAGAGCGACTGAAATTATGAGGATTGTGAGTGCTTGAAGTTGGCGGTGCACAGGCAGGAGTGCCTGTGCCACATGTGGACTTAGCACAGAGGACGCAGAGTGAAGGGCACAAAGGGCACAGAGAAGAAAACCCCCGACGAGTTGGGATATCGGATGCCGGCGGAGTGGGAGACGCATGAGGCGACTTGGCTGGGGTGGCCGCATGAGCTGACGGATTGGCCGGGGAAGTTTGCGCCGATCCCGTGGGCGTTTGCGGAAATTGTACGCCTGCTTTCGGAAGTGGAGCGGGTTTTTCTGATGGTGGAGAGCCGGGCGGCGGAGAAGAAGGTGCGGGGGATTTTGCGGAAGGCCGGGGCGAAAGTGGAATCAGTGGAGTTTTTCGTGGCGCCGACCGATCGCGGGTGGATGCGGGATTCGGGGCCGATTTGCGTGAAGAACGGCGCGGGCGAGGTGGCGTACAACAATTTTGTGTTTAATGGGTGGGCGAAATATTCGAATCACAAGAAAGACGCGCAGGTGGTGCGCAAGGCAAATGCGCGGTTGAAGCGGAAGATCTTTTTCCCGGAGCACAAGGGGCGGCGGGTGGTGCTGGAGGGCGGGTCGATCGACGTGAATGGGCGGGGGACGCTACTGACGACGGAGGAGTGTTTGCAGAGCAAGGTGCAGGAACGGAATCCGGGATTTGCGAAGGAAGATTACGCGGAGATTTTCCGGAGATGTTTGGGCGTGACGAACGTATTGTGGCTGGGGAACGGGATTGCGGGGGACGACACGCACGGGCACGTGGACGATTTGACGCGGTTCGTGAATGAGTCGACCGTGGTGACGATTGTGGAAGAGGATCGTGGGGACGCAAATTACGCGGCGTTGCAGGAGAATTTGGGGCGGTTGAAGGGGATGAAGGATCAGGATGGGCGGGCGTTGACGGTGGAGACGCTGCCGATGCCGCGGGCAGTGACATTTGACGGGCTGCGGCTACCGGCGAGTTATGCGAACTTTTATATCGCGAACAAGATTGTGATTGTGCCGACGTTCAATGATGCGAATGACCGGGTGGCGTTAAATACGCTGGCGAAATTGTTTCCGGGCCGCGAGGTGGTGGGCGTGCATTGCCGGGACTTGGTGCTGGGGCTGGGGACGTTGCATTGCATGACGCAGCAGGAACCGGCGAGAGGAAGCTGATAGTCGACAGTCTACAGCCGACAGTTTGAAGAAAGAGAAGAGAGAAGAGTTCACCACAGAGATAGCAGAGGGGAGCAGAGGTAACGGAGAAACCAGGGGATGGGAGGAATGATGCTGGGACAAATGATGATGATGGCGATGTGGTTGCAGGAACGCGTTGTGGTGGTGGAGTGGAGGCGGGGACTGATTGGGTGGATCCTCATCGGGCTCATTGCCGGATGGCTGGCGGGAAAGATTGCGCGGGGAGAGGGTTTTGGGTGCATTGGAGATGTTTTGATCGGATTGATTGGGTCGGTGATTGGCGGATGGATTTTCACGCAGTTGGGAATTGTGCATTCGAACGGATTCATTTTCTCATTGGCGGCAGCGACGGTGGGTGCGGTGGTGTTGGTGTGCATTGCCCATTTGTTTTTTGGTGGGAAGAAGTAAGGGAGTTTTTTAAGTTTTAAGTCAAACGTTCAAGAGTTAAAGGTTCAAGAGTTCAAGGACGGCGAGGAGCCGTCCTTTTTGTTTTGGAAAAGGAAATAAAGAAGAGAAGAGGGCCGTGGCGTTGGATCGGAAGAGCCCACCCTTCGCGCAAAAAGCGCGGGAAGGATGGGGCACTCACCCTCAAGTATCTTTGGGAGGAGTGTTACTAGGTTTTGGGGTAGTTGGGGTCGGCTTTGACTTCCTTGATCTGGTTGGTGTGGCGCTCGCTGTGAGCGGAGATGAGGAGGATGAATTCGTAGGCATCCCATTTCTGGCCCGTGGGGCTATCGGCAGCGTGATCGCGAAGACCAGCAGTGGACTTGAGGAAGTCCTCAGTTTTGGCGCGACTTTCGACGAAGTGATCGATAGAGCCCTGCGGAGAACCGAAGCGGTTGGTAGGCTTGATGGCGTCGGGGGCCTGGACTTTGTTCTTGCGCTCCGGAACGTTAGCGATGATGCCAGCGTCGATGGCGGCGGTGTCTCGGCCGGGAGCGGCTGGGGCTTTCATGACGCCAGTTTCAATCATGCCGCGAATGTAGTCTTCGGCGGCGGCGATGTGCTCCATGCATTCTGCGATGGACCAGCGGTCGGGCGTGGGCTTGAAGTTCCACTGTGCGGGGGAGAGGTCCTTGACGGCCTCAAGGACGTCTTTCTTCGTGGATTCGAGATAGGCCAGGGTCCTTTCTTTTTCAGCTGGTGAGAGTTCCTGAGCGCGCGCGGTTGCGGCAAACAACAAGGCGCAGACCAACGCGAGAGCGACGCTGTACTTGCGGATCATTTGGAGTTTCCTTCCCTTTCCAGACCTGGATTGGCTTATGGGCGGAACGGTCTGCGAGGTGAAAAAAATATAGCACGGGACGAGATAAACCAGCCGCCGGAATTCGAGTAGACTCACCGCGTGAACTGGATGCGGTGGTTTTTGGCGTCCAAGGTGACGACAAATTCCTGAAGAACCTCGAAGCCGATGTTGCCGACGGGAGGTTCGGGACCAGGGGCCACGTCGCTAAGGCTAATCCTGCGTGATGACAGCGTGTATTCACCGATTTGCACCGGCTCACTGAGTTCCGCTGAAAATACGGGATATTCGCCAGACGGAGTACGCGCGCGTCCTTTCTGGACAGGCTTTGCCGTGAGGGGAAGATCGGCCTCGGAATTCAGCGGCAAGGTCAGGCCAGCCGGGGAGCCGGAATCCACATGGGGGCGGAATTCCTTTCCAGCAATCATGACTGAAATACGGGGGATAAAATCGCCAGCGTCATATTGGAAGACGCGACGGTGGTCCGCAGACGGAAGCTCATCCTTGCGAATGAGTATCTTTCGGCCCGGATAATCGAGCGTCAATAAATAACCGGGAAAAAAGGAAGCGCCCAAGATGCCTCGGGGCGTGACGTCGCCGACAAGTCCGGGCATGTGAGGAGCCGGCACAACGACGACGCCTTGTAGAATGGCACCGCCAACACCCAACTGATCCAAACGAGAGATTCCCGGCGGGGCGTCGGGTTGCGGAGGGAGGGCAAGTTCTGCCTGGAGATCCGGATCGACAGCGACGACGGTGGCGCCGGTGTCCAGGATGAATGGATAGGGACCTTTACCGTTGAGGAGGACGTTGACGACGGGACGGCCACCGAGGTCGAGCATGAGGACAGTGACACCAGTGCCGGGGACTTCCACTTTTTCAGGATCGGGAAGTTCTTGAGACATTGGATGTTGCGCGAATACGGGAGCAAGGATGAAAGAGAGGGCCGCAGTGCCAAACAAGGCACGGGTGCCGAACATAGATCCTCCTCGGAAGTGCGCAATAACTATTAGACAAGAGCTACAGGGGTTAGACGAAAGAAGCGGAAGGAAGGCTCTAGGGAAGAGGGCGAGCGGAGAGGGCGGCGAGTCGCTGGCGGGCATAGTCAAGTTTCGGATTCAGGGTGAGGGCGCGCTGATATTCCTGGGTGGCCATGGCGAGGTCGCCGGATCTTTCCGCGTTGCTGCCAAGAGTGAGATGAACCTGGTCTGCGTGCTCCCAGTCGGGATTCATCTGGAGAATTCTGTGGAGCTCGGCAGTGGATTCGGCCAGATGGTTGGAGCCGGCTAAAGCGCCCGCCCAAAGCTGGCGAATGGGCAAGGAATCAGGTTGCGCCTGGACTGCGCGCTGAAGAATGTCCGCGGCACGCGCCCATTCGCCCATTCGCAACAAGGACATTCCCCATTTATAGAGGACCGTAGCGTTGGCTGGCTGCAGGGCGGCGGCGTGTTCGTAGGCGTCGGCGGCCTGGGGCCACTGATTGGCCTGGCTGGAAACGTCGCCGAGGTGCGCCCACGCGGAGAAGTCGCGCGGATTGGCGTCGACGGCGGACTGCAAGGAGATGTAGGCAGCCTGGCTTTGAGCGTTCACGTCGGCGATCGAAGCAAGCTGGGAGAAATACGCCGAGAAACGGGAATCGAGCGAAGCGGCGTGACGGTAGGTTTCCGCGGCGGACTTCCAATCTTTTTTCAATGTGTAGACGTGCGCCAGGTTTTCCCAGGAAATGACATAGTCCGGATAGAGGCGGATGGCTTCTTTCAACTGCGGTATGGCCGCATCGTAGTCACCCTTGTCCTTGAGGTACCAGGCGGCGTTGAGGTGGCCGAGGACATAATCGGGATTGAGCTGGATGGCAAGGGAAACGTGTTCGAGGGCGCCGTCCACATCGTTACGGTCGTAGAGAGCGGAGGCGTATTGACCCTGGGCGATGTAGGAATTGGGGGATTTGCGGACGGCATCGGAGAGGAGCGTGTAGTTATCGTAGAAAAGGGCGACGCGGCGCTCGGTCTGAACGATGTAAAAGAGAAAAACCAGAACGACAGCGCCACTGAAAGCCACACGGAGAGAAGGGGCTTGCAATTTCGAATAGACGGCAATGCCGGCGCAAGCGGCGAGGATCGCGAAACCGAAGGAAGGGATATAGAGGTAGCGCTCCGTGAAGAAATTCAGGGCGATGGAGTTGAGGCTGAGAGCCGGGGCAAGCGTGAAAACGAACCAGCAGATCGCAAAGCCGAGTAAAGGACGCGAGGTGCGGTAGAAGAAATAGACCGCAGCAACGAGCAAAGCGCTGGCAAGGAAACCGGCAAGCGCCCAGAGGGTAAAGGTGGTTGTGAGAGGAAAGGCGTAGAAATAGTTCATGTGGATGGGCAGGAAGAGCTTGCCGATGTAGCGGGCAAAAACGGCAGGGACGGCAAAGAAGAGTTGGACGAGAGAGAGCCGAGGGCGATCCATGATCTGGCGGGGAGAGAAGCCGCCGAGCGCCGCGATGCGCGCAAGGAGGTAACCGGCCAAGACGAACACGAAGGGCGAGAGCCGGGCGGCAAGTTTGCGCAAGTCCGCGAGGCCCGGACGATGATAGAGGACTTCGTAGCAGAGAAGGATGACGGGAAACAGGATTGCCGGCTCCTTGCTGAAGAGCGCGCAGAGAAAGAAAAAGGAGCTGAGGAGCAGCGGCCAGAGCGGCGAGGAGGAGGAAGTGTCCGCGCGGCGATAGTAGAGCATGGCAAGGAGCAGGAAGAGGGCGCAGAGAAGTTCAGGGAGGGCGGCGACCCAGGAGACGGGTTCGGAGTGCATGGGATGGAGAGCGAAGACGAGGGCCGCCCAGAAGGCGAGGAGTGGCGCGTCGAGAGAGACAAGGACGAGATAAACGAGAACGACGACGGCGGCGTTGAGAAGCATGTCCACGACATGCCAATAGAGCGGATTGGGCCCCCAGATCTGGTATTCGGCTGTGTAAAGGAGGGGCTGGAAGGGGCGATAATAGTTCGTGCCGTGGATGGCGGCGTCCTTTGGGCTGCGAGCAAAGGCCCAGACATCGCCGGTGAAGGCAAGGGTCAGATTCTTGGCCTCGAGGACGAGGGAGTTCTGGAGGATCTGGATGCGGTCGTCGGTGACAAAGCCGTTGCGGAGTGTGGGAGCGTAGAGGGCAAGGGAGACCAGGATGAGGATGACGAGGTGAAAGGGTTTCCAGGGGCGAGACCGGGAAGGCGACGGAATTTCTGAAGGAGGAAAGGATGGCGAGGAGGGAGCGTCGGCGAGAGAGGATTTTTTACGTTTTCTGGACAAGGTGCCTGGAAGTTTAGCGCACCGAACGGGAGAAAGAAAAATCGACGGCGGGCGTAAGGCCACCCAGAAGGTCAGGAAATATCGATAAGGTCCATCGGTAATATTGATTCGGACGACGCAGGGGTATAGGCTAACAAATCGCGTACTGGGCGATCGGAGGATCGGCTAGGGCAAGTGGGGTGACCCCGGTCCGTAAGACCATTCGGGCGCAGGAATCGCGCTCAGAAGACGGCCCGGCAGGGTTTTCGGAGAAATCAAAGGAGGATGGACCATGGCTACAGCGTCAACTGCGATTGAACCGAAGGTGAAGGTTTCGGCGACGAAATTGATGATCAACGGGAAGTGGGTGGATGCGGCTTCGGGGAAGACGTTTCCGACGATTAACCCGTCGAGCGGCGAAGTGATTACACAGGTGGCCGAGGCGGACGCAGCGGACGTGGACAAGGCGGTTGCGGCGGCACGGGCAGCGTTTGAAAAGGGAGCATGGAGGAAGATGTCGGCGTCGCAGCGCGGCGTGCTGATGAACAAGCTGGCGGATTTGCTTGAGAAGAACATTGAGGAATTGGCGCAACTCGAGTCGTTGGACAACGGGAAGCCGTACCACATCGCGCTGGCCGCGGATTTGCCGCTGACAATTGCGTGCTACCGGTATTACGCGGGATGGGCGGACAAGATTCAGGGGAAAACGATCCCGGTGAACGGGCGGTATTTCACCTACACCAAGCATGAGCCCGTCGGCGTTGTGGGGCAGATTATTCCGTGGAATTTCCCGCTGTTGATGCAGGCATGGAAATTGGGACCGGCGCTGGCCGCGGGCTGCACGGTGGTGATGAAGCCGGCGGAGCAGACTCCGTTGACGGCGTTGCGCGTCGGCGAGTTGATTCAGGAGGCGGGCTTCCCGGACGGCGTGGTGAATTTGCTGCCGGGGTACGGGCCGACGGCGGGCGGCGCCATTGCGCGCCACATGGACGTGGACAAGGTGGCGTTCACGGGATCGACGGAAGTTGGCCATTTGATCATGCGGGCGGCCGCGGACACCAACCTGAAGCGAGTGACGCTGGAGTTGGGCGGGAAGAGCCCCAACATCGTGTTCGCGGACGCGGACATGGACCAGGCGATTGAGGGCGCGCACTTTGCGCTGTTCTTTAACCAGGGGCAGTGCTGCTGCGCGGGTTCGCGGCTGTATGTAGAGGAGAAGTGCTACGACGAGTTTGTGGAGAAGAGCGTGGCACGCGCGAAGAAGCGGACCGTGGGCAATCCGTTTGACAAGAACACGGAACAGGGCCCGCAGGTGGACCAGGACCAGTTTAATAAGGTGATGAGTTATATCGAGTCCGGAAAGCAGGAGAAGGCTAAGCTGCTGGCTGGAGGACACCGCGTAGGCGACAAGGGGTACTTCATCGAGCCGACGGTGTTTGCCGACGTGCAGGACAATATGAAGATCGCGCAGGAAGAGATCTTCGGGCCGGTGATGTCGATTTTGAAGTTCAAGGACATCGCCGAGGTCGTGGAGCGCTCGAACAAGTCTACGTACGGCCTGGCGGCGGCGGTCTGGACGAAGGACATCACGAAGGCACACGCGATTGCGGATGGCGTGCGGGCTGGAACTGTGTGGGTAAACTGCTACGACGTGTTTGACGCCGCGGCGCCGTTTGGCGGGTTCAAGCAGTCGGGGCTGGGACGCGAACTCGGAGAGTACGGGTTGGCGAACTATACGGAAGTAAAGACGGTGACAGTGAAGTTGTGAAGAAGTTGACAGTTGACAGTTAACAGTCAAGAGTTGAAGAGAAGAAGGCGGCATGAAGCCGCCCCTACACCAAGGGGTCCAGCGCAGGCTGGGCCCCTTGGTTTTTTTGGAGGGGTTTGTGATGATGGCGGGCAATTATGGCGGTTACCACAAGACAGTATGAGGCGAAGGACTTTGCGAAGCTGCACAAGCTCGACCAGGATTGCTTTCCGCCGGGGATTGCTTACAGCAAGTGGTCGCTGCGGTATTACCTGAATTTGCCGGGCGCGGATTGCCTGGTGGCGGAAGAGGGAAAAGAGTTGGCGGGATTTATTTTGGCGGAAGACAATCCGCCTTTGGGACATATCATCACGCTGGATGTGCCGGAGAAGTTCCGGCGGCGAGGCGTGGGGACGATGTTGTTGCGGGAGATGGAAGATCATTTTGTGTTTCGAGGGATCCAGGCGGTACTGCTGGAAACGTCAGTCGAGAACAAAAGCGGGATTGCCTTCTGGGAAAAGCATGGATATCGTACGGAAGCAGTAGTGAAGAAATATTATTTGGGAAAGATCGATGCGTTTGAAATGAGAAAGAAGCTGGGGGTTGTTAGTCGATAGCCATTAGCCGTTAGCAAGAGGCGGCCAAATGAACGAATTCTGTGACTGCCAAGGGGTTTCTTGAATGGTTGCCATGATCCCTCCACTCCGGCCAGCAGAAGGCGCTGGCCTCCGGTCGGGATGACAGTTACAGGATTGCGAATGGAAGAACACAGGCTGAAGCCCGTGTTACAAGAAGGCGGCGTAAAGCCGCCCCTACACCAAAGAACGGTTGGGAGGCGTGGTGAATGATTACGTGTTAAGCGTGATTTTGGGGATTGTCGAGGGGTTGACGGAATTTTTGCCGGTTAGTTCGACAGCGCACCTGCGGATCACCGAGGCGCTGATGCACATTGATTTGGGCAGCGGGTACTGGAAGATGTACACGATCGTGATTCAGCTGGGGGCGATCTTGACGCTGCCGATATATTTCCGGCACCGGATTGCGAAATTTTTGAGGACGTTTCCGAAGGGCGAGCGCGGGGACCGGACATTTCTCACGCATCCGCTGAGCTTGGTGTGCATCGCGTTTGTGGTGACGGCGATTCCGGCTTTTTTGATGACGAAGATCATCGGGAAACACCTCGAGAGCTTGTACATCATCGGGTGTTCACTGCTGATTGGCGGGATGGTGATGTGGTTTGTGGATGCGCGGAACGCGAAGGCGGAGGCGGCGGGAGAAGCGGCGAAAGGCGGGTTGATTCATACCTGGCACATGGAGGAGATGAGTCTGGGACAATCGGTGTGGATCGGAGCGTGCCAGATTTTGTCGGCGGTGTTTCCGGGGACGTCGCGGTCGATGTCGACAATCGCGGCGGGGCAGTTGGCGGGGATGTCGCGGGCGTCGGCACTGGAGTTTTCATTTTTTTTGTCGATGCCGACGATGGTGGTGGCGACGGTGTATGACCTGCTGAAGTCCATGTTTGGGAAGCACGCGGATGCGATTTCGGTGGCGGGGATTGATACGCACGGGTGGATCGTGCTGGGGATTGGGTTTGTGGTGTCGTTTATTGTGGCGTATGGGTCGGTGGCGTGGTTTATGGCATATGTGAGGAAGCGGGGATTTGCGCCGTTTGCGATTTACCGGATTATTTTGGGGGTGACGGTGCTTTATTTCGCAGGACGCATGATGTGAGGAAATGGGCGAGAAGATTTCACCACAGAGGCCACAGAGGGCCGAAGAGGTCACGGAGACAGCGAGGAGAGTGAGAATGCGGAGCACGATGAAGGGTGGGCGAATGCAGATGGGTGTAGTTATTTTCATTGGATTCATGATGGGCCTCGTTGTTTCTGCGCAGGAGAAGGCTGTGCCGGATGTGGATGCGCGGGTGGATGCTTTCGTGGGGGAACAACTTGGGTTGCAGAGGATACCAGGTGTGAATCTGGCGGTTCTGCGGTATGGGAAGTTGGTAAAGGCAAAGGGTTATGGATTGGCGAATCTTGAGTTGGATGTGCCAGTGAAGCCAGCGACGGAGATGCAGACGGGGTCCGTGGGGAAACAGTTTACGGCAACCGCAGTGATGATGCTGGTGGAAGAGGGGAAAGTCGGGCTGGACGACGACGTGAGCAAATATTTTGCGGGAACACCGGTGGCGTGGAAGGATATCAAGGTACGGAATCTGCTGACACACACTTCGGGGATTCCGGAATACACCGATGCAAAGAGCGCCAAGGCGAAAGAACTGTTCAATTTCCGGGCGGATTACACGGAGGACGATCTCTACCAGCGACTGATTCAGATGCCGCTGGATTTTGAGCCGGGGACAAAGTGGAAATACAGCAATTCGGGATATTTGTTACTCGGGATTCTGATTCACAAGGTGACCGGGGAATTCTACGGGGATTTCTTGCAGGAGAGAATTTTCCGCCCGCTGGGGATGACGGCGACGCGGATCATCAGCGAAGCGGACATTGTGCCGAACCGGTCGAGCGGGTACCGGATCGTGAACGGAGAGATCAAGAATCAGGAGTGGGTGTCACCGACATTGAATACGACGGCGGACGGTGCGCTGTATACGAATGTGCTGGATTTGGGGAAATGGGATGCAGCGCTTTATACGGAGAAGCTCATCAAGCGGTCGAGTTTGGAGCAGATGTGGACACCAGTGCGGTTGAAGGATGGGAAAACATATCCCTATGGCTTTGGGTGGTTCTTGAATGAGGTGAACGGTCACCGGTTGATCGAGCATGATGGGGCGTGGCAGGGATTCACGGTGAATATTTCGCGATATGTGGATGACCGGCTGACGGTGATTGTGATGACAAACCTGGAGGAAGGGCCATCGGAGCCGGGGAAGATTGCGCACGGCGTGGCAGGGATCTATGAGCCGGAGTTGAATACCTCCAAAAAGGAAAAGAACTAGGACGGAAGCTATTGGTTGAGGATTGGAAACAGTCTGTAAGACAGGCTTGTCACCGCGGCGGGGTTTGTTATGATGCAGATGTTCCTCTGAGCAGGGCGCACCAGCGCCGCGTCCTGTTCGGCGAGCCAACGGTGGAGTTGTGCTCGCAAATGCTCAGCCTTCCCCGGCTCGAGTAGAAGATTGCCCCGCAGCGTATGCGGGGTTAGGCGTACCTGCGAAGGCAGTCTCTACCCAAGCAACAAATCGGACCGATGGGCGGCCCGCTTCAGAAAGCGGGCCCTACAGCGGAAGAAGGCGGCGTAAAGCCGCCCCTACATGCTGAGGAGAAGATCGTGCGCTTTCTGACACCAACCGAAAATAAGCGGCTCAATGAGCTGATTGGATTTGTGTGCGTCATGGCAGCCATCTTGATTGGGCTGGCCCTGATTTCGTATTCGCCTCGCGACGCGTCGTTCAATGTGAGCGCCACGGGCGGCGAGGAGCATTTGACGCGGAACTGGATGGGACCGGTAGGGGCGTACACGTCGGACCTGATGTTCCAGGTGTTTGGATTTGCGGCGTTTTTGCTGCCGGTGGCGCTGGGGATTCTGGGCTGGCGATGGTGCATGAGCCAGGCAATTGATTCGCAGATAGCGACGCTTTCGGGATACGTGTTGTTGATGTTGTCGCTCCCTTCCCTGCTGTCGCTTGCGCATTTTCCGGAGGTACGTGGGGCAGTGCCGGCGGGAGGCGTGCTGGGTTCGATCGTATCGCACGGGTTGCGCAGCGGGTTTAACGGGGGTGGCGCGATCCTGGTGGCGGCTACTTTGCTGGTGGTTGCGATCTTCATGACCACGCGATTTTCATTCAGCGGAGCGCATGCCTGGGCGAGCAGCCATAAGGGACCGCTGGGGAAGATGGAGAAGTTTGGGATTTTGCAGCGGGCGCAGGCGAGATGGCAGGAATGGCGGGAGGAGCGCGAGGAAGCACGGATGCGGCGGGAGGTGGAGGAACGCCGGGTGGCAGGCCGGAAGCCGGTTGCGCCACAGGTGGTGGGCAAGGCTGATGCGGAGAGTGAGAAGGACGAGGCAAAGACCATCAAGCTGCAAGATTTGAGCGACATTTTCAAGAGGAGGACCGCAGCGGCGGTGGCGGAGAAGGATGAGGAAGAGGACGAGAGGACTCCGCACAAGGCGCCGGTGGTGATGCTGGGTCCGGACAAGAGTGAGAAGGCGAAAAGGAGCGAGCCGAAGATCGCGAAGGACAATGCAAGTTACAAGCTGCCGTCGATCAGTTTGCTGCGCGAAGGCGAGGGCGGGCAGAAGCTGGACGAAGACGAGCTGAAATACCGGGCGCGGGCGATTGAGGAGAAGTGCCACGAGTTTGGAGTAGAAGGGCGCGTGACGCAGATCAATCCCGGGCCGGTGGTGACGACGTTTGAATTCAAGCCCGAGGCGGGGATCAAGTACAGCCGGATTATCGGATTGACGGAAGATTTGTGCCTGGCATTGCAGGCGGAATCGATTCTAATCGAGCGTATTCCGGGGAAATCGACGGTCGGCATTGAAGTGCCGAACGACCGGAGGCAGACCATCGCGTTGCGGGAGATTATCGAGGCGCCGGAGTTTGCCAATTCGCCAAGCAAGCTGACGCTGGCGATGGGACGTGATCTGCACGGGCGGATTCGCGTGACGGATCTGGCTTCGATGCCGCACCTGCTGATTGCGGGTTCGACGGGCACGGGCAAAAGCGTGTTCATCAATTCGCTGATGATGTCGATTTTGTACAAGGCGACGCCGGAAGAAGTAAAGATGGTGCTGGTGGACCCGAAGCGGCTGGAATTGAGCCTTTATGGGGATATTCCGCACTTGCTGGCGCCGGTGGTGACGGACCCAAAGGTGGCGTCGAACGTGCTGCGGAACGCGACGCGGGAGATGGAGAACCGGTTGAAATTACTGGCGCAGCGGGGGGTGCGGAATATTGACCAGTACAACCGGACGTTCCAGAAGCAGCAGTCGCTTTCACTTTTTGACAACGTTGAGGAGAGCGAGCATAAGCCGCTTCCCTACCTGGTGATCATCATCGACGAGTTGGCGGATTTGATGATGGTGGACACGAACAACGTGGAAGAGTCCATCACACGACTAGCGCAGATGGCGCGCGCGGTGGGCATTCATTTGATTCTGGCGACGCAGCGGCCGTCGGTGGACGTGATCACCGGGTTGATCAAGGCGAACTTCCCTGCCCGCATATCGTTCCGCGTGGCCAGCAAAGTGGACTCGCGGACGATTCTGGATTCGAACGGGTCGGAATCCCTGCTGGGCAAGGGGGACATGCTGTATTTGCCGGCGGGGTCGGCAAGGTTGCACCGGATTCACGGGCCGCTGGTAAGCGAGGATGAGATTACGAGCGTTTGCGATTTCTGGCGGCAGCAGGCGCAGGCGAAGTACAACGAGGCGCTGCTGGAGGCGCCGAAGGAAGAGGATGGGAAAGCTGGCGGCGGAAACGGGAAGGCCGCTGGTACACGAGGGAGTGAGGATGACGCGGTCAGTGCGGGCGGCGAGGACGTGGATGATGATTTGTACCAGGACGCGGTGAGGATTTGCTGCGAGATGGGCCGGGCATCCACTTCGACGTTGCAGCGGAGACTGCGGATCGGGTACGGGCGCGCGGCGCATTTGATTGATTTGATGGAGAAGGACGGGATCGTGGGGCCGCCGGACGGGACGCGGCCGAGAGAGGTATTGAAAGGGCGGGAGTGGATGAAGGAGTTTGACGAGCGGGAAAGCTAGCAAGAAAGTCGATGGTTAACAGTGACCCTCGACAGCAAGAAGGCGGCATAAAGCTGCCCCTACCACATATTCGATGGATCTGAGAGTATCTGTGGGTTCATCCCACGGAAGTCGGGTATCCCTTTACCATCGAGGCGCGCGCATGCATCTTCCCAAGCGACAGTTTCGTGCAGGATGCGTCCAAACAAACATGAAAATTCGCACATTGATTTTGGTGTTTGCGCTGGCGGCAGTTCCCTTTTGCCTGCGTGCACAGGGGCAATTGCCCGATACGCCGGTGGCGAAACAGTTCGCGGCCTGGTTGGAGGCCTTCAACAGCGGCGAGCGCGAAAGACTCCTGGAGTTTTACCAGAAGAATGAGCCCTCGCGAGTGAAGGACATTGACGGCGCGATGGATTTTCGCGAGAACACAGGCGGATTCGTGGTCAAGAAGGTAGAAGAGTGCGGGCAAACAAAGTGTGCGGTGATCGTTCAGGAAAAGAAGTCGGATCAGTTTGCACGGGCAACGATTGAAGTGGAGGCTGCTGAGCCCTTTGTGATCAAAGCGGTTCGGGTTACGGCGATGGAACCACCCGCGGAATTCGCCGTGCCGCGGATGACGCAAGGCGAGGTGGTAGCCGCAACACGAACAAAACTGGAGCAGACCAGTGCGGCGGATGAGTTCTCCGGCGCGGTGATCATTGCCAAGGATCAGAAGCCGATTTTCAGCGGCGCATACGGCATGGCGGACCGGGAGAAAAAGATCCCGAATACGGCGGATACAAAATTCCGAATCGGGTCCATGAACAAGATGTTCACAGCTACCGCCACGATGCAACTGGTGCAGGCGGGCAAGATTGCGTTGGAGAAGCCGTTCGGGACCTACCTGCCGGATTATCCAAATAAGGACATGGCGTCGAGCGTGACGATTCACCAACTGCTGACGCATACCGGTGGAACTGGAGATATTTTCGGGCCGGATTTCGAGAAGAACCGGCTGGAGCTGAAGACGCTACAGGATTACGTGAAGCTGTATGGCACGCGCGGAGTGAAATTTCCGCCGGGAAGCAAATGGGAGTACAGCAATTACGGATTCTTACTGCTGGGCGTAATTGTGCAGCGCGTGAGTGGGCAAGACTACTACGAATACGTGCGGAACCACATCTTTAAGCCGGCGGGGATGAATTCGACGGATTCGCTGCCGGAAGGCGTCGCGGTGTTGAATCGGTCGGTAGGATACATGAAGGAAGATCCCACGAAGGACTGGGAATCGAACACGGATACTCTACCGTACCGAGGAACCTCGGCGGGCGGCGGTTATTCGACGGTGGGCGATTTGTTGGCGTTTGCGAATGCGCTGGAGAATTACAGGCTTCTGGATGAAGCGCACACGAATTTGCTGGTAACGGGAAAGGTGGATACGGGGGATACCCCAGGGGGCAGAAAGTATGCGTACGGGTTCGCAGAAACGATTTCGCCGGATAAGGTCACGTGCTTCGGCCATGGAGGAGGGGCTCCGGGGATGAACGGAGAGCTGCGGATTTGCAAGAGTTCGGGGTATACCGTGGCGGTGCTGGCGAATATAGACCCACCAGCCGCATCCCGAATCGCCGGTTTTATCCTGAACCGATTGCCGAAGGAGTAAGGAGCAGCCTTGCTTAGAGACTAAAAGACTGACCAATTCCCGGCTGGAGGGCTCGCCAGGGCCACAAGTCAGCCAAGGGAACAACGCGGACAAAAAGAAATTGACGGCCGGCGGGTGCGCGACACAAAGTTTAAGTGATGACGATACGCGAACGATTGGAATGGGTGGGGCGGATGACATTTTTGCTGTTCATCCTGGCTTCAGCGGCGTTTTTGAGCGCGATTACGGCGATGCGCATAGCGATTCACGGGCGCGAGACGACGATGCCGAACCTGGTGGGAAAGAACGTGGCGGAGGCCAGCCAGGCGTTGCGGTCCAAGGGATTGATTTTGCGGGTGGCGGACCGCGTGTATAGCGATTTGCCGATCAATGAGGTGGTGCGGCAGACGCCACCGCCGGGCATGCTGATGAAGGTGTCGCAACAAGCCCACGTGGTTCTGAGCCTGGGGCAAAAGCAACTGGAGATTCCGTCGCTGGAGGGAAGCACGCTGCGGGCTTCGCGCATTGAATTGTTGCGTGAGGGACTGCAGGTGGGCGAGGTGTCCACGGTGAGTCTGCCGGATGAGCCCACCGACAAGGTGCTACTGCAGAACCCGAGGCAGGGCAAGATGGCAGCAACGCCGAAGGTGGATGTGCTGGTGGCTGCAGGACCGAAGGAAGTGAGCTACGTCATGCCATATTTGATTGGGCTGAGCGAATTGGAAGCGCTCAAACACATGGACCCCGTACTGATGAACCGGAAAGCAAATTATGTGTCAGCGCCACAGTGGCCACATGGTGCGGTGATTGATCAGACGCCACTGGCAGGGACCAAGGTGGAGACAAGCGCACAAGTGGAGTTGACGGTAGCGAATTGAAGGGGGAGAAGAGATTCAAGAGTTGAAGGTTTAAGGGTTGAAAGGCGAGCAGAAACAGGAGCATAGACAGCGATCGATAATCAGAAAGATGAAGAGGCCTCGGATTTTCATATCCGGGGCCTTTTGTTTGGGATGGGGATTCGAAACAAGCAGTGTGTCGCACCTACGGCGCTGGGTTTCGTTTGAGATTGGTCCCAGGCCTTGCGGCCTGGGCTAGATTGTTCCGCGCCGATGGCGCTTGGTGGGTGGCCGATCTAAAGTTCGTCCACTACAGAAAGAGGGACGGCGTAGTGCCGCCCTCAGACAGTGCCACCCGAAGGTGGCCGCTACTTGGATTGTTTGCGGTGCAGGTCGAGGCAGACGGACTCGGCGGTGTTGGGGTCGACGGCGGAGTCGCCGCCTTCGATGTGGCGGATAATGCCGTCTTTATCGATGACGATGTTGGCGCGCAAGGCCCACTGGTAGCCGTCGCCTTCGACGTCGTAGGTTTTCAGGATCCCGTAGGAGGTGAGCATTTTGTGGTTCATGTCGCTGAGGAGGGGGAATTTGATATTGATCTGCTTGGCGAAAGCGGCGTTGGCGGCGGGAGAGTCCATGCTGACGCCGAAGACGGCGGTGTCGCTCATATCAATCTTGCCCGAATCGATTCCAGACTGGACCGCCTGGAGTTGTTTCGTTCAACCACCGGTGAAGGCGAGTACGTAGACGGCTAAGAGGACGTTTTTCTTGCCGTGGAAGTCGGAGAGTTTGACGGTTTTCCATTGGTCGCTGAGGAGGGTGAAGTCGGGAGCGGGGTCGCCCACTTTGAGGGTGAGTTTGGGAATTTCGTCTTTTTTCTGGGGGCCGGCGGTTAACGGCAAAACCGCAGACACTGAGGCAAGTAGTAAGGCAGATGCGACAAGGCGTTTCATGAGGACTCCTTGGGAGAATTTCGCGCGTGGAAGATGATAGCTGGAGAAGAGGGGAGTTTAAAGTTGAAAGGTTCAAGGGTTCAAAGGTTCAAGGGTTCAAAGGTTGAAAGGGTTCAGAGAGGAGGAAACGGGCTTGTTTTAACACAGGGAGCACAGAGGAAGAACACAGAGGGCACGGAGAAGAGGAAGAGTTCTAAGAGAGAAGAGAAAGCGGAGGCGCTGGGATTGAAGTAAGCGAAGAGCACAGCCAGGAATGGCTGTGCCACGAAAGGCGGCGTAAAGCCGCCCCTACAAGACCCGCTACGCTTGCCTGCTGGAAGCAGGCGCTACCGGAGATAGCCCCAGTTGTGGAGGTTGCTGGAGCAAAAAGCGCTCCAGCGGACATCCTGCTAACGCAAATAGCCCCAATTATGCAATTTGTCGGAGTCTTCGACCCAGCGGTCGCCGATATCGGTGCGGTAATACATGTTGGGGATGAGGATGTTTTTGATGCGGGAGTAAGCTTGCGCTTGGGCTTGCTTCATGGTCTGGCCGAGGCCGCAGACGATGAGGACCACGCCGGAGGTGCCGGCCACGAGCCACTGCTGGTTGACGATTTTGACGTCTTCGATGTGGATGCCTTCATTGATGGGGCGCTTGAAGACGATGGCGGCGTTTTTGGAGAAGGATTCGAAGGTGGCTTCGTCGTCGAAGGGGAATGGCGGAACAACGATGCGGATGCCGATTTGGAAGCCGCTGCGAGTGCGCCACTTGGGTTCCTGGCCGTTGGCGAGTTCCCAGAAGAAATCGCTGATGGGCGTGAGGATGCCTTCCTGCTGGATGCTGATGGTGGGATAGCCGAAGCGGGCGGTGAATTCGAGCGGATAGATGCCGTTGTTGTTTACGATGCAGTTGAGATCGATATAGCCGACGTAGCCTTCCTCGGCGAGCTTCGACTCCATTTTGAGCAGGGTGCGGGTGAAGAGGACGTTGGGCTCGCTCCAGAACATGGTGGTGCCCATTTCGCCGGTGGGCGGGCCGACTTCGCCGGGGAAGAGTTTTTTGTGTTCGAAGTTGATGTTGATGGGAGTGATGAACTTCTTGCCGTTAAAGAAGGCGCCGACGGCAACTTCGACGCCGGTGACGCGACGCTGGAGCTGGAACACTTTGATTTCTTCTGAGAAGGCTTTTTTGTAGGCCTCGAGCATGCCGATGACGTCTTCGCCGTTTTCTTCCTCGCCGACGAAGAGGCGGCGCTTGACGTTCTGGGCTTCGCCGCTGGGCTTGATGACGTAGCGGTCGGGATTTTTCTTGACGAACTCAATGGCAGGATCGAAAGAGTCGAAGTCCTGATAGGGGATGATGGTGACGCCGGCTTTCTTGAGCTCTTCCTGTCCGAAGGAGCGATCATCTTCGAGATTGTCTGTATAAGGAGTGCCGCCGATTACGGGTTTGCCCGTGGCGCGGAGGGCTTGGGCCTTGGCGCCCTGGCCGAGAGTGTCGTCAAAGACGACGATGTCGGCCCATTTGCAGTCTTTGTCATAGTCGGTGGATTTGGGGACGAAGCCATCGGCGATGTCGCGTTCTTTTTCGTTTTCGACGAAGTAGCGGACTTCATGGCCTTCCTTGACGACTTGCCAGGCGATGTCTCCAATGAGGCTGGAGAGAGAGGCGAAAAGGAATTTCTTTTTTTCCATGAGAAGAGGCGCGGCTCCCTAAAGAGGAAAAGCTCAGATTCGATTGTAGATAGGGAGATGTTACAGGATGTTTAAAAATCAAGTCGGGAGTTGGGAGTCAGTAGTCGGAAGGCGGTTCACAGTTGACAGTTAACAGCCGACAGTAAGAAAGACGGCGTACACCGGGCGGACCCTACATGGGAAAACCGCGGGGCGGGGTGGGGGCATCGTAGTGGGTAGCATCCGTGTGCTGGCCGAAGGGTCAGGTTTTTGTGGTTGGCTGTCCGTTCGTTCAGGCTATACTGGATGCGTCTGTGCCCGCGGCAGGGGTACCTCAGGTCCAGCCGAAAGCCGCGGCGCGGAGTCCGAAACGCCAATTGTGAGGTGAGGATTGCGGCGACTACCGCTTGTGCTGATGGGTGCGCTGGTACTGGTTTCGGCCGTGCCAAGCTCCGCACAGTTTCCCTTACACAAAAAGAAAAAGACGAACCAGTCCACGGACGCGTCGAATACCGCCGAGCCGGACAAGCAGCTCTACGAAAAGTCGCTGGACGACATCAAGCACGGCCGGCACGAAGTGGGCCGGCTGGGCATGCAGACGCTGATCAATACCTACCCGGACAGCGAATTCCTGGCCAAGGCGAAGCTGGCGATTGCCGACTCCTATTTCAAGGAAGGCGGCAGCGCGAACATTACGCAAGCCATTGCGGGCTATAAAGACTTCATTGTGTTCTTCCCGTTCCTGCCGGAAGCGGCCTATGCGCAGATGCAAGTGGCGATGGCCAATTACAACGAAATGGACAAACCGGACAGGGATAACACGCACGCCAAGATGGCGGAAGAAGAGTTCCAGACATTCCTGCAGAAATATCCGAAGGACCCGCTGGCGCCGCAGGCGGAGCAGCGGTTGCGCGAAGTGCAGGAAGTGATCGCAGAAGGCCAGTTCCGGATTGCGTATTACTACTACGTGAAAGGCGATCCGCGAGCCGCGGCGGGAAGATTGCTGCCACTGGTGCTGCGGTATCCGCTCTACAGCAAGGCCGACCAGGCGCTTTGGATGCTGGGGGATGAGTTCGACAAGGCGGAGCGCAAGGACGTGGCCGGGTATTACTACGGGCGGCTGGCAAAGAACTACCCGCTTTCGAAGTATGCGCCAATGGCCAAAGACAAGCTGAAGGCGTACGGGCAGCCGATTCCGCAGGCGGATCCGAAAGCGGTGGAATGGATGACGGCGGAGCAAAATACTCCGCGGCCCAAGGAGTCACCGCTACACCGCGGCATTAGCGTCATGCACTCAAAGCCGGATGTGGATATGGCGGCACACCATGGGGCTCCACAGATGCAGCCGGACACAGAAGCCGCGGGGACGGAGACGCTCTCCGGAGGCGGCGGCAATATGTCGCTGGTAGGCACCACGGGTGGAACCGGAGCGGCGGGAGGCAGTTCGGCAGGGGGAGCGAGCACGTCGCCAGCGGTGGTTGAAACGGTGAAGCCGGGAGAAGCCGCGCCAGCTAAGCCGGCCGACGATGCGAATACCGGGGCGGCGGATGACACCAACTCGACAACGACCACTTCAGACGCGAACGGCACCAATTCCGGGGATGCCAACGCGACCAGTACGACCGCTACGGGAGACGCTGCCAAGAACGACGGCACGAATGCAAATGGCACGGGGAGTAATGCGCCGAATTCCGGTTCAACCGCGACGGCCGACAGCAGCAATAACAACCAAAAGGAATCGAGCAGCAAGAAGAAGGGGATTAAGAAGATCATTCCCTGGTAGCTCACAAGTTCCAAGTGCAGGAAGTGATCAAGGGGTGCGGCGGGTGCCGCACCCCTTGTCCTTTGGGACAGGTTGCTGGTTGGGAACACCGAGTAGGCGCTTCCGACACATAGGGATTTGTGCTGATTGACGCCCTCGCCGCTCGGTGCTCCAATAAATTTTGTATCTTTGTGTCTTAGGCAGTTTTGCGGTTTGGAGGACGTTCCGGTGGCCAAGATCCTGGTTGCGGACGACAACAGCAATATCCAGAAGATGGTAGGGCTTGCCCTGAAGGACCAGGGCATTGACGTCGTCGCCGTGGGCAACGGTGAGGCCGCGGTGCGAAAGATTTCGGACGTGAAGCCAGACCTGGTGCTAGCCGACGTATTCATGCCGGTGCGAAATGGATATGAGGTTTGCCGGTACGTCAAAGAGGATTCCACCCTTTCGCATATTCCCGTGATTTTGCTGGTGGGCGCGTTTGACCCGCTGGATGAACAGGAAGCGCAGCGCGTAGGCGCGGACGGCGTGTTGAAGAAGCCTTTTGTGCCGCCCGATCCGCTGATTTCGATGGTGAAGTCGGCCCTGACACGCGCGGGAGTGGCGATCGGAAACGAGCCGGCGCCAGCCGAGAAGGTTCCGGAAGTTACCGCGACGCCCGCGACGAAGGATCTCCTGAATGCGGGAGTGAGCTCGAAGCTCGCGGCGTTGAGTGGCGCCCCTGTGCCAGAGGCGGAAGCGGAGCCAGTGGAGGAGTTCCCTACCCCACCAGCTTCGGTGAAGATTGCGGCGGGATCGGAGCCTGTGGCGTTTGGGAGCTTGCTGGAAACGCCGGAAGACGACATGGCTTTTGTGTCGAAGCCGATTGAGGAATTGGAGCAGGCAAGGAATTGGGGCGGCGGCGAATCAGAGGAAGTGGAAGAAGAGGAAGACGAGGAGAAGCCTTCGCGCGGAGGCTGGCGGCCGGGGGGGGGCGGTCTGGATGAAGTGGAAGAGCCCGCGGTGCCCTCCGGCGGCAAAAAGGCAAAAGACTGGAGAGAGGAAGCATTCCACGGGAATTCGCCGGCGAGCATTTCATCGGGACGTGGTTGGAGCCCCGTGCGGACGACGCAAGTGGCCGAAGTTGCGGAGGTTGCGGAAGCGCCAGCGGTGACGGCGACAATGGAGAGCAAGCCGAGCGAAGCGGCTCCGGCGCCGTTTGCGGGCGATGCGTGGGCGGCAGCACTGGCGAGCACGGTGGAGCAGAAGGTTGCTGAAGTGGCGGAGGCGCCCGCAGCGGTGAACGAGGCGGCGGCTGAGATTGCGGCTCCGGTGGAAGAGGCGAAGGCGGTAGAGCCGGAGGCGGCTCCGAGCGCGCCCGCGCCGGAAACACCGAGCTGGGGTGCCGCGAGCGAATCGTCTTGGGAACTGGAAGCGAAGAAAGCTTCCCTGCTGGCGGCTACCTGGGACGCGCCAGCCCCTGCGCCCGTTGAGTCAGCGACCATTGCCGAGGCGGAAAAGTTCTTGGAGGAAGAGCCAGTGGCTGCTCCTGAAGCTCCGGCGAGCGAGACGGTTTCGCAGGCTGTGGAGCAGAGTGCGGGGCAGACAGAAGAAGTAGCGCAAGCACCGGCAGCAGAGGCAGCGGAACCAGCAAAGGCCGAAGAGCCGATGCCTATGATGTCCGAGGAACATGCGGCGGAGGCGCCAGCACAGTCGGTGTATGGATTGGAAGCGCCGCTGGATGTGAATGCGACTCAGGAAGTGCCTGCTTTTCACCAGGAAGAATCGAGCTATTCCGGGGCGCCTTTGAACGAAGAGGTTGCGGCGCGCGCGGAAGAGGCTGCGGTTGCAAAGGTTGATGGAGCGGCAGAGAGCGTTGCGCCTGCGGTGGCACCGCAGCAACCGGATATGGATGCGCTGGTGGCGCGGGTCCTGGCGAAGATGAGCCCTGAGGTTTTGCAGAAGGTGACGCAGGAAATTTTGAAACCGGTGATCGAGGCCATTATCAAGGACGAACTGGACGCGAAGAAGTAAATCCCCAAGTCTCCAACAAACGACAATATAGCACCCTGACTTTAGCGTCACTACATTGAGGCTCCCGCAGAACGTGATCGCTCACGATAGCAATCCGCCAGCCCGGAGCTCTGCGTGGTGAGTTTCCCGGTGCTCCTCGCATACCGCCGCAAACCATGCCTGCCAGTCTGAAATGTGATCAAATCGGTCGTCGAATTTCATGGGTAGGAAAGCATAGCGGGCGTGCGGTTTAATTTCGAAAACTGGCGTCTGTTTGACCGCTTCCGCCAAAGCAGCGTATTCCACTTCTGAGATGGTGAAAGGCTCCCATTCCGTGCCCGGACTCATCCCGCCGCCTGCCGTTCCTCTCGAAAGGATCTGATTTGCGATGTGATGCGGAGGGAACACCCCACACGCACTGAAGAAGGGGATGTCATAGACAAGGGTTAGAAGATTACCTGTATGAATGGTATTGGCTTCATGCAGGTATTCATAACGCTCATACCGGGTGCGCCGTGAAAGGTGGTGGTTCATAGCGGGAGATAAACCCGCCCGGGAACTGGTTCGCTCCACCCGGTAGCAATCAGAGCAGTAGTGGAGGCAACGAAACTGCTGAAGCCTCTGGTGCA
>Ga0335085_10001296_pt1 | contig 55255 bp, 51 predicted proteins | sample Lox_Sample_45_FD_206712 | JGI IMG/M metagenome (GOLD analysis project Ga0335085, IMG submission 206712) | Soil microbial communities from Loxahatchee National Wildlife Refuge, Florida, United States - Lox_Sample_4.5 | ecosystem: Environmental > Terrestrial > Soil > Wetlands | place: USA... | reverse complement strand
GTTGTTCCTTCTCGTCGCGTTGGGACAGAGCGGTCTCGCCCAAAAGGCGCTGACGTGGCAAGAAGTTCGCGACAAGTTTGAAGCGGCGAACCCAACTCTACGGGCCGGACAAATCGGCATTGATGAATCGCGAGCGCAAGAAATCACGGCGAATCTCCGTCCGAACCCGAACCTAGCCATACTTGCCGACCAGATCGACCCTTTCAACGGCGGTCCTTCTCATGGGCCTTTCGCCTACCTCTTGTCCTCGGGAAGTGTGAGCCAGTTATGGGAGCGCCAGCACAAGCGCGGCTTGCGTCTCGAAAGCGCACAAAAAGCGACGGCCATTACAGTGTCCGGACAGGCCGACCTGGAGCGAAATTTGTTGTTCAACCTCCGTGGCGCGTTCATACAGACCCTTCAAGAGAAAGCGATCTTGAATCTCGCAAAGGAAAACCTGGCTTACTACGATCATGTTTTGGATGTAAATCGCGAGCGCTACAAAGCTGGCGGAATTGCCCAAGTGGACCTGAAGCGTCTGGAATTGCAAAGAGTTCAGTATCTCTCTGACCTGCAAACTGCCGACGTGAATCTGCGCACTGCAAAAATTCAGCTGCTTATGCTGTTGAATGATCAGACACCGGTTGAACAGTTCGACGTCATCGGACCCTTTGATTTTGCCGATCAGACTCCTCCCCTTAACGATGTCCGTCAGGCAGCACTCGATACGCGCCCTGACTTGAGGGCAGCGTTGCAGTCCGTCGATAAGGCAAGAACTGATTATCGGCTTGCCGTCGCTAATGGATCTACAGACCCGACCCTAGGCTTTGATGTCGGCCGAAATCCCCCTATCGATCAGTACATCGGCTTCAGCGTGAGCATTCCTCTCCGGATTTTCGATCGCAATCAGGGTGAAAAACGCCGCACCCAACTGGATATTGACCGCAATGACAAACTGGCAGCCGCAGCACGGGCACAGGTCTTCAACGATGTTGATTCCGCCTACGCCACGGTCAATAGCGCTGTAATTCTTCTCAAGCCGTACAAGGACCAGTACCTGGAAGAGGCATCGAGCGTAAGGGACACAATCTCGTTTTCGTACCAGCACGGAGCGGCATCGCTGCTCGATTTCCTCAATGCTCAGGCTGACTACCGGAGCGTGCAGGTGAACTATTTAAATCTGGTTGCCTCTTATCTGAATGCGGCCAGCCAACTGAATCTTTCCGTAGGACGCGAGGTGATCCAATGAACCGCAGGGATTTCGCAATCTGGCCCTTCCCTCTGCTAATGGCTCTGTGTTTCACGGGCTGCAGTGGCGGAAAGAGTGATCCCCAGGCGGAAGCGCCGCCGCCGCTCAAAGTGGAGCGCGTGGAGGACCGCAATGTGTTTCAAGTGGACCATCCCGAGCGCTTCCAGCTGACGCAGGCTGCGGAACACGTTGCTACCCCACAGCTGAGGGTCACTGGCACCGTGACCCCGGACATTTCTCGCGCTGTTCCAGTGATTTCAATAGCCGCAGGACGCGTTGTGGAGATTGACGCCCGTCTGGGTGACACGGTAAAGAAGGGCCAACTGTTGCTCAAGGTGCAGAGCGCAGACATTTCTGGCGCCTTCTCTGACTATCGAAAAGCGGTAGCTGACGAACAGTTGTCTCAGACTCAGTTGGAACGGGCGAAACTTCTGTACGACAAGGGCGCAATCTCGCTGAACGATCTCCAGGTTGCTCAGGACACCGAAGACAAAGCCAAGGTCGATGTCGAGACCGCAGCCGAAAAACTTCGAGTGCTGGGAAATCAAACGCTGGATCGGCCGAGCGGCATTGTCGAGATTCGCGCGCCGATTTCAGGAGTCATCACCGATCAGCAGGTCACAAACGCCGCGGGAGTCGCCGGGCTCGGTTCTCCGAATCCGTTCACCATCTCGGATTTGGAGTATGTGTGGGTGCTCTGTGATGTATACGAAAACGATCTCGCCAACGTACGGCTCGGCGAAAGGGCGGATATCCGTCTTAACGCTTATCCGGACGAGGTTTTTTCTGGAACTATTGGCAACATTGGCCCAGTTCTGGACCCGAATATTCGCAGCGCAAAGGTCCGCATCGAAATGCGGAACCCCGGCCTTATGCGTCCTGGAATGTTTGTAACTGCCACCTTTCACGGTCAAAAGAAACAAACGCGAGCCGCCGTCCCGGCCACAGCAATTTTGCATTTGCATGATCGAGATTGGGTTTACGCGCCGCTACAAAAAGGTCAGTTTCGACGGACCGAAGTTGTCGGTGGCGACATGTTGCCGAACAACATGCAAGAAGTTGTTTCAGGAATCGCGCCCGGCCAACAGGTTGTAGCCAACGCGCTGGAATTCCAGAATTCGGCGGAGTCGCAATGATTCGCGCCATCGTCGATTTCGCCCTTAACAACCGCTTCGTCGTGCTGAGTGCGGCGTTACTCCTCTTCATTTGGGGAATGATCTCTTTCCACAACCTGCCGGTCGAGGCCTATCCCGACGTGGCGAACACGTGGGTGCAGATTATTACGCAATGGCCTGGCCGTGCTGCTGAAGAGGTCGAACAGCAAGTCACGATTCCGATCGAGATTCAGATGAATGGAATTCCGCACCTTCAGCATGTGCGGTCCGCCTCACTCGCTGGTCTGTCGGTTGTGAATCTGATCTTTGATGACGATTCCGATAACGATTGGGACCGCCAGAAAGCGCTGGAACGCCTCTCGCAGGTCACGCTTCCGCCGGGAGTGAGCGGGGGCATCGGCCCCGATTTCAGCCCGATTGGCTCGGTCTATTGGTACACACTGAAGAGCACCAATCCTTCCTACGACCTGATGGAACTGAAGTCGCTGCAGGATTGGGTGGTCACCAAGTACATCCGATCAGTACCGGACGTGGTCGACGATTCATCGTTCGGCGGTATAACTCGCGAATACCAGATACGCCTGGACCCAGACAAACTGGTCTCGTATGGGCTGAGCCTGGCACAGGTTGAACAACAGCTCACCAATGCCAACTCCAACGCTGGCGGAAGTTTCATCGAGCAGGGTTCCCAGCAGATCAACGTGCGCGCAGTCGGCCTAGTCACAGACATCCGCGACATAGAAAAAACGGTCCTCAAAACGCAAAATGGCACTCCTCTCCGAGTGAAGGATATAGCCGTCGTGACGCAGGGGCCCAAAATTCGCCTCGGACAGATCGGCAAGGCGCTCCATCGCGCGGACGGCGTTGTCGAGGACGATAACGATGTAGTGGAAGGAATTGTTTTCCTTCGCAAGGGTGCGGACACCGCGACGATGTTGGAAGCTCTCCACACCATGGTCAACAGGCTCAATACCCAGATTTTGCCGCCGGGTGTGAAGATTGTCCCTTATCTTGACCGGGACGATCTGGTGCACTACACCACGCACACGGTTCTGCACAATCTCGCCGAAGGAATGATCCTGGTCGTAATTATCCTCTTCATCTTCCTGGGCAATATTCGCGGAGCAATCATCGTCTCGCTAACGATCCCGTTTGCGTTGCTCTTTGCCTCTATCTGTTTGGACCTACGGCATATTTCTGCGAATTTGCTCTCGCTAGGCGCTTTGGACTTCGGCATGGTTGTGGACGGCGCGGTCGTGATGGTCGAAAACATTGTGCGGCATCTAAACCGACCAGAAGAGGCCCCGCGAACGCTGACGGACCGTATACGAACGGCCGCACACGAGGTACAACGTCCGGTCTTCTATGCCATTGCCATCATCATTACCGCCTATCTTCCGATCTTCACTCTGCAACGCGTCGAGGGAAAATTATTCAAGCCGATGGCGTGGACCGTAGCATTCGCATTGCTCGGCGCTTTGATTTTCTCAATGCTAATTGCGCCCGCACTAGCGAGCCTGCTCTTCCGGGCGGACGCGAAGCAATGGGAGAACCCGGCGATGCGATGGCTGACGATTCGCTATCGGAAAGATGTTCGCTGGGCCATCCGCAATCGCTGGATCACCATTGGCGGCGGTGTGATCCTGTTCTTGGTGGCGATCTACTTGGCTTTCGGCGGCGTGATCGGGTCTGAGTTTCTGCCGCACCTCGATGAAGGCGCGATCTGGGTGCGGGGGACGATGGCTCCCAGCACGGGCCCGACCGAGAGTGCGAAGGTTGCGGACCGGGCTCGGGAAGTCCTTGCTTCGTTTCCGGAAGTTCCGCAGGTGGTCGACCAAATCGGGCGCCCCGATGATGGGACGGACACAACAGGTTTTTTCAATGCAGAGTTCTTTGTCGATCTGCTGCCAAAAGAGAAGTGGCGCCCCGTTTTTCATCAGGACAAAGAGCGCCTGATTGCTGCCATGGATCGGGAACTGGAAAAGATTCCGGGAGTATTTTGGGGCTTCTCGCAACCCATCTCGGACAATTTGGAAGAGGCTGTCAGCGGTGTAAAAGGCGCGCTCGCGGTCAAAATCTACGGCGACGACCTCAAGACGTTGGAAGAGAAAGCGGACGAGATCGCCGCGGTCATGCGTCCTATTCGAGGCATCGAGGATTTGGGCGTGTTCCGAGTTCGTGGCCAACCGAATCTCAATTTCACAGTGGATCGGGATCAAGCCTCGCGTTACGGAATCAATGTCTCCGATGTGCAAGACGCGATCCAGACTGCAGTTGGAGGTAACGCCCTCACTCAGGTGCTTGTCGGTGAACAACGGTATGACCTGGTTCTGCGTTACTTGCCCGAATATCGAGACACGAAGGAGGCCATCGAGAAAGTGCGTTTGCTGGCGCCTTCCGGTGAACGCGTTTCACTGGCACAACTAACGAAAATAAACGTGCTGGACGGAGGCTCGGAAATTTACCGTGAAGCAAACTCCCGCTACGTGGCGGTCAAGTTCAGCGTGCGTGAGAGAGACTTAGGCGGTACGGTCGAGGAAGCAATCAAGAAGGTCAATGCGAGTGTCAAGCTGCCGATCGGATACACCCTCGACTGGTCGGGGGAATACGAAAGCGAGAAGCGCTCCGAACGGCGGCTGCTCCTTGTGCTGCCGCTTGCCATCCTGCTCATTTACATCATTCTCTATTCCATGTTCAAGTCTGTGAAGTGGGCGCTTCTGATTCTCACCAATGTCGCAATGGCGCGCATCGGCGGTCTGCTCGCCCTTCTCCTCACCCATACCAACTTCAGCGTTTCTTCTGGGGTTGGCTTTCTGGCGCTTTTTGGAGTTTCAGTCCAGACCGGTGTGATCATGTTGGAGTACATAAACCAGCTTCGGGCCCGAGGGTACGACATTGAGGAAGCAGCGATTGAGGGTGCAGTTCTTCGGCTCCGTCCGATCATGATGACAATGCTGGTTGCAACCCTGGGTTTGCTCCCTGCTGCGCTGTCGCATGGAATCGGCTCAGATTCGCAGCGTCCTTTTGCCATTGTCATTGTGGGCGGCTTGATTTCCGACTTATTGATGAGCATCGTTCTGTTGCCGACTTTGTACGTGTGGATCGCTCGCAGTGATGATCGGCTACCGGAAGCTGATCCCAATGACGTTGTCTAATCGGTATGAAAAGGGTGCTATGCACGGGAAGGCTATGACCAATGACGAAAGATGAAGTGTGTGCGCGGATTCGAGAAATTGCCATCATTCCCGCCATCAGGGTTTCGTCCGGTGATGATGCACATTTTGCGGCGGAAGCCGTCACGCGGGGCGGCATACCGATCGTCGAGATCACGATGACTGTACCCGGAGCGGTGGAATTGATGACCCACCTCATTCGCTCGGATCCAAAGCTCATCGTGGGCGCGGGCACGGTGCTCGACACGGACGTGGCGCGCGTGTGCGTGGATGCAGGCGTGAGTTTTGTCACGGCTCCCTCACTGAATCCTGCGATCATGGAATTCGCAGCCAAGCAGAATATAGCGGTCCTTCCTGGGGCCTTAACTCCGACGGAAGTTGTCACGGCATGGAGCGCTGGTGCCGATTTCGTCAAGGTCTTTCCGTGTGGTCCGGTCGGTGGGGACGCCTATATCAAAGCGCTGCATGCAGCTTTGCCACAGATTCCATTAATTGCCGCGGGAGGAGTGAATCAGCAGACAGCGGCGAGTTTCATTTTGTCGGGAGCCACCGCCATCGGGATTGGCACAGAATTGATTCCTAACGAAGCGATTGCAAGAAGGCAATCGAAGCGTATTCACGAATTGGCCCGCCGGTTCACAAAACTTGTGAAAGACGCCCGCGAACAGATCGAAGCCTGGAAACGCAGCCAGGTCGTGAAGGAATTCACAGGAACCGAAAAGTGTGAAAAGTAGCGAATTCATCCACCGCTTAACTTCGCACTGACGCAACTCGATCAGTAGGTGCTCCAAATGAAGGCCACTCCTCTAAATATTGCAAAAGCGCTGTGCTTCGTGGGAGCTGTTTGGATCTGCTTCGGTCATAACACTCAGACAATCGTTCAGGGCGCACCGCGTGTTGTTGAGCGCTTCTCGTCGAATGAAGTTGCTCCATCAGACGGTGATGGCGGCTCTGTCAAGGTTGGTGTCGATTTGGTGCTGGTCCCGGTTACCGTCACGGACCAGAGCGGCCGCCTCGTGCTCGGCCTTGAGAAGGATAGCTTCAACGTCTTCGATCAGGGAAAACAAGAGGTCATACGCCACTTGTCCAGCGAAGATGCTCCCGTTTCGGTAGGGATACTTTTCGATGCAAGCGGGAGCATGTACGGAAAGATGGACAGGTCTCGCGAAGCGGTGCTTCAGTTTCTTCGCAGTTCAAACCCAGAGGACGAGTTCTTTCTGGTTGCATTCAATGATCGTCCCCAACTTTTGGTGGACTTCACGACTTCCGCCGACGAAATTCAGGCCGAGATCGCGAAAGCAAAGCCCGATGGCGGAACGGCCCTATTGGACGCGCTCTATCTCGGTTTGGACCGAATGAAAAAGGCCCACAACGAACGGAAGATCCTCTTGGTCATTTCCGACGGTGGGGACAATCACAGCCGCTACACAGCAAAAGAAGTATGGCCGGTTCTCAGAGAAGCTGATGTCCAGATCTATGCAATGGGCATCTTTGACGAAGCCCCTAGAACCCAAGCGGAACGTCTGGGGCCCGATCTGCTGGCTTTTGCGACCGGCATCACCGGCGGTAGAACGTTCCCTATCCGCAATCTAAAGAGAGTTGGAGACGCAGCAGTCGAGCTTTCCATCGAACTGCGCAATCAGTACCTGGTAGCCTATCGCCCAAACAACTTGGCACACGATGGTATGTGGCACAAGCTCACTGTGCGGGTCACGCCACCACAAAACTTGCCTCGGCTGCGAGTTTATGCAAAAGCGGGATATTACGCGCCAGCGCAATGATCGAGTAAGTGACCGTCCACATGGAGCCCGCTGGCAAAACTATTGGTACTAAAATGCCTTTCACCCTCGAATACCCGCGGACATCAAATAGCGAACACAGTCTCCGACAGATTTGCCGGGATGGATCGAGACAAATCACCGAGCACCGTACGATACTGCAAGTCGCTCTTTCCCATTTCTTCGGTACGTGGTTTAGAGGGACTCTGCAACGTTCGACATCGCTTGGAGCGATCCGACGGTAATGGTCTTGCCTTGGGCAAGGGCCGTGACAGCAGTGTGGACGAGCTTCGCCCTGGCACGCAAAAACGCCTCAAAGTCTGGCTTCAATTTAGCGGCCAATTCTTCGCCTGCTAGTCCCTTATAGCTCGCCTTCGCCAGAAGATCGAAGTCGATGAGATGCGACTTCATTCGTTCCCTGACCGACTCTTCGCCGGCCCATTCGACTCGATCCTGCAAGTATTCGAGAGGATCCTTGCGGCCAATGATACGGTTTGTTTTCCATGTAATGAATGCGCAATTGAGGGCTAGGTAGCTGTCGATCTTCGCGTCCGTCAACAGGGCGTCAGGGAAAATGTGATGATATTCTCGTTTCTGATCGCTTTCGAAGGACGCTGGCTTGTTATCCGCAAAATCTAAAGCTCCGAGGTGAGTCGTCACCGCCAGGATCCCGCGTGCGCCAATCCCGACCTGCTTCGGCCACCCAGCGCCGAGCAGCGAGTCAACATCGGCGATGGCGAACTCTTTTCTGTTTAGAACCGGAACCGTGGCTAGCTCGTCATCGGAGTATGACTGCTTTAGCAAGAGCGCCTTCAGCGCCTTAAAGTCTGCGTAGGCACGGGAGGCAGCTGTGTTTTCGTACCTGTCTGTGAAGAAAGACGACCACAAATACTGCCGTAGGAGCCTCTCGCCTTTGCCTAAGAAGTCGCCCGTCTCCGGGATCAGGTCGTAGCAAGCCGCTATCACTGGGAGCACCGCATTTGTGGGAAGTCGTGCCTCGTCGTAGACACCGTTGTTCGCGAGAAACTTTGCCATTCGGTCGAATCCACGTTCCAGCTTGGCCCAGTTTGCCAACATCACGGCCTTGTCCATTTCAACTTCACCCCGGGCGTTAGGCGTCTTGTCCTGCAGTAATGCCGACGTCGAAAGGATCAGATCAGAAAGGTCTCCGTAGTGGCCCGCGCTCGGGCAATGCTCTTTGAGGCTTGTCTGCAAGTCGTGTAACGACTCCCCAACAACGCTCTCCACCTCGGCAACGATGATGTCGTACAACGACAGCGGTTGGCTATTGGTGTTCATGTTAATGAACACTTGTAGAGCGACGTCCTTGCGCGTATCCGAAGGAAGAGAGAGGTATGGAAGGTTGAAATAAGTAACGCGCTCCCGAAGCGCGGTGATCTCTCCCTTTATCTTGTCTTTCAGATCTGAGTAGGCTTTGAATTTCTTGAGAGCATCGGGTTCTACCTCGGTCGGCTCTAGGGGTTTGATGGCCGCGTCGAGCCAACTGTCGATTTTCGTCATGAGGTCTCCCGGTTGCAGCAGCGCAATCGGTATCAAGCCCCGCTCAAAGCACTTTGCTGGCTCCTCCGCCCAGCGGGGCATACGCATGTCATTTTTGTTAAACCACCGTGGAACGCAGCGTACCTCAACCTCCTCACCTACTGTTTCGCCGCTGCGGTCAAACTGGGGCAGATAAACAAAGAAGGTTTCCCACTCATAATTGTCATGCATTGCTCGCCAGAAGGCTGTCAGTCGCTGCTGCCCGTCCAGGAGATTTTGGGTTACAGTTCCGGTCGTTCGATCGGCACTAACGATGTAGCGGGAGACAAACTTTTCAGGCCCAGCAACTTCCAGCACAAGGGTGACTCCGACCGGAAGATTGCTAATGATGGTGTTTAAGAAGCTCGTAATCCTTCCCCGATCCCATGCCTCGAACCGCTGAAATCGTGGCAGCTTCACCGATCCCTGATCGATCTGATTAAACCAGGCACCGAGTGTGCGGTCCTGAGCTTTGCTGGATTGCTGCATGATGCTCATCCGTGTGCTCCCTCTAAAGTCAAATCAAGACCATCTTACAGCCTCGTTAGATTTCGGTAGGATGATCGGCAAACAGGTCGCTATGTAGGCCCTGGTCCAAGCACGGCGGTGCAAACACCCAATCATTCGAATTTTCCCAGCTATTCCCGCTAGGAATAGCTGTCCGCCGAACATTCATTGGACTTGTTCGTTTAGTGTGGTTAGGTTTGCGCCAGAAGCAGCCGATTCGAGGCGCTGCGGGAGGTGCAAATGCCAAGTTGGTCACAAGTTGATCTGATTTCCCAAGTTCAGCGTTTAGTCGGGTCGAAGTGGGCGCGACCAACCACTGCTGTCCTCGCCATGCTTCTTCTCTTGCCCGTCGTCGCACTGGCGCAGGGCTCCCCATTCGACACCGGGTTCAACGCCATACAAGGTCTTTTCACTGGCACGATCGCGAAGGTTGCAAGTCTGGTAGCAATTGTCATCGGGGGCTATGGATTTGCGCACGGCGAACCCGGCGCGAAAAAGGCGCTCGCCGGCGTTGCCGCCGGAACGGGTATTGCGGTTATGGCTGTGAATGTCCTGAGTTGGCTCTGGGGTGTATAGCGCTCTCCAACCCGCGCTGAGACGAGGCTTTTATGCCCGACAAACCACAGCAGAAGCATCGCACAAATCGAGTCTTCAGGAGCCTGCATAAGCCGCTCACCTACTTGGGCGTTGAGCGCACGTTGTTTTACTTCGTCTGCGTCGGCGCCGTGGGGGCCTTCAATCTCTTCAATTCCATCGGCGCAGGTATCGCCGTCTTCATAGGCGGCTTTGCCTTCGGCCATTGGGTAACGAACAGCGATCCGGCATTCCTCCGCATCCTGGCCAAGTCCGAACGCTACAAACTGCGCTACGACGCGGCCAAACAGCACGTCACTCCCGTGGAGGTAGTGTGATGCTCCGTCTCGATAAAGTCATCAAGCCCTGGAAAGAAAGCGCGGCGCTGAACGACCACATCAACCTCTACGGCTTCTGGAATGAGACGGCCTTCCTCACCAAAAGCGGCGATCTAGGCATGGTTCTCAGTGTCCCTGGCGTGGACTACGAGAGTTTGGACCGCTCGGAACAGGAGTATGCGGTCAAGCGATTGGAGGCAGCGCTCAAAGCGATTGGGCCAGGCTTCCATGTTTACCAGTACCTCTTTAAGTCGAATCGGCCCGACATTCCATTCGCCTCATATGATGACCCCATTGTCGAAGCGGCCATTGACCAGCGACGGAAGTTCTTTGAAGCGAAGCGGGACCATCTCTATCAAGTTGAAATCTTCTACTGCATCCTGCTCGAAGGCTCCCGGTCAAAGACCGGCGTCGGCACGGCGCTTGCTCGCCTGTTACGCGATCCTGAGGGCGCGATTGCCGAACTCAAATCGCAGTTCACCAACGACAGCATGAAGAAATTGTTGCGGACACATATCGAGCGCGATCTTCAGCGGCTCGACCAACACGTGCAGGCATTCGTTCGCCAGCTAGTGGATTTCATGCAAATCGAGGTGTTGAATCGGCAAGGGCAATTCACGTTTTTCCGCCGCTTGCTCAATTATGACGATTGGCGTGTTGCCGGTAGGCCGCAATCCACCCAGTTTCTCGACTATCAGGCGGTCAACTCCGACATCGAAGCCGAACGCGATCATCTGCGGGTAGGCGATCACATCGTCCGTGTGCTGACGATGAAAGAAGCCATCACAGAGACGCGGCCCCTAGTGCTCGACGCGCTGCTGAAGATTCCGGCCAACTTCTACGTGGTCACAGAGTGGACGCCGCTCCCCGCGGACAAGGCCCGCAAAGAAGTGAACAAGCGCCGCCGCCACTTCAATATGTCAAAGACCGGATTCGTCTCGCAGATGGGCAACGACGCGACCAAGACGAACCCGCGCGACGTGCTGGTGGACGAGTCCAAACAGGCTGACATCGAGAATCTTGGCGATTGCTTGCGAGCTCTCGGTGACGGTCAATCGCTTGGCGATTTCTCGCTCACGATTGTACTGTACGGTCGGTCACGGATAGAACTCGATCAGCTCGTGTCCGAGTTTACTGGCGTCTTCACCAACGCGGACGGCAATCTGTTTGCGGAAACCTACAACCAGCTGAACGCATACTTCGCGACCGTGCCCGGCAACTATGCATTGAACCTTCGCAAGCTGTACCTGCTGAACACGAACTACGCCGACCTTTCCTTTCTCTTTACGATCCTTCCCGGCGAGAAGACGAACGCGCACCTCGGCACGGAGTGCCTGGCAGTCGTCGAAACCGACAACAGCACCCCCTACTTTCTCAACCTGCACACCCGCGACGTTGCACATACCCTGATTCTCGGTATGACGGGCAGTGGGAAGTCCTATCTTTGCGTTTTTCTGCTGCAGAATGCACAGAAGTACAAGCCGCTGACTTTCATCTTTGATATCGGCGGCAGCTTCCACTCGCTTACGACGATATTCGAAGGCTCGTATCTCAATGTGGGTCAGGAAGCGCGGGACTTCACCATCAACCCCTTCTCGCTGCCCCAGACCAAAGAGAACCTGCAGTTTCTCTTCAGCTTCTTCAGAGTACTCATTGAGGGCAACGAACAGCGCTATCGTCTGGACTTCAAAGAAGAACGCCGGCTGTGGGATGCGATCGAGCGGATTTACGTACTGGAGGAAAACCAGCGCACGATTTCGAATTTTGGGAACATCATTGGCGAGTTAAAAGAACGTCTCCACCGCTGGACCCGCGGTGGACAGTACGGCTTCCTCTTCGACAACGCCGAAGACACACTTTCGTTCAAACGCTTCCAGACGTTTAACTTCCACGGTTGGAATGATGCGCCCGAAGTTCTGGAACCACTTCTGTTTTATGTTTTGCATCGGGCGTCGAATGAAATCACCGACCCGAAGAACCTCGGCACCTCCAAGTTCTTTCTGCTTGATGAGGCGTGGCTGTTCATCAAGAACGAGACCATTCGTAATTATGTGGTGCAGGCGCAGAAGACCTGGCGCAAGCACATGGCGGCGATGATCCTTGCCACGCAATCCATTAAAGAACTTGAGGAATCGGGGATGCTGGCGATAGTGGCGGAGAGTTGCCCGACAAAGATCTTCCTCGCCAACCCGGACATGAACCGGGAAGTTTATCGCGAGGCGTTTCATCTGAACGACACCGAACTGGACCTTATCGACGGCCTTGTTCCACCTGGCCAAATGCTGATTCGCAAGGCGCAGACCTCAAAGAAAGTGCATTTGAACGTCGATTCGGTCACGCACTGGATGGCAACAAACAACGCCCGCGACAACCTAAAGAAAAGGGAATATTTTGACCGCCACGGTTTCGCGGATGGGCTTCGCCATCTGGCGGAGGAGTGGCCATTCCAGCCGCGTGGGCGGGCCGTATCAACCACCAACACCAACCCGTAAGGAGAGAAGTATGCGACACCTAGGATTCATCGTTGATTGTGTTTTGGTGGTTTTCTCCGTCGGTGCCCTGGCCCAAGACTCTGCACGCACTGTGCAGTATCACTCACAGGACATCGTCCCCATCCGCGCCAAGGTGAAATATACGACCCTTATCGAACTACCAACGACCGAGAAAATCATGGAAGCCGCCACGGGCGACAAGGAGTTCTGGATCGTGGACGTGGTTGGCAACTTTTGCTTTGTGCATCCGGCGAAGCCAGGCATCAGCTCCAACCTGAATCTCATTACGGACAAGGGGAACATCTACAGTTTCACACTCCAGGACATCTCTGCCACATCGACCACCCCTGATTTGAAAGTGATCGTCGAACCCGCCGATCGCTCTGCCGTCGTTGCCGCCAGCGGCCCCCCGCAGTTCGTACCCGCCGCCCAACTCGAACAATCGAGGCAACAGCTTGCCGCTCTGCAATCGCACGTCGAGCAGGCGGTGGATGAGTACAAGAGCGCCTATCCGACGCGGCTCAAGTTCGACTATGCCTACAAGGCAAACGAAGCTCCTTTCGACATTCAGTCGATCTATCACGACGACAGGTTCACCTACATCAAGACGAATGCGCCTGAGAAGTTCAGCGTCTACGAGATGAAAGACGGCAAACCCAACCTCGTCACCTACGACCTTCGGGAAGGAACGTACATCATCCCGAAGATCATGGACAGCGGATACGTGGAACTCGGCAAAAAGAAAATGGAATTCACTCGCAAGGGATCTCCGTCATGACCGAGAACGTCTTTACTCCCCACACAGAGCCGCAGACCGAGCCAATGCTGCGCCGCAACCTTGAAGTGCCAAAGGGTGTTTTGCAGAAGAATCTCAAGACCTTCGTTTATCTGGGTGCGGCATTGCTCGTAATTATTGCGGCGCTGTTCAGTTCGTCTGGCAAGAAGACGCCCGGACAACAGTCGAGCGTGAAAGGACAACCCCCGCAACCAGCCTTGCAGGACAACACCGACAGCAACGTGCAGGAGTTGAAGAACCAGCTTCAGGCCGAACGTCAGAAAGAACAGCAGGCGACAATGGCCGCCGGTGCGGTGGGAGATTCAGGGCTCGCGTCTGCGACTCCCCAGCAGCGGGCTGCAGCCGCGGCCTATGGACCGACCGGTGTTGCCGTCCCCTGTATTCCGGGCCAGCCCTGCCCGCAAGCGCAGCAGGGCAACATGCAGATGCAACTCACGCCGGTGCAACAGCAGGCACAGTTAATCGCAGCGAAAGAACGCGAGCGGGCGGATGACTCACGTTTCGCGTCCAATCTGGTGTACTCCCGCTCTGCCGATCCGCCGCAGCAGCAACAGCAAAGCCAGACGATGCCCGCGCAATATGGCCCTGCCGAACGGCAGACAAACAGCAGTCTCGTCTCCCGACCAGCCGAAGGAAAACAGGAGGACACGCCCGGAGCCTATAAACGCCCACTGGAGGCCAATCTCGATTCAGCCATCGGTCAGCCTTATCTCGTCTATGAGGGTTCGGTTCTCGACACGGTTCTGATGAATCGTCTGGATGGAGATGCCGTAGGGCCGGTCAAAGTCCTTGTCTCAAATCCGTTGTATTCGCACGATCATCAACACGTCATCATTCCAGAAGGAACGGTTGTTCTAGGTGAGGCAAAGAAGATTGGAGCGGCCGGCTTCGGCCAACAACGCCGCATGGCAGTGGTCTTCCACCGCCTGATAATGCCGGACGGTTACTCCGTCGATCTCGATCAGTTCCAGGGTCTCGACCAGATCGGACAGGAAGGGCTGAAAGATAAAGTTAACAACCACTACCTCCAAATCTTCGGTACCTCGATCGCATTGGGTGTAATTGCTGGAGCGAGCGAGATCACTCAGGGTGGCGGCACCATTACCACGAGCGGTTCCCAGGCATTCACCAACGGGGCGGCGGGCAGTGTTTCGCAGTCTGCCACCACGATCCTTGACCGCTTCATCCAGATACCTCCCACCATCACGATCCGCGAGGGGCATCGCGTGAAAGTGTATTTCACGCAGGACTTGCTTCTTCCTGCGTACTCGAACCACACTATTCCACAGACGTTTTGAGGAGGCTTTCCATGCGAATCGTTGCCCTCTCCCTTTTAGCTCTGTGGACTCTCACACTTGCCGGCTGCGAAAGCAAAACCGAAAAAGTGAAGAAGTTGCAGGACCAATACAACGCTGAATACCCGGCCTATGCCAAGGAATGCGTCGATCCAGAGACCGCCGGGGCCGCAAGGATGCTGACAGGAGAGAAGCTGACCAAGGAACAAATGTCGGATCTCGAAACTAAGAAAAGGGAACGCGACGCTCGCTGCAAGCCGCAGGCAGACCGTCTTGCGGAGCTCCAGAGAGAGATTCTCGCTGCACAGCAGTAAAGCCGTACCGCTGTAAAGCATCACGAAACCAACGGCACCGAAGGGACGAGACAATGAAGAAACTAACCCTTACCGTGCTCGCCGTTGGGTTTGCGGCGGCATTGCAACCGCTCGCGAACGCACAATTTGGTTCCGGCATCGTGTTCGACCCGACACAGTCGGGCCACGCCATTGTGCAAATCGAACACGAAGAACAATCCATCGCCAACGAAGCCCAGCAAATTGAGCAGGGTCAACAAATCTTCACCAATACCGTCAAGATTGCAACGACGGCACTGCAAGCCTACAACGTCGCAAAGCAGCAGTACGAACTCACGCATCAGATGATTCTCGCTCCACGGATGCTCTATGCGCGATTTCTGTCTCCAACTTCTGACTTGCTGATGCTGCAACAAATCTCGAATACCTATGGCAATTCGATGGGGTGGCTCAACTCCGCAAACACCGGAAAAGGAGCCGCAGCCTCGTACCAGCAAGTCAGCGTTCCGAACACCAATAACATGATTCCCGGCTACAGCACCGCGAGTATGGCGGGGCAGTTGCAGATTGCCGCGCAGGGCGCCACCGTTGACATTACCGACTCGGTAATGACCAACAACCTGCAAGCCCTCGGGACCATCCGCGCCAACCAGACCGCTAGGCAAACGGACATTGCAAATCTGGAGGCGGCAACCCAAACCCAGGACCCGTCGCAGCAAACCATCATGGCTGAACTGCAACGCATTAACCAAGCCCTGCTCTTGCAACTGCGCACTTTGCAAGATGCAAACCAGATCAATGCCAATCTTGCCCTGCAGCAGATCGTTGCCCAAAAGCAGCAGCAGGACGCGATGAAATCGGCATTCCGTGACTCATCGGGATACGAAAGCTACTACAACGCCAACATAACAACAACCAGCGGTGGGGCGGCGAATCTCCTCACGCAAGCGTACTGAGTAAGCCCAAGCACAAGACAACTAGAGGGCGTGGAACATGGGTACAGGGCTCTTCGAATTGATCGCGCAAGGGTGCCAGTCGCTTGCAGCCACGGCGGCTCCCTCCATTACAGCGATGGGAGTTCACATTGTCCTGGCATTGGCAACCATCATGCTGGTTTGGTTCGGCGTGCAAGAGGCGCTGGCATCGGCACATGGGGGGCCAGGGTTCAGCATGGGGAGGTTTCTGAACCTCTTCATGCTCCTCACCTTCGCTTACGTCATGGTGAACTACTATGACAGTTCGATCCCCGGTCTTGGCTTTTCTATCAAAGGCTTTATCGACGGTGGCACGACAAGTCTAGTGAATTTGATTGGCGCCGATGGCTCCACCTCAATGCTGAGCGAGATCCACGCCGCATCTTCCAAGACAGGGCCGTCAATATTGAACAGCATGATGAATCCCTACTATGCGATCGTGTACTTCGTGGTCCAATTCCTGTTAGCCATGCTGGCCGCGATTATCTCTGCCATCCTGGCCTACGGTGCGATTGCGGCAACGATCATCGGATTACTCGGGCCGATCTTTATCCCATTTCTTGTCTTCGACAAGCTGGACTGGCTGTTCTGGGGCTGGCTGAAAGCGTATCTCGGATTCAGCTTTTACAAAGTCGTCGCCGCAGCAACGATGAATGTTTTGTCTCATGTTCTGACGAACTATTACATCCAGCTTGGCCAGAGCGTGTCGGACCCTTCAATGATGGTCCAGACGTTGCCGCTTCTCGTCCTTCTTGTAATGGTCAACATCTACATCCTTTTCAAAATTCCTACCATGACACACAGCTTATTCACTGGCGGTACTGGTGGACACGGTGGTGGCCTGGGGCTGGCGATGTTGGCGATACGGGCGGCGATGTAGACGGCAAGAGAAATGAGGTCACAGATGAGCACTGAAACAGCGAATATGGAAACCAAAGCGACCCGGGAAATCACCCGAGCGGCAGAGCATTACCTGGAGCAATACGGCGACCCATTGGTGATGAATACGTACTTGAAGGTGACCGTTCTTGTGCTCGCCGGCGTCTGTATCGCGCTGTCGGCACTCACCTTCAAGAGTCAGCAAGCCCTCGCCAACATGCACCCGATGATTGTGCGCATTAACGACGTCGGCCACGCCGAAGCGATCGACTACCGGAACTTCCAGTATCGCCCCCAAGAAGCGGAGAACAAGTATTACCTCACCCGCTGGGCGGAACTGTACTTTAGCCGCAATCGTTTCACGATCGAGCGTGATCAAACGCAGTCGCTCTACTTCCTCAACAGCGACGTGCAACGTGCTGTGATCGACCAGGAACGCAAGGACAACAGCATTCAGAATTACGTCAAAGACAGCACCTTGCCGTATGTCGATGTGGAGATCAAAAACGTCATCCTTGACGACCTGCGACAGTCGCCGTATTCGGCGCGCATCGAGTTCGAGAAGGTGTACACCAACCCCGCGGATCATACCGAACTCAAGCGGGAGCGATGGACAGCCAGCGTTACCTATGTCTTTCGCGAGAATGTGAAGAACAATGAGCTTGCCGTGAACCCCCTCGGTCTGACCATCGTGCGCTTCCGGGCCGACCAGGCATTCAGCTAGGGATTCACCGACCTGCCCAAAGGCGTATTCATGTCCTTTCATGCTGCTAATCCGGCTGGCTTCCCCTACCTGGCCTCATGTCCGGTGGAGTCGGCGAACAAGAGTCTTTCGACGCGCAACTACGGTGGCGAATTGCGTCCTTCGTGGAGCGGATCTTGCCGCTCGAATCGCGCCGCAATTGCGGTGAACTTCCGCAGCCAGTGTGCAGATGACAACTTTGCTCTGGAGCGTGTCTGCCGTTATGTATACCGTCTCTTGCTCGGTCACAGCTTCGGGGCCTTTCCGGCGCCCGGCGGCGCTCGGTCTTCTGCTTCGCATTGCGCGCCCCTTTGGGGTCTCGGTTCCTCCCAAAACAAGTTTGAGAACCACGGCAAAGAACGCCTCTCAAATTTCTTTCGGGCCCCTCCCAGAAAGCAGACCTTCGGCACTTGGGAGTCGGGCCCACTCGCTAAGCTCCGCCCAGTGTGACCCGAGCAACAACGGGCGAATTCAACGAACGGAGACACTCTCATGTACCAGAACAAAGTAACTCTCATCGGCTTTCTCGGCAGCAACCCAGAAGTTCGCACCGCCAACAACCGCAGCTTCACGACACTCTCGCTGGCAACCAAGTCCTCCTACAAGAAGGACGACAAGTACATCTCGCACACCGAATGGCATCGTTGCGTCGCCCTCGGCAAGCTCTCGGAGTTCGCCAAGACGCTCGCCAAAGGCGCGCATATCCAGGTGGAAGGCGAACTGCGCAGTCGTGAGTACGCGAGCAAGAAGACGGGCTCGAAACAGCGCGTCTGGGAAATTCGGGTCGCTTCGATCCTGAAGCTGGACCGCGCCGAAAAGGCCGCCCCGGAAGATCAGGACCACGATGAAGTGCCCGAGGAGGAAACGGCTGCATAAGCCCTTGCTCTTCACTCTCGGAAGCCCGGCTATTCGCTGGGCTTCCATCACTGTGAGGTTCCCGCTATGAGCTTCGAATTGATCCTTCCATTCCTTCGTCCCATCGAGGCGCTGCTGCTCGACGAAGACGTCAGCGAAATCATGGGCAATCCGGATGCCTCATGGTGGTACGAACGTGACGGAATCATGTTACGAGAGCAGAACATTTCGTTCGATGCCGGCAAGCTACAAACCGGTCTCGAAGTCATCGCGAATCAACTCGGCAAGAAGCTCGACGAGGACAACCCACTTCTGCACGCACAACTCCCGGACGGAAGTCGGTTAGCGGCGGTCATTCCGCCAGTTGTGCGCTGTACGCCAGCGCTGATCATCAGGAAATTCACCAGCCGCCATTACACAGTCGATGACCTCATTAGCCGCGGCACACTGACCCGCCCTCTTGCGGACTTCCTAGCAGAACAAATTCGCAGTGGAAAGACACTGCTTATCAGTGGCGGAACCGGGACCGGAAAAACCACGCTGCTCCGGATTCTTGCTGATTTTATTCCCGAACAAGATCGCTTGGTTGTCATCGAGGACACCTCCGAACTTCAGATCCAGAAGCCGAACATTCTGCCCACGGAATGCCAGACCGATACATTCAAGGCCAAGATAACTTTCGACGATCTTCTGAAGTCCGCTCTCCGCTGGCGACCGGACCGCATCATTCTCGGGGAAGTGCGCGGAATCGAGGCACGAACGCTGCTCGATTCCTTCAACACGGGCCATGCGGGTTCAATGGCTACGATCCACGCCAACTCGGCGGAGAAAGCCCTTCACCGTTTCGCCAATCTCGTGATGCGCAGTCACGCGCAAAGCACCTTCTCCGATACCGAAGCCGAGATCGCAGAAGCTGTAGATTTTGTCGTCCATGTGGAGCGCCAGCCAGGTCGCCGGATTGTCCGCGAGGTGCTTGCGCTTCGCGGCTATGACCGCGACGCGAAACGATTCCTTATTGATCCGGTCTTCGAGGTAGAACGTACCACAGCATTCGCACAGACTGCGCCGCCTATTGCTGCTGACTTGCTAACCAATTCTGCACATAACGATTCCTCGATTCCACTACCTATAAAGGAGAACCCACATGCCACTGCTTGAGATCAACCAGAGCCGCCACATCTGTGCTTCTGTCCGACTCGATGAGGTCACCGCCACGCAGGTCGATCAGTATGCCGCCTTCATCCACGCATCCGCGGACGATGTAGTCGACAAGGCGCTCAACTATGTCTTCTCAAAGGACCGCGACTTCCAGGACTTCCTGAAGACGGCGCACGCCAAGCAGGTTGCCCCCGCTTTGCGTGTGCGAAAAGGCCCGAGCAATGGCGCGACGGAGCAGCCGACAAAGAAGCTCGCAGCCGGGGCCGAGTCCACGGCTTCTGTGCGCGCAGTGAAGGCATGATCGTCCATTCAATTTCGTGGTGGTGCAAAAACGGTGCTTCGCACCGGAAGAATTTTGACACTCCACCCCTGAAAGGGTCGTGCAGGTATACCACGGTAAACGTGCACATAATGGAACACTTATGAAATGCGGGTATACGTCGGTATACCGCACTGAAGGCATTCCAGATGCCCCTAATTACCCAACGTAACGACTCGCAAAGAACACAGAGGAAGAGTGTTTTCCGGAATACAACCGTATGCCTCAAGTTGACTCAACAAGAGGTTCAGCTCCTCGATCAGATCGCGACTGCAAGAGGCATGGCACGCAGCGAATGGATGCGGGATGTGATCCTCCGGGAGATACGCGGAGACTCGGCCAACGATCCATCTCTCGCGGAGATTGTTGGGGTTCGCTTGCTCCTGGTAAACGTGTTGCGGCCTTTGGCCGCAGGCCAAAGTCTCACGCCGGAGGCGTTCGACAAACTACTAGACGAAATCAGCGAGGCCAAGCATGCCCTCGCCGGAAAGCTGGCCGCTTCCGCAGGAAGGAAATAGCGATGGCAATGACAAAGTGGGGACGCAAGGAATCCATCATCTGGCCGCCGCACAGCCCGATTTACAGTTATGGCGCGCTCTTCATGGCGCTCGTTCTTACTGGACTTTTTCTTTACTGCCGGTTCACCCTCGGCAACAGCCCCCTACAGCGGTTCTATACGCCCGCCTACATCCGGTCGAGCGTTGCAGGTGCAATCGGAACGAGCCGTCGAGACAACTACCGGATGCTCATGGTGGGCGCTCGCGGAATTCAACCGCGTCTGGCCACGAACACCGACGTGACGGACGGCGAGACGCTGGAACCGGGCGGCAAGCCGATCCCGGTCGCGCTGTCGCAACCTGCCCTGCGACAAGGCTATGTTCTTCTTTACCGGGAACCGGCGCGGAGCTACATCGATGCCTCCTTGAATGCCTATCTCAAGAATGCGGTTTACGGTGGCGACAGCCTTTTCGATCTCTACACGCGCCCGCTACTTTTCGGTCTGCTATCACTGGTCATCCAGCTCCCGTTTTCCATTGCCAAGGACGTTCGACGACGTAAGGCGCTGAGATACGGACGACGACTGAAAGGCCCCGAGATGATGACTCCGAGGGAGTTCAATGACAGGGTCGCAGGGGATGGCATAGGCATTAAGACGAACGAAATGAAGCCAATGATCCGCATACCGCAGCGGGCGGAGGCCCAGCACATGCAGATCATCGGAGATACCGGAGCGGGCAAGACTATGATCATGCTCCAAATTCTTCGGCAGATAAAACATCGTGGCGATTCCGCGATTGTCTACGATCCCGCGCGGGAGTTCGTCAAGCGCTTTTACGACCCGAAAAACGGCGACGTGATCCTGAATCCGCTCGATAAGCGGTGTCCCTACTGGGGACCCTCTGAAGAACTCCGCCGACGCTCCGAGGCGAAGGCTCTGGCGGTGTCCCTCTTCCAGCCGCCGCAGGACAAGAAGGGTGAGTTTTTCATCGAGTCCCCTCAGAAGATATTCGCCTTCCTGATGGCCTATGGCCCCACGCCAGAGGAGTTGGTGAAGTGGATGTCGGACCCGCAGGAGATCGACCGCAGGCTGAAAGGAACAGAGCATGCTCACCTAATTGACCCGAGGGCGCACCAACAGCGTGCTGGAGTTCTTGGCTCGCTTGGACTCGTCGCCGACAGCCTCCGTCTCTTGCCGAACAAGGGCAACGGGAATGGCGAGTGGTCGGCCACAGAGTGGGCCGAGACGCGGCAGGGCTGGATCTTCATTACGTCACTCCCGGCAGAACGTGAGGCACTTCGACCGCTTCAAAGTCTATGGATCGACCTGCTTGTCTTGCGTCTCCTAAACGAGCCGAAGGATGGCCAGAAGCGGGCATGGTTCGTGATTGACGAGTTGGCGAGTTTGCAAAAGCTCCCACAGCTCCATACCGCCATCACAGAAAATCGAAAAAGCAACAACCCTGTGATTCTAGGCTTCCAAGGAAAGGCCCAACTGGAATACCTTTACGGCCACCTGGCCGAGGTCATGCTATCGCAACCGGCAACCAGCATTTGGCTGAAGACGAAAGAGCCGACCGCTGGCGAGTGGGTCAGCAAGTTCATTGGAAAGGTCGAGATCGAACGGCTACGTGAGACCCACTTCGACGGCTCCCGTGCTGGCCGAAACTTCGCGCTGGACCGGCAGGTTGAACCGCTAGTGATGGAGTCCGAAATCTCCGGACTGCCGGACCTCCACGCCTATATGAAATACGAGAACTATGTGACGCGGTTCTCATTCCCGTACTTCGATATGCCCGTTGTTACGAGTGACTTCGATCTCCGCGATACACCCGAAGACAAGCTGCCCTACGATCGAAGAAACATAGGCGCGGCTAAGCCCCAGTTGCGTCCGAATGAACTGAAGCCGGACGCAACTGTCTCCATGGCGCCACGAAAATCGCCGCGGACCGCGACGGAGATAGTGCCACAGGAGAGCGACGCTGAACGGAACGTCAACGCCCAACAAAGCCTCAATCTTCGGGGGTAGTAGCTGCCATGCTGACGATTTCAAAACCTCTCTCGGCAGGCCAAGCGCAGACCTACCACCAGGCGGAGTTCACCGCGAAGGAACAGAACTATTGGTCGCAACGCGGCGTCATCGCGGGCGAATGGCAAGGGCGACTGGTCGAGCAGTTCGGCCTTGCCGGGACCGTTTCGGGCGAGGACTTCGCGAAACTCAGCCAGGGCCAGCATCCACAGACCGGCGAGCAGCTGGTGCGACAACGAGCGTCCTATGAATATCAGGATGCCGACGGCAAGACCATCAAGACGATGGAACACCGTGCCGGCTGGGATGCAACATTTTCCGCGCCCAAATCCGTCTCATTAACCGCCCTTGTCGGCGGCGATGAGCGTGTCCGTGAAGCCCACCGGGAGAGCGTCCGCGTTGCCCTCGACCAGCTCGAACACTACACGCAAGCCCGCATCGGCGGCAATCATCCGCCCGAGACCACTGGCAAATTTATAGCCGTCAAGTTTGAGCACGATACAGCCCGTCCGGTCGATGGGTATGTCGCCCCACAACTGCATACTCACGCGGTCGTTTTCAATGTCACGGAGCGCGACAATGGCCAGCCGCGCGCAATCCAGCCGCAGAGCCTCTTCGCCTCCCAGCAATTTGCAACGGCGATCTATCAATCCGAGTTGACTTACCGGCTCCGACAATTTGGTTACGAAATTACGACAGGGCGGAGCGGTGCTCCGGAGATCAAGGGATACACACAGGAATATCTCGACGCATCCAGCCCCCGAAGCCAGCAAATTCGTGAATATCTCGAACGCACGGGCCGCTCGGGGAAGGAAGCTGCCGAGATCGCTGCGCACTCGACCCGTGACCGAAAGGAAATTCATTCACCGGGCGAGGTGATGGCCGCACACCGAAAGCTGGCTGCAGACTTTGGACACCAAGCGGACGGTGTTGTACGCGCGGCGCGTGAACGGTCTCAACATCAGGAAAGGCCAGTCAACGTTTTTGACCGCGTTCGAGAATCTCTGACCTTTGCTCGCGACAAGAACTTTGAGCGTGAAGCGGTTGTGGATGAACGTGCGTTGATCCGCGACGGGCTCCGCCGTGGCATGGGTGAAATCACACATGGACAGGTTCGCTCCAATCTTGAGGCTCGTTTGGCTTCCGGGGAATTTCAAATTGTGGAACGGACTCAGGGTGTTCCCGGCCGCCAGTACACGACCGCGAAAACCATCGAGGCGGAACATCAAATTATCAGCACTATGCGTGAGGGACAAAACCATGCTAAACCAGTCCTCTCGCGTCCCCACGCCATCGCCCTTTCCGATCAGCACTGGCATCTCAATCACGCGCAGAAGAGCGTGATCGAAGATGTTCTCAGTTCGCCGGACCGCATTCAAGGAATCCAGGGCTTCGCCGGCTCGGGCAAGACAACCACCCTCACGGTCATCCGCAACGCCGCGGAAAGCCAGGGTTATCAGGTTGAGGGTTTCGCCCCGACCTCCCGCGCCGCGCGCCAACTGAATGACGCAGGAATTGAATCGGGAACCCTGCAAGGCTTCCTCGCCCGTGCTGCAAATCCCGACCTAGGCGAGCAGAGGCATTTCTACCTTGTCGATGAATCGAGCCTTGCCAGCACCAACCAGATGCGCGAGTTTCTTTCCCGGCTTGGTCCCAATGACCGCGTCCTTCTGATCGGCGATATCCGCCAGCATCAGGGCGTCGAAGCGGGCCGCCCTTTCGAGCAACTGCAGGAGGCGGGAATGCGCACAGCGATGCTGGACGACATCGTTCGGCAAAAGGACCCGGCTCTGAAATCTGCTGTCGAGTTGCTGGCGACCGGCCAAGTCTCCGCTGCGCTCGACCTGCTCCAGCAAGAGGGTCGCGTGAAGGAAATTCCTAACCAGGAAGAGCGAGTTCGGGCCATCGCCAAGAGCTACATCGAATCGCCCCAGAACACTCTTATCGTTTCACCGGATAATGCTTCCCGCCGCGAACTGAATCTCGCGGTTCGCCAGGAGTTGAAGGCCACGGGCGCCGTTGCCCCGGAAGATCATAGTTTCAGTGTGTTGGTTCAGCGTCAGGACATGACCGGAGCCGAACGATCCTGGGCCAGCCACTATGGGATCGACGACGTAGTTCGCTACACACGCGGCAGCAAAGCCATCGGAATCGAAGCTGCCGCCTACGCATCGGTTGTCGCGATCAACCCATCCGCAAACGAACTCACGGTCAAGAAAACGAACGGAGAGCTTGCGACCTATGATCCCCGCCGCCTAACAGGCGTCAACGTCTACCAAGAGATCCAACGGGAGTTTTCCGTGAGCGACCGCATCCAGTTTACTGCCCCCGACAAATCGCTCGGCGTTGCAAATCGCGACATGGCCGCGATTGAGGCGATCCATCCCGATGGCCGCCTCTCCGCCCGCCTCGACAACAATCGCCTGATCGAATTCAACCCCAACGAGCATCGTCATCTCGACCACGGCTACGCCGTCACCAGTCATAGCTCACAGGGCCTCACCGCCGAACGCGTCCTCATCCACGGCGATACCAGCGTTCACCCAGACCTGCTCAACTCCCGCTTCGCCTACGTTTCCATCTCGCGCGCAAGCTCCGACGCTAAGATCTATACCAATGACACTGCCGAGCTTGGCCAAAGGTTGAGTGGCGAGGTTTCCAAGAGTTCTGCGATTGAGTTTTCGCACTCGACAGCTAACGCGATGGCAGATCTCAGTCTGGGGCGAGGTATTTGAGGCAATTCCCCATGGTGTGTTGCAAAACGTCATTAGATATGATTAAGTAATGACATATTGAGACATGGCTATGGCAAAACCTCTTCAGAAGATTATGCGGTACGTCGGCCAACACGGGATCGTTAGGCCCCGTGACATTGAGGCCATCGGCCTTCCACGGGAGTATCTCGTTCGTCTCCACCGCCAAGGCCGGCTCAGTCGGCCTGGACGCGGAATTTACACACTGCCCGATGCCAACATAACGGAACGCCACTCTTACGCTGAAGTGGCGAAGCGTGTCCCGGAAGCTGTTATTTGCCTGCTCTCAGCTCTCGCCTTCCACGAGATGACGACACAGAGCCCTCCTGCCATCTGGATTGCCCTCGGCAAGGGGGCAAGAAGACCCGCCCTCACATCACCCTCACTTCAGATCGTCCGCCTCTCTGGACCGTCACTAACGGAGGGAACCGAGAATCACCAGGTCGAAGGCGTTCCGATTCGCGTCTATTCAGCAGCGAAAACCGTTGCCGATTGCTTTAAATTCAGAAACAAGATCGGGCTCGATATCGCAATCGAAGCCCTAAAGGATTGTCTTCGCCAGAAAAAGGCGAGCATCAATGAAATCCACCGTTACGCAAAAATCTGCCGGGTCAGCAATGTAATTCGCCCCTACATGGAGGCGCTGTGACACGCGAGAAGGGCAAGAACACAGCGGCATCCATCCGCGCGCGCCTGCTTTCGCTCGCGCAGAGCAAAGGTGAGGACTACCAACGGGTGCTCGGCAGATACGCCGTCGAACGATTCCTCTATCGCCTGGGCTGGTCACCATATCGGGACAAATTTGCCCTCAAGGGAGCGACGCTCTTTACGCTGTGGACTGGCCACACTCACCGGCCCACAAAGGATCTGGATCTACTCGGACATGGATCATCTGCTATCGGCGATGTCGAACAAACAATCAGAGGAATCTGCGAGATTCAGGAAGAAGACGGCCTTGTATTCGACAGTGCATCGGTCGAGGGCACAAAAATCAAAGAAGATGACGAATACGATGGTGTCCGCATCAAGCTCCTTGCCGAATTGGCAGGAGCGCGGATTCCAATGCAGATTGACATCGGATTCGGCGATGCGGTCTACCCGGAACCCGAGTTAGTTTCCTTTCCTGTCCTCCTGCACATGAAAGCACCTCTCATTCGTGCATATCCGCGAGAGGCCAGCATCGCTGAGAAATTTCAGGCAATGATCCTGCTCGACATCCGCAACAGCCGTATGAAAGACTTCTACGACATCTGGTTCATCGCAAATACTTGGACATTCGATATGGCGTCCTTACGCAAAGCTATCCTTGCTTCGTTTGAGAGACGCGGATCAGCGCTTCCAACCGGAGTCCCGTTTGCGCTAACGGACGACTTCCTAAACGATCCGCGGAAGACCCAGCAATGGAGTGCATTTGTGAACCGGCTGAACCCAGGAGAGAAAGCCCCATCCCTTAAAGAAGTCGGCTACGTCCTTCGTTCCTTCCTCCTGCCGTGTATCTCTAGCGGATCTCCGACAAACGCCGACACTCTTTCATGGACTCCAAATCAAGGCTGGAAATAAAACTACCGCAAATTCTTCTTCGGACCCCGCGACTACTGAGTAAGGACAATGCTCGTTATTGGCTTTTAGTGCCCTCGCAGCTTAGAATTCAGCGTTCCCCAACAACGATTTATGCGAAGAGGTAACAAGTAGATGCCGCGAGGAAAGACCAGCGGCGGCAAGCCGCCAAAGCGTCCGATAGAACGCTATGAGCATAGTGACAAGAAACGAATCAACAACCCTCCAGTCGGGTTGGTGACACCGGAAACCGATCCGGTTGCACCCACGCACAAGACATACGACTACGTCGCACCCGTGCCATCGGTGAAACCTCGCCAGGAACTGGATTACGATCCGCACCTTGATCCGCAGTTGGTGTGGGCGGGCAAGAAGGAGCACAGCTCATTTGAAGTGCCGACGGTCTCCTTGCACGTGCATGAGCGAATCGATCCCCACACGATTATCAAGGCCGTGCGGAAGAGGAACGGAAATGGAGCACCCGTCCAACCGTCGTTGTTCGAGCGCCCCGAAGAACGACTCCCGCTGCGAGAGGAGATTGATTTCTATAAGCACGCCCACGGCTGGTCTAACCGACTGATCGCCGGCGATTCACTGCTGGTCATGAACTCACTGCTTGAAAAAGAGGGCATGGCGGGCCAAGTACAGATGCTCTACATCGATCCACCGTACGGAATCAAATATGGTTCAAACTTTCAGCCCTTTGTGAACAAGAAGACCGTTTCCCCGACCGACAAGGACGAAGATCTGACACAAGAGCCTGAAATGCTAACAGCATTTCGAGACACTTGGGAGTTGGGTCTCCATTCTTACCTGACCTATCTGAGAGATAGGTTGCTGCTCGCGCGAGACCTCCTCCATAGCTCAGGCTCATGTTTCATTCAGATCAGTGATCAGAATGTGCATCTTGTGAGAAGTCTGCTAGATGACATTTTCGGCGTCGACAATTTCATAGCATTACTCTCCTTTCAGAAGAAAGGAAGCCAGTCAGGAGATTTCGTCCCATCGATTCACGAATACATCGTTTGGTACGCCAAGGATAAAACTCAGGCAAAGTTTCGGCGGCTGTATACAGCTCGGGATTTGGCGGGTGTTGGTGGTTCAGGGTTTGAATATGTACATTTAAGCGACGGCAGCATCCGAAATCTCACCGAAGCGGAAAAGGTTGGCAAAGAAGCTTTGCCGCAGGGCGCTCGGGCTTTTCGATATAACCCGCTGTTTAGTGCCAAGCCAGGCCCTAACGATGAGATTGAAATTGAGGGAACGCCGTACCCTTCGGGAGGCAACTCATGGAAAATAAACCCTTCAAAGATTCCTCTGCTATACAAAATTGGCAGAGTCGTCAGGCAAAAAACACGGCTTGTTTTTCTCCGATACGCAAATGACTTTGACTACGTGCCGCTGACAAACATTTGGAGCGGCCTAGGAGGCTCACCGGACAAGATATACGTCGTGCAGACAAATCCCGAAGTCATTAAGAGATGTATGCTAATGACAACTGATCCGGGCGATTTGGTCTTGGATCCAACCTGTGGAAGCGGCACAACTGCGTATGTTGCAGAGCAATGGGGCAGGCGATGGATAACCACGGACACATCCAGAGTGGCAATAACTCTCGCAAAGCAACGGTTGATGGCAGGGGTCTTTTCTTATTACGAACTGGCTCATCAGGAAGAAGGCGTTGGTAGCGGATTCCGATACAAGAGTGTTCCCCACATAACCCTGAAGTCTATCGCGAACAACCCTGAACTCCGAGAGGGAATGAGCCAAAACAACATAGATGCGATCATCACGAAGTATGCAGATCCAGAAACGCTCTATGACCAACCGGCAATAGACAACACCCGTGCTCGTGTATCTGGCCCCTTCACATTCGAAGCGGTCCCAGCTCCAACTGTGCGCTCTCTGGAAGCGATCGAAGAAGGCGAAACACAACCCGCGGATGTTTCAATCGTTCGCAAGGGTGCGACTCTGCGTCATTCAGAATGGCGCGACGAACTTCTCAAGACCGGCTTGCGCGGCAAGAGCGGAAACAAGATTGATTTCTCCCGAGTCGAGCCACTGGCCGGTACGCGTTGGCTACATGCCGACGCAGAGACAAAAGGTGCAAAAGCAGAGCGAGTGGTCATTTCGTTTGGGCCTGAACACAGCCTGCTAGAACAAAGGCAGGTAGAACTGGCCTGGGAAGAGGCACGCACACTTATTCCGAAACCCGTGATGATTGTTTTTGCTGCATTCGAGTTCGACCCGGAAGCAGCGAAGGATATTGATGAGCTGACCAAAGAAAAGACGGGAATGATCTTCCTGACGGCCCAGATGAACGCCGACTTGCTAACGGAAGATCTCAAAAAGAAGCGCGCCAGCAACCAGAGCTTTTGGCTCGTGGGCCGCCCGGATGTGGACCTTCGACAAATCAAGAAAGGCGACAACAAAGGAAAGTGGGAGATTGAGGTCCGGGGCTTTGATTACTACAACACGCGTACTGGAACCATCGACTCAGGAGGCCCCTCGCGCATTGCGACGTGGTTGCTGGACACCGATTATGATGGGCGCAGCCTGTATCCGCGTCAGGTGTTCTTTCCCATGGCGGATGCTGAGGGCGGTTGGGCCCGACTTGCCAAGAACCTCAAAGCAGAAATTGATCCTGACTTGATAGAAGAATATCGCGGCACCATTTCGCTACCGTTTGATGCGGGCGACTATAAACGCATCGCAGTCAAAGTCATCGATGACCGAGGAATCGAGAGCCTCAAAGTCGTTGAGGTGAAGTAATGGCAACACACGCAGCCTCGGCGACCATTGACCAGCTCATCATTACCTCGCCGTACGATGAGCCTAGCGAGCATTGGAAATACGACCGGGAAACGCGCCGATTCACCCGCGAACTGGGACGCCGTCCGGCTGGATACATCCGTGCTTCCGACGCGTCTAAGTCGTTTGATGACCCCGGTGAGTTTGTTGAGTTGCCGCTAGTGAACAAGATTCGTCCACGCGTGGATGCTTGGCGAAGCGCTGATTATCCCGGCACAAGCGGCATCTCGCGGCGCCTGCTGAAACACTGGAGAGATATCGAACAGCGAGAGGCCAGCCGCCGTTTCTTTTTCTGCCAGCTCGAAGCGATCGAAACGCTCATGTGGCTTTCCGAAGCTCCCGAGTCAGATCGAGTCGGGATAAAGATCCCCGGCGATGGCGGCCAGTTCACGCGCCTATGCTCGAAAATGGCCACGGGCTCCGGGAAGACCATCCTGATGTCCATGCTCATCGCATGGCAGGTATTAAACAAAGTTACCTATCCACAAGACAAACGCTTTTCCAAAAACATTCTCCTCATCGCGCCCGGCTTGACAGTCAGAAATCGGCTGGAGGTGCTAGTTCCTGGGAGCACAGGAAACTACTACCAAGAGTTCCAGATCATCCCACCCGGCTTGGAAGACAAACTACGACAAGGCCAAACGTGCCGTGTGCAGGTGCGCAACTGGCACAAGCTGGATTGGGACACTGAGGAACAGATTACCAAGAGACGGAGCGTGGACAAGCGCGGAGCGCTTAGCGACGAGGCTTATGTGCGCGACGTTCTGGGCGAGATGCATACCGCTGAGAACCTTCTCGTCATCAATGACGAAGCCCACCACGCTTGGCGGGTACCACCGAAGGTGAAGATTGCGGGACTCTCGAAAGACGAATTGAAAGAAGCCACCAAATGGGTAGGCGGACTAGACCGCATTCATCGCGCCCGCGGAATTTTGACCTGTTACGACCTCACCGCCACACCGTTCGCACCAACGGGACGCAAGAGCGGTGAGGAGACGCTCTTCGGCTGGATCGTGAGCGACTTCGGGCTCAATGATGCAATTGAATCAGGATTAGTGAAAACGCCGCGAGTGGTCGTGCGCGATGACGGCGAATTGAACAGTAAATACAAGTCAAAGTTCTACCACATCTACACAGACTTGGAAGTAAAGCCGGACTTGAACCGCAAAGCTGAACCGCATACCCCGCTTCCTGATCTCGTCGGCAAGGGCTACTACTTTCTTGGGAAGGATTGGCTGGAAACGGCGAAAGCATGGAAAGAAGGAAACATCAAAACGCCGCCGGTGATGATTACCGTGGCCAACCTGACGTATACGGCCGCTCGTGTGCAGTACGCATTCGAGCACAAACGGATTCGCATTGAGGAGCTCTGCGATCCCGACAAAATCTTGCACATTGATTCCAAGGTGCTAGACGAAGCGGAAGCGCAGGACGAGCCTGGCGACGTCTTAGTTGATGCCGCCACTGTCGCCGATGCAGACGAAGAAAGTATTGAGGAAACCGGGGAAGAAAACGGCACAGGAACGAAAAAGAAGCTCACAAAGAAGGACCGCGCAGAGTTGCTGCGCAAAACTGTAGACACGATCGGACGTGAAGGGCAACCGGGTGAGCAAATCCAGAACGTCATTTCCGTCGGGATGCTTTCAGAAGGCTGGGATGCCAAGACCGTTACGCACATCATGGGACTGCGGGCGTTCACGTCCCAACTGTTGTGCGAGCAGGTTGTGGGTCGTGGCCTGCGGCGAACATCGTATGAAGTTGACGAGGCGACCGGGCTGTTCCGCCCAGAATACGTCAACATATTTGGCGTGCCCTTTACGTTTCTTCCACACGAAGGTAGCGCCGATGCGCCGCCACCTCCGCCGGCCACCGGCAAGACCAGAATTGAGCCTGTCGCAGAGCGACGAGCGCAGTATGAGATGACTTGGCCCAATGTGATCCGGATCGACCACGAATACCGACCGCAGCTAACCTTGGATACCGATAAGGTTAAGCGACTCGTGCTGGACGCCTACCAAACCCCGATGATTGCAGAATTGGCGCCAATGATCGACGGAAAGCCAGATTTCACCAAGTTGAAAGAGATTCATCTAGAGGAGCTGGCACGACGATTCCGAATGCAGCGAATCGTGTTTGAAACTGCTAGTGAGGTTTACGACCTGATGGCTCCGACCTGGAAGGGCAGCCGGGAATACCTGCTTGCCCAACTGGTTCGGTTGGTGGAGCGTTACATTGATACCGGAAGAGTGGTAGTCGATCCGCCGCTGTTTAATGAAGACGACAAACGGAGAAGGATCGTCATCACACTAAACATGACCAAAATTGTCCAGCACATTTGGGAAGCGATCCGGTTCGAGAACGCTCTCACACTGGAACCCGTGTTCGACACAGAGCGGCCAATCCGTTCCACTGGCGACATGCTGCCCTGGTACAGCGGCAAGGCTTGTGAACACACCAAACGCTCACACATAAACATGTGTGTTTACGATAGCCGGTGGGAGGCCAATGAATCTCTTGAGCTCGATCGCAATAAGAACGTGCGCGCTTGGGTGAAAAACGATCACATTGGTTTTGAAATCACATACTCATTCAAAGGGATCATTCACAAATTCCGGCCAGATTATCTAGTGCGGCTCACGAACGGCAAAACGCTGATTTTGGAAGTAAAGGGGCAGGACGACCAGCAGCAGCAAACGAAGCGGGAGTTCTTGTCCGAGTGGGTCAGGGCGGTCAATGGGCACGGCGGATTCGGCGAATGGACGGCAGATGTTTCCAGGCATCCGAAGGATGTGCTGGAAATTTTGGATAGGCAGAATCGGTAGATTCTGACCCCTAACATCGGCCTGCTTTTTTTCACTTGACTCGCTCTCGAACCCGGCGGTTACACTTTCAGTGAGCAGCCTTTGTGCTCGGGGTGACTGATATGTACACGATGATGTTTACGCCGGGATCGGTCGTTAAGGTATGGAGCAGACGGTACTGTTTCTGGCACAAGGGCATGGTGGACTGGCCCGATCCTTTCACGGGAGAGCAGCGCGTAATCCATAGCGAAAAACGCCAATTTGTTCGCACCACGTCTTTGACGGAATTTGCGGCCGGTGAGACCGTTCATGTCCTGTGGGTACCGCAGACTTGGGATCAGCAGAATGCGGCGCTAGAGCGAATGCACAGCTTGGACGGGAAGCCGTATGACCTGTTCGTTGCGAACTGCGAGCACGTCGTGAATTGGGCTGTGACCGGAAAATCCTACAGTGAGCAATTAGGACTGGCTGCGATGATCGCGGCGGGCGTGGCTGTCGTCGCATTTGCAGCGAGCACAACGCGCAGTTAAGAACGTCGTTGCTTCATATCCTCGAAAAAAGTCTCGCTTGCACGTCGAGTTCGACCGGGCGCGAGCATTCTTGGTCGTGGTCTGCCGCGCTATTGACCCGCATGGCTTATCGAATAGTTCGACATCGCTTACCTTTTTCCATGTTTGCTGCCTTCTCTGCTGCCAGCCTGTCTCTTTCATCATAGCAATTCCGGCATTCACGCAAGAAATCTTCCTCGTTCACGACTTCCCATCGTTCCAGGATCAGGTCGGTCTTACGGATTATGCTTCCACTTTTGTCGCGGGCGATCAGAAAGGAATTCTGTTCACCGTCTTCACGGCGATAGAGAACTCGCATCACGTCCCATCCCGCACCCAGGGCTTCGCTCGTACCAGAAGTGTACGTCACCGTGGTTTTTAGTTGGGGCTGTGCCATTGTTTTGAGCATAGCATTCTCCGTATTGTCAACTTTGATTCCTGCGGGGTAGTGGTTTAAATAACAGTGTTTAAGACACTACCTCCTCCGGTCCCCACCCTCGCAAAGCCGGAGCCACTATCTGCGCCATGACAGACAAAGAAATCGGGCTATTGGGTTCCACCGGCGGCGTGATGTGACGTGCTCTTCTTGGCCACTTCAAACGCACGAGTTTTATCACAAGGGTTCAAAAGTATTAGGCGGTCCAGATCATGCTCGATGTCAAGGTGCTTGCGGAATAGCTCTTGATCGCGATCGTCAACACCTGCTCCGATGTGATCCACGAAGACCAACCACCATTCAGGATATTTGTTCCGCACGCGAGCAATTCTCCGCATCTTGTCTCCGACGCAGAGACACAAGTTCCATTGTGTGTCGCCAAAAACAAAGCCACCGACATCTCTGTCGTTACAACCGGCAAACACGAAGCACGTTGGATGAGGACTACTGGCTTGGTGAACAACGTGTGCCTCGAAACCTTCTGCGATCTTGAGCACGGAGAGCTTTTGGCAGTCCTCATTGTCCCGAAAGTCCTGAAGTGCTTGGCGTAGCTCAGCCTCGATTTCTTTCCAGCGCGGAACCGGGCGTTTGAGCTTGCATCCGACGAACCAACTGATGCCGGATTTTGCACGACCGAGGGAACGCAGCAGAGCGTCAAACTTGCGCCCGGTCGAAATGCGGTCCGTTTCTAAGCCGCGAAAACCGCCTGATTCCGTCAGTTCGTTCTCATTCAATCGGCGGACTTCGACAGCGATTCTGCCGTCCACTAGAAAGTCGGGAGGGATATTGCCGTCAAGCTGATAGACAACATCTCCGAGTGCCAGATACTCTAAATACTCTCGAACATGGGTTTCGGATGCGTCCATGCTTTGAGCGTAGTGCCAGATACCCCTGAGCGGGAAGTGACAAGGGTAACGACTCAGGCTTGAATTCGTAGTTCCTCATCAAATCGCGTATATCTTTCCTTGTCAGCCTGCGCGATGATCTGAAGAAGGCTATTCGCCATTCTTACGCAGGCTTCCGCTTCAGGTTTGCCGAATTCTGTGTGTCCAGAATGCAGGATTTGGTTTCTCTTGCGGAAAAGCTCTTCAACGAAGAATTTGCTCGGGCACCTATTCCCCAGGTTTGTGTAATTCTTTTGAAGCCGTGACGACAAGTCCGCTCTCCGCGACAGGAATGAATCGAACGTTTCACCTGTCATTAGCTGAGTGGTCTGATCCAGCTTGCCGCCCACACCTTTCATCTTCCGAAATTCTTGCTCCCAAGCACTCCTGTGAGACACCTTTACTTCTTGAGGTAACAGGCGTGCGTCGAGCATCTTCCACTTAGAAAATAGAAATGCCAACTCAGATTCGACCGCCATTGCACTCAAGACAATAGCGAGTGAGAAGTCGCCGTCACCTAGTTCGACCTCTGCCCGGCAAAAAGCGCGACGGCTCACACGCATGTCAGATTGAAGAAGGTAGATCGTTGCGCCACAATCACAATGAGGATTCGGATAAGGTTTACTGCCTTCCGCCTGCACGATGAGGCGTTTCTTGCAATTGGGGCATGTCAACACCATCGGAAACTTCATGCCTTGAAGTGTAACCGACCTCCGAAGACCTTAAAGGTGGCTGCGCGTCTTTCTTCCACTGCGCCCTCTTCCGGGTGGACGCCGCTTGGCCGCGGCTCGGACGGGCGTTTCGGACTGCGCCGGTTTCGCGCCAAACGAACCCCAACCCCGTTTGGCACTCACCGCGCTTTCACTCACGCCCTGCCACCCTCCTTCGGTCTCCGTTCTGTCCCTTTTACCGTTCCGCCTTGTTTCTTCCCGCTGCCGCTCTAGTGAAGAAAGAAACAAGCCGGAAACGGCAGAAAGGGAAAAAACATGAAATTAGAAGAAGTCAACACACGAACCAAAGAGGCTGTGGATTTCCTCGTTGCAGCACTGGAGTCCGGTCACAGTGAAGTCCTCACCGCATACCTCGGAGCAATGGCGAAGTTTCACACCTACAGCTTCGGCAACATCATGCTCATCGCACGTCAGAAGCCCGATGCTACCAACGTTGCCGGTCTTCGGACATGGAACTCGCTTGGCCGCTTCGTTAAACGGGGAGAAAAAGGCATTTTCATTCTCGCCCCGATGGTCGGAAGACGAACCACGAAAGATGTAGCGACCGACGAGCCGAGTGAAGACGCAACCACTGAGGGTCAGCGGACGCTGTACGGATTCCGCGCTGTCTACGTTTTCGATGTCAGTCAAACCGAAGGTAAAGAACTCCCCACACTGACCGAAGTCAACGGCGACGTGAGCGGATACCGCGAACGTCTGTTCAAGTTCGTGGAAGCGCAAAGCGTCGAGCTTAGCTTCTCGGAGCGAATTGCCCCCGCCAAGGGTCTCTCGCATGGCGGGAAGATCACGCTGCTTTCAGGGATGCAGCAAGCCGAAGAGTTTTCCACGCTCGTGCATGAGATCGCCCACGAAATGTTGCATCGTGGCGACCGCCGCACCCTGACGACCAAGCAAGTCCGCGAAACCGAGGCAGAAGCCGTGGCCTTTGTAGTTTGCCAATCGGTCGGACTGCAAAACGGAACCGCATCCCAGGACTACATCCAACTTTGGCACGGAGACGCCAATCTCTTGCGCGAGAGCTTGGAAGCCGTCCAACAAACCGCTGCCGTGATCCTCGGGGGCATTGCCCCCGAGCCAGCGGCACTCGCGGCAGCCGCATAACACGCCGACACCTGCACCGTTTGGCTTTTCAGGCCGGACGTGTGCGTAGAGTACACGAACACCTAACCAAGAACAAATGAGAGGAGAAAAGATCATGCCGAGTACGCAAAATGTAGTCAACAACCATGAATATCGCAGCGTTCCCATCACCGCGCTTGCGGAGTCAGCCACCAATCCCCGCAAGCGATTTGACGCCAAGAGCCTTGAAGAACTCGCAGCCAGCTTCAAGACTCAAGGGATTCTCGCCCCTCTTCTGGTACGCGAACTGGAGGAAAGCAAGTACGAGGTTGTCGCCGGGGCACGTCGCCTGAGAGCCGCGAAACTGGCGGAACTCGAAAAACTTCCCGTCCGAGTAGTCAAGCTGACCGATGCGGAGGCAATCGAAGCTCAGTGCGTTGAGAACCTGCAACGCGAGGACATCCACCCGCTTGAGGAAGCTCTGGGTTTCAAGTCACTCTTGGAACTCGGAGAGCCTGCCTACACCATCGCCATCATTGCCTCACGTGCTGGCAAGAGCGAGGCATACGTCTACGGTCGCATTAGACTCGCTGACCTGATACCGCCCGTGGCCGAGGCATTCCTGAAAGACCAGATCACCATCGGCCACGCTTTGCTGATCGCCAAGCTCCCAGCTTCGCAGCAGCAGGAAGCATTCTCGGCTGCTTTTCGGGGCTTGTGGACAAGCGAAGGCAACAGCCAAGTCCTAATTCCAGTGCGGGAGTTGGCAGCGTGGATTGAATCGAACATCTTGCTACAACTGGCATCTGCTCCGTTTGACAAGCAAGATGAGACCCTCGTTCCCGAAGCAGGTTCGTGCGCGAACTGTCCGAAACGAACCGGATTCAACAAGCTACTCTTCCCGGACGTGCGTAAAGATTCATGCACGTCTCCCGATTGCTTCCGGGCCAAAATTGACGCTTGCGTGAAAAAGACTCTCGAAACCAAGCCGCAGCTAATCCAGATTTCGGCGGCGTGGAATTCCCGCGAGGGCGCTCCCTTGGGACGGAATCAGTACGTGGAGTTGGAGATCAAGAAGCCCAAGCCGAACGGCGCAAGCGCCAAGCCTTCAGCCATTCAGAAACCCTGTAACAAGATGACTGAGGCTATCGTCATGGACGGCGGTAAGCGCGGACAAGTCGTCAAGGTTTGTGCCGATCCAACTTGCCGCACCCACCATCCCAACACGCCTTCTCCGCAGCAGGTCGAGCGGGAGCGGGCTGAGGAGCGGAAGCGCATCGAAAAGGAGAAACTGGCCATTACGGCTCGCCATCGTGTCTTGGCTACAATCCTTCAGCGTGTGTCGGCACCATTGAAGAAGGCCGACTTGCTAGCGGTTGCCCACTACCTGATTGGCCATCTTTCCTACAGCCAGGTTCCCGCTCTGGCAAAGCGGCACAAGGTCGAGGCGAAGAAAGACTCTGCGTCCGCGCAGGAACTTCTCGTCAAGCAGGTCGGCGCGTATGACGAGTCCGAACTCTGCAAACTGCTTCTGGAAATCAGTCTTCTGGATTCGGCCTATCAGCGATCGACCGCCAGCCGCGACGACGTTCTCATGGACGCCGCCAAACGCTATCGAGTGGATGCTGAAAGGCTCCAGAAAGCCGTGGCCAAAGAATTCGCCGCGAAACGAGACAAGAAAACAATCAAACCGAAGGTTCGCAAGGCAACAGTCTGACTCCGGTCCAATTTAACCTCTGGCGGAATGCTAATTTGCACTCCGCCTTTTTTGTTTCTGGTGCCCGTGACTACAAATATCTGAGGTGCGGAAGCCCCGATACACTGCCATAAAACAACGCATTGCATCAGCCCTTTGAATTGTTGGTTGGTGAATCCCCACGCAGCGCCTTGGTGGCGCACGAAATCTTCTATCGTTAGCAGGAACCGCACGCCGACCGCAACTTCATTTTGAAAGTAAAGCAACGGCTTGAGAACTCATAATTTAGCCACAATCGAGACCAACCCGAATATTGCGACAAAATAATGCACGTGACTCCTCGGACTGCGAGTCCTTAGTCGCAGCACTTATCTTGATCCCTTGGCGACGTCCTCGACCACGCTCTTTAGCAGATGCTCCTTCATGTGAATTGCTCCCAAGGCCGCACCAAGGTTGTAGCCAAGGGTGTTCGCTCCGTCCCCACCCTGACGCGTCGTAATCGTGCGCCAACGCTCAGAGATCATTCTTCCGTGCTGATCGTAGCTGTTAAGATACAAGGTGTTTGAGGTATCTGTGTATGGCAAGTTCTCTTGGGTTGTGGTCGTGGTCGTCGTTGTCGTCGTGGCTGTCCCGTTATACGTGTAATTCCACATGCCGCCATAGTTGTCCGTGACAGTTCCACTGCCTGACACAGGCGTCGTACTCGTGTTCGTGCTGGTGTTGGTTCTTACGGTTGGGTAAATTCCGTTGAAGGCCGACTGCGAGGTCGAGAACACCAACAGGTAGTTCGCCGCTTGTGGGTCGGGCACCTGCGAAAAGCATAGGCCCGCATATTTCTTCTGATTCTTGGAAATCCATTTTTCCGCAAAGGCAGGGACACGAGAGACGATCTGCCCGCCCCCGGCAACAGCGAATGATATGTTCTTGTCGCAACCCGTTTGGACAACGGGATGAACCATATTTGGGTTGTTAGTAATCGCAGCCGTGCCAACTGGAGGATGAGTTTGCGACGGAGGCGCTGTAGCTGCTGTAGTTGTGTTGGTATTGAGCCTCTGCGCCACTCTCGCGTCTAGAAAAGTAAAGTAGTTATTCTTGTAAACCATCGCGCCGTCGAACTCGCTTTCGAGTGTTTTGTCATCAGGCAGCGATCCTTCTCGATGACAATTCGTTCGATTCCCAGAAGGGTCCGCATACTGTTCATCAGGATGGTAGTAGCAGTAGGCGGTCACTAAGTGGGTCCAGAGGGCGCGTCCGTCGGGTAGCATCCCCGCAAATATGCCGTTTGGTTCTTTATCAGCAAGTGACTGGACATCCTGAAGAGTCTGCGTCATCGTCTTCAATGCAATCTCAGATCGAATTGTCGGCGGAAGGTAATACGTCTTGGCATTGGACTTCCCGTCAGCGCCGCGAGTAATCACCATAAATGAGCCGTCCTCGAACGGACCAAGGCCTAGCTCGTCTGCCGGAGCAAGGTAGCCAAGAATTGCAGCGCAGGTGTCCTCCGGATATATCTGAGGATCAATCTGTTTCTGACACGCTTCGAGTTGTGCCGCGCTGTGGGACCATGATACTTGCGCGGCTGTGCCAACACCTGCTTTCGTGGTTTCACCATTCGGTGTGACGGCAATAGAGGGCCTTTGGACCGCCAGCGAAGATGGAGCGGTAGCAGGAACTTTCTGCGCAACGAGTGCGGAGTCATTGGGAGCCGCAAACTTCGCACGGGCGTTAGGATTTCTATCGAACGGAAAACGGAAGGTCTCGTTGCCAATGACGACAATAACAGTGACACTAGAAGCATTGTTGTCCGCGGGAAAGAGCAAATATCCAGCAGCTACGGCCTGTCCCGTTAGTTTTACAGTCTCGTCCTTAAGGCGCTTTTTCTCAACCACGGTACCCTTTAGGGGTCTCATGTCAGGGTGGTCGATCGGATAGAGAACCATGTGCGCGGCGGAATCCGTTTCCAGCGTTACTGAGCGCCTCGGATTAACTGCAACATTGCCTTGTCCTTCGAGACCAAAACCTACCTCGACACAGAAGTAGCCGGCCACCATCGACAACCCCGCCATCGCTCCAACACTGCTGCCGTGAATTCCCTCCATAAAGATCCCCGAGCCGTCCGAGTACCAGCCCGGATTACTTATGCTACTTTCGCAAGTCGAGCAGGTGGATGCCCAAGTGAATGTCGTGGTTTGCTGGGCCTGCGCATTCCCGAACCAAAGCGCTGAAGAAATCACTATTAACACGACTATTGAGACCCGCTTTCGCATATCATCTCTCGATTCGAAACGCTCGATTTGCGGTGGAACACACGACCGCCTAGCCTGAAAGTATGTATTAGCAAAGTGAAAGAAAGCAGATTACCTGGGTAACCGAGTAGCAGAAGGCGGAAACGTGCTGTTAATGTCGATCAGTGCGAGTAGTCGTCGTGACGCTCAACCGCGGAGGTCGTAACAAGTCGCTTCGTCATAAGAGCTCGGATTATTAGAGGCGCCGCCGGCCCATTGTGATCGTGCTCCTTGTCGGTCTTCATGAAATCCAGAAAGAACGCGACTGCGTCCTTTACTGCGAACCCCTCGCCGTGCAGGTGGAAGGCGTAGGATTTACCCTGTTTGTCGGTCTGGTTGAGAATTCTCATCGAGTCGAGGACTCCCTCGACGTAACCGAGACACTTTCCGTATTGTGCCGCATCTTGCGACGAAGCGGCACCTTCTTTTGCGAACACGTTCATCGCAGAAGTGCAGGTCGCCTCCATATCTTTTGCAGATTCGAGCTGCTGCGTCTGTCCGAAGGCCAGCGTTCCACAAAAACATAGTGCGATTACGATGAAGCGTTGTTGCATGCAAAGCTCCTGAGATAGTCTCCCACCACATTCATACGATAGGAACCTTACGGGAGTCATCTCTAGGAGCAAAGAGAAGCGGCAGCGCGACTAAGGTTACTTTCGTGACCTGCAATACCTACTCCCTAGTCGAAGAGAATCATCTGTGGGGGAAACGGAGTCAAGTTAGGAGTCAAGAAAGTGGGTTTATTTAAGAAACAACCGATCAGTCGCATCCTCAACCATGTGGGAACTCTGTTGTCAGCGTCAGGCGCAAAAGTCGAATCTAAAGGCCAATCGCTTCGGTTCCGAGGACTCGTAGGAGAGACCCGAATCGAAGCTACGCCCAGCGGACGGAAAACGCCGAATGGGCGTGAAGTTGCCGAGACCGTCCTCATACAATCCGATTTGAACATGCCGACCCTTCCGTGGACGGACGACGTTCAGTGCGCTCTCAATATGTCAGCATCTCAGGGTGCTCTGTTCCTCGAAGACGGCGGCAAGTTTCGCATCAAGAGTAGGGTTTCGCTGTACTCCGGCGACAGCGAAGAGTCTGTAAAGGTCTATACGGGGATTACATTTCTGGTGGCCATGATCCACACAAATGCGTTGCAGGCAGCAATAGTCGATATGCTTCGGTTACCGGTTGCCAAAGGTTCGATGCCTCCGGAGAGCCAAAACGGCAGCGGATGGAAACCTACGTCGATTTCTCGCGCAGCCTCCATGCTGACCGAATCGGGAGCTCTTGCACTCGATGACGCGACTGGGCTCACCGCAGAGTTTGCTTGGGACCCAGGGGCAATTTCGGCCTTGAGTTCATTAATCTCCGGATCGAGGCAATGCACGACCCGTCTGCAGATTCAGTTTGAGGAACATCCGAGCCTAGGAAAGGGGCTGCTCTGCCGATTAGACTTGCCACTGCACTTGATGGACGCTGAGGTGTTTAGACTCGCGGCCGGCCTTAACCAAATGGAGTTCACCGCGGAGAATTGGCCGCCTTTCTTGGGTGCTTGGACATCGATGCCAAAGTCGGGATATCCGACATTTGTGAGTTTTTGGCCCAGCCTATTTGCCAATGTGATTGATGTCGAAATGATCGCGATGTGGATGGCAGACCGAGCTCGTCTTTTGCCTGGCTGGCTGCGTGATAATCAAGGAGTTAGGCACTAAGGACGCCTTGCACCTGCCCATACACCTCCACTCGTGGAAAAAGAGCCGCCCTGAGCTATGCTGCGCTACGACGGGCGGCTCACTACCCCCTCAACTTGCCCCCACATCGTAAAGGGTTTTAGGACTCAGATCCAGTCTTCTCCCGGCTCAACTTCTTCTCAATATCTTCCTGAGCCTCAGCGAGTTTCGACGGTTTAATTCCGAGCCCATAGGCGATCCTCACCCATTCGAGGAAACCGGCGTCGGTACGCGCCTGTTCGATCAGGATAATTCTGCGAACCGGAACCTTCGATCTTTTGCTGACCTGTACACGGGTCAGTCCAGCCTTCTCGCGTGCGGTTCTGAGATTGATTCCGATGACCCTACGCAGATGTCCGGGTGGTTCCTTGCGGGAAATCTCCTTATACACTTTATCCAGTGTCGTGCCCTTTTGCTCACAGGCTTCTTGTAGAACCGCATTGATGGATTTCCAGACAACTTCGTCGCCCGGATAGCTTGAATTCCAATCCTTCGCCATACAACTCTCCTAAGCGAATTTGAGGTTGAACTGTTTGAGCGCAGGAGTCTGGGCGGCGCAATCGCGCAAAAGCCGTCGTGATTCGCCTTTGAGCACGATCAAGAAGTCGTCGATGGCAGCGTCGATGTCGCCGTTATAGAAACCACGATGCCCCTTAGTGTATCGGGGATGCGGTCCATCCACGGTGATGTGCAGGCTGTCCCACGTGCAGGAGCGGCATTTCCTGCCCCGGCAGTATGGATGACGTTCGATTGGTTTTTTCCTCTTCGACGCCATGCGATTTCCTTTCAGGATTCGTGTGGAGCGAGGCGCTGTGCTCTCAGATCGTTCCAGTCTGTAAGATCGCCATTCGGCGCGATGCTGCACATTTCAGGCGCCCTTTCAAAGGTGACAGCGGCTCTCAGATCGAATCTGGCGCGAGTGTCATCCTCAAACTCCAAGAAGAGTGCGGTGAACTCCTCGTCATCTTTGAACCACACCCGTCTAACTGTTTTCCCTTTCAACTCCGGGTATTCGACGCCTTTATGACGCATGGAGTGAATCCTTCCGGGGGGAAGGAGACCGTGCTTGGCGCAATCCTGACCGCACAGGATGCTTGCATCCCCCTCGCAAGCACGGTCTCAAAATCGGCGTTCCTTTATAGCGGAACACGCCCAAGATAATACCTGCAATCATCCCCGCATGTCAAAAGGGAAAACTGCATTGAATGTAAGGTTCGGGAAGAGGCTTGGGACGCTACGGAAAGAACACCGCTGGACGTTCGTCTATCTGTCAGAACACTCAGGCTTGGCGAAAGGCTTCTTACACGCTATGGAGCAGGGAACTCAGGAGCCTTGCCTGAACACGCTCGACATCCTGGCGAAGAGTTTTGAAATGACGATCAGCGAGTTAACGCAGGGCGTTTAGCTCCTTGTACACCCAAATGGACCTGCCGTAGCCTTGATCCAAGCTGAGTGTGCCTTCGTTTCTAAAGCCCCTGTTGTATTCGCCTTCGATCCCCCACTGATACAGAGCGCCGTCATGTTCGCCTTAACCGCACGGACCGTCCGTGTCAATAAATTGCATCATTTGCACACCTCTCGCCCCTGTAGACAGCGAAAACACCGTCGTGCTGCCGATGACCCCATTACAATTACTTCTCCACCCACCGCTCAAAACGACCACTTGCGTCGAATGACACATGCGCATAGCCAGCTCTGCGAAAATCGCTCTCGATTCGCTGCCCCTGACTACCACAGATGATTTCTACTTCAATATTCTTCCGCGGAGCAGTCAGAATCATATCGCACGCACGTTTATCCACCGGAAGCATACTGTAACCACAAATCACTAATTTGTCCGCATGCTTGAGTAACGTCTCAGCCTGTGCCCACAGGCTGTCAAAGAAGAACTTCCACTCATCGCCGACCGACGTGCGGTAAAAGAATTCCTTGATGTGTCCCGGCAGTATGAGACTAACGAGCGCCCCGCCGCCTGGATACACATGACCTTCAAAATCCTTGTATCCTAGAAATTCCAAGTCCGCCTTGTGAATCACAGGCTGGTGTCCAATCGTCATACCCGCGTCAACCTGCGCAGCACCGGACGTTCTGCCTCCAAACAAGGACGCAAGCCAGTTGATGCTCCCGTGCGGCTTTAACACCAATACGGATGATGCCTTCTCGCCCGTCCCAAGGGCGAATCCGTACCCGCGGGAAACGTCCCACTTGCCCGCCCGCGTGAGTTCGCGTTCGAGTGAGTCGTCATAGTTGAACGTTATGACGGTGTCGTCCGATCGAATCACATCGTCTGCGAACTTGGCGTAGGCGGGAGCCGGATGTACATGAATCTCTCGGAACCATTCGCGCATTGCCTCCAAAAAGTGCCCACGCACCGTTCCAAGCCTTATCCGCTGGCTCTTCTCTTCTGGCACTTCACTGTTGGTCAGGGATCGAATCGTGGATTCAAGGTAGGTAATCACATCCTCTATATTCGGCGTCTTCCCGAAACGTTCAGCGACGATTTCAGCGGCGGAGCGAAAATAGCCGTTCGGATAGGCCCTCATCCACTCCAACATTTCTCTGCCCATCTCAGAGATGAGTGGGTAGCCGACATGTTTTGAGGCTCCCGCTCCGAATATGTAGACGGTCCTCACCGAGGTTTCCCCTGCTACGACTTTCCCCAAGAGTCCTTGCTGCTCCCGCATGGTGTCCATGAAGTCTTTCGTCCCCGACTCTCTTTCCGAAAACCAGCGGAGCGTGTTCCTCTTCTGTCGAAACCCGCTACGTGCGGCAAGACTCAGAGCTACCGCCTTAAAATCCGCCAGTGTCATTTCGACAAGTTGGTCTTGGTTATATATGAGCTTCGCATACGTCTCCGAGTCGCTGTCCGAGAGCGCAGCCAAGTCCTTCTTGAACGTGAACAATATGTTCTTGATCGTGTTGTCAATTCGAGCGGCAAGCGGCGGATCAACTGATGCCAACGTTTCCACCGCCTTCGACGTGGTATCGGCGCTAACTTCCAAGCTCTCGCGGAACCGCGACTCCAGAATCCCTCGCCAGGGCTCGAACTCCTCTATCGTCGGTCGATTCTGCCTGAAGTATCGCGTGCCGCGCTCGTAGTCCATAAGAGACTTGTGCGCCCTGAGAACGTAGAACGTCGCGATACGATAGCGCCTCACATCCTCTTTCCTGGTCGCAAAATAATCTGAGATGCTTTTGAGTCCCCATCCCAAGATCACGCCGAAAAGAGGAAGCAAAGTCTCAATCTTCATCGGTGTCCACATCATCGGCGAACGGGCGGGAGTCGATGTTTACCAAGTTGGTTCTGGAGGGGCGATTGAAAAGGCTTGGACATTCGTGCCTTTTTCGCAGACGATATTCTGTGCAGGAATCGAGGAAACTTTTGTGAAGGTGATCGTTCTCGGCACTGCCCATGACTTTCAGTGTCACGACCCACGCCTGAAAGCGCTCCTCTGCGAACTCATTGAACGAGAGCGCGTCACGATGATTGCTGAAGAAAATCGCCCTCTCTGGAACACAGTTGGCCGGCAACTCTCAGAGTCAATAAATCTCAGGTGGATTCAAATCGACATGTCGCTTGAAGATCGGATTAAAGCTGGAATCGAGGCAAAAATGTTGAATCGAATGCAGATTCGCGGCTACAACGAATACGGCGACCCAATACAGGCGATCCGCTATGCCCCAGTTGAGGACGGGATCAGGGAGGAATTCTGGCTGGACAGAATCGAGAGTGCGGCGAAGGAAGGAACAGTGCTGGTCATTTGCGGATGCTTGCACTGTGTTCCCTTTGCGGAGAAGGCCGAGAAGCGGGGGCACAGAATCGTCGCGAGGGTCTTTCATCCAGAGAATCTATCTGAACTGAAAGCGGAGCTTTATTGAGGATAAGATCAGTCGCGAGTCCCTGCGCGTCTCGAGGTTTTCAATGCCGATCAAGGAGCAATTCCGTTATCGACATGACCTTCCCCGCAGGGGATGGGCTCTTATAGATACGCTCGACCATGGGACTGCAAACTTCACGTGCGAAAACTGCGGGAACGTCCACATTCGCTACAAGCATCTCCTGGAGAATCGAAAAACGGGGAAGCGGGTTCTGGTTGGTTGCGTCTGTGCCGAGCACCTTACTCAAGACTTCACCACGCCCAAGTTACGCGAACGGAATCTAAGGGGGTGGATGGGTCGCCGAATGCGTTTCCCCACTCTCAATTGGGTTTGGTCCCACAATGGAAATCTACGGTTGAAGAAGGACGGGAAAATATTCGTTTTGAAGCGAGGACCCTATGGAGGCTGGGCAGCGAGTTACCTACCACGAGACAGGGGTGAATGGATTCAGGTTCCCGGATGGCACGACAAAGCTGAAGATGCCAAACTTGCACTGTTTGATGCCGTTTATGCAAGGGACGGAGTCAACACTTCGGTCGTCGCTATCGAAGGAGTGCAGAGGAAATGACACTCGTCCAGTGACCGTTTAGCGGCTTGGACGTGGGACATATCGGGTGGAACCTTTTCGCAATTAGCCCTCATGCGGGATGCGAAAGGCGATTGGACGTGGGCACGAATCCGCGCAGCAGGCCGAAGGCATCGAGGGCATTAGCGGAAGGTCGCTGGGCTTTTCTTCATCCGCAATCGCAGCGTAGAATCTGCGGCATGAACAACAAGCAACAGAACGCAAAAGCGAAACTCCAAGACGAATTGAAGAACAAGCGAGGTATTACACAACCGCTGGGGGATCTGGGGGAGAACGACAAAGGATATTTCTTCACGCAGGTAGGGGGAGTTACCGTTTTGCTCGGACCTAGAGGCGGGTATTTGGTTCCATCTCTTCCATCATACCCAGAACCACTGGACGCGGCCGTTAACGCCGACAACAAATGGAAGGCTCACAACCCTGATCCAAGCTGCGGGACCGGGCACTGCAATCCGGTCGTTAACATCGACTGGTTTTGCATCGGGAGTCGCAACTGTCCATGCAAAGACGAATCCCCCAATCAAAGATTCAGACGGAGCGTTGGCAGAATTGGATATGGATAAAGGATTACAATCCCAGTCGAGAGGTCCGACCATGCGCGAACTTCTGACGTTGATGAAAGCGATTCTAACGATATGGTTGCTGGGAGTGAGTGTGCTGGCTTTTGCAAAAGACAAGAACGTAAACCCAAAATTGCAAGCTGTCAAAGTCGTTTATGTCGATGGAAGAGACACTGAGGCACTTCAAGTAACTAAACAAAGACTAGAGCATCGCACGTGCTTCCACCTAACTGAGAACAAGGCAGAAGCCGATGCCGTGCTGAAAGTTGACCAAGGGCCTACCAGACCGGAGACAGGTGTTAGCAAAACGAACGTGGGGATGACACTCCTTGCACCCGATGGAGGCTTTCTCTGGGAAGGAAGCCATACGGGAGTTGAATTTTCACACACAGGTGTGGATGATGCGGTGAGACATGATCTGTTCCATCTAGCTGGAGATGCGTGTCCCGGCTATAAGCGACAATCACCAAATCAAAATAAGGACAAGTAGACGTTAAGGCCGCCTCGACTCGCGCCTCAAAGTATCTGCCGGGACGCTGATTCAGCATCGTGCGGGAATTAGCCACGTGTGATTGCAGGCTCGGTAAATCCGCGCTTCCGCCCTCGCGAGATCGTTCATAGACTTCAATATTTGCACCGCCAGACAGAACATCTGTCGCCCAAGCCTTGAGGAAAACGCCGATCGAATCCTGGGGGCGCTCACCCCCCATCTCAGCAGCTCGAATCAGTTTCAGCTGCGCAGGTTGCCCAGGGCGTTCTCTAGATGTTAGGCTTGCGGCGAGCAGGAACAAGTCTGGGGACAAGTGGCCGGAATGAAGAGCATCGTTGCGCTTCTATTTCCCGTTCTTACGCTCGCATCTGCGGTTGCTCACGGGCAGCAAGCTGAGACCTTGAGTTCTGTCAAACAGAAGTATCTCAATCAGCGAGTTGTCATTACCGGATATGAGACACAGGCATTCAGCGGGAAGAAACAGCCAGTCTTGATGGAATGGCATCCGGCGAAGGAGCACGGCGATGGGTTCCGATACGACATAACAGGCAATATTCCTGTGTCCTATAAGGGTCAAACCGCAACTGTAGTAGCAATCAGCTTGAACACTGGCCTTGGTGCCAAACCAGTGCAGAGGGTGAACGCCTTGGGCGAGGCAGTCAGTCCTGACGAAACCGTGAACCCATATTTCGACTTGATCGTAAAGTTTGATGACGGAAAGTTTGCTCTAACGACTGGATACCCGAACACAATTTCGCTTCAGTTACAGCTTGCGTCGGTGCACGATTCCGATACCCACGACATGGCAGCAAACCTGCCAGCAATCGTGGGGAAGACCCTCTATGCCGCCGGTTACTCCCATCTCTACCTTCCCGATAGCACGCTTATGGAGATGCGTGGGCCGTCGAGCATATTGAAACAGTTACCCATCACTGCTGTTCATCCGCTTGATCCTTTGCAAGTGACGGCGGCGAAGTACATCGACACCGAAAAGATCGTGATACTAAAACTTCGATTGCCAAACGGGAGTGATGCGTTGACTCTTGCATTGGGCGATACGATGCCAAACCTCACCGGGGCGTTTCTAGACAAATTGGCGATTTCAAGCGGGCTGTTGTCCAGCTTGCCCACGGGATTATCTGCCGAGGAACTAGATGCCGTGAAGAAGAGAATCGTAATGCGCGGCATGAGCACGACCGCACTTCGCTTGGCGTTGGGTTTCCCGAAGAAAGAGAACGATTGGGGAAAAGGCGGCAAGCAACTGATCTTCTCGGAGGGTCTTCTCGTCTACATTAATGAGGACGATAAGGTCGCGGACTGGCAAATCCTGAACATTGAGTGACGTGTCCCGCTCATTTCATCGCCGACAGGCAGGTAATGCTGTTTACCGAGCCAATCAAGTCTGGACTCGTGACGTGCTTAGGGTCTGCGTATGTCACGATTACTCCGTTCGGCCCAAATTCAAAGTGGACAAGGTTTCCGCTGGCGTCGGCGTAGTCCAACGCGCCGAACTGGTGCTGCGGTCCTCTGTCGTTGTAACTAGCCTCGTGTTTTGCTTTCCCGCAGGCTTTCTCCACGGCATCCCACCGCCACTTGCCGTGATCGGCCAGTACGGGGGGCCAAAGCAAGTTTTCTGGGGTCTCCAATGGGTGCAACTGAGCATCACCAGTCTTGAGGTTCTTTTCGGCTTCGGCTTCTCTCTTCTGTAAAGCCCGATACCGCTCATCGGAGGTCTGTGGCGGTAGGTCGACGTCGAAGTGGAAAGGTTTTTCGCCCGCGTGAGCGGCTTCGAAATCCATCGCCGCCTTATACCGTCCTTCTTTTTCGAGCAAATCCTCCGCACTTTGTACCCATTCCCAATTGGCTGCCCACTTCGACCTCTCTGATTCAATAGCCATCCTGTCTTCCTCAGCTACTTCGGCAGCTTTCTCAATCTCCCTCTGTTTGACTTCCGAGATGGTGTAGCGAATCCCCGCGTAAACAAGCAATGCCGACAGGACACCGATGAATGTGGTGAGCAAGGGACGCATGGTTTTCAGAGGGGGCTCATTTTCCCACGGGACCTTGTTGAGAGCAACTATCGATAAGCCAGTCAAGATAGTTCCGGAGTCAGGCTGCGTCGGGATGCTCGATTTTGTAGTCTGTTCCACAAGTCGGACACTTCCCCTCGATTCGCGGCATTGCGCCTTCCGCTCGCACACTCTTTCCCCAAAAATCTCGATTACACGGCGTGCAATGCATACGCCTCAAGTCTTTCACATCGACCATGCGTGGATTGTTTTGTATCTGCTCTTCGTAAAACTGCTTGGCTTGCCGGAACGCCTCACGCCGTTCTTTCAATTTCTCCCGGTCGTGAACAATTGAGTAACCGCTCGTTCCGACATCAATATTTAGCGGAATCCTTCGCAAAGGCTTGTCGCTTTGTAATAAATCTTCGAGGCTTGTCTTCTGCCCTTGCTCATTCAAGTGCCTGATATGCAGAGCTACTGCATCCCGCTTGAACTCTTCTATCAAGTCTTCCAGATTAATCGCTTCGACGGTCGTATTCGCACACGTCAGGAAAATCCGACTCAGTTTTTCCTCGTAGCTAGTTAGCCGCTCTGCCATGTCCTTGATGTATTCAGATTCTTCGGGCAGGATACCCCGCTCATCAATTACGACGACCGACATTGGCCCGCGCACATAATTGGATGTGGCCTCAGCTACACTCAGAACGTGAATCCCGGCAAGCGTAGCTTGTTCAGTCGTTAAGTCCGCATGGCAAGCGCGTTCAAGGATTTTGACGTAAAGATTGTGCCGCCATCCTTCCAACGTTGGCTCCGTAATCGGAACCAGCGTCACATTGCATTGCTGCCATGCTCCAAATTCGCCCGTTGAGGGAAATGCCGCCCCTATGAACATCGAAAGGTTCCCGCCATTACTGGCGGCAACATCAGCCTGATAGAACTCCATCAATTCGAGCTCGGCAAGATTTACAAACTCATTCACCGTGCCGATCTCCGAACTCCGCACTTTGCGTGTCAGTTTTTCGATAAACGCCAAGACGAGCGGAGAATCCCCGCTCCCCCCAATAACAACCCGCACCCTTCCAATGTTTATCGGGGCGATTTTTTGGACGGTCCTTCGGACCTCGTAGGGCTGCCCGTCGTCGTCATATTCCGTAGTTGTCTCTTGGGAATCGGCGGTCATTACGAAGGCATTGCGCTTGGCAGCATTAAGGCAGGGAATAGCAGCCAAAAGGGTCACGATTTTTCTCCTTTTGCTTCGGAGGCATTTCAGCGTACCCCCGTCCGCGCATCGTAGCACGGATATTTCGTCGAGGAATAATCATGCAAGACTCAGGGTTGTGGCCTTCCGGCTGGCCGTGTTACTAGGATTTCCATCCAAAACTGACGCCGCTAGCTTTAGGAAGTCATTCCTGCAAACGTCGCGTTGAACTTCCGCTCTGGACCAGGAGCACAGTCATTTCGTCGCGCTGGACTCCGCATCGCAGGGAGATGACGGACTCAAAGCTTTCACTTCGGCCTTTGGACGAGACTTCCACAAAGAAGAATTGAGCGCTTCATCAAACAACTTTGGAACGGGAATATTTCTTTTGTCGAGATATTTTCCAAACCCCATCCTGACCCTTGACCGAAACTTGCTGACTTCAACGTATTCGGGTTGAGGCCGATCCTCGAATTTGTAGTGGACCGTTACGACCGATTTCTTGAATTTCATTCTCTTTAACCGTCGAACGTCGGCAGGGAGATAAGTCAGCGGTTTCTTCCTCGGCTTTCTGCCTCGGGTCTTTATGTTGCTCATGTGCACGAGTTGAAGCAATAGTGCGGTTACGGCGTTGTCATCAGGCTCCCCCGAAAATCCGACGATTAGCTGAACGGGGACGTTCATCCCCGGCTGCGACCATGCTTCAGCTGCATAAGAAGATTCACAGGCACCCAGCCATAGAACGATGGGTCTTTTCGGCGGATTGATTACAGACGCCAGTTCGGCCCATGTCAGCACTTCCGAGCGCTTTGATCGCGTCGTGGGAAAAAGCCCAAGCTTGTTGCCATGCGACCCGATGTATAGATTTTGTGCCACTTGATCGTCAGGATGATCGGGGTTTATGAGCCAAGTGTGAATCGCCTCTTTCACTTCCTTCTTGTCTCTAAACTCGGCGAATTGAAGACCAGTGTCGCAGGGGAACTCATCACGGACATCTTCGGCTTCTCTCATTCCGCTTTTGCCGCTTTTTCCTCCCCACCGGATAATAAGAATGGGTTTCCGCAAATCAGTAGCAGCCTTGCTGGCACGTTTGTGCTTCTTCTGCATTGCGGTAGTCTAAACCTCCGCGACCGAGACGGTACCATACCTGGATGGACGGGACGCTTTAACAGCGATTCATTCAGGGCCATAGTGGATTCACGATTCGCACGTTACCAAGGTTTCCCTTCCGTATTTCTCGGCAGTCTGAAATCCGTGTGAAGATTGATGTAAGAAGAGTTATGCCCTTAAGAAGACTGAGTGACATCAAACGGGCAGACGGCATGGTGTCGATAGGGTCCATGGCGAAGCGGATAAAGGTGGACGACCGCGAGGTCTGGGCAAGAGTGTCTCGCCTCGGGCGCAAGGCAGAGGTGACTTTCAACTACATGCCCGACGTGAAAATGGGCATGCTTGTCCATTACGAGGATCACAGATTTCGAGTTGAGCGTGTGGTGGAACTTGGTCTACGTGAACAGATTCGGCTGGAATGCTCGGTGGCGTGATTTTGCCCTTAGCGCCCTAGCCTTTTGAGCAGGAGATCTCCCTCATGAACAACGAATCCTTTTTCAGAATAGCGGCTGCTGAACACCTCGGATACATAAAGGGTAGAGTTCAGGCACGAGCGGAGCGGCTCAAGAACGGCACACTAACGCTACGTGATCAGGTGCGGCACTTGGCTAATTGTTGCGGTGCTTACTTGGTGGGTTCTTCGACTCTTGGATGCTACAAGTTTGGATATGGTACCTCGCTGCGTAATGGCATCGGAAGTCACGCGTATCCGTTCAAACTCGATGTAATCCTGTGGTGCGAAACCGACGAGGGCAGGGAGTTGGCCGAACAGCTACGCGGCCTCTTCCGCACGAAGTCTTGCAAGGTGAACGATACTTCGGGCGAATGGTTCAAACTGAACGAAGAAGACCTTGAGACCCTGAGAACAAAGTTTCAGTTCGTGACCGATTTGGTTGGCGGTACGACCGGGAAAGCGTAGAGGGCGAATGGGTTCCTTGGCTCCACAAGACGCAACGACTTTCACTCTCTCACCTGATTGGGACGTCCTCATTTTGGAGGACACTGACGAGCGCATCGCTTGGTTCAAGGAGCGGCTTCCCCGCGCTACCTACGCCAAAACAGCCACCGCTGCCATCACGGCCCTCAATGCCAACTCCTACCGAGTCGTGTTCCTCGATCATGATCTTGATTGGATGCACGCGGCGGATAGCAGCATCGTGAAAGGCACCGGGAAAGAGGTGGCAGCCCATTTGAAGAAGATCGGCTTCACGGGGATCGTGGTGATTCACTCTAAAAATGAGGATGGAGTCAGGGTGATGACGCGCATCCTACCGTCAGCCAAGGTCGCCCGGTTTGGCGAGTTCGATGTGACTGTCGGCTAATTCTTCGGCTGCCCGTCGACCACGCGGCCAAATACGCTTTTCAGGCGCTACCACAACCAGTACAGAGAACTGCACCAGATTTTGCACCGACTGCCTGCATCCGGCGCTTGCTGGCGCCACTAGTCGTTCCGAGGGCATTCGTGCAACTAATTGAAACGAAAGGTAGAAGGTTTTCTATCATAAACTTGCAGAGCATTACTAACGCGATGCAGGTGGGTGGTATCTCAGGTCCGATGCAGGGAGCAACCAGCAACCAAGGGGGCACCAGGGGCATAAGCGTCCGGTGGATCTGGAGGCGGTCCGCCCATTTTGTAGTGACAAGAGCCTGTGATCGCCCTTGATGGCCCTAGGTGGTCTACAAGACGCATCTCCCGAGAACCTCAGTCCGGCGCGGGTTTCAGATGCAAGCGATCTAAAATATTTGTGATCTTTCAAGAAACTTTACAGAACTGGCCGGGTTCCAAGCTCATAACCACTCGTCGCTTCACACAAATGGCAGGACGAAATTCCTGGTGTCACCGAACTCGCGGGCGGGGGTTGGAGCAGTGTTTCCCAACGTCGAAGTACGCCACTTGCACGCAGTCATTGCCTTGGGCGAAGAGCTACACTTTACCAAGGCTGCCCTCAGATTGAACCTTACCCAATCTGCGCTCAGCAGACAGATCACTGAGATCGAAAAACAGCTTCGATTTCGCTTGTTCACTCGCGATAATCGACGGGTTGTCCGTGTCGAGCTCACCGACGCTGGGCGAGTGTTCGTCGCGGAGGCTCGTTCTTCCGTCTTGCATATGGAGCGAGCTTTTCATCTCGCACGTACCGCCCATGACGGAGCAGAAAATGTTCTAACGATCGGGCACTCGCACGAAGCCGATCAAGCCTGGATTTCAGACCTCCTTGCAGTTCGTCTCCCCCTGTACCCCAAGCTCGCCATTCGACTGATCAGTCAGTTTTCAATCGAGTTGGTCCGGAGTGTTCTAGCAGGCGAATTGAATTTGGCACTGGTGACGGCACCGCCGGAAGACTCTCAAATCGAGACCTCGCCATTCGTGATGGCTCCGCTCTATGCCGCTCTTCCAGAGGGCCACGCCTCTGCCCAAAAAGAACACCTCGCGCTTCAGGATCTGGCAAAAGATGAATGGATTCTGTTCGCGCGCCGAGTTCATCCAGTCGTTCATGACGCAATCATGAATGCGGCACGACGCGAGGGAATTGCTCCGAAGCGCGCACACGATATTATTACGCCACAAGAGGCGATTCACTTGGTATCTGAGCACGTCGGCGTGGCCATCCTCACCAAACCTGCGGCCCTCGGCTGTTGCACTGAAGGTGTAGTAGTAAAGCCTCTTTCTGATGAGTCCTTGTGTTTCCAAACGTCTGTGATTATGCGAAAAGACGACGACTCCCGATTGACAAACGAGTTCGCCCGGTCTTTCCTCCGCAGATATGCTTACCAGCGCCGTCCACCAAAGCCAATTGAATTGCCGCCAACCTCCCGAGTTGTCAGCATCAAAAAGGCGAGCGGTCCCGCGCGCCGCTGACAAGCGAAGAGTCGCCGCCCGCCCGGGCCATGTGGCTGCCGCTTATGTACCTTCATCTGTTCCAATGAGGGAGCCCATCCGGTCTAAGTGGTACAAGATGGAATCAGCCGTGAATTTCAGCAGATCCTCTCCTTCGTGAACCTGCTTGAACGTCATCGCGTAGTTTCGGCTGAGACACTCCTTTACGAGTTGGTCCAGAGTCTTTTTAGTCCCCGGTGGTTCGAGGCAAAGCAGAACGGTTTTCATCTGCCCGTCCTGAATTGCGGGCCGCGACGAACGAGTCAGGAAATAGACCTTCATATCTTGTTCCTCACTGCCGAAACTCACTCGGTAGTTCTTATCGGATGTAGATTATGTCACCGTGCGGCTGCCAATCAATGATGGCAACATCCGAGCGGCGCATTACTCGATTTCTGACCCAGCTATTCCCGTTGGGAATAGCTGTCGCCCGAGAATTCATTGGACAATTACAGCGGTCGGAATCAAGTTGGTAAACAGCGCAGCAATGGTTGGAGTTATGCCATGTCTGAATTCGCTCGAAAACCAGCCGAGTCCTCCCACGCCCTCCACACCGTTTCAGGCCCTTCGGTTGGGCCGGCGATTGAACTAGCTCGCGAGAAGCACTACTCGATCATCGAGATCGCCGAGCTCTGGGCACTCAGCGAGAAGACCGTTCGCAAAATATTTGAAAGGGAACCAG
>Ga0335085_10001295_pt1 | contig 55293 bp, 50 predicted proteins | sample Lox_Sample_45_FD_206712 | JGI IMG/M metagenome (GOLD analysis project Ga0335085, IMG submission 206712) | Soil microbial communities from Loxahatchee National Wildlife Refuge, Florida, United States - Lox_Sample_4.5 | ecosystem: Environmental > Terrestrial > Soil > Wetlands | place: USA... | reverse complement strand
CCGTCCTCCCCTTCTCCATCGGATTCGATAGATTTCCCCATGCCTTGAAAAATCCCCGCCCCGCAGGGGCGGAACTCGGTAGCTTACCGAAAACGGCGACTCTCCATTTCACGCTGAACCAAGACATAGGGGCCCGGGATGTTTCTGACAGTCGGCGTATCGCGTCAGTGCAGCCGAGACCTTACGTCTTCAGCTTGCGCAGCGGAATCCAGATCAGGCAGTACGCCAGGATGGCGAAGGCGATCAGCGAAATCCAACCACCCCACTTGTCGACGAAACCGAAAACCACCTGGCCGGTCACCATGTGGGTGAGCGACGGAATGCCCTTGAGGAAGAGCGCGGCCAGCAGAATGCCGGTGATGGCTTCGCCGGCGATGAATCCCGAGGCCAGCAGCGTGCCGCGCTCCTCGTACTGGGCCTGGGCGGCGTCGTTGAGCCTGCGGCGCCGGGCGGCGGTGTCCGCCAGCCACTTGATGACGCCACCCACGAAGATGGCCGAGGTAGTCTCCAGCGGCAGGTACATGCCGACCGCCACTAGCATGGGCGAAGGCGACTCAATCATGATCAGCCCGACGCCAAAAAGACAGCCCATCAGCAGCAGCCCCCACGGCATCTGGCCGCCCACGATGCCTTGGGCGAGCTCGGCCATCAAGCCGGCTTGCGGCGCCGGCAAGGCGCGACCGCCGATGCCCCCGGTGGCCAGATTGGCCTCGTGCAAGGTGATGATGGGCAGGAGCATGAAGAACGAGACGGCGGTGACGCTCAGGATCTCCACCACTTCCATTTTCCAGGGGGTGCCGCCGAGCAGGTGGCCGGCCTTGAGGTCCTGGATCAGGCTGCCGGAGACGCAACAGGCGCAACAGACCACCGAGGCGACGCCGAGCACCGCCGCTACGCCGCCCAGTCCCTTGGCGCCGATCCCGACCATCACCAGGGCGGCGATCACCAGGGCGCAGAGCGTCAGGCCGGAGACGGGTTGATTGGAGGAGCCGACGAGCCCCACCAGGTAGCCGCCCACGGCGCAGAGGAAGAAGCCGGCGATGGTCATCACCACCCCGGCCAGGATGGCGGTGAACCAGTTCTGGGCAAAGTGGTCGTAGATGACGGTGATGGGGACGATCAGGCCGATAATGGCCACGATGATCCACTTGATCGAGATGTCGGTGTCGAGCCGCGTCTTCTGGATGATCTGGCCGCCGTGGATCTCGGCGGTCTCGAGCGCCCCGCGCACCGAGCGCAGGATAGACTCGCGCATGCTCCAGAGGGTGTACACCGTGCCCACCAGCATGGCGCCGACGGCGATAGGCCGCACCACGTTGTACCAGACGGTGTAGCTGACCAGGTCCCAGGGGGCGGAGCCGCCGCTGGTGGCGCCCAGGCGGGCGGGGAGGTCGGGGTCGATGAAGACCACCAGCGGGATCAGGAGCAGCCACGCAAAAACGCCTCCGGAAAAATTGATGGCGGCCAGTCTTAGCCCAATGATGTAGCCTATCCCTATGATGGCCGGCGAGGCCGAAGGCGTGGTGTAGGCGATGCCGCCCGTGTAGCTCACCTGGCCCAGCAGCTCCTTCTGGTAGCCGAAGTATCCGATCACCGATTTGGGAAAGCGCACAAAGAAGGAGACCGAGTCCTTGAAAAGCTGCAGCCCCTTCTCGTCTTTCAGGATCTGCAGCAGAGCGCCCAGGCCCAGAGCTCCGAAGATGTACTTGGGCGCGTCCGCCGAGCCCTGCTGGCCCGCTTTGACGATCTCGGCGGCGGCAGTGCTCTCCGGGAAGGGAAGACCGTGCGACTCCACGCACAGCGGCCGCCGCAGGATGATGATGAAGAAGACGCCCAGCAGCCCGCCCGCCAGCAGAATGAAGGTGCCCACCCAGAAGTGGCTCCTCAGGTCGGTCCAGAGGCGTTGGCCGCCGACGTTCACCATCATAAAGGCCGGGATGGTAAAGATCGCGCCCGCCACCAGAGCCTCTCCGACCGAGGCGGCGGTGCGGGTGATGTTCTGCTCCAGCACGCCGCCGCGGAGGAAGGGAAGACGGAACAGGGCGATGGCGATGACCGCCGCCGGGATGGTGGCCGCGACCGTCTGGCCGGCTTTCATGCCGAGGTAAGCGTTGGCGGCGCCAAAGACTCCGGCCAGCAGGATTCCGATCAGCGCCGCCTTGAGGGTGAACTCCGGCTGGTTGGAATCGGCGGGCACAAAGGGTTTGAACTCGGGCACAAAAGCCTCCGGCCGGCGATGGCCGGCGCGCTCTTGGGAAATCGAAGATTCGGCAATATAACACGCGGACGAGAGTCGAGATCAGCGAGCCGACGGGCCCTGCGTCGGCGTCCGCACGGCAGTCCCTCGTCTCGAACAGGTACGCAGCGGTTGCGACCCGCGTTGCCTTCGCCTACTGTCCGAGCAGCTCGAAGTAGCGCCCCACGGCCTCGATGCCGCGGTAGAAATTAGGCAGGTGGAACTTTTCGTTGGGAGCGTGCAGATTGTCGTCCGGCAGGCCGAATCCCATCATGACCACCGGAAGCTTGAGTTCTTCGTGGAGCAGGCCGGCGATGGGAATGGAACCGCCCGACCGCATAAAGACCGTCTTCTTCCTGAAGACCCGCTCCATCGCTTCGGCGGCCGCCTCGATAAACCGATTCTCGGTGGAGACCACCGATGCCGGAGCGCTGCTGATAACGCGCACCTTGGTCTGGATGCCCGGCGGCGTCAGCTTTTTGACGTAAGCCGTGTACTGTCGCACGACCTCCTTGGGATCCATGTCGGGGACCAGCCGCATGCTGATCTTGGCCGTGACGGCGGCGGGAATCACGGTCTTGGCCCCCTCGCCGGTGAAGCCGCCGCGAATCCCGTGGACCTCGACGGTAGGCCGCGCCCAAAGGCGCTCCAGCACGGAAGGACCCTTCTCGCCCACCAGCGCCGTCGCCCCCATCTCGTCCTTCATGAACTTCTTCTCTTTGAAGGGCAGCCGCTTCCAGGCGGCCAGCTCCGCTTTGCTGGGCTTCAGGACGCGCTGGTAGAACCCCGGAATGCGAATCTTCTGGTCAGGACCCTTCAGACCCATGATGATCTGGGCGGCCGCATGAACGGGATTGGGGGCGGCTCCGCCGTACATGCCGGAGTGCAGATCGTGCGCGGGGCCGCGCACCTCAAGCTCGGTATAGACGAGACCACGCAAGCCGGTGGTGATGGTGGGAAGATTAGGCGCGAACATCTCGGTGTCGCAAATGACGGCGGCGTCGGCCTTCAGGCGTGGCGGACGTCCTTTGACGTAGGCTTCGATGTGCTCGCCGCCGACCTCTTCTTCGCCTTCGATCAGGAACTTCACGTTGATGGGCAGCTTGCCTTCGCCCTTCAGGAATCCTTCGACCGCCTTCACCAGCAGATAGAGCTGCCCTTTGTCGTCCACAGCGCCGCGCGCGTAGATATTCTGATCGCGCACCTCCGGTTCGAAGGGCGGAGACTTCCACTCCTCCAGGGGATCGGGCGGCTGAACGTCGTAGTGGCCGTAAAGGATCACGGTGGGCTTGCCGGGCGCGCCCAGCCATTCCCCGTAGATCAGCGGGTGCTGGCCGCTCGTGCCCTCAATCACCTCGACATTTTGCATTCCCATCGAGTGCAGCTCGCCGGCCAGGGAATCGGCCGCCCGGCGGACGTCGCGCTTGTGCTCCGGCAGCGTGCTGATGCTGGGAATACTGAGCAGACTCTTGAGGCCGTCGAGAAAGGCGCCCTGGTTGGTCTGGTAGTACTCAAACGCGGCGGTTCCCATAGAGCCTCCTTAGGGATTGAAGATTGGCGGTCTGAGAGTCGAGGAGTGACCGTTGAAACGCATTCGGGTTGGAGTGAAAATCCAGCGATGCTGGGGCGTTCCGAGAAATCGACGCCCGGAAATGGTCAACGCTACGGGCTCTGGCCCTGACCCTGGCCTGGGTTGGCGTGCTGGCCCTGGCCGTTCTGCTGGTTCTGCTGCTTGCTCTGCTGGCTGGAAAGGCCGCGAGCGTTCTTGTTAGCCCTGCCATTCGCCTGGGCAACACCGTTGAGTCCCCCATTCGCCAACTGATTGGCGTTCGGGTTCGACGGATTACCGCCCGGTTGAGCCTCCGACATGTTAACGAACTGCATCATCTGCTGATAGATCTTCTGGTTGATGGACTGGTCTACGTACTGATTGTTGTAATTCGGGGAGCCGTTCGAGCGGGGAAGCGGTCCCATTGGAAGCACGGGCAGCAGCCCTTCCGGGTTTTGCATGAGCGGAGACGCCGTGGGGGCGACTCGATCGCCGGGCTGGTTCTGCTGGTTCTCCTGCTTCGACATCTTCGTCTGGCCGCTCTGCTTGTTCTGCTGCTGCTGTCCAACCAGCATCGCCGGAGCCGCAAGGGCGAGCGCCATGGGTGCGACCCACACGACCCGCAATCCCCGATAGGAGCAGCTTTTCGTCATAGCCGTCCGCTGGTCACTGTCCCTTTGGGCATCCCTGAGGACGCCCGAAGCCTCAACCAACTATAAAGCCACTACCGCCGCGGTGCAAGCGGTCTTGGCAGCTGCTGCCGTCATTCGATATATCCGATCATGTAACCCCCGAGAAGCACGGCAAAAACGGTCCAGAGCGTGGCTCCCCACCGGCCCTTCAGATGGCCCGTGTCCGCCAGGAGCTTGGCGGCTACCAGGCCGAAGCCAAAGATCGAAAACCACAGATGCTCGTGACGAACCAGGTTCATGGTGGCCATCATTTGCTGCATTCCGGGACTCGCCGCCGTCCCCGGCTGCTGCATCATCCCGGCCATCTCCGAGCCACCATGTTTGTGAAAGAAGAGATAAACCGCCCCGAAGCCGCCGAGAGCCGGCAGAGCGTACTTGGCTGCCAGATTCGGCAGACGATCCGCCGCGCGCAGCAGCTCGACCAGCGCGATCAGGATGATCAGGAGCAGGAAGACACGATGCTGGAAGTCCTCGGCATTCTGCATGCTCGCCCAAAAGCTCTGCGGCCCTACCGGCCACGTCTCCGGGTCGTTGCGGAAGAAGAGGAACTCGGACAGGCCGAAGAGCATCATCGGGGGAACGAATCGCCACCAGGTGCGCCGCGGCCACTGCAGCCCTGCCAGCAGAGCCGTGAGACCCCAGAGCAGAAGAAACCAGCCGGAGACCCGGTGGTTGAGAATCGACCAGTAGGTATCCTGACACCACGGCTGCGCGCTGGAGGCGGAGGCGTTCTGATCCATGCCGGGCATCGCTGGCATGGCGCCGCCTGCGGTCTGGCTTGGAGCGGGCTGGGTCGCTCCCCCTGCTTGGGCCGTTTGACCGGCAGGCTGGGTCTGGGCGGGCAAACGCGCCGCGACCGTCCTGGCACCCGCGCCGAAGAGGAGCAAGCCTAGAATCGCCGCCCGAGCCTTGCCCGTGCAGCCAAGACCGGCTCCTGGCGAGTTGATCCAGCCCTTTCTCGTTGACATCACGTTCTTCAACACGACCCCCACCTGTGGTCTTGGGGCTCCGCTGGCGGTTCCCTGCAGGAGATGGTTCTCTTCCCACAACCCGTCCCTCGCCCGAGCGAAAACTAGCCCCTGGCGCCGGTTGAGGGCGTTATCTTAGGGCGCCCGGAACGCCTACTTATCCGCCGGGTTCATGGTCTTGAACGCTATGGCCGCGAGCGCGCCGGCCGCCAGCTCAGATACCAGGTAAATCCAGATGCTGGGCCAGGCCGCCAATCCCATGATCGAGACCCCTACGGCAACGGCCGGATTGAAGGCGCCGCCGGAGATGCCACCCACGGCGAAGGCTCCCGTCAGTACGGTAAAGCCGATGGCCAAGCCATAAAATGAGTTGCCTTCGGTACCCTTTGCGGTCGCCGTGTTCAGCACGACGAAAACCAGGGCGAAAGTGAAAAGGAACTCGGCCAGGAATGCCGGGCCCACCTTCAGGCTTCCGGGCGGGGCCGCAGGACTGCCCACCAGAAACTTGGCGGCCAGGGCAGCCAGCACGGCGCCGATAATCTGGGCCACCCAATAGGGAACAACGTCCTTGGTGTCGCAGCGGCCGCGCATCCACACGCCCAGCGTGACGGCCGGGTTGTAGTGCCCGCCCGAAATGTGTCCGCCGGCGAAGATCATGATCATCAGCGCCGAACCGATGGCTAGAGGTGCGATGACTCCCGGGGAGCCCGGAATCACCGTGCATCCCACCGTCAGGACAAGAAAGAACGTTCCGATCAACTCCATCAAGTACTTGTTCATCGGCATCTCCTCCTTAGGGTCTGACTTGGTTCAATCGGTCCCTTCCGCGCATATCTCCTGGTCTGCCGACACACGCAGAACCCGGGTGCTCGCGGCGCTACACTATACCACCGCTGCGCAATACCCTTGTTAACGTTCATGATCGCTGCCGAGCTGTTCGGCACCAGTGCCGACTCCCATGTTATATGCGGTGTTATTGAAAAAGGAGATGAATTGGTATATCCCAGGACTCTAGGAGGTCTGGTTCGGTGGGGCGGTCAGGTGTAACCCGCCACGAGCGGGCAGGACGGTCCGGCCTATTCGAGCGCCTACGGGATCGATGGACGTTTTGCCCAGACTCCGGCACTTCAAGTTGGAAATTGAAGACCGTCTTTTTGGCTGGGGTGAATGGTTCCGAGGAGGGCACGGGAGCTTCCAAGAGAGCCGGCCCAGGGGGTTCCAGCCGGCTCTTTCAGGTGTGGGGGCCCCCCCTCCCCCGCTCAAATGAAAAACAAACCCAAGAAGTTGTTAAGAATCAACAAGACGGTGAAAAAACAAACCCAAAACAAACCCAAACAAACCCAACTTTTCGGGTTAGCCAGTGAAATAAGTCATTTAGAATCAGTGAGACGTTTGGGAAGGTCGACAGGAACCCAAGATGAACCTGACGGGCGGTAGCCATGGTTGGGAAAGCGTCCAGCGTGGCTAACGCTTAGTCTACTGATGCTCTAACAATAAGTTATAGAACTTACCTTGACGACTATGAGCGGTCCATAATAGCGGCCACAAATCTGAAGGGGGATTCCGATGGCAAGCACACCAAGAAATCCGGGATGGGCGGCACTGGCGCTGGTCGCGATCCTGATAATGCTGGCGGCGGCGGTGGCCTCGCCTGCGCAGAACTTCTTCACGCTACACGACTTCGACGGCGCGGATGGCAGAGGACCCGGCGGGGCATTGGTCCAAGCTACGGACGGGAACTTGTATGGCACGACCGCGTATGGGGCTATGCGTGACGCTGGGACGATCTTCAAGATCACCCCCAGCGGCAGGCTGACCACGCTCTACAGTTTTTGCCCGCAGAGCGGCTGCATGGACGGCGCCGGCCCCGAGGCGCTGATCCAGGCCAGAGATGGAGACTTTTACGGGGCAACGTACGCTGGCGGGGCCAACGCCACCAACGCAGCCTGTAACCCTAACACCCTTGGTTGCGGTACAGTCTTCAAAATCACCCCCGGCGGCGAGCTGACGACTCTGTACAGCTTTTGCTCCCAAAGCGGTTGCGCAGACGGCGCCAACCCACCGAGCGCGCTGGTCCAGGACGCCAACGGGGACTTCTATGGGACAACGTTCAGTGGCGGCTCCAGCGGCGTCTGCGAAGATTACGGCTGCGGAACGGTCTTCAAAATCACCCCTAGTGGCACTCTGACAACGCTGCACAGCTTTGATGACCACCAGGACGGCGCCACTCCCAACGGGCTTATCCAGGGCGCCGATGGGAACTTTTACGGGACAACCTCCGGCGTCAGCAATCCTGGGACGGTCTTCAAGATCACCCCTAACGGAATGCTGACCACGCTTTACAGCTTTTGCTCGCAAAGCGGTTGCTCGGACGGCGGCGGCCCTGGCGCGCTGGTCCAAGGCACCGATGGCAACTTCTACGGGATAACGAACGGCGGCGGAGCCACCGACTATGGCACGGTCTTCAAGATCACGCCAGGAGGCATGCTCACGACGCTTTACAGCTTTTGCTCGCAAAGCGGTTGCCCGGACGGCTCCGGCGCCTACTCGGCGCTGGTCCAGGGCACCGATGGGAACTTTTACGGGACAACGTACTTTGGCCCGGCTGGCAACTCGTGCGACACCTGTGGGACGCTCTTCAGAATCACTCCGAGTGGCACCCTGACCACATTGCACAGGTTCGACTACACGGATGGAGCAGACGTTTACTACGGGTTGGTTCAGGACACCAACGGGAACTTCTACGGGACAACTTTGGGGGGCGGGACCGCCAGCGGATGCTCAGGTGGCTGTGGCACGGTCTTCGGCCTGTCGGTGGGTCTCGGCCCGTTTGTGGAGACACGGCCTACCTCCGGCAAGGTGGGATCAGCAATCAAGATTCTGGGGACCAATCTGAAGGGCGCAACCGGCGTCACCTTTTATGGCATGCCGGCGGTCTTCAAGGTGATTTCGCCCACCGAAATAGGGGCTGTCGTACCGGCCGGCGCTACGAACGGGCCGGTCCAGGTAGCTACCCCCGGCGGCACGCTGTCGAGCAACGTGCCCTTCTGGGTGCGGCAGTGAGGACAGCGCGGGGCTCGCTTTCAGCCCTGCGGCTTTTCGCCGAGGAAATGGAAGGCCGCAACGCTTGCGAGACGAGCGTTGCGCTACACGTCTCAACGCGGATGTAATCGCCGCGAAAAATCGAAGGGCCGGTAGCCATCTCTGTTTCAGAGATGGCTACCGCCGTGGGCCAACGCACGGACGGAAATGGCGGGAGGTGTGCAACGCCGGGCGCGAAAATTAAGTCTATTAAACTATGTTGCGATTGCCTTTTATCTTTGAAGTTCTCATTCCCGTGCTTTTCTTCGTCCTGCTGATCGGCGGCCAGATCTTCTGGATTCGCCGCCTGCGCGAACTCGGCAGGCGCCTGATTCGAAGCGTAACTTGGCGGGAGTGGATCGGGGCGGCGCTGCTGGCGGTCTACGCGTTCGTGATGATCTACAACTTCGTACCACTCTGGTGGCTGCGCGCGCCGACGCCCGTCCGGATGACGGCGACCGACGCCTTGCTGGACGCTCCTTTCCAGTGGTGGCTCTTCGGCTCGGTGATTGGTTTTCTGCTGGTCGTCATCTTGCGCTTGCCGGACTATCTATTCCGTGGGCTGTTCCGGGCCGGACGCTGGCTATACCGGGTCGGCCGCCGCTTGCTCGTTCGAGATGCAAGGAAGGCTCAGGCTGGGGCCGATGCGGGTTCGGCGCCGCTAAAATCTTCGCGACGTCGTTTTCTTGAACAGGCGACCATGGCGGCCGGAACCATCCCCTTCGCGGCGGCCTTTTACGGGCTTGTCCATGGGCGGCTCGAGATCGAAACCAACCACTATCGCGTGGCCCTGGGCCGGTTTCCCAAGGGTTTCGACGGCTTCCGCATCGCGCAGCTCTCCGACATCCATATCGGACCCTTCATGACGGCGGCGGAGATCCGGCACGTGGTTGATCTGACCAACCGGCTGAAGCCGGACCTGATCCTGCTCACCGGCGATTACGTGATCTGGGACCCATCGACTCAAGGCGCGGTGGTGGATGTTCTCTCCGGCCTGCGGGCGCCACACGGCGTCTTCGGCTCCCTCGGCAACCACGAAGCCTGGGCGAGGATCACCGATTCAATCACGCGTCTGTTTACCGCTCAGGGGACCACCATCCTGCGCACTGCCCGAGCGACCTTGCGCGCCGGCGGAGACGAAGTGAACCTGATCGGCGTCGATTACCAGAGCCATCGCCCCGCGGGCGAGCACGTCGAAGGGGTTGTGCGCCGCTACCTCGACGGCGTCCAGCCGCTGGTGCGCGATGACACCGCCAACATCCTGCTCAGCCACAATCCCAACACCTTTGATCGCGCCGCCGAACTGGGCATTGACCTCAGCCTCGCCGGACATACTCACGGCGGGCAAGTGGCGCTGGAGTTCATCAGCCCCCAGATCTCTCCCAGCCGCCTGATCACGCCTTACGTCTGGGGCTGGTTCGAGAAACCGGGCGGCAAACTTTACGTGAACCGCGGCATCGGCACCATCGGCATCCCCATGCGAATGGGAGCTCCGCCGGAGATCACCGTCTACGAGCTGGTGCGGAAGGCCTGAGAAGGAGAGCCGGCATGAACTGTTGTGAAGCGCTGGGAGAAGCGGTGGAGCGGGGAGCGATGTACGTCGGCCCCAAGCACCGCATCGATGACGGCCGCATCGTCAATGAGATCGACAGCGAGTACTTTCTGCGATCCGCCGGCAGCCGGGGTTACGACTATTTGGGGATCAACTATTGCCCGTTTTGCGGGCGCGCGCTGTCGAACGCGCTGTGGGCCGCCGAGAAAAAGAAGTAGGGCGCTCAATGCTCAAAATCAATCTGCTTGATGCGGGCCAGCGGCAGCGAGAAGTCGAAAACGTCTTCACTCGAAGGATCGTAGCGCTCGGTGATGCCGAGCAGCCGGGCCTCCGCCGGCTTCGAGGTGGGCATCAGAAATCGGCCTTCTTTCGCCTGGCCATTGGCGAGCGTCAGTCGGAGTTCGTCGCCCTGCAGTTCGACCCGCGTGACGTCGGCAAAGTCGAACAGGTCGCTGCCTCCACTCGTCAGAGCGATCGGGAAGTCCGTGCGGGCCGGAACCGACTCGAGCAGCGAGCCGGAGCCGCCGGGAGGGTAGAAATCGATGAAGGCGTCGTAGATGCGCGTGGTCTTGCCGGCCGTATCGGTGACCGTCGCCGCAAAACCGAACCGCTTCCACAGTTCCACGATCTGTTTGCGGCCGTCAGGCGCACTCCGGCTCACGTCGTAAGGAAGGCTGCTCTCTTGCAGAACCACCTTCACCACGCGCCGTTCCTTCAGCTCGAAGTGCTTGTAAACGACGGAGGAGGAGTCCTGCTTCACCACGATCGCGTCGCGTTGCAGCACGACCTGCCGGCCCTGCGCGGTCATCTGGCTGATGATATCGGCGGAAAGCGGGGCGCTGGTCAGAAGCAGCGCCCCCGACAAGAGAAGGGCAAGCCGGGCAGAGAGGCCTTTCGGGCGGGCCGGCAAAGAATTTTGAGCTACCGACACAAACCCCCTTGAAGACGCCTGGTGTCGACACGAAGAGACTCAGCTCTTCTTCTTCTGGGCTTTGAACTCCGTCTGCACCTGGCCGGTGATCGACTGGATCAGAACTTGGGCCGTGGCCGCGTACTTCCCGTTGGGATCAAGCTGCAGATAGGTCTGCAGGGCCTCGAGGGTTCCCGGCGCGGGGACCACCTTGCCGTCGGGTCCCCTGGTCGCCTTGCCCATCAGCGCCTGGCCTTCCAGAAAGTAAGCGTCCGCGTACCTGGGATCGGCCACGGTCGCCTTCTTGAAGGCTTCGGCCGCCTCGTCCATCTTACCGGCATTGCTCATGATGGCGCCCAGATTGTAGTAGGCTTGCGCCGCTCCCGCCGGATCGAGATCCGCCGCCTTCTGAAACTCCGCCTGGGCCTCCGACACCTTGCCCATGTTGGCATAGGTCGTCCCCAGTTCGTTGTGGAAGGCGGCCTGGTTCGGGTTGGCGGCGATCAGCTTTTGATAAGTGGCGATGGCCTGGTCGTACATTTTGGCGTTGCTGTAAGCCGCGGCCTCGTTCTCCAGGACGGCCAGGAGGTTCTTGTCCTTGGCGAGCGGTTCAGCCTTCTGAAACATGGCGGCGGCCTCGGCGTACTGCTTCTGGTTATTGAGCGCCAGGCCCTGGTCGAAGATCTGCCTCAAATCGGCGAACTGGCTCTTTTCTTCGTGTTGCCGAGCCTGCTCAGCTACAGGGTTCTCCTTCTGGGCCTGAGCCTGCTTCTGCGCTTCGGCGGGCGCGGCGGCACCTACGTCCGCGCGCCCGCCCTGCGCCACCTCATGCCCAAGATCCGGTGGCCTCAAGTCTTGCGAACGAAAGAAAACGAAGTCGCCGTAACCAAGGCCGGCCTGAGGTAGGGGGCCATATTGGGGCTTCTGCCCGGTTGCGATGACAACCTTCTCCTGAATGTAATTGACGAAGAGATCGAGCGCTGTGAACGCGCTCTTATCGGTCCGGCTGAGGCCCCGCAGGAGGGCGTATGCGAAAACAGAATGCCCCGGTGCTCCTCCGTCAGGAACCGGCTCGTCAGCACCGCTCGCCATCAGGTTCCAGGAATTTTCGGCCAGCATCTTTGCAAGGTAACGATCGCTCCCAAACTGGGCTTTGGTGGCGCCGATGTCTCGATTTAGCGTGCCCGAATAGCAGCTGTCAGAGACCACTAGAATGTGCCGGGCAGGGATGGCTTTGATGTCACCTGTGATGTCGTCAGCAATAATCCAATTGGCCCTGGATTCCAGCCTCGCGTCCGCAGGAATCCAGTAATACTTTGCCGTTTCTCGAACGAATGAGCCGTGGCCGGCGTAATAGATCAACAGACTAGCGTTGTCGGGAAGCTCGCTTTCATAGCCCTCGAGCGCACTGAGAATCTGTCCCCGGGTGGCGTCAGCCAGCACCTTCACTTGAAATCCGTAATTCTCCTCAAGTGCTTCGGCAATCGCGTTCGCATCGCTCACAGCGGTCGTCAGGGGGGGCAGGTAACGATAACTGTCGATTCCTATCGCAAGCGCATAGTACGGCCCGCGCTGCCCTAGCGGCGACTTCTGCAACTCCACTGGTGCAACGCCACGTTGAGCCGCTAGCCTTTGGCCTAATACCGCAGGGTTACTTGTGCTGACAACCGTCAGAATGGCAGTCAGATAAGAGAGGCGGACCTGACAACTGCGCATCGGAGTCCCCTCAATGAGCTTCCTCGGTCCTGCAGCCGACAGCAAGACTGAGGGTCAAACAGCTGAAATCAGCTCTTCTTCTTCTTCTGGGCTTTGAACTCCGTCTGCACCTGGCCGGTGATCGACTGGATCATGCCCTGGGCTGTGGCCGCGTACTTTCCGTTGGGATCAAGCTGCAGATAGGTCTGCAAGGCCTCGAGCGTGCCCGGCGCCGGGACCATTTTGCCGTCGGCTCCCATGGTCGCCTTACCCATCAACGCCTGGGCTTCCAGGAAGTAGGCGTCTGCGTACTTCGGATCGGCCACCGTCGCCTTCTTGAAAGCGTCGGCCGCCTCATCCATCTTGCCGGCGTTGCTCATGATGGCGCCCAGGTTGAAGTAGGCTTGCGCCGCTCCCGCCGGATTCAGATCCGCCGCCTTCTGGAACTCCGCCTGGGCCTCCGGGATTTTGCCCATGTTGGCATAGGTAGTTCCCAGTTCGTTGTGGAAGGCGGCCTCGTTCGGGTTGGCAGTGATCAACTTTTGATAGGTGGCAACGGCCTGGTCGTACATTTTGGCGTTGCTGTATGCCGCGGCTTCGTTCTCCAGCACAGCCAGGAGGTTCTTGTCTTTGGCGAGCGGTTCAGCCTTCTGAAACATGGCGGCGGCCTCGGCGTACTGCTTCTGGTTGTTGAGGGCCACGCCCTGGTCGAATATCTGCTTGAGGCTGGTGAATTCCTTCTGATTCTTCTCTTCCTGTTGTTTGGCCTGCGCAGCGGCAGGGTTCTCCTTCTGGGCCTGGGCCACCTCTTTGGGCATATCGAAGTTCACTTCGGTGGGGTCGCCGATTCCCACGTGGTGACCGAGGAAAAAGAGCGTCTTTCCGGTCGGATCCTGAAGAGTGATCTTGTAATTGTCGAGGGGCAATCCTACGTAGACGTAGTTGCCCTTCTTGTCGGTCTTGGTTTCGTAATGGCCCTTCACGCTCTGACGCTCGATGATGATCGGGCACTTGACGCACGACGTTCCGTCCTGCAGGGTGACGTGCCCAGTCAGTCCGCCAGTTTGCGCCCGAGCCACGCCAGACCCGGCCCAAACCGCCAGCAGTATACCCAAGCCCACCCACGTGCCAATTCGATACATAGACGCCTCCTCGAACCTCTCTGGGTTCATTCTAAGCCCTTGAGCCGAAGGACTCAACAGTCTCCGCAACCTCAGTATGTTACAGCAAGTCAAGCCGTCGCGGGTTCCCCGCGCAGCCCATTTCCCTGGCGGATGAGCAGGGAGAGCCTGGTGCGGGCGCGGTGCAGTTGGGACTTCAGCGTGCCTTCTGACAGGCCCAAGGTCCGGGCCGCTTCGGCCGTCGACAGACCTTCTACGTCGCGCAACCAGACCGCCGACTGGAGGGCGGGTGGCAAGGTCTCGAGGCCGCGCTCCAGGATTGCAAAGCGCTCCTTCCTGGCATACGTCTCTTCCGGGCCCGGCCGGGCGTCGGGAATACGGCTGCCCAGCGTCAGATCGCGCTGCTCGGGATCCTCCTGTTCGATCGAAACCGTGGGTCGCACGCGCTGGCTGCGCAAGCGCATCAGGGCGGCGTTGATCACAATGCGCGTGAGCCAGGTGGAGAATTGGCTTCGCCCTTCAAACCGGTTGAGGTTGCGCACGGCAGAGAGCAAGCCATCCTGCAACGCATCTTCGGCGTCCTCGGGATTACCGAGCACGCGGAGGGCGGTTTGATAGAGCGTCCGGGTATGGCGGGAAAAAAGGGCATCCAGAGCCTCCGGATCGCCTTTCAAGCCGGATCGCACCAAGGTGGGTTCGTTGAGTGCCTCACGGGCTTTCATCGCGTCGCTCCTGGTCACTGAGTTATGATCGTCGCGTCGACATTCATTCCCGGTCGCAGGATCGCCTGCTCAGGGGAGATCGGATCCAGTACGATCTTGACCGGAATTCTCTGCACCACTTTCACGAAGTTGCCGGTCGCGTTCTCCGGCGGGAGCAGACTCAGGCGGGATCCCGTGGCACCGGCGATCGAATCCACGTGTCCGGCGAAGGTCTTGCCGTACATGTCCACGCGAACCTCGGCGCGCTGGCCGGGACGTGCGCCGGCCAGCTGTGTCTCCTTGAAGTTCGCCGTCACCCAAACGTCGTTCAAGGGAACAAGCACGAACAGATCCTGGCCGGGTTGGATGATCTCGCCCACTTCGACAGACTTGTGAGTGACTACGCCGTCCACCGGCGCCGTGATGGTGGTGTAAGAGAGATCGAGTTCGGCTGCATCCAAGTTTGCCTTGGCTTGGGCGATGGCCGCTGTCGCCGAGTCTGCGTCGAACGACCGCACTTGCACTTGCTTGCGGTTGGCCTCGGCCTGTGCCACCCCCGCCTCCGCGCTTTGGACCTGGGCTTCCGACGCCAGCATCGCAGCCTTGGCGATCGCCGCTCCTTGCAGTGCCGACTTTAGTTTCTCCTGGCTGCTCTGCAGGTCGCTCGCGGCCATTTTGGCGGCCGCCAGATAAGAATCGAGTTGCTGCTGGGAGATCTCAGCTTTGGCGGCCAAAGGCTTCATGCGCGCGAGGTCCGCTTGGGCCTTGTCGTTGTCAGCTTGAGCCTTGGCCACCTGGGCCTCCGCAAAGGCCAGGTCGGTGGTCGAGGCCTGTTGGTAGGAGAGCCGGGCCCGCTCTTCGTTGGCCTGTGCGCTGGCGAGTTGCGCGGCGGCGTCACTGGTGACGCTGAGGGTGGTTTCGTTGGTCAGCGGGACGCCCAGGCTGGTGGCCCGGTAGTTGGCCTCAGCGGCTTGAAGAGCTGCCCGGGCCTGATCGACCTTGGCCTGATAGTCGCGCGCGTCGATTCGCACCAGCACCTGCCCGGCGTGGACCGCCTGGTTGTCCTTGACCAGCACCTCCGCCACGGTGCCGTAAACCTTGGACGCCATGGGCACGAGGTGGCCGTCGACCTGGGCGTCGTCGGTGGAGACGCGGCCTCGGTAGTGCAGATACAAGACTGTGCCGGCGACGACCAAGGCGAGCACGCCGCCGAGGAGCACACGCCGAACGTGGGTGTCCGCGGCCGGTGCCGGGGCCTCCTGGGGCGGCGTCTCTGCCGCATCGGGTTCCCGGGCCGTCCCCCCGATCTCCCTTTCGAGTTCCGCTAGTTGTGGGTCCATAGTGCCCTCGCGCTTGCTCACTTACTTGGCGTAAAGGTCCTGAATGTGCCCGGTCGCGCGGGCCAGATCGGCGCGGGCCTCGTTGTAGCCGTAAAGGGCGGAGATCTGGTTATCGTTGGCGCGCGCCAGGGCGTCCTGGGCCTGGATCACTTCGACGTTATTGGCCACACCGGCTGTAAAGCGGTCACGGGCCTGATCGACCTCCTGCTGAGCCAGTGCGACGCCTTGGTTGGCCACTTCCACTTCATGACGCGAGGCTTCGAGTTGCGCCAACGACGTCTTGACTTCGAGCGCGATCTGGTTTCTCAGATCCTGCCTTTGCTGGTCGATTTTCTTTAGTTCGAGATCAGCCTTGGTCATGTCGGCGCGAATCCGTCCGCTGGTCACCAGCGGCACGTCCACGCTTGCCGTATAGGTGTAAGTCGGAATGGACGTGGGAAGCGACAGACCTGTGTAAGCCCAGTAGCCGCTCACTCCCAGCGTCGGAAGGCGCTGGTCGCCAGCCTGTTTGCGGGCGGACTCGGCCGCCCGCTCGCGCTCGAGCAGCGCCCGCATCTCGGGGCGAGACGCGTAGGCCTGGTCCAGGCTGGTATTCCCCGGGAATTCCGGAGTCTCGAAGAAACTCATCTGATCGGTGAGCTCCACCTCGCGGGCCGGATCCAGGTTCAGCAGCCTCGACAAACCGTAAAGCGACGTCTTGAGGCTGGTCTGGGCCTCGATCAAGCGTTGCTGCTCGTTCTGCAGTTCTACCTGCGCTCTCAAGGTGTCGAGCCCGGTTCCGACGCCATGCTTCTGGAGATCAGATGCCTGATCGAAGAGAGCCTGCGCCAACTGAACGCGCGACTCGGCCGCGGTAACGTTGGCCGAGGCTTGCAGGCTACCCAGGTACTGGGAGGTCACCAGGAGCACGGTCTGCTCCCGAACGTCATCCGAATCGTGCCCGCTGGCCAGCACTTGGTGAGAGGCCGCTTGCCAACGCCGGAAAGCGCTGAGGTTTAGCACCGGGAAGGAGAAGTTCGGCCCGGCCTGGAAGACCTGGAAAGGGCCGATGTGCTGGGGAATCCCCGGAAACGGTTTGCCAAACAGGGCGTCGACATTCTGGCGCACCGCCTCGTCGGATACCCGCAGATCGGCTTGCGGCAACAGTCCGGAGCGCGCGATGTTGCGGTCCTCTTTGCTTTCCGCAAAGTTGAGAACGGCAACCTGGACCTCGGGGTTCTGGCGGAGTGCCATCTCAACCGCCTGCTTCAACGTGAGCTTGATCGGTCCCTGATCCTGCCCCGGGAGACGTAGGGCCGATAACATCAGTGCAACGGCAACCTTCGCAGTCAACGCGCGGTGGATCATAAGCTTAATGGCCGGGACTTCGCGGCCCCTCCCATCGCTGACTTGATCTCCTCCACAATGCCTTTGGCCAAGCACGACCGGGCTTGAAAATCGGCGCCGTCACGATACATACGGCCCAGCAGCTCGGTTCCACGTCCGTCGACATAAGTGAGCGCGCTAAGATCGACCACGATGCGCTTGCCCGCGTACTCAGCCGCCGCCTGTCTCCAGCACTGTTCCAGCACATCAACCCAGCAGCTTGCCAACTTACCTTCGAGCTTGAAGTTCGTGGCGTCGGCCTCGTCAGACTTGGTCACCCGTAACATTGTTCCTGACTTCTCCGGAAGGGTTCAGGGCAAAGTCCGTGCCAAACCGAGCGAGGCGTAGGATGCAACTCACTCTTTTGAAAATACACGGGTTAGTGAAAAGATAAGGTGTACGAAGGGCAGGACGTAACAGCAGCGCCGCTGCGAAGGCGCCTAGATTCCGTCGCCGTGCCGAAATATCGGCGCTCAGCGTGATTCTTCATGGCTTGGAATGCTACACAGGTCGGCGAGCGAGGTGTGATCGAGGATGCGGGCGGCGGCGTCGCGCACATCAAGCATTATCTGATAGAGCGAACTGTGTTTCTGATCGTTGCGGACCAGCCGCCGCAGGGTCTCGGCGTCGCCGAGAGGAGCCAGCGGGCCGTCCACGGTGCGGATGATCTCGCCGAGGAAGATATTGTCCGGCGCCCGCCGGAGCCGATAGCCGCCGTTGGCCCCCCGCAAGCTTTCCACCAAGCGTGCGGCCTTGAGATCGAGGAGGATCAGCTCGAGGAACTTTTCGGGAATCTCCTCTTGGACCGCGATCTCGTGAATCTTGGTGGGCTTTTGGCCGTAGTTGCGGGCCAGGCGAACCATGGCCTCCAAAGCGTACAATCCTTTGCTCGAAATGCGCATCGTTGTATTCCAGCTGTTCCAACTAATTTAGCGATCGCCTTCCGCCGAGTCAAGGACTCGTCCTTGAATTCGAGGATGCTCCGAACGGCCGCGCCGCGTCGGCCGGCGCGCAGCCACCTCCAAGGCGGCGTAGATAGCGCCGTAAAGTTGAGCTCGATCCCCGAGGGCGCTCAGGCGGACCGGCGGGGCGATGTCCGGGTGAATGTGCGCCAGCACCCGTTGGACTGTCTCGAGCATGAACTGCGGCGCGCCACGCGTCAATCCGCCACCGAGCACGATAACGTCGGGGTCAAGCACGGAGGCGATATTCGCCAGCCCCACGCCGAGCATGATGAAGGCCTGCTCCAGCACACGCCTCGCTCGCGGATCGCCCCGGTGGAATGCCTCGAAGACAAATCCGGCGTTGCGAAGCTCCACCAGGTCTCGCACGCGGCGCCGGCTGCGTTGTCCCAGGGCGCGCCGGCCCGCCGCCGCGATGCCGAGTCCTCCGGCGTGCGCCTCAAAATATCCCGTATCCGGAAACACCTTCGCCCAGCGCCGCCAGTCCAGGTGCAGCCGGTAAAGCTCGCCCGCATTGCCGGTGCGCCCGTGGCACAACCGCCCGTTCACCACGACCCCGGCGCCGATGCCCGTGCCTAAGGCCACAAAGACAAAATTGTCAGCGCGGCGCGCGGCGCCCCGCCAGCGCTCGCCGAGCGCCGCCAGGTTGGCGTCGTTGTCCAGCACCACCGGGACGGCAAACTCCGCCTCGATGGCTCGCCTGACATCAATGTTGCGCCAGCCGGGCAGATTATTGGCCCAGCTCACCCGCCCGCTGCGGGGATCGACCGCGCTCGGTACCCCGACCGCGATCGCCGCCGGCAGCGAGATCTTCCCGCCGCGCTTAGGAGCCGCGCCCGGATGACTGCCGGCCAGAGCAATGCCCGCCTTGATCTGCCCGATCACGCCCGCCGGTCCGCCTTCGGGACGCACCCGCTCGGAGGCGATGCCCTCCAGCCGCCCGCTCAGGTTGGCACGCGCAAAGCGAAGATTGCTTGCGCCCATGTCCACGCCCGCTACCCAACCTTGTTTTGGCTGAACGGGCCTGCTAACGCGGTCTCTCATGGCCAGGTCAAGGGTGAGTACAGTAGCACCGGATGGCGTCTTCTGTCGATCTGTGAGAACCTTTCTCTGACCGCCCTTAGGTGTCGCCGCAATTCGCTGCGGAGCTGGCGGTGCGAGCCGGGAGCTTCGCAGAGGGATCCGTCCGTAACAGAATAACGTCCGATCCTAAAGTCGAGGTTCAACATCGCATGAGAGATTTCAACAGCTTGTCGGAAAAAGAGGTGCTGGCGCTTGCGATCTCGCTGGAAGAGGAAGACGAGCGCATCTACGCCGATTTCGCCGAGGGCCTGCGCCAGGATTATCCGGGCACGTCCGCGGTGCTGGACGGCATGCGGCAGGAAGAATCGGGCCACCGGCGCCGCCTGATCGAGCTCTTTCAGAAGAAATTCGGCGACCACATCCCCTTGATCCGGCGGCAGGACGTGAAAGGCTTCGTGCAGCGCCAGCCGGTTTGGCTCATCCGTCCCCTCGGACTCGACCGGCTGCGCAAGCAGGCCAGCGCCATCGAAGTGGAGACGCGCCGCTTCTACGAGACGGCCGCGGCCCGGGCCCGCGACCCCAACGTCCGCCAGTTGCTGGATGACCTGGCCCAGGAGGAGCGTCATCATGCCGTGCGCGCTCAGGAACTGGGCGAGGAGAAGCTGACGGCCGAGACCAAGCGCGAGGAAGAGCAGGCCAGGAGGCGACTCTTCGTTCTGCAGGTGGTGCAGCCGGGACTCGCCGGCCTCATGGACGGCTCGGTCTCCACGCTGGCGCCGGTCTTCGCGGCGGCCTTCGCGACCAGGAACAGTTGGGACGCCTTTGCGGTCGGACTCGCGGCCTCACTCGGCGCCGGCATCAGCATGGCCTTTGCGGAGGCGCTCTCCGACGACGGCAGCCTCACCGGACGCGGCCATCCCATGTTGCGCGGCTTCGTGACCGGGCTTATGACAGCGGTCGGCGGCATCGGTCACACCTTGCCGTTTCTGATTCGGGACTTCCGGCTGGCCATGGCCATCGCCGCCAGCGTGGTTCTGGTGGAGCTGCTCACCATCGCCGGCATCCGGAACCGCTACATGGGAACGCCGATCTTCTCGGCGGCGCTCCAAGTGGTCTTCGGCGGGATCCTCGTGTTCCTGACCGGCGTGCTGATCGGTAATTCTTGACCAAGGCCGCACCTGAGATTCCTAATTGATACGGCAACTTCCGCTGCCACGGATGCCCGATACGGACGACCGCCCGCCATCTTGACCGGCGTTCACGCCATCGGACATGCTGCAGCCTGAGGAGACCATGATGACCTCTGATGGCAGCCTCACGCCCGACCAAATCCGCGGCTATCTGGAATTTGCTGGCCACCTCGGCGAGCTTGCGGGTGCGGCGATCTTGCCGCATTTCCGTGCGGCGCTGCGAGTCGACAACAAGGCTACGAGCGGCGGCTTTGACCCCGTGACCGTGGCGGACCGTTCCGCCGAAGAGGCTATCCGTAGCGAGATCGGGCGCGTGTACCCGGAGCACGCGATTTTCGGCGAAGAGCACGGCCGCAAGTCAGGCAGCGCAGGACTCACCTGGGTGATCGACCCTATCGACGGCACGCGCGCCTTCATTCTGGGGCAGCTGCACTGGGGAACGTTGATCGGCCTGAACGACGGCCATCGCCCGGTTTTGGGAGTGATGCACCAGCCGTTTGTGCAGGAGACGTTCTTCGGGTCGGCGTTGGGCGCTGGCGTGACGCGCGGCGGGGAGACGCGTCCTCTGCGCACACGGCCCTGCGCCAGCCTGGCCAGCGCGGTCGTTTGCGCCTCCCATCCCGACCAGTTCTCGAACCGGCCGGAGAAGGCCGCTTTCGAGCTGGTCGGGTCCAAGGCCCGGATGGTCCGTTTCGGCGGCGACTGCTACAACTACTGTCTGCTGGCTGCCGGGATGATTGACGTGGTCATCGAATCGGCCTTGCATGCGTACGACGTTCAAGCCCTGATTCCGATCGTCAAGGCGGCCGGCGGCGTCATGACGGACTGGCGCGGGCAGCCGTGCGATGAGGGCGGAGCGGTGATCGCGGCCGGCGATGCGGGCCTGCACGCGCACGCCCTGCAGATGCTGCGTTGGGTTGAGGAATAAGGGTCGAGTTTAGAGGACTCGCCTGTAAGGTTCGATTCCCACCGCAGAAACTCCGCCCGCTGGCTGTCTCCGTTCCGGGCGACCCCGCTTTCGCACAAAAAAAGGGCGGCCTGACGGCCGCCCGGAAGGCGCAGCTTCGGTTCGCGGAGGCTCTTACTTCGCCGAGGTGCCGGCGCCGCTAGCCGGGCTGAAGACCAGCGACTTCGTCCAGCCGCTCACATCGATTTGTGTCAGCACGTGCGCGCCGCTGGCGTCGTTGTAGTGAACTTCGGTATCGCTGCTCTTTCTGGGCTGATCCACCAGCTCAACGGGCGCCTTCGTGACCAGCGAGCCATTCAGGTAAAACGCGGCCTGAGTGGTCCCCGACTCGCTCAGAAGGGCCACCTTGTACTGGCCCGGCGACAGGGTCGAGCCATCCGGCAGCTGGCTGGTCTTGAGCACTTCCACCTCAGCCTTCTGGTCGGTGTGTTGCGATTTGAGAGTGGGGAATTTGGCCGAAAGCAGGCCTGCTCCCAGAAGAACCGCCACGGCGGCGGTCAGGACAGACTTCGGGGCTGTACGCACCATTTCGTGGTTTCCTTTCTTGTCTTGCCATGATTTGGGCGCTGCGGGCCTTGAATCGTGGGCGTACAGACTGGCTGCTAAGACCGCCGCCTTCGGAATCCGAGACGCGGCGGGTTAAGTAGACCTTCCGTACGCGGCCTGACGGCCGATTGCACCCAGCCGACAAAGCTCGCTGGCGCTGGCATAATTCTCCGCATTCTCCGTACCAGTCAGCGGCCGGCGGCGGATGAGCCGTCGCGATCTGCTGCCGGATGAGCCGGCTGCGCGGCGATTTTTTTTCGGCGGCAAACCTTGGTGAGGCTGGCGCCTCGGGCCGCAGGCGTCGAAATATCGTCGCCGCGTCGAAATATCGTCTCCAAGAGGCTCCCACGGAGTCCCGTCGCCCGAGGCTTTGCAACTTTTTTTGATGCAATTCATCTGTTACAACGAATATCGTCATGACGCGCTTATGGAAACCATAAGGAAAAGGCCAACTCACGGCCAGGTTCACTGAGGAATCGCCAGATGATGGAAACGAGACCGGGCGCCTCTCAACTTCCAGCCCTCTTCGTCTCGCACGGCGCCCCCAGCGTGGCGCTCGAGAGCGGTCCCTACCCGCAGGCCTTGAGCGCTTTCGGCCGGCGCTACGACCCGAGGGCTATTATTGTAGCCTCGGCCCATTGGGAGTCTCAAGGGACGATCGAGGTGGGCTCCGCCCCCCGGCACTCCGCGCTCTATGACTTTGGCGGGTTCGCCCCGGAGCTGTACCGGATGCGGTATGATGCTCCAGGTTTGCCGGGGCTGGCCGCCGAGGTCGCCGCCCGGCTGGCGGGAGCCGGGTTCCACGCCGCACTGGATCCCACGCGCCCTCTGGATCATGGCGCCTGGGTGCCGTTGCGCTTCCTGTATCCGGAGGCCCGGGTGCCGGTGGTGCCGGTTTCGTTGCCCGCCGCCCTGGCCGCGGATGACTTGTACCGGCTCGGAGAAGCGCTCCGGCCTTTGCGGGCCGAGGGAGTGCTGGTTCTCGGCAGCGGGGGCGTGGTTCACAACCTGCGGCTTTTCGATCCGCGGCACCCTGATGTGCCGGTCCCCGCCTGGGCGCGGGAGTTCGACGCCTGGTTCAAAAGCGCGCTCGATCGCCTGGATGCCGGCGCACTGCTTCAATACGAGCGGCTCGCTCCGCACGCGCGCCGGGCGGTGCCGACCTTCGATCATCTGGCTCCGGTCTTCGTCGTTGTCGGGGCCGGGCGGGATGGGAAGCGGGTAGAACATCTGTTTGAAGGTTTTCAGTACGGCAGCATCTCGATGCGCTGCTTCGCGATCGTCTGAGCACGGCCCCATTCAAACTTCCGAGGAGGAGTAGATGCTTCGCAAGCTGATGTCGACAAGCAACGATTTTGCGCTCACGATCCTGCGTCTGGTGACGGGAGTCGTCTTCTTTGCCCACGGCGCGCAGAAGGCCCTGGGATGGTTCGGAGGTTACGGCTTCAAAGGAACCATGGGCTTCTTCACCCAGGGAATGCACCTGCCGGCGGCCCTGGCCTTTCTGGCCATCATGGCGGAGTTCCTGGGAGGCCTGGGCTTGATCGTCGGCCTGCTCAGCCGGGTGGCCGCCTTTGGCATCACGGTGAACATGGTTGTCGCGGTCTTGCTGGTCCATTTGCCCAACGGCTTCTTCATGAACTGGTTCGGCAATCAAAAGGGGGAGGGTTACGAGTATCACCTCCTGGCCATTGCCATTCTGCTCGTGATCATGGCCAAAGGCGCGGGCGCGCTTTCGCTTGACCACGCTCTGAGCCCTTCCTCCTGATTGGCGGGAGGCCCGCCACGGCCGTTGACCCACCACGAGGCCGGCAACGGCCGATCCCGGTTCGGGCCCCGATCGGCCGTCAAACCAGCCCCGAGCAGCGGGAGGCGCCCTGTGTCCAGCCAGATTCCGCATGCCGTCACACGGGGAAAGCCGCCCCGGACCCCGGAGGAGGAGGCCTTCCTGGCGATCGTTCTCGCCAGCGACGCCCTCACCCGAAGCGTCGAACAGTTTCTCCGGCGGCACGGGCTGTCCTTCGCTCAGTACAACGTGCTGCGCATCCTGCGCGGGGCCGGACGGGAAGGGGCCAGCTGCAGCCAGATCGGGGAAAGGCTGATCACCAGCGAACCCGACGTCACCCGGCTCCTCGACCGCATGGACAAGCACGGCTGGATCCGCCGCGAGCGGGGAGCCGGGGACCGGCGCCGGGTGACCACCCGGATCACGGCGCCGGGGCGAAAGCTGCTCGAGCGTCTCGACGAGCCCGTCTGCCGGCTGCACCGACGGCAGTTTGTTCCCCTGGCGCAGGACAGGATCGAGAGTCTGATCACGGCCCTGGAAGAGGTTCGAGCCGGGCTGACGCAGGCCCGATAGGCGGGGCGCGACCGCTGCAGTGCTCGCCGTTCCGGAGACCTCCCGAATCCTCGACCGTCTTTGGACTTTCATGAGGGGCGGAACCTCGGATTGACTTGGGAATCAGCGTCAGGCCGCAAGCTCATAAGGCTCTGATTATCAAAGGTCCCTGCTTGGGTTTGTTTTCGGGTTCTTTTAGGTTTGTTTTTTCCAGTCTCAAAATGCCCTGCTGATTCTAAATGACTTATCGGGGCGGCACCCGTCATGAGCTTAGGTTTGTTTAGGTTTGTTCTAGGTTTGTTTTTTCATCGTTTCGCTGATTCTAAACAACTTCTCGGGTTTGTTTTTGAATTTCGAGGGGGGGGCCAATGGCCTGTGGCCTGAGCAGATGGGCATTTGCACCCAGGCCTTTCCCGCGCGTGTGGCGCGTTTCATGACTAAGGGTGGCCAACTGACGAACCCTCATCCGGCGCTTCGGGCCAACCCTACTGGTGATCAGGCGAGGGTCAGCCGGTTCCAAATCAGATCTGTTCCGAATCTCTGGATACACCAATTGGTTCAGAATTTCAATAACACAGCAGTTAACTATGGCGGCATCACGATGAGCGGCCCTCCACAACTCTAATGTGGGAAGCTCCCAGCTCACGTTCATCCATCTCCATCTGGACTTAAGCGGTTTATGATCAACGAGATCAAAGATACTGGGGAGCTCGACGCAGACAGAGGCAAAACTCATGCAAGGGCAATATGGGGTTCATTCTGGCTTAACATGCTGAATCCATACTCAGAAGGCCTTTGAGCGGGTCGGTGTGAGGTGGGCGTGGTGACGATCCTGACGGCCTTCGTCTTATGGGTGCTTGCTTCCCCCTTTTTTCACCATTCTTGGGGCCGTCCTGCACCTTTCTGAGGACGACGCGGCCCACCGGCGGAGTGCACGACCCTCTGAGAGATCGCCAGCCCCGCGTGACTCCTTGCCCGCGAATGCGCCTTGAACGTCCAAAGACGAGCCATCTGCCGAGACCCATTCGCCGGCACTTTGAGCGCGCCCCCGTTAGGCTTGCCCCGACCCGCCGCCGGACTATCTGGCCTCCACCCAGGTACGGGATCGTCCCACCCCTCTCTCCGCTTGATTCGGATCGATTTCACGTATTGACAGCCGGGAGCCCGCATGCTAACTTCACCCATTAAGGTCTCGAATCTCATAGCGGCAGCCTGATTAATTCCAAATGGGAGAAATCTTCGGCGAAGTAGGGCGGGCGTACGTCCAAGCCATACCCACGATGGTGTTTGTCGCCCTGCTGGCCCTGATCCTTGGGCGCTTGTTCTTCGGACCGTTGAGCGCGGTTTTGAAGGCTCGCGAGGATCAGACGAAAGGCGCGCTGGCGCGGGCCAAGGAGCGGGCCGCCCTGGCCGAAGAGAGGGTTGTGGAATACGAAGCGCTCCTGCTGAGAGCCCGCCAGGAGCTTTTTGGGCTGCGCGAGGCCGACCGGCGCCGGGCGGCGGAGGATCAGGAGGCTTTGATCCGTCAGGCGAGAGAAAAGGCCGCCGGTCTGTTGAAGGACGCGCAAGCTACGCTGGCGGCGGAAGCCGAGTCGGCGCGTCGCGATCTGGCGGCCGCCAGCCAAAGCCTGGCGGGCGAGATCGCCACGATCGTTCTGGGCGGCGGGCGCGGGCCGGCCGGCCCGGAGGCGCGCCCATGAAAACGATCAAGGCGCTCCTGGCGCGAGGTCCGATGGTGGCCTTTTTCGCCCTCGTCGCGCTGGCGGGGCCGGGGCGCGCTGGTCTTCAGGCTGCCCCGGCAAGCGCCTGGCGGCCCGCCGAGCACAGCTTTGCCCCCACCCCGCAGCTGCAGCCGAGCGCCCTGCTTCAGACCGAGGAAGGTTCCGGGGAACGGCGCAAGGAACTTTTCGAGTGGATCAATTTTCTGCTTGTGACCGGCCTTCTAGTGTACCTGTTGCGGAAGCCCTTCGCCAATTTCTTGGCCGACCGCCTCGAGACCATTCGCGAGGACCTGGACCAGGGGCGCAAGGCGCTGGCCGGCGCGGAGGCCAAGCTGGCGGAGATCGAGAAGAAGCTGGCCAACGTGCAGGAGGAGATTGCAGCCTTCCGGGTTGAGTCGGAGCGCGAGATGCAGGTGGAGCGCGAGCGCATGAGGCAGGCTGCGGAACGCGAAGGCGAGCGGATACTGGCGTTCGCGGGCGTGCAGACTGAGGCGGCCGTCAGGGCCGCCCGGCTGGAATTGAAGCGGTATGCGGCCGGGCAAGCCCTCGAGGTGGCGGAGGCGCTGGTCCGCCAGCGGCTCGACGAGCCCGCCCGGCGCGGACTGGTGAGCGCCTTTGTGGCCGGCCTGAAGAGCTCCGGAGCGCAGAACTAGCGGGAAGGGGGCGGAGCTTTTGGTCGCGAGCGGCCGGTCAGGGACGTGTGGGTTCGCATCCATCGCCTAAACCCTCCCCCGTTGAGTCTCCCATGGCCTTAAAAGTTGCCAATCGATACGCGCGCGCCCTGGCCGATGTGGTGGGCGACGCCGGGGCCTACCGGGGCGCCCTGGATGAGCTGCGGGTCTTCCGGGGCATTTACGGGGAAAGCGCCGAGTTGCGGGATCTGTTCGAAGCTCCGGCCGTTCCGCTGCTGCCCAAGCTGCGCGTACTGGACGCGATCGTCAAGAGGCTCGACCTTTCGCTGGCGGTCTCCAACTTTCTGCGGGTGCTCGTGAAGAACTTCCGCATGTCGCATTACGAGGAGATCTGGCAGGCCTATCGCCGCATTGCCAACGAGCGGATGGGGATTGCGGTGATCAAGATTTTCTCGGCCACGGAGCTGGGGGCGGCCGAACGGGAAGCGTTGGCGTCACGCTTTCGCGAAGTGACCGGCAAAGAGGTGGAGTTTGAGTTCTACCTCGAGCCGGAGCTGGTGGGCGGGCTGCGCGCCCAGGTGGGCAGCACCGTTTACGACGGAAGCGTCCGGGGAGCCCTGGACCGCTTCAAGGAGCAGCTGACGGCTGCCTGATTGGAAGATCGGGAAACCGGACGGTCCCAAGCCGAGCGCCATCCGAGCCACAGCCAGGAGTCATGCATGCCTCAGATCAGGGCTGACGAAATCAGCAAGATTATCCGTGAGCAGATCGAGCATTTCGATCGCACCGTCACGGTGGACGAAGTAGGCACGGTGATGTCGGTGGGAGACGGCGTGGCCCGCATCCACGGCCTCGACCGGGTCATGGCGGGAGAGCTGCTGGAGTTGCCTCACGACGTGGCTGGCCTGGCCTTGAACCTGGAAGAGGACCAGGTGAGCGCCGTGCTCCTGGGCGAGTACACCCAGATCGAGGAAGGCGACACGGTCAAGCGCACGAGCCGCATCATGTCCGTGCCCGTCAGCGAGGCCATGTTGGGCCGGGTGGTGGACTCCCTCGGCCGCCCGCTGGACGACAAAGGTCCGATCGTCGCCGAGCAATTTAATCCGATCGAGCGCATCGCCCCGGGCGTGATCGACCGCCACCCCGTCCGGGAGCCGTTGCAGACCGGCATCAAGGCGATCGACGCCATGATCCCGATCGGGCGCGGACAGCGCGAGCTGATCATCGGCGACCGCCAGACCGGCAAGACCGCCATCGCGCTGGACACCATCATCAACCAGCGGGGCGGCGACGTCATCTGCATCTACGTGGCGATCGGCCAGAAGCGTTCCACCGTGGCCCAGGTGGTGAAGACCCTGGAGCAGTACGACGCTCTGAAATACAGCATCGTGGTGGCGGCGACCTCCTCCGATCCGGCGCCCATGCAGTACATCGCGCCCTACGCCGGCTGCGCCATCGGCGAGTTCTTCCGCGACCGCGGCCAGCATGCGCTCTGCATTTACGACGACCTTTCGAAGCACGCCGTATCGTACCGCGAGATCTCGCTGCTGCTGCGCCGGCCGCCGGGACGCGAAGCGTACCCGGGCGACGTGTTCTATCTGCACTCCCGGCTGCTGGAACGCGCCGCCAAGCTCAGCAAGGATCTCGGCGAAGGCTCGCTCACCGCGCTGCCCATCATCGAGACCCAGGCCGGCGACGTCTCCGCCTACATTCCGACCAACGTGATTTCCATTACCGACGGCCAGATCTACCTCGAAACCGACCTCTTTAATACCGGCATCCGGCCGGCCGTGAACGTGGGAATCTCGGTGTCGCGCGTAGGCGGCAACGCCCAGATCAAGGCCATGAAGCAGGTGGCCGGAACGCTGCGGCTCGAGATGGCCCAGTTCCGCGAGTTGGCGGCCTTCGCCCAGTTCGGCAGCGACCTGGACAAGACAACCATGGCGCAGCTCAATCGCGGCCGGCGGCTCACCGAGGTCCTCAAGCAGGGCCAGTATCAGCCGCAGCCGGTTGAAAAGCAGGTGATCTCGATCTTTGCCGGAACCGGCGGCTACCTGGATGACCTGCCGGCGGAAGAGGTCGGACTTTTTGAAGAGAAGCTTTACGAATTCCTGGATGCGGTGCACCCTTCGGTACCCGCCCAGCTGCGGGAGAAGCGCCAGCTCGATGACGCCCTGCGGACGGAACTGCGCCGGGTGCTCGACGAGTTTAAGGCCAAGTTTGTGGCCGACCGGAAGGCGATGGCGGCGTCCACCAAGGCTTAGTGTGAAAATCGAAATTCGAATATCGAAACTCGATGGGCCCGCTTAGGAACCGGCTCCCGGCCCGGAGCTTTCGAGTGGCGACCTTCGGACTTCGAATCCCCATATGGCCAATATCCTCGACCTTCGGCGCCGCATCCGCTCAGTAAGAAGCACGCGGCAGATCACCCGCGCCATGAAGATGGTGGCGGGCGCGCGCCTGCGGCGGGCTCAGGAGCGGGTGGTCGCGGCGCGGCCCTACGCCAACGAGATTCGCGCCATGCTGTCCAGCGTGGTTTCGCGCCTCGATCCCACCGCCCAAGGCGTTAATCCGCTGCTGGCGGTGCGGCCGGTGAAGAGGCTGCTGCTGGTGCTGATCACCGCCGACCGGGGCCTGTGCGGGGCCTTCAACTCCAACCTGATCCGGGCCACCCACGCTTATTTGGAAGAGCACTCCAACCTGCAGATTTCGCTGATCACGGCAGGCAACAAGGGCCGCGATCACTTTCGCAAGGCGCGGGCCAACATCGTCAGCGAACACCTGAACGTGTTTGCCAAACTTGAGTTCTCGCACGCTCAGGCCATCGCCAAGGAGATTATCGAGGCTTACGCCGACGAGACCGTCGACGCCGTCGATTTTCTTTACAACGAGTTCAAGTCTGTCCTGACTCAGAAATTGACGGTCGAGAGGTTCCTGCCGGTCGTCCCCGGAAAAGCGCCCGAGGGACATTCCCTGGTGGACTACATTTACGAGCAGCCGCCGGCGGAGATCTTCGGCCGGCTCCTGCCGCGCTACGTGGAGAGCCAGGTCTACCGGGCGTTGCTCGAATCGCAGGCCGCGGAACTGGCAGCTAAGACCACCGCCATGGACGCCGCCACACGGAACGCGTCCGACATGATCGACTCGCTGACCCTGTACATGAACCGGGTGCGGCAGGCCGCTATCACCAAGGAGATCATCGAGATTGTTAGCGGGGCGGCCGCGCAGGAGGAGTGAACGGCTGGCTTCCGGCGGTGCGACAGGGCGCCGATGGACAATGATCGGGAAGGGAAGAGTGATGAGCGAGCAAAAAGTTGGGCAGATCGTCGAAGTCATCGGCCCGGTGGTGGTAGTGGCCTTCGAAGAGGGTCATCTGCCCGCGATCTACAACGCCCTCCGCATTGTGTCGGATGGTTTTGACGTGCCGAATCCTATCAGTGTCATTGCCGAAGTGGAGCAGCACCTGGGCGAGGGCCGGGTGAAAGCGGTCGCCATGGAGGCTACCGAAGGTATGGTGCGCGGCATGAAAGCGATCGACACGGGCGAGCCCATTACGGTGCCGGTCGGCCAGGCGACGCTGGGCCGGGTGATGAATGTCATCGGCGAGCCGGTGGACAAGCTCGGGCCGATCGTCTCCGAGACCCGCTTTCCTATCCATCGGGAAGCTCCGCCGCTGGAGGATCAGAACACCAACCTGGAGACGTTCGAGACCGGCATCAAGGTGATCGATCTGCTCGAACCCTACCTGAAGGGGGGAAAGACGGGCCTCTTCGGCGGCGCCGGGGTCGGCAAGACCGTAATCATCCAGGAGCTGATCAACAACGTGGCCATGAAACATGGCGGCGTGTCGGTGTTCGCCGGCGTGGGGGAGCGCACGCGCGAGGGGAACGATCTCTGGATCGAAATGACCGAGTCGGGCGTTATTTCGCCTGGCCATCCAGAAAAGTCCAAGGCGGCGCTGATCTACGGGCAAATGACCGAACCGCCGGGCGCCCGGCTGCGGGTGGGTCTCAGCGGGCTGACGGTGGCGGAATACTTCCGCGATGTCGAAGGCAAAGACGTTCTCCTCTTCATCGACAACATTTTCCGGTTTACGCAAGCGGGCTCGGAGGTCTCGGCCCTCCTGGGGCGCATGCCCTCCGCCGTCGGCTATCAACCGAATCTGTCGACCGAGATGGGCGAACTGCAGGAGCGGATCACTTCGACCAAGAAAGGTTCGGTGACCTCGGTGCAGGCCATTTACGTGCCGGCCGATGATCTTACCGACCCCGCGCCGGCCACCGCTTTTGCGCACCTTGACGCTACCACCGTGCTCTCGCGCCAGATCGTGGAGCTTGGCATCTACCCGGCGGTGGACCCGCTGGCCTCAACTTCGCGCGTGCTCGATCCCCGCATTGTGGGCGAAGAGCACTACAACGTGGCCCGGTCGGTCCAGTCCGTCCTGCAAAAATACAAAGACCTGCAGGACATCATCGCTATTCTCGGTATCGACGAGCTCTCGGACGAAGACAAGCTTACGGTGGCGCGGGCGCGGAAGATTCAGCGGTTCCTGTCGCAGCCATTCTTTGTGGCGCAGCAGTTCACCGGTCTCGAAGGCAAGTACGTCAAGCTGGAAGACAGTATCCAGGGCTTTAAGGAACTGGTGGCCGGCAAGTACGACGACATCCCGGAGCAGGCTTTCTACATGGTGGGGACGATCGACGAGGCGATGGAGAAGGCAGAAAAACTCAAGGCGGCAGCCTGAGGGAAGCTGAGAGTTTGAATGGGTGATGCGCGCAGACTTGAGCCGGGTGGAGCGTCCTCGAGTCGCTCCCCTGGAATGATCGTATGGCTGAAGCCAAGATAGAACAGATTCACCTCGAGATTGTCACCCCGGACCGTGTGATGGTCCGCGACCCGGTGCTGTCCGTGTCGTTGCCCGGCCGCAACGGGTACCTGGGTGTGCTTCCAGGTCACGCGCCGCTGCTTTCCGAGCTGAAGCCGGGCGAGTTGTCGTTTGCGCAAGGTAGGACCACGTACTATCTGTGCGTGAACTCGGGTTTCGCCGAGGTTCTTCAGCACCGCGTGACCGTCTTGGTGGAAAACTCGGAGCGGCCCGAGGAGATCGACGTCGAACGCGCGCAAAGAGCCCGCCAGCGCGCTGAGGAGCGCCTTCGAAGGGCGGGGGCCGGCGATGCCGAGATCGACGCTTTTCGGGCGCAAGCCGCCCTCGGGCGCGCCATGGCCCGCCTTGAAGTGGCGGAGCGCGCTCGCGAGGCTGGAGCGGGGTCTTGAGAACTGAAACACGGTCGGGCAGCGACGGTGAGGCGGGGACCGGGACCGTACGGATGTACACCACCGTCTGGTGCCCCGATTGTCACCGCGCCAAAGCCTTCCTGAAACAGCGGGGCGTGGCTTTTGAAGAGATCAACATCGAGCACGCCGAGGGCGCAGCGGACTTCGTGCTAAATGCCAATGAGGGCAAGCGACGCGTGCCCACCTTCGAAGTGAACGGCCGCACCTTTCACTGCTCACCCTACGATCCCAAGAAGCTCACCCGCGAGCTGAGTCTCGACTAGGCAAGGGCCGCGACCCTCTGCGCGCCGCGACCCGCAGATATGTGCATACGACTCCGGATCAGGCGGCCCAGAAGCGAAAGGGCCACCCCCTAGGGGATGGCCCTGAGTCTAGTGCAGCCGACCAGCGCGTTACTTGCTGGTTGACTTGGCGCTGGTCGTGGAAGCCTTGTGCGTTCCCTTCGTGCTCTTTTTGTTCGTGTGGTGCTTGGCGGGCGTCTTGCTACTCATGGTCTGGCCTTGAGTCTGCCCCTTGGGCGCCGTGGCGCCAAACAGGGGAGCCGCAAGTGAGGCCGCGAGCGCGAGAGTGGCGAGACTGATTACAATTCTTTTCATGGCTGTATAATCCTCGTCAATTTGAATTTGACTGCCGCAACAACTTTAGCACGGCTCGAGCCAAAGTCCTCCGAATCACAGAAGCCGCACGCCATCAAGGAATTGACTGTCTCGCCGGTCGGCGCTGGGCTGATTCAGAGGGGAGCCGGGTGCACCAGTTGGTGCGGCGGACACCAAGCGGTGTGGCCGGAGGCTCGAGACGCATCCCGTTAACCCAGGGTCGGTCGCATAGCGCGCTGGGAGCGCATATACTGCAAAGATGGTCCTGGTCATTGATAACTACGATTCTTTTACCTACAACCTCGCTCAGTATTTGAGCGAGCTGGGGGCCACGGTGGAGGTGCGCCGCAACGACCAGGTCACCCTCGGCGAAATTGCCGAGCTCTCGCCGGGCCGCATCGTGATCTCGCCAGGCCCGAAAACGCCCCGCGAGGCCGGCATCTGCCTCGATCTCATCCGCCACTTCGCCGGACGCTTCCCCATTCTCGGCGTGTGTCTCGGACACCAGGCGATCGGAGAAGCTTTCGGCGGCCGGGTGATTCGCGCGCCCGAGATCATGCACGGAAAGATCAGCTCTATCAGCCACGACGGCCGCACCGTATTCGCCGCCCTGCCCAACCCCTTTCCCGCCACTCGATACCACTCGCTGATTGTGGAACGTGAGAGCCTGCCGGATTGCCTCGAAGTCTCAGCCACATCGCCCAACGGCCTTATTATGGGCCTCCGCCACCGCGACCTGAACGTCGAAGGCGTGCAATTCCACCCTGAGTCCATCATGACCTCGCCCGGAAAGCAGCTTCTTGAGAATTTTCTGCGGCTCTGAGTGCTGCCCAGCGAAAGACGAGTAGACTACCTGGTAGCGTGAGTCACTTGCCGACCTCGACGAGTGCGAGGGCGTGCGGAGCCAGCGTCAGGGTTACCGAAGGCGAATCGCCTCGCGTCAGGGACAGGGTCTCGGCGGGGGAAAGTTGCGCGGCCTCGCGCAATTGCCGCTGCTCCTCGCGGCTGGGAAAGTCCGGCGCGCCCATCGTCCTCCACGCTGTCAGGGCCGAGCCATGCGTCGCGTCGACCGTTCGCAGGCGGGCGCGACGCTGGCGAGGAAGGCCTTGAAACGTCAGCGTCACCTGCACCGGTGAGCCTTCCGCTTCGGGCGGGGCGTAGTTCCACACGGCAAGCACCAGGGCGCCGTCGGCCCGCTCAGTCGCCAGCACGCGCGGCGAGTTGACCGGCAGGCGCCGGTCGCCCAGGTCGTGCAGCAGCTTGAAGGCGTTGAAGGAGGCTTTGGGAATGTTGCCGGCCGCGATCAAGCCGTATCCTCCGTAGAAGGGACGCTTCACCACACCCTGCTCCTCGAAGACATCCGAGAAGGACCAATAGGACATGATGTCGACCAGGCCGGCGCAGCGGCTAATGGTATAGGCTAGCCATGGGCCCATGAAAGGCGAGTCGGTGACCGCCACCTGGTTATCGTAAGCGGCGTTGTACTCGGAGAAGATGACGGGCAGGTCCGGCTTGGCCGAAGCCTTGACCTGGTCGTGAACCTTCTGGACGGCCCGCGGCACCATCTGGTCGCGCGGGATGGCCTCGGAAGTTCCGAAGACGTCCTGCGAGGTGTCGTTACCGTAGACGTGAGTTGAGACAAAGTCCACCGGGATGTTGGCGTCGGCACAGTGTTTAATGAAGCGATCCACCCAAGCGGCCTGGGCCGTGGAGGGACCGCCGACGCGCAGCCTCGGGCTGACACGTTTGATGGCACGCGCGGACTCGTCGTAGAGCTGATAATAAGTCGTTTCTTTAGGTTCGCCGGACCAGAAGCCGATGTTAGGTTCGTTCCAGACCTCGAAATACCAGGTGGCGACCTCCTCGATTCCGTATCGCGTCACCAGGTGCCGGACAAAAGCTTCGACCAGGTCTCCCCAGCGGCTCCAGTCCTTGGGCGGCGAGTTGTTGGGGTGATACCAGAAGGGAAACAGAGTCGGCGTGCTGGCGAGTTGCTGGGGCATAAAACTCAACTCCACAAAAGGTCGTACCCCGTTTTCGAGAAGCCCGTCATAAATCTGATCGACGTAGGAGAAGTTGTAAGCGGGCCGGCCTTGGCTGTCTTCGCCGTAAAGGCCCACTTCGTCGTCCAAGATGGCATGAAAGCGGAGGTATTCGAAGCCGGTTGCTTGCTTGACGGCGCGCAGATCCCGCCGGTAGCTGTCGCGCAGAGAGAGGATGGCGCGGCCGGAGCCGAACATGCGCTCCCAATAATGGGGGAAGGCCGTGGTTGGCGCTTGAGCGTCGATCTGGATGGTTTCGCTCGACCGAGGCGAAGCCTGCGATCTCGCCACGGGCGCGGCCAGCGCCGTGCCCCACAGCAGCAAGTTGACGATCAGGATAGGTCGCTTCATGATTCCTCCCCTGAGGCGAGCCGTGTTCCAACCCCGTGCGGGACGGCGAAGTGATCCCGGATGGCCGCCACCAGCCCCGGGATGGTGGATTCCTCCGCTTCCACGACCACCTCGAAGCCTGATTGACGCGCGGTTTCCGAGGTTACGGGTCCGATTGACGCCGCCCTCACCGTGCCGGGCGCCAGCAACGGCTGCTCCTCGAGCAGACGGGCGAAGTTGACCGCCGTCGAGGAGCTCGTGAACGTGACCAAGTCCGGCGGGGGAGCGAGCAGACGTTCGAGCGCTCCCGGCGGCAGGGTAGGGAGCGCCGTCTGGTAAGCTTCCACGACTTCAACGCGCGCGCCCCGCTCACCGAGGACGCGAGGCACCAGATCACGCGCCACTCGGGCGCGGGGAATCAGGAACGACCTTCCCCGCACATCCCGCCCTTCGAGCGACTCGATCAGCCCTTCGGCTCGATAAGCCTTGGGAACAAAGTCCACGCGTACTCCCGCTTGTGCGAGTGCGGCGGCCGTGGCGGGACCGATGGCCCCTACTTCGAGCCGGGCCAGGTCGGCGGGACCCATACCGCGGGCTCGCAGGCGCTCCAGCAGCTTCCGGACGCCGTTCACCGAAGTCAAGATCAGGAAGTCAAACTCGGACAAGCGGGCGAGCGCCTGGTCGAGCGGCTCCCAGGAATCAGGGTCACGAATCTCGATGGTGGGAATCTCCACCACTTCGGCTCCCAGATCCTCGAGCGGCTGGCGCAGCGCGCTCGTCTGAGCGCGAGCGCGGGTGATGGCGATGCGCTTTCCGGCCAGCGGTCGCGCGCTCACGCCGCCTCCAGAATCTGGCGCGCTCCCCTACGGAGCAGATCTTCAGCCAGAGCGGCGCCCAGGGCTTCGGGATCGGAGGCCGGACCGGAGAGCTGACTCCGGACCAGGCAGCTGCCGTCGGGGCTGGCAACCACGCCCGCCAGAGAGAGAACCTCCCCGGAAGACGTGGCGTGACCCGCAATCGGTACGGCGCAGCCCCCGCCCAGGCGCTTCAGCAGCGCCCGCTCGGCGCGCACGGCCCGGTGCGCGGCCGGATCGTCGAGCGGCCGGACGGCCGCAAGGACAGGCTCGTCGCCCTGCCGGGCCTCGATGGCCAGCGCGCCCTGACCGACGGCGGGGCAGAGCTGGTCGGTGGGAAAGCACTCGCGGATCCTCGTCTCGAATCCCAGCCTGATCAGACCGGCCGCGGCCAGCACCAGCGCATCGCACCGGCCTTGCCCCAGCTTGCGCAGCCGCGTGTCGACATTGCCGCGCATCGGGACCATTTCGAGATCGGGCCGCAGGTGGCGCAATTGCGATTGCCGCCTCACAGAGCTGGTTCCGACTCGGGCCCCGCCTGGCAGATCGGCGAAGGTGGCGCCGTCCCGCGAGACCAGCGCGTCGCGAGCGTCCTCGCGGGGCGGAATCGCAGCCAGTGTCAGGCCGGGTGTCTGTTCGGCGGGTAGGTCCTTGAGACTGTGGACCGCCAGGTGAATGGAGCCGTCGAGCAACGCCTGCTCGATCTCCTTAATAAAGAGACCCTTCACCCCGGAGCTCTCAAGTGGAACTTGGGTCATGATGTCGCCACTGGTGCGGATCACCCGAATCTCGATTTCGCGCCCGCCGGCCACCAGGCGGTCGCGTACCCAGTTTGCCTGCCACAGGGCGAGCGCGCTGCCTCGGGATCCGATGACGAGTTTCATCTCAGTCGGTTGCCAGGCGCATCCTCAGTCATTCACCCCGAAGATCCGGCGGACGAGTTGCACGAAGGCGCCGTGTTCGGGATTGCCCGCGCCGCTCTTCATCTGGGTGATGGGCTCGTGCAAGATCTTGTTGAGCATTCCCCGCGTAAGCGCCTCCACCGCCTCACGTTGCTGATCGCTCAGGTCGCCTAGCCGTCCCCGGAAGCGCTCGATCTCCGCCTTGCGGATGCGCTCCAGCCGCTGCTCGAGGGCCACGATGGTAGGCGCCAGCTCCTTGTGCGCGAGGCGGCGCATGGTGCGGTCCACCTCCTGCTCGACGATCTGTTCGGCCCAGACGGCTTCGCGCTCCCGCTGCTTGCGATTGGCGGCCACCACCTGCTCGAGATCGTCGATATCGTAGACAAAGCAGTTGTCGAGCTCGTTGACGGCCGGATCGACGTCCCGGGGCACGGCGATGTCGACGAAAAACATCGGCCGCTGCTTGCGCCCGATCAGGAGCCGCTCGGCATGCTCGCGGGTGATCAGATAGCCGGGCGAGCCGGTGGAACTGATTACGATGTCGGCCTGGCCGAGGCGATCGAAGAGGGTGTCGAAAGGGACGGCGGCGCCTTTAAAGGCAGCGGCCAGTTCAGCGGCCCGATCGTAAGTGCGATTTGCCACCAGAATGGACCTGGCTCCGCCCGAGACCAAGTGGCGGGCGGCGAGCTCGCTCATCTTGCCCGCGCCCAGAATGAAGACGGTCTTGCCTTCGAGGCTTCCGAAGATCTTGCGGGCCAGCTCCACGGCCGCGTACGAAACCGAGACGGCCGACGCGCCCAACCCTGTCTCGCGCCGCACCCGGCGTCCAACCGCCAGCGCCTGCTCGCTGATCTCCTGGAGCACACCGTTGAGCGCTCCGGCCTCAATGGCGGTCTGATAGGCCTGCTTGAACTGCCCTAGAATCTGGGGTTCGCCCAGAATCATTGAATCCAGACTTGAAGCCACGCGAAACAGGTGGCGGACCACCTCGCGTCCGCGGAGCCAGTAAAGGTGTTGCTCGTAAGCGCTCAGATCACAACGGTGATAGGCGGCCAGGAAGCGGCGTACCCACGCCTCCGCCTCCACACCCTCGTCGGCCATGGCGGCCAAGTCGGTACGATTGCAAGTGGAAAGGATCAGTCCTTCGCGGATTCCTCGAGCCGCGACCAGATCCTCCAAGGCGGCGCGCAGCCGGGACTCGCTGATGTTCATGCGCTCCCGGACTTCCACGGGAGCTGTGCGGTGACTGATTCCGACCAGGATGAGGTTCATGCCGTCAAGCTCACGCCGAACAAAGCCTTCCTGTCAGCGGGGCCGACCGTTTGCCCCGTCACGCTCATTAAGACGCCTCACAATGCTTCGAGGTTGAGCGCCACAAGCTCCGGCGACGCGCCCGACCGGACCACAACTCACGGCTTCGGCAGGAATCCGTGCTGCTCGCTCAGAAAGCTCATGCCCAGAAAGGTGAGCATCACGGCGGCGAAGCCGAAGATGGCGCCGTAGGCCGAGCGCCGTCCGCGCCAGCTTCCGCTGACGCGGGTGGAAAACAGGGTCAAGTAAATCAGCCAGGTAACGAGCGTGGCCACGATCTTGGGGTCGAACTCCCACGGTCCCTGCCAGGTGCGGCTGGCCCACACAAAGCCGGTGAGCAGACCCACGGCCAGAAAGAGATTGCCCACCAGCAGCGAGCGGTAGTAAAGCAGATCGCACTCCTCGAGCGAGGGCAACCGGTAGCGGCCGAGAGGCCGCTTCGACTTCAGAGCGCTCTCTTGGATCAGGTACATCACGCCGGCCACAAAGGTCAGGAAGAAACCGGTGTACCCGAAGATCATGGACGCGATGTGGACTCCCAGCCAGCCGCCGCGGAATCCTGCCGAGTGGAACGACGGGCCCGGATGCAGCGCGGCGATCAGCGCCAGCAGAAATACAAAGGGCGGCATGAAGAGTCCCAGCGATGCGATGCGGTAGCGTAGATAGACCAGGAAGAAGGCCAGAGTCACGCTGAAGGCGAAGAAGGAGACGGCGGCGCGGACGTCCGTGACCGGCAGATGATGCAGTTGCGCCGCGGCCTGCTCCAACGAGACACCGTGCAGGGCCAGGCCGCAGGCGAGGGCGACCAGCGCCGCCCGGGGAAGAGCAGGGCGGCGATGCACTACCGACGGCAAGGTGAGGATAACGCCCAGACCATAAAGCCCGAGCGCGGCCCAGAGCAGCATGACAGGAATCGAGGCTTCGGACCGGCCAGTGCCAGCCCGCCGTGGCAAGCCTCGCGATTTAGTATAGCATCCGGCCGCACGCGAAGGTCGGCGCGCCGACACCCGCAACGCAAGCGGGAGGTTGAACCCGGAAAGGAGTCAGCCCCCGCTAAGGTCCGCCCGGCACGGCTTGCGGACCCCTCAAAAATCGGCCCAAAGGCAAGACGCTTGGCACCGTCTTGCCGAAAATCGGTGTCCGAAACAGACCTATCTAGCTTGTTAATCAAGCAGATGCTGGGTTTATTGTGGAAGTGTATTTATTTTCAATAACATCCTGGGATTCTGCGAATTCCAAAAATGGTATCTCCTTTATTTTCTGCAAGTCGCTGGGTTCGTTCGTTCATTTTTCAAATTTTTCCCGTGGTGCGCATCGAAACAGCTTCAACTTGACGGCCCTTGACACCGGACTATCGGCATGCTATAATAACTAAAGGGGATTTGTTGCGCAGCCTCTTAGAGCGTTCTGTGCGCCCCTGAGACACACCGGGAGCTCCGGCCGCACGAGTGTGAGTAACCGGGAAAGGAGCTTGGAGATGACCACTGGAATCACCGCCCAAGTCACCGCCAGCTTTCCGCAGAGGCTCTACCTGATGCAGCTCTCGACCGCGACCGTACCCGTCCCCAGTGGAACGCTGGAGATGGTCTCCGGCTGCTATCTCGTGGAGACCGGCGACGGGAAGCGCATCCTGATCGACAGCGGCTACCCGCCCGACCTGCCCCCGTCGGCCGGGATGCCTCCAGCCGAAAATCAGAAGAACGTGATCGAGCACCTGGCGAGTCTTGGTTTGCATCCGGACGACATCGATTTTCTGGTCTGCAGCCACTTCGACGTCGATCACGCGGGCCGTCACGACGCCTTTGCCCGGGCGGAACTGATCGTCCAGCGGCAACACTACACACAGGCTCGCGGCGGACACCCGAGGTTTACGGCGGCGCGCGCCCATTGGGATCACCCGGCCTTGCGTTACCGCCTGCTGGACGGCGATGCCGAGTTGCTGCCCGGCCTGACGCTGCTCGAGACCAGCGGCCATGTGCTGGGGCATCAGTCGGTGCTGGTGCAGCTGCCGAAAAGCGGTCCCATCCTGCTGGCGATCGACGCAGTCATGATGCGGCGCTCTTTTGTCCCTGATCGCAAGGCCTCGCCGTTCGACGAAGACGAACAACAATTGCGCGCCAGCACGCAAAAGCTCCTGGCCCTGGTGGAGCGCGAACACGTCCCGCTGGTGCTCTTTGGTCACGACGGAGAGCAGTGGAAGACGCTCAAGAAGGCCCCGGCGTACTACGACTGAAGCTCGCTCCTATCCCTGACCGTCGTGACCAAGCGGCCGCCCCGCAATACGTCTCACCCTGTCAGACACCTTTGAAGATTACAGAACGCAGTGACGGTTGGCTCGTGTTCGTCACGGCTGGCTGTGTTTTGGATCACGGCCGGATGCGGCCCGGTCTGTTATGGGTATCTGCAAGGAGCAGATCCGGGGACGTCCCGTGCAGGCCCGAGCCCGCCTTTCCAACCCGCCTTTTGATTGTCTATCCGCAGCAGCGGAGCGGCGCCGGCGCTCCAGCCAATTTACCCGCCTCAGACTGGCCCTTCGGGGGCACAGGCAGGGATTCTGTGGACTCGCGCTTCTAATCTCTCTGTGCATGCCGATGCTAGGCTGCGGAGGGGCGGCAGAGGCTGTCGAGCCCAGTCGATCAACTCAGCAGCCTGAGCTCTCCGGGGCGTGGGTCACCTATGTGCGGGCGCAGGCGCACCCCCTGCAATCGATCGATCCCGCCGACGAGGATTATTCCGATCTGGCCTTCCTGGCGCCACTCCTCAAGGGGAGAACGATCGTCGAGCTCGGGGAGAGCTGCCACGGCGTGGCCGAGTTCAGCCAAGCCAAGATCCGGCTCATCAAGTACCTCCACGAGCAGTTGGGGTACGATGTCGTGGCTTTTGAATCGTCCATCCTGAGCACTTACCTGGCGAACGAGCGAGCCAGCCAGGTGATCCCCACGGCCTTCATGGAAGATTCCATCCCTCCCATCTGGTACACGACCGATGTGGTCAGGCTTTTCTCTTACATCCAGTCCACCCAAGGCACCGCCCATCCGCTCCTCCTGGCTGGATTCGACGTCCAGCTGACGTCGAGCTACGAGGCCCAGGCCCGGCCGGGGATTTTCAAGGAAGTCGTGGGTCAAGTGGACGCTGCCTATGCTCAGCAGGTGTATGAGCTGGATCAGGCGTTCGTGACCGGCAGCTACCACGACCACTATATTCTGGCGAACTACGGCAAGCTCAAGCCAGCCTACCAGGCCCTGACGAGCTTTCTAGATGCCCATATGGCTCAGATTCAGGACGCCTATCCCACTCGTCCTTTATTCCCCGTCGTCGTTCGGCAGGCGGCTTGGAGCACCGGGGTCTACCTGGACGAGCTGTACGATTCGGCGTCCAATGACCAGGCCGCCGCTACCAACGTTCGCGACGCGGGGATGGCCACGAACCTGGAATTGCTGGTCGACAAGCTGTATTCGGGAAAAAAGATCATGGTGTGGGCCCATAACGGACACCTCGTGCACAACGCCAGGTCCGTGCCTGGATGGAGTGGTTGGAACAGTATGGGCTCCTTCATCTTTAAGAAGTATGGACCGGCAGCGTATACGCTGGGGCTCTACATGTACCAGGGCTCCGCCGCCAATAACGATGGAAACTTCTTCACCATACCGCCCGCTCCAGATTACAGCATGGAGGGACTGCTGCACGCTGCGGGCAATCCCTACATTTTTACAGACCTCTCGGAGGTTGCAAAGCCGGACGAAGGTACGGCCTGGATGTTTGAGAACCTTCCCATCCGCGATTGGGGCGTCGACAATTCCAGCATGATTCTCAAAGATGAGTACGATGGTCTCCTGCAGATTGAGACGGTCCACCCTCCCAGCTACACGAACTAACTCTGGAACATGGTTTGAGCACAGGCGCCCGGTGGGGCCGATATATTCGCGACCGCCTCGCCGCCGGGGGGCGGCGGCATTCTGAACTGGGGGATCCACCGTCCCATCCGAGCGCCGCTGCCGTGCTACGAGCTTTCGTCGGCCGAGGGACCGTAGATGGCCGGCACCGGCACGTCGTTAAGCCGCAGGTAGACGCCCAGCTGAGCCCTGTGATGGATGGTGTGATTCAGGACCCAGTTGCGGAAGACCGAGAGCCGAGGGTGGGTGAAAATGGTCTTGCCGCCCGACAGCAATGACCATGGCTGGCTGAGCTTCTCCTCGGCGGTCCCCGCCAGCAGAGCCCGGCCGGCTTTGACGTTCTTGTCGAAGAGATCCAACACTTCCTGGTGAGAGCTGACGAAGGCGGGCGCGGAAGAAGACCGGCCCGGCGCTGCCAGATCCAGGGAGTCCAACTCCAAGGTCGTCGAAGCGTAGCTCGGGATCTCGGCGAGGTGGGTTGCGAGACGGCCGAGGGTCATGGATTTGGGGTGGGGTTGCCAGCCGAGACGATCGTCCGGCACGCGTTCCAGGGATTTGCGGGTCTTCGCCATCTCCTCATCGAATTCTTCAAGTAACGCTTGAATCATGCTTCCTTCCCCCTCGGTGCAAATTCCAGTTGGAGCACGCGGCCGCGATGCGGACCTAGGGTTCCGCGTCACGGCTTGAACATCTTGCCTGCCATGGTGACCGGCAAGCTGCGCGGCAAGAAGCGCTGAACGAAGACGGTCATCTTGTTGACGACGCCTGAGGTCACTAGCCCTCCGCCGGCATCGAGCCTCCTCAGTCCGTCTGCCACCACCCTCTCCGGGGTCAGGAGCCCGCCCAGGAACTTCGGCCGCTCGTAGCCGCTGGCCTGGAAGAAGTTTGTCTTGGTGCCGCCCGGGCAGAGCGTGACCACGCGGACCCCGTAGGGCTTCAGTTCGTCCTCCAGGCCCATCGAAAAGCTGTAAACGAAGGCTTTGGTGGCGGCGTAAAGCGTGATGTAGGGAACGGGCTGGAAGGCGGCCGTCGAAGCGACGTTAATCACCGCACCCTGCCGCCGCTCCATCATGGGCCGGACCAGGAAATGGGTCAGCTCCACCAGGGAGGCGACATTGACGGCCAGCATCTCGGCCTGACGCGGGAGCGGCAGCTGGGCGAACTCGCCTTGCGCGCCGAATCCCGCGTTGTTGATCAGCAGATCGATCGCCAGGCCCCGGCCGGCCAGCTGGCCTGAAAGTTCGGCCGCCGCTCCAGTAGCCGCCAGGTCGATGGCCATGGACTCGGCCAGAATGCCGTGCTGCCCGCGCAGTTCGGCGGCAAGCGCCTGAAGACGTTCCGCGGAGCGCGAGACGAGCACCAGGTTATGCTTTCGCTCTGCCAAGGCGTGCGCAAAGCATTCGCCGATTCCGCTGGACGCTCCGGTGATCAGGGAGTAGGTTTCCGCCATCGGTAGCTCGAGTATAGGCCCCGGACATCGCGGCCCGAAGCGAAAAATCGAGTCGCCGGGCCGCTGGATTCAACCTTCCGCAATTCTACCTGGATTCAATGATCCGAGCGCCCGGTGTACTCCCGGTTCACATTGCGCTTGCCACGCGCCATCAAGTTTCGGGCCGCAGACTCGGAGGCAATCCCGCCGCGGGCGCCCAGAGCCGTCGAGTTCAGAGCCGCCAGGGCGTTGGAAAACTCCAAGCTCTCCTTGAGGTTCCAACCTTTAACCAGCGCGTAAATAAAGCCCCCGTGAAAGATATCGCCCGCTCCGGTCGTGTCCACCGGCTCGATGTGGAATCCCGGGGAGTAAGTGAAGCGTCCTTCGGAGAGCACCAAGGCGCCGTCGCGGCCGAGGGTCACGCCCACCAGGCGGGCTCGGGATTCGTCCGCCATTCGCTCCAGGGCACGGAAAGGGTCGCGCTCGCCGGTGGCGGGAGCGATGAAGTCGGAAGAGGCGATGAGATAGTCGATCAGGGGCAGGAGGCGCTCGATTCCCGGGAAAACGGCGTCCAGGTCAGCGACCACCGGGATGCCGGCTTTGCGGGCCAGAGCGGCGGTGCGAAGACTGGCTCTCAGGTCGGTGGCGTCGAGATGGACGGCCTTGGCTCCGGCCAGAGCCTCCGGCCGGATCGAGGCGGGCTCGAGCGCCAGGCGCGGATCACGCTCCCACAGAACCACGCGCTCGCCGGTCGTGCTGTCGAGAATGATCTGGGAGACCCGGCTGCGGGCTCCTCGAATCTTCCGGAAGTAGGTAAGGTCGAGCTTTTCGCGCCGCAGGCTGGCAAGCTGAAATCGGCCGTTCTCGTCATCGCCGACCGAACCGAGATAACGCGCCCGGAGACCTAGCCGCCGGCAGGCGACCAGCGCCGTGGCCACTGAGCCGCCAGCCTCCCGGGTCAGGGCGTCGATACGCTCCTTGCCTCCAGGGGAAGGGAACACCCCCACCCGCATAACAATGTCGGTGGCGTTCTCCCCGACGCCCACCACGCCGATCTTCCCTTCGCTCAATCCTGCCTCCACGCCCGGTTCATCGCCGTCAGTTGCCTTGGGGACGACGCGCTACTGTACAGGCCCGGACGGGTCGGACGCAACCCCTTCGGGCTCAAATGGGGAGCCCAGGGCAGCGCTGGGCGCGCTGGGCACGGGCAAGCCAGGCGCCATCCACAGGCGCGTCTGATAATTATTTCGGCCTCGCCGCTGCGGTTAACATAACATGATTTGCACCGAATCCTACTGATTTTCCACAGGGTTTGAGGGTTCGGGTGCGCCAGGTCAGCCTCGCGACGATCGACATCGACGCCTCGGCGCCGTTGTGGTAACTTGCCTTTGTCGACGCGCCGACATCCGCCATGCCCCTCGTGGAAACCGAAGCGATCGTGTTGAGAACTTACCGCCTGGCCGAAGCGGACAAGATCGTCTCGCTCCTTACCCGCCAGATGGGGCGGGTGCGGGCAGTCGCTGCGGGGGCGCAGCGCACCAAGTCACGCTACGGCGGCGCGCTCGAGTCGCTGAGCTACGTCCGAATCTGGCTTTACGAGCGCGAGAACCGGGATCTGGGGCGCCTGAACTCGGCAGAGATCATTGAGTCCTTCTTCGACATGCAGAAGGACTATTCCGCCCACTTGGCGGCGCAATACCTGGCGGAGGTGGCGGAGCGGGTGCTGCCGGAGCGGGAGGTGAACGATCGAGTCTTCCGCCTCATGCTGGCTGTGCTCAGGGGACTCAAAAAGGCTGTTCGATCGAACGGCCTGACGGCCGGGCCCGCGCACGGTAGCCGCGGAGGTGCGGCGGACAGCGCGGAGAAGACGGCTGAGGAATCGGCCCCCGGAGCCTCGGTTGCACTTGCGGGCGGAATCGAACGTCCGCTGCTCTATTTTGACTATTGGTTCCTCAAGGTGGCGGGGGTCCTGCCTGACCTCGCTCACTGCGCATCCTGCGGACAACCCTTGCTTGAAGCCTTTTACGGCTCGACCTCCGACGGCCTGTTCTGCTCTGCCTGCCGCAGTTCAGCGACACCCTACAAGTTGGGGCAAGAGGCTTTGGCGGTAGCGGTCCCGCTCCGGGAGTCGTCCCCGGACGCCTGGTTCGCCTTGAGACAGCCGGGAGGACCGGTATCTCAGCTGCGGCGGTTCCTGGAGAAGCTCATCGAATTTCACGCCGAACGGAAGCTCATCACCCGGGAATTGCTGGAGCAGGACGCCGATCTTCTCTAGAGTATTACTTGCTCTATAGCACCGGGTTGTGTCATTCTGACACATACGAAAGGCGCACGACGCAGGAAGTTAATCATTTACTTAAAGTTATTCTGATATATATCTAGTGAAATAAACAGATAGTATCGGTGCCGGAGTGATTGAGGCCGCGATTCAGTCTGGCGATTATGAAGAGTTGGTTTCGGACGGTTGTGGTTTTGGCGTTGGTCGCACTCGTGGTGGCGGTGCTGCGGTACTTCATGAGGGGCTGGATGGAAACCCTCGGTTGGCCCCTCATGGTCGGATCGCTGCTCGCCAGCGTCACCATCGTCTTGCTGGTGGGCTTGGTTGTGATCTTTGCGCGCGAAGGCCGCGATTCAAAGGGTTGGTACCTGCGGGCAGCCGGCTGGTTTGTGCTGCTGACGGCGTGGTGCCAGGCTCTGGTGATAGCAGGGATCGTGATCACCGCTCGCGCGGGTGCCGCAACCTATTACGATGAAATGATGGGAGGTCACCGGACCCTTCCGCCTCTCCAGCACGCCAGCGCGCACGTCGCCGGTTTTTTCGTTGAGGCTGCCCTTGGCCTGATCCTGGGCCTGTTCGTCTACCTGGCCGCCCGCCGAGGTCGCCGTTCCCCTCAGGCTGCGGCCGGCTAGGTCAGTATGCCTCGTGAGCGGGGCAGTTAGAGATGCCAAACTTTCAAGACATGATCGCCGCCCTGAGCCAGTTCTGGGCTCGACAAGGTTGTGTGATCGCCTTGCCGTACGATCTGGAAGTGGGCGCGGGCACCATGTGCCCGGAGACTTTCCTGCGCGTACTGGGCCCCGACCCTTGGCGAGTGGCGTACGTGCAGCCGTCCCGCCGCCCGGCGGACGGCCGTTACGGCGAGAATCCGAACCGGCTGCTCAAGCACACCCAGATGCAGGTGATTCTCAAGCCGCCCCCCGCCGACATTCAGGATGTCTACTTGCAGAGCCTGGAAAATCTCGGCATCCGGCTGCGCGAGCACGACATTCGATTCGAGGAAGACAACTGGGAGGCCCCGACGCTGGGCGCCTGGGGTATCGGCTGGCAGGTGATGCTCGACGGGCTTGAGATCACCCAGTTTACCTATTTTCAGCAGTGCGGTGGATTGGACTTGAGTCCGGTGAGCGTCGAGATTACTTACGGCCTGGAGCGAATCGCCGCCTTTCTCCAGAATGTTCAATCGGTTTATGAGATCAAGTGGAGTAACGATAAGACTTACGGCGACTTAAGACTTGAGGAGGAGCTCGAGCTTTCGGTCTACGATTTCGAGGCGGCCGATCCCGAAACCTGCCGCCGGCTCCTCGACCTCTACGAGGGCGAGGCGCTTAGACTCCTCGCTTCTTACCGCCAACTTAGCAGAGACAAGTCGCAGCGATTCCCCTTGCGTAAAGCTTACGATCTCTGCCTCAAGTGCTCCCACCTGTTCAACATTCTCGATGCCCGGGGCGCCATCAGCGTGACCGAGCGGGTGGCTCTGATTGCGCGCATTCGCAAGATGGCCGTTGAGGTCGCGAGAATTTATGTCGCCCGCCGGCAACCTGCCGAAGCGGCTGAACCCGTCGCGGAGGTTCAGCGCGCATGAGCGAGGCGACGCTTCCGCTGCTGGTCGAGGTCGGCTGCGAGGAGATACCCGCGCGCTTTCTCGCTGACGCCGAATCGCAGTTTGGCGACCGGCTCCTGGCGGCGCTGAACGACTCTCGCCTCATTCCCACCGAAACCGGCGCAGCTCGCCGGCGCCCTGCCCAGACCCTCTCGACTGCGCGCCGGCTGGTTGCTCATGTGCCGGCGCTACTGGCAAGGCAGCCGGATCTCATCGAGGAGGTGACCGGCCCTCCTGCCAAAATCGCGTTCGACGCTGAAGGCAAGCCGACTCGGGCTGCCGAGAGCTTCGCGGGCAAGAATGGTGTCAGGGTTGAAGAATTACTTCAAGTCGAGACACCCAAGGGACTGTACGTAGCGGCCAAAAAGACAACTCCCGGCCAGCCGGCGCTCGAAGCCCTTTCTGCGCTGCTCCCCGCGGCCATCAGGGCGGTCACCTTTCCGAAAAGCATGATCTGGGAGAGCGAGGGTGTGCGCTTCACCCGGCCGATCCGCTGGATTCTTGCCTTGCTCGGGGAAGGAGAGGGCGCGCAGATCGTTCCTTTCGAAGTCGCCGGCGTCGGATCGGGCAACCTCACCTACCGGCACCGACTGGCGCGCAAGCGCCAAGTGGCCGTCACAGGATTCAAGGACTACGCCAGTAGCCTTCGCCGCGGGCAGGTGGAGATCGACCCGGGCAAGCGGCGCAAGCAAGTGCGGCAGGGTATTAAAGCCTTACTTGAGATATCCACGGACAGTGCCGTGGAGCGCACGGCGGAAGGCAATGGCGCTAAGCCCCACCCCAATGGAGATGCCGGTCCGTCGGGAGCGCCGATTCGCCGGCATCTGATCGACGATCCAGCCCTGGAAGATTGGGTGGTTGCGTCCACCGAATGGCCGCGGCCGATCCTAGGCAGTTTTGAGCCGCGATTCCTGGAACTACCGCGCGAGATCCTGATCACGGTCATGCGCGACCATCAGAAATACTTCGCGCTGGAATCGGCGGGCGACACCCCTGGCTCCGGCGCGGCCGAGTCCGAGCTTGCCCCCCAGTTCGTCGCGGTCCTGAATGTCCCGGGCGATCCCGAAGGCATCATCCGGCGCGGCCACGAGCGTGTGCTTACCGCCAGGCTGGAAGACGCCAAATTCTTCTGGCTCGCCGATCAGAAGGTTTCACTGCGTGAGCGGAGGCCGATGCTGGAGCGGGTGACGTATCACGAGAAGCTCGGCAGTTATGCAGATAAGATATTTCGAATGCATGAGATAGCTGAATATGTTTGTGCGGAACTTGATAGATCGGGAAGACTAGGCAGCGACCGCAGGGCGCACGCCTTAAGTGCGGTCGCCGTGTGCAAGTGCGACCTCACCACCCAGATGGTGCAGGAGTTCACCGAGTTGCAGGGAGTGGTGGGTGGTCTCTATGCCAAGTCGCAAGGCGAGCCCGAAGAGGTCTGGCAGGCCATCTATGATCACTACCAGCCCGTCAATCTGGAGAGCGAGAACCCCCGGTCGGCCGTGGGCGCCATCGTCGCGCTAGCCGACAAGCTGGATGCGGTGGTCGCCGGGTTTTCAGTAGGTTTGGAGCCGACGGGTTCGAGCGACCCGTTCGGTCTGCGGCGGGCGGGGAACGGGATCGTCAAGCTGGCGATCGAGAGCTTGCCCGGCCTGAATCTCTATCTGATCGCGAGTCGAGCTTGGGAGTATGCGGCTCAAGTCATCCCTAATCCGATTTCGGCCGAGTCGTGGCCGCGTCTGGAAGGTTTCCTTCGCGAGCGCTTGCATTTCTATCTGAAAGATGTCACGGGTCTGAGCCACGACACCATACGGGCCACCCTCAGTCCAGAGACGGTGATGGATTGGCACACGCCGTCGGCCGTGGCCGCGCGCGCCAAGGGCCTCGAACGAGTTCGCAAGACTGAGGACTTTCTGGCCATTGCGGCGGCCGCTAAGCGGACCCGGAATATCCTGACGAAGTCTGCCAAGCCTGAGGATTTCGCCGGCAGGTCCGTTGTCGAATCGGGACTGCTGCACGCGTTCGAAGAGCGTGAATTGTACGAGGCCTATCAGGCGGCGTGCAGCGATCTCGACAAGTTCGAGAAAGGGGGCGAGCCCGTTGGGGTCCGCGCCGAGCTGGAATACGCCGGGGCCTTCCTGCGTCTGGCCTGGTTGCGCCCGGCCGTGGACCGCTTCTTTGATAAGGTGATGGTGATGGACCAGGACCTGAACCTGCGGGCCAATCGCCTCCGTTTGCTGACGGAGTTGGATACTCTGGCCTTTCGGCGCTTCGCCGATCTCTCCGAGATCGAGTCGGCGCCGTAGGGGCGCTGCTGGCTGCGCCCTTCATTTGTTGGCCACGGAATGTCGGCGCGTCGACATTCGGGTGATCAATGCGCTGCCCGGGCTGAGACAACCAAGCCGGGGGTTGGAGGTTTTTGACAATCTTATTACTATAAAATACCTAAGGCGGAGAGCGTTTTTACAGAACAAAGCCGTTAGGTATAAGAAAACAAAGGACCGAGATTTTAAAACGCGTGTTCGAATCCATCGAACCAAGGAGCGTCCATGGAAAAATACGTTCATTTTTTTGGCGGAGGCAAGGCTGAAGGCAACGGCGGGATGAAGGACGTGCTGGGTGGCAAAGGCGCAGGACTCGCCGAGATGACTAACGCCGGCCTGCCCGTCCCGCCCGGTTTCACCATCGCCACTTCCGCCTGCCGGCTCTACTTTGAGGGTGGCAACAAGACGCCGGAAGCGATCACACGGGAGTACTCCGAAGCGCTCGACCGCCTGGAGGGCTTGCTCCAGCTCAAGCTCGGAGATCGCGAGAAGCCCCTGCTGGTGTCGGTCCGCTCCGGGGCCAAGTTCTCCATGCCGGGCATGATGGACACCATCTTGAATCTGGGCCTGAACGACAAGATCGCGGAGGCCTTCGCTCGCAAGTCCGGCAACCCGCGCTGGGCGTACGACAGTTACCGCCGCTTCATCCAGATGTTTGGCAACGTGGTGCTCGATATTGAAAAGCGTGAATTCGACCACATCTTCGAAGGGCAGAAGAAAAAGCGCCGTGTGAAATTGGACACCGACCTGACCGAGAACGACCTGAAAGAGGTAATCGACGGCTACAAGAAGCTGGTGAAAAAGGAGACTGGCGCGGACTTTCCGCAGGAGCCTCGCACCCAGCTCGCGATGGCCATCGAGGCCGTGTTTCGCTCGTGGTACAACCCTCGCGCCGCCACCTACCGCCGCCTGAACCGCATTGCCGACGATCTCGGCACCGCCGTCAACGTCCAGGCCATGGTCTTCGGCAACATGGGCGAGACCTCCGGCACCGGCGTGGGCTTCACCCGCAACCCCGCCACCGGCGCCAAGGAGTTCTATGGCGAGTTCCTGATGAACGCGCAGGGCGAGGACGTCGTCGCTGGCGTCCGCACTCCTGTTCCGATCAGCGAACTGGAGAAGATCAATCCCGAGGCGTACAACCAGCTCCGCGAGATCACGACCCGGCTCGAGCGCCACTACAAGGACGTGCAGGACTTTGAGTTCACCATCCAGGAGGGCAAGCTGTACATGCTGCAGACTCGCAGCGGCAAACGCACGGGTCCTGCGGCCGTTAAGATCGCGGTCGACATGGCGAACGAAGGATTGATTTCACCGCGGGAGGCGGTGATGCGCGTGGAACCCGAGCAACTGAACCAGCTCCTTCATCCGATACTTGACGAATCGAACCCTCTGACTGTGCTGACCAAGGGTTTGCCGGCGTCCCCTGGAGCCGCTGTAGGACGCGTGGTCTTCACGGCCGATGAAGCGGTGGTGCAGGGCAAGAAGGGCCCGGTGATCCTCGTGCGAGCCGAAACCGTCCCCGACGACATTCATGGCATGGAGGTGGCTCAGGGCATCCTGACGTCCCGCGGCGGCATGACATCGCACGCTGCCGTGGTCACCCGCGGCATGGGCAAGTGCTGCGTCGCTGGTGCGGGAGAATGTGAGGTCGACGAGAAGAAGAAGGAGCTCCGGATCGGCAAGCAGGTGATCAAGGAAGGTGACTGGATTTCGCTCGACGGATCCACCGGCCGCGTGGTGCTGGGCAAGGTGCCCACCAAGGAGCCTGATCCCAGCAGCGGCGATTTCGCGACCTTCATGCGGTGGGCGGACGATTATCGCGACCTGGGGGTCCGCGCCAACGCCGATATCCCGCGCGACGCCACCGTAGCGCGAAAGTTTGGCGCCGAGGGCATCGGCCTCTGCCGCACCGAGCACATGTTCTTCGCCCAGGATCGCCTCCCTCACATGCAGCGAATGATCATGGCTTGCAAGGACACGCTGGATCCAAAGGAAGCCATGCGCCTCGAAAAGGAGCGACGCGCCGCCTTGTCCAAGCTTCTGCCCATGCAGCGCAAGGACTTCGTCGGACTTTTCAAGGCCATGAACGGCCTAGCGGTTACCATCCGCACCCTAGACCCACCTCTGCACGAATTCCTGCCCAAGCGTGAGCAACTGATGGTGGAAGTGGCGGTCTTGGAGGCGACCGGCAAGAAAGGATCGAAGCTTAGTCAGGCCAAAAAGATGCTGGAAATTGTTGAAGGTCTGCATGAATTCAATCCCATGCTGGGCCTGCGAGGCTGCCGCCTAGGCATTCTGTATCCGGAGATCACGGAGATGCAGGCCCGCGCCGTTTTCGAAGCGGCTTGCGAGTGCAAGAAGCAAGGCACGGATGCCAAACCCGAAATCATGATCCCGCTGGTTGGAGACGTGAGAGAACTCGCGCTGCAGAAGGAGATCGTAAACAAGGTCGCCCGCGAGGTCTTCGACAAGAAGGGTGTCGAGGTTGAGTACTTGGTGGGCACCATGGTCGAGCTGCCGGCGGCGGCGCTGTCCGCCGAGGAAGTCGCGAGCGAGGCTGAGTTCTTCAGCTTCGGCACCAACGACCTGACACAGACCACCTTCGGCCTGTCGCGCGATGACTGCGCCAAGATCATCGCCGCCTATGTGAAGCAGAAGATCTGGTCGGCGGACCCCTTCGCCGTGCTCGACCCTAAGCGGGTGGGCCGCCTGCTGAAACTTGCCACCTCAGAAGGACGCAAGACGCGACCCAAGCTCAAGGTCGGAATTTGCGGCGAACACGGTGGCGATCCGCAGTCGATCGAAGTCTGCGCGGAGGCTGGTCTCGATTATGTCAGCTGCTCGCCTTACCGCGTGCCCATCGCACGCCTGGCCGCCGCCCAAAGCGCTCTCCGCCGCGAGGAGGCTGAGGGTGGCGAAGCGAAGAAGATTTATTCGACCGCCTGAGGCACTAACGAAGCCGTCGGATCGGGGACGATCCGCCCTCGGGGAACCCGTGGCGCGGTGCCGAGTTCTCTTCGCACAATCGGTCCACTGCGTTGAACACCCGTCATGGCGAAAGTGACTCTGATCCACTGGAGCGCCGCCGAGGGTCGGAAGGGGGCCAGCACTCTTCGCAAGGCTGGACATCAAGTAAAGCTTGAGGCTGACGCCCGCGAAGGCCCTGCGATCCTGCGACGCCTGCGCGATGATCCGCCTGCGGCCGTCGTCATCGACCTGACCCATCTCCCCATGCAGGGGCGTGACGCTGGGGTTGCGGTCCGCACCAGCAAACGGACGCGGCAGATTCCCCTTATCTTCGTGGGTGGCGAGATCGCCAAGGTTGAGCGGGTGCGTCAGCTTCTGCCGGACGCGGTCTACGCTCCCTGGCCTGCCGTTGGCGCCGCTCTCAAAGGCGCCCTAGAGAAGCCGCCGGCCGATCCCGTCGTCCCCAGCTCGAATCTGGCCGGATATTCCGGCACGCCCCTCCCGAAGAAGCTGGGGATCAAGGCCGATTTTTCGGTCGCGCTCCTCGAAGAACCGGAGCAATTTGCCGAGCTCATCGTTGAGCTCCCGCCGGGTGTCCGGTTCACCCGCCGCTTGCTTCCGGAGACCCGGCTTGCCGTCTGGTTTGTGCGCTCCCACGCCGAACTCACCTCGCGCGTCGGGGCTGTGGCTGCGTCGCTGGGGCAGGCCCGCCTCTGGATCTGCTGGCCGAAGCGTACGTCGGCATTGGCCTCGGATGTGAACGAACAGGCGGTTCGCGGGGCTGGATTGGCGGCTGACTTGGTGGACTACAAGGTGGCGGCCATCGACGCCGACTGGTCTGGTTTGCTGTTTGCTTCGCGCCGGTCCGAGATGTCGGCGCGCCGACATGGGATTGCTAGGCACTCTTCAACTTGATCTTGAAAGCATAAGCGTAATCGCCTGATTTATTGGTCAGATTCGAGATCAGCAGACCACTGTTCGTTTGCTTAAAGTTGAGCTTCTGATCCGAACCTAGCAACTCGACTCCCTCGATCGAGCTGGCTGCCAGCCCGCCTGCTACCCCGGCCCCAGAACCGAGCGACTTGATGTTGATCTCCTTCTCCGGCCAGGCCAGGGCGATGGCGTAGACCGCGCCTGGCCGCGCCGTGAATCGAATATCCTGCCCCGTAAAAGCGGGCTCGGTCTTCTCTCCGAACTGGCCGGCGTTGAGCTGCGTCGGACCCTCGCCTGACACCTTCCAGGGCCGCGTGCCGTAGATCGCTTCCCCGTTTATGTTGAGCCAACGGCCCATGGCGAGCAGAGTTTGCTGGGCGGGTTGGGGGATGCGGCCGTCCGGTTGCGGTCCCACGTTGAGCAGCAGACAGCCGTTCTTACTGACGATATCCACCAACTCCCGCACGATCTCACCCGCATTCTTGTAACGGTCGTTCTGGATGTAGCCCCACGATTCCCAGCTGATCGACGTGTCCGTCTGCCAGGGATACTTGGGCGTCTCGCTCAGCAGGCCGCGCTCGATATCGAGCACCGCCGCCTGGGGCGGATAAGCCTCATGCTTGTAATTAATCACCACCCCGCGCTGCCACATCTCGGCGCGATTATAGTAGTAGGCGGCGTACGCCTTGCGATAAGGCTCCCATTCCGGACCCTCAAAGCAGAAGTCGAACCACATCAGATCGGGCTGATAGGCGTCCACCAGTTGGAGCGTCCGCCCATACCAGTCCTGCAGGTAGTCCACTGGCACGGTCTGACGCAGCTCGCCTTTGTCGCCGCTCGGGATCAGCGGCGTGGGCGCGTGCGGCGTTCCGTAAAGACCTGAGAATCTCGGATTGCTGGTGTCGAAGTCGGACTCAAAGGTGTAGTAGGACCAGTTGAAGGCGCGGTGGGACGATACGCCGAACTTTAAATTCTGCTGTCGGATAGCACGGCTTAGTTCAGCTACTACATCGCGATGCGGACCCATCTTGGCCGAGTTCCAGACGGTGAAGAGGCTGTCGTACATTGGGAAACCGTCGTGATGCTCACCCACCGGCACGATGTACCGGGCTCCGGCCTTCTTGAAGAGCGTCACCCACTCGACCGGGTCCCAGTGCTCCGCCTTGAACATGGGGATGAAATCCTTGTAGCCGAACATCGATTGGTCGCCCCAATGCTCCTGGTGCCACTTGAAGCAGGGATCTTCGCGGCGGTACATCAACCGGGGGTACCACTCGCTCGAGTGCGCCGGCACCGCGTACACGCCCCAGTGAAGGAAGATCCCGAACTTGGCGTCGCGATACCAGTCCGGCGTCGTGTATTGACTCAACGACTCCCAGGTGGGTTCGTATTTCACTGGCAAGCCTGCCTTGGCCGCCAGACGGAAGGGCGAAGGCAGGGCAGACGCAGCCCAAGCGCTGACGCCGAGCGCCGCCTTTTGTAGAAACTCTCGTCTTGGTTGCGAATGATCCATGGAACGCCCCCGAATCCGTGATGTCTCGAAATCGAAACGGGGCATTATACTCGATGCCATCCCCTTCCGGTGAAAGTCTCACGTCCTCCGTGCCGCTCCCGCATTCTTGCCTGGCCATGGCTTCGGGTTTGTCCGGTCAATGAGAACGGCGGTAGTAGACGGGAGACAGTAGGCGGTAGACGGCAGAACGGGAGACGGGCACTCGAGATCGTTCCAGTCTACTGCGTCTCGTCTCTCGCCTCTCGTCTCTTGTCTCCTGCCCCTTGCCCATTGGCTTGTGCCGCTACTTCCGCCCCCCGTCTACCGTCTACTGCCTCTTGCCTCTTGCCTCTTGCCTATTGCCTTCTTGCCCACAGCCCGCTGCCGGTTGTCCCCTGGCCCTGGCCTCCATCTGCTTGTACTGTGCTTTCTGGCGCTGGTACTCGGCGTAAAGCTCCTCC